>JAESFR010000216.1_pt1 | contig 25703 bp, 26 predicted proteins | sample 9266191 | NCBI WGS metagenome assembly JAESFR01 (sample SAMN14503063, study PRJNA617104) | algae metagenome | isolation source: Pleurocapsa minor HA4230-MV1 and co-occurring heterotrophs from cement on... | place: USA: Nuuanu Pali Lookout, Hawaii | collected 2009-07-20
AAGGACGGGATCTCGTCGGAGAACGCCAAGAAGATCTCGAAGATCATCCGCGACGAGGGGCCGAAGTCCGTCAAGTCGCAGATCCAGGGCGACGAGTTGCGCGTGCAGTCGAAGTCGCGCGACGACCTGCAGGAGGTGCAGCGGCTGCTCAAGGCCGCCGACCTCGACGTCGACCTCCAGTACGTCAACTACCGCTAGTCCCCACCTGTCCTCCCGGCCGAAGCCCGTTGCGCGGCGCCTCGAGATCGACGGTCTCTCCGCGCGCGCCGTGGTCACGCCGTCGCAGCGTCCCGGGCCGCCGGTCGTCCTCGTTCACGGGATCGGGATGTCGCACCGGTACCTGGACCGGCTTCATGCGGAGCTCTCGTCGCACCGCACGGTGATCTCGATCGATCTGCCGGGCTTCGGCGGGCTGCCCAAGCCTCGCACCGACGTCGATGTCGACAAGATGGGCCGCACGCTCGCCCACGCGATCGAGCGACTGGATCTCGGCCCGGTCGTGTTGTTCGGCCACTCGATGGGCACGCAGTGGGTGGTCGAGGCGGCACGGCGTCGACCGGACCTCGTGGAGCATCTCGTGATCATGGGACCGGTCGCCGATGAGCGATACCGCTCGGTGCTCGCCCAATCGCGCGCGCTCGCCCTCGACACCCTCGGCGAGCCACCGCGAGTGAATGCCACAGTCTTCGCGGATTATCTGCGCTGCGGCATCCCCTGGTACCTGACGCAGCTGCGCCACATGATCGCCTATCCGATCGAGGACCGCATCGCCGACCTGAGCGTCCCCCTGCTGATCATCCGCGGAGAGCGCGACCCGATCGCGGGGCTCGAATGGAGCCGGATGCTGAGGGAGCGGCATCCGACCGCCCGACTCGTGATGATCCCCGGCCACCATCACAACGCCCAGCAGTCGGCGCCTCGGGCCGTTGCGGCTGCGCTGCTGGCCAACGCGGGCTGACTCTCTCGCCGGCGACGCTGTGCGCGCGAACGGGCGGGTGCACAATGTGAGGCATGAGCGAGCCCGCCGAAGCGCCGGAGTCGGATGCCGCGCTCGCGCGCCGCGCGCAGATCCTGGCGACCGAGCACTGGGGCCTGCTCGCCGCGCGAAGCACCGCGCAGAGCGAAGTGCTCACGCGGATCACCATCTTCCTCACCCTGGTCTCCGCGGGACTGGTGACGATCGGCCTGCTCGGTCAGGCATCCGGTTTCGCCGGGTGGTTCGGCGGGGCGTCGCTCGCGATCCTCGCGGCGCTGGCGGTCATCGGCCTGATGACGCAGACGCGGGTCATGAACGTCGGCGAAGAGGACATGATGTACGTCGTCGCGATGAACAGGCTCCGCAGCGCCTACGTCGACCTCGATCCGACGGTCGCGGACGTGTTCCTCTCCGCCGTCCACGATGATCGGCCCGGCATGGAGCAGACGTACTCGTTCCTGCGCAGGCGCAGCTTCAGCATCCTGTTCGGCGGCTCGGTGGTGCTGATCATCTTCGTCAACGGCTGCGTGCTGGGCCTGCTGGCGGGGTCGATGATCGTGGCCCTCGGCGGGGCGCTCGGTTGGGCGATCGGTCTCGGCATCGCGGTCGGGCTCGCGTACTTCGTGGCGTGCTTCACGTTCGGCTGGTCGACCTTCAACGCGGCCTGGCGCAACTACATCCCCCGTCGGCCGTCGAGCGGGCCGCCGCCCTTCCTGCGCGGCTGAGGATCAGGGGTAGGAGTCCGGAGCCAGGGGCAGGCGCTTCGTGCCGAGGCATCCCGTCACCCACCGGTCCAGGCGCTCGTACGCGGCGTCGCGCGCGTCGGCACGGGACAGGAACACGTCGTGCAGCGCCCCCGGGATGCGCTCCACCGTCACCGACTCCCCCAACCGCAGGGCCGCCCGCGCGATGTCGTCGACCACGAGCACGGTATCGGTGCGCGTGAGCTCCTCCGACCACCGGTTCGGCACGGCCGACCGTGCCGACAGCAGCACGCACACGGGCGCGTCGACGTGCAGACCGGCGGCCACCCGCCGGTGTCCTTCGAGGATCGCCGCGAGCCACGCGTGGTGCACGGCCATCGTCTGCTCGGGCCGCCACTCGGGATTCACGTCGAGCTCGCGGCCCCGCACCTCGCGCTGCGCGCGGGTGTAGAAGCCGAGGTCGACCTGCGGGAGCGTGTCGAGCGGACGCAGCCGCGCCTGCAGTCCGACCATCGGAGCGACCGCCGCCCGGGTGACGGCGCTGAGTTGGAACTCCAGCCACGGACTGTTCAAGACGAGTGCGCTCGCGACGCCCGGATGCCGATCGGCCCACAGGCTCAGGATCAGGCCGCCGGTCGAGTGCCCCACGAGCACGAGGCGCCGCTGAGGTCGCGGCCCGTCGAGGGCTCGGCCCATCGCGGCGAAGGCGGCCGCGAGGTCGTCGTCGTAGGTGCCGAGATCGGTGATGTAGCCGGGCGTCTGCCCGGGACGGAGGCTGCGTCCGTACTTGCGGAGGTCGAGGGCGTAGAAGTCCGCGCCGCGGTCGGTCCAGTACTTCGCCATGCTGCGCTGGAAGAAGTAGTCCGACCATCCGTGGACGTACAGCACGTCCACGTCGTGCAGAGGCCTCCGATCGCCGAAGAGGGTGTCGACGACGGTGCGATGCGCGGCCGAGCGCACCAGCGTCGCGACGACCGGGCCTTCGGCATCCTCAGCCAGCGCGAGCGTCTGCTGCTCGAACGGCTCACCGAGAATGTCGGTGCTCCACTCGTCGGCCACGCCGCCAGCCTAGCCAGCGGGGTCTCTTCAACGGATTCGGGAGGAGATCCGCGATCGGGAGGGCGGAATCCGGGATTCGGCCCTCCGGTTGCCGAATCTCCTCCCGTCCGCGGGCTCAACGCGCGAGGTGCAGCCCCTGCGCCACGGCACGCATGACCAGGTCCTGCACCTCGTGCCACCGCTCGACGACCTGCGCGTAGCCGACGCGGATGACGTGGTATCCGAGGAGCGTGAGCGCGGCGTCGTGAGCGATGTCCTGCTCTCTCTGGGGTCCGACGTGGTGGCCGCCGTCGATCTGCAGCACGAGACGGTCTCCGATCAGCAGGTCGACCCGATGGCCTGCGATCCAGATCTGCCGGCTCAGAGGCAGCCGCATCCAGCGCAGTCGCGGGACGGCGAAGGACTCGAGCCCGGAGTCGGCGAACGGGGTGACGATCTCGGCGATGCGCCGCGCGGTGGGCGACAGTCGCAGACGGCGCAGCGCAGCGAGGTCGACCAGCCCCTTGTTCAGCGCCGACTCCCAGATCGCGACGGCCTGCTCGAACAGCCGGCATGCGGCAACGGCACCGAGCACGTTCTCGATCGGGTCGACGAGAACGTCGGGATGCCGCGGCACGAGTGGGCGAGACCAGTGCACGACCGCGTCGTGAGCCCCGACGTGCCCCGAATGCTGCCCGGCGCCGAGGTGCGGCACATCGTCGCAGAGCACCCAGAGCCCGAGCCGACGGGCCTGCGTGACGCACGTGAGCACCACACCGGCACGCGCTGCGGCGACGAGCGCCGCATCCGCTCCCGGCGTCGCCACCCAGCCCTTGCGAACGCGCATCAGCCCGCCCGCCTCGATGGCACGCTGAACCTGGTGGGAGCTCGACCCCTGGTCGAAGAGTGCGCGTGTCCGCACGACGCCTCCCGAGCGCCCGACGTCGCGCCGGACAGCGGAGATGGCCGCATCCCGAGTCGTGTTCACCCGGACAGCATGGAGCCTGCGGTCTTCAGGCTCGACCCGAGCGGGCTCCTCGCGGAGCGCGGAGGCCACGTGCCCAGCTGGGGAGGAACGGTTTCGGGAGGAGATCCGCGATCGGGACGGCGGAATCCGGGATTCGGCCCTCCGGTTGCCGAATCACCTCCCGTCCGCGACGGCCGAAGGCTACTCGCCGCGCGAGACCGCCACCATCTCATCGCGGGGCACGATCTTGATGCGGGCGCGCTCGTGCGGAGCGCCGAGCCCGATCTCGTGCTCGTCGAGCCGGTGCCAGCCGTCGAGGTCGGTCCAGCGCACGCCGCGCGACGCGAGCAGGGCGGGGATGGCCTCCTCGGACGGATCGGCCGGCTGCCACCAGGAGCCCTGATCGTTGATCAGGTGCCGAACGGTCTCCATCGCATCGGACTTCGTGTGACCGATCAGTCCCACGGGGCCCCGCTTGATCCACCCGGTGGCGTACACGCCGGGCACACGGTCGTTCGAGTCCTTGCGCAGCGCCTGGCCTTCGTGGTTCGGGATCACGCCGTGGCGCTTGTCGAACGGGATGCCGGGCAGCGGCGAACCGAAATAGCCGACCGCGCGGTACAGGGCCTGGACGGGCACTTCGCGGATCTCGCCGGTGCCGACCACCCCGCCCTCGCCGTCGGGACGGGTGCGCTCCCAGCGGAACGCGGCCACCCGGCCGTCGTCGCCCGTGACGACCTCGAGCGGCTTGGCGTAGAAGTGCAGGTGCAGGCGACGGGATGCCGTCCCTCCGGCGTTGTTCACGGACGGGCGCTTGCGCCACGACTGCAGCACGCGGTCGATCACCATGACCTGCTTGTTGCTCGCGATCGCCGCCTGCGAGGCCTCGTCGTAGTCGAAGTCCTCGTCGTAGACGACGGTGTCGACGTCGCGCAGCTCGCCGAGCTCGCGCAGCTCGAGCGGCGTGAACTTGACCTGGGCGGGTCCGCGCCGGCCGAAGACGTGCACGTCGGTGACCGGGGAGGCTTTCAGGCCCTCGTAGACGTTCGCCGGGATCTCGGTGGGCAGCAGGTCATCGGCGTGCTTGGCGAGCATGCGGGAGATGTCGAGGGCGACGTTGCCGTTGCCGATCACCGCGACGGACGCGGCATCCAGCGGCCAGTCCCGCGGGACGTCGGGGTGACCGTCGAACCAGCTCACGAAGTCGGCCGCGCCGTACGAGCCGATCGCGTCGATCCCCGGGATGTCGAGCCCCGAGTCGCGCACCGCGCCGGTTGCGAAGATGACCGCGTTGTAGTGGCGCTTGAGGTCCTCGAGCGTGATGTCCTCGCCGTAGCGGACGTTGCCGAACAGGCGGATGTCTCCGCGATCGAGCACTTCGCGCAGAGCGGTGATGATGCCTTTGATACGCGGGTGGTCGGGCGCGACGCCGTAGCGGACCAGCCCGTAGGGCGCCGGAAGCTGCTCGAACAGGTCGATCGACACGTCGAACTTGCGCTCGGCCTTCAGCAGGATGTCGGCGGCATAGATGCCCGCCGGTCCTGCACCGACGATGGCCAGCCTGAGCTTGGTCATGTGGTCTCCTGTTTCGAGGTCAGCTGGAGCGATCCGCGACGGCCTGCGCGAATCGCGTCAGCGCCTCGCGGACCGCGCCATCGGGGAGGGGGTCGAGAGCGGCGATCGCCTCGTTCGACCACGTGTGCGCCAGGTCGAGCGTCGCGTCGGTCGCTTCATGGCGGCGGAGTTCGGCGAGCTCGTCGTCGAGGATCGCGGGGTCGGCGCCCTCCGAGATCCGCTCGACGCCCTCGTCGATGCGGGCGCGCAGGGCGACGGATGCCGGATCGGTGCGCTGCCCGAGCACGATGTACGGCATGGTCGGCACACCCGCCCGCAGGTCGGTACCGGGGACCTTGCCGGTCTCGTCGGGATCGTCGGAGAGGTCGATCACGTCGTCGAGAAGCTGGAAGGCGACGCCGACCTTCTCGCCGAACGCCACGAGGGGCTGTTCGTACTCCTCGGGGCCGTTGGAGAAGATGATGCCGGACTGCGCTGCGGCGGCGATGAGCGAACCGGTCTTGTCCGAGAGCACCTTGAGGTAGAACGCGACGCGATCCTCGCCCTCCTGGGGCCCCACCGTCTCGTGCATCTGCCCGAGGACGAGCCGCTCGAACGTGTCGGCCTGCAGCCGGATGGCGCGATCGCCCTGACGGGCCATGATCTGGCTCGCACGGGAGAAGAGCAGGTCTCCGGTGAGGATCGCGACGCTGTTGCCCCATACGGCGTGGGCGCTCGGCACGCCGCGACGCTTGTCGGCGGCATCCATCACATCGTCGTGATACAGCGTGCCGAGGTGGGTCATCTCCAGCGCCGTGGCGCCGAGGATCACGTTCTCGTTCGCGCCGTCGCCGAGCTGGGCCGTGATGAGCGCGAGCATGGGGCGCACGCGCTTGCCGCCCGCTTCGTACAGGTATCGGCTCGCGGCGTCGGCGACGCGGTCGGTCATGCGCAGTTCGTCGGCGAGCGTGCGGTCGACGTCGGCGAGGCCGGCCTTCACCGCGGCCGAAAGCTTGCGGGACCGGGGCCCGGCGAATGTGCGGTCGGTGAGGCCCAGCTTGCCCGCGACCCGCGAGTCGGACGCTGAGGGAGTCACTCGTCCAGCCTATCGGGGGTCGGCTCGCTCCGACGCGGCGACGGCTTGGTCGCCCGGTGCAGCGCGACGATGCCCAGCGACAGGTTGCGGTAGGCGACGTCGGTCCATCCCGCCTCGCGGATCCATGCCGACAGCCGGCGCTGGTCCGGCCAGTCCCGGATCGATTCGTTCAGATAGTCGTACGCGTCGGCGTTCGAGCTGACCGACTTGGCGACCACGGGCAGCACGCGGTCGTTGTAGAACCGGTACAGGCCGTTGAACGGACGCGACGGCGGGTGGGAGAACTCGCAGATGACGAGTCGGCCCCCGGGCCTGGTGACCCGCAGCAGTTCGCGCAGAGCCTTCTTCGGGTCGTTCACGTTGCGCAGGCCGAACGACATCGTCACCGTGTCGAAGTCGTCGTCGCCGAACGGCAGCGCGGTCGCGTCGGCCTGCACGAATCGGAGATTGCGGATGCCGCCGCGCGCGGCGCCGGCGCCGTGTCGGCGCTGACCCTCGGCGATCATGCCCGGCGAGAAGTCCGCGGCGACGACCTCGGCGCCGCTGCGGGCGAGTGCGACCGAGCTCGTCCCGGTGCCCGCAGCGAGGTCGAGGATGCGCTGACCGCGCCGCGGAGCGACCGCGCGCGTCGTCGCCGCCCGCCACATGCGGTCGTTGCCCATGCTCAGGACGGTGTTCGTGCGGTCGTAGTTCTTGGCCACCTGATCGAACATGCCGCTCACCCGCGCCGGATCCTTATGCAGGTCTGCGCGGTTCTGGTCGGGTTCGGAGCTCACCCATCGAGTCTAGGCTCGGGCAGTTCGAGCGCGGCCAGGCGGTCGAGCCAGGCATCGGCGGTGGCGTCGTCGAACGGCGCGATCCCCTGGGTCACCCGGCGTTCCAGATCCACCGCGAGCGCTTCGAGCCGCTCCACGATCTCGAGCGGGTACCCGTACGCGACGCGGTGCTCGTCCCACTCGTCGCGGTCGTCGATCCAGATGCCGCGGCCGTCGACCGCGCTGACCACGTCGAGATCCATGTCGATGCCGGTGGGCTCGAGGCGCCCATCGTGATCGTCCCAGCGCACGTCCCAGCCGAGGTCGATGTAGATGCGATAGGTCGCGGGCGGCGCGACGTTGACCGTCAGCGTGTACTGGCCGCCCGGGGGCATGAGGGTGACGTTCGGCGCCTCGACGAGGTAGTCGCGCTCGGGCCGGTGGCTGCGCCATCCCGCGCGCTGACCGAACCAGTCGCCCCACCGGTCGCTGCCCAGGTACACGCACTCGTGCATCCAGTGCGCTCCGCCGTCCCACTTGCGCCACCGGAAGATCATGCGCGTTCCGGGTGCGGGGCGCGACGGCGATTCGTCAGGTGGAGCGGACATCACTCCCAGCTTAGATCGGCCGCCGCCGCGCGGCTCCCGCCCTACAGTTGAGGAGTGACCGAACCGAGCGCGCCCCCGCCGCGCCTCCGGGCGGTGACTCGCGAGGTCGCGACCGTCGAGGATGTCCTCGCGCACGCCGACGCTCTGCGGCCCACGTTCTGGGGTCGCCGCGGAGACGCGCTCGCCGCTTTCGGCGAGTCGCTCGTGCTCGAGGGCGGGGCGACGCCCGCGTCGGACCTCGGCGCACGGTGGCGGGCCCTGGCCGCCCTGGCCGAGATCGATGACCCGGTCGCGCTCCCCGGAACGGGTCTGCTCGGCTTCGGATCGTTCGCATTCGACCCGTTGTCGGCCGCGCCCGGACGACTCACCGTGCCGCGCGTCATCGTGGGGCGCCGCGGCAGCCGGTCGTGGGTGACGCGCATCTCCCCCGCCGATGAGCCCCCGGCGCCCGACGAGTCGGACGACACCCCCGGATGGAGCGACTACGGCCCGTACTGGCCGGCGACCCTGCGCCCGGGTGCGCTGCATCCGAGCGGCTATCAGGCCGCCGTGCGGGGTGCCCTGGCGGCGATCGCGGCAGGAGAGGTGAGCAAGGTCGTGCTGGCGCGGGACATCGCCGGGTCGGTGCCGTCGGACGCCGATCTGCGACGTCTGGCCCGCGCTCTCGCGTCGGGCTATCCGGACTGCTGGACGTTCGCGGTCGACGGCCTGATCGGCGCGAGCCCCGAGACGCTCGTCACGGTCTCCGGCGGCACCGTCACGGCGCGGGTCCTGGCCGGCACGACTCCACGCGGCGCGAACGCGGATGCCGATACGGCGGCATCCCTCGCCCTGGCCACAAGCGCGAAGGACCAGGACGAGCACCTGTACGCCGTGCAGAGCGTGCTGGCCGCGCTGCGCCCGCACACGAGCGCGCTCGCGGCGAGCGAGCAGCCGTTCACCCTCAAGCTGCCGAACGTGTTCCACCTCGCGACGGATGTGGAGGGCGAGCTCAGCGGGCACGCGTCGGCGCTGGATCTCGTCGCTGCGCTGCACCCCACTGCGGCGGTTGCCGGAACGCCGACGGATGCCGCCCTCGCGGTGATCCGTCGCCTCGAGCCGTTCGACCGGGGCCGATACGCCGGTCCGGTCGGCTGGGTCGACTCGCGCGGAGACGGCGAGTGGGCGATCGCGCTGCGCTGCGCCCAGTTCGACCTTGCCGGCGGCGATGCCGACGGCATCCCCCTGCGTGCCCATGCCGGCGCGGGCATCGTCGCCGGGAGCGACCCCGAGGCCGAGCTGCTGGAGACCCGCGTCAAGTTCCGGCCGATCGTGGACGCCCTCGCATGACCGGCGCGGTGGGCTCCCTCGCGACCACGGGCGACGCGGTGCTCACCAACCTGCGGCTCATCGACGGGATCGCACCGCTCGCCCGGGAGGGCCGGGCGATCATCATCCGCGGCGGGGTGATCGAGGCGATCGTCTCCGCCGACCAGGCCGGCGCGGGCGCCGTCGACCTGGGCGGCGCGTTCGTCATGCCGGGCCTGATCAACATGCACACGCACTTCTCGCTGTCGCTGCCGGGACCCGGCGGCGACGCGGTCAGTGCGCTCGACCCGCACGAGCTCGCCCTCCACATGGCCGACGGCGCGCGCCGCACCCTGCTCTCGGGGGTGACCACCGTGCGCTGCGTCGCGGAGAAGGGCGGCGCGGACTTCGCGCTGCGCCGCGCGGTCGAGGCCGGCCACGTGCCCGGGCCGCGGATCTTCACCGCCGGGCGTGCCCTGTGCTGCACCGGCGGCCACGGCTCCGACACCGACGACACGATCGAATGCGATGGCCCCGACGCCTTCGCCCGGGGTGTGCGCGGTCAGCTCAAGGCCGGCGCCGACCTGATCAAGCTCATGATCTCGGGCGGCATCGCCGGCGAGCACGAGCAGATCACCACCGCGCAGCTGACGCGCGAGGAGATGTCTGCCGCGATCGCGGCCGCCCATGCGTGGGGGAAGAAGGTCACCGCGCACGCCGGCCCGGCGCCCATCATCGCCGACGCTGTCGAACTCGGACTGGACTGCGTCGAGCACGGCTACGAGCTCACTCCCGAGGTGGCGCGGCTCATGGCGGACCGGGGCGTCGCGCTCGTGCCGACGCTCGTGGTCACGCGGGCCGGCGCGTTCTTCGACGACCTCGGCGTGCCGTCCTGGATGCAAGAGCGGTCGCTGAACGCCGGGCCCCGGCACCTGGAGTCGTATCGCTTCGCCCTGGAGGCAGGAGTGGAGGTGCTTCTCGGGAGCGACATGCCGCCCTTCTGGGCATTCGAGGGCACGAGTGCGGTGGTGCGGGAACTCGAGCACATGGAGGCGGGCGGGCTTGCGGCACCCGACGTCGTCGCCGCGGCGACCGCGGCGCCCGCGCGCTGGCTCGGCGCGCAGGATTCGATCGGCACGCTGCAGCCCGGACGCCGAGCCGACCTGATCGCGATGCCGGAGGACCCGACCGCGAGCGCGTCGGCCCTGCGCGGCATCGACTTCGTGATGAAGGGCGGGGTCGTCGTGCGGGACGACGAAGGGCGCGCCCGATGACCGCCCCGGAGGACGTGGCCGCGGGCGGAACCGGCGCGCCGGACGAGGGCCCCGCGCGCACGGAGCTCTACGACCTGCGCGTGATCGTCGAGCGCATCGAGGGGCGATCGGTGTGCGGGATGAGCGTCGGCGACCACATCGACCTCGTCCAGAGCAGCCGGCTGTGCCTGCCCGACGGCGGCCACTTCTGCTTGTACGCGCTGCAGGCGGTCCTCCCGCTCCTGCCCGCGAAGCAGCGACGCCTTCCCGCCGGCGACTGGCTCGAACGCGACGACCTCGTCGCCTGTCCCGACCCGGATGAACGGCTCATCATGCGGATCGTCCGCACCGGCATCCGCTCGATCGACACCGACGAGCTCACATGAGCAACGGGGCGCGGGTGCGCGTCTCGCTCGGGCTGCAGACCGACAAGGCACCCGGAGCGTACGCGCGGCTCGCGACGATCGCCGAAGAACTCGGCTTCGACGGGGTGAGCGTGTTCTCCGACCTGCTCTACCAGCCGCCCGTCGCCGCGCTGCTCGAGATGGCGGGCGCGACCTCGCGCCTCCGGCTCGGCTGCGCGTGCTGGAACCCCTACACGCTGCATCCGTACGAGATCGCCGGCCAGTTCGCCGCCGTGGATGCCGCGTCCTCGGGTCGCGCGTACCTCGGGCTCGCGAAGGGGTCGTGGCTCGAAGCGATCGGCGTCGACTCGCCGCGCCCGATCGCGCACCTGCGCGACGCGGTCGGCGTGATCCAGGCGCTGCTGGGTGGAGAGGGCGAAGGGTACGACGGCGCCGCCTTCCGGCTCGAGCCGGGCGTCCGGCTGCGGTACCCGGTGGTCCGTCGATCCGCGCCCATCCTGATCGGCTCGTGGGGCCCGCGGGGCACCGCACTGGCCGGAGAGGTGGCCGACGAGATCAAAGTCGGGGGCAGCGCGAACCCGGCGATGGTCGAGGTCGTCCGCCGGCGACTGGCGCCCGGTCTCGAGCTTTCCGGCCGCTCTCCGGATGCCGTCGGTGTCGTGCTCGGCGCCGTCACGGTGGTGGACGCCGACGGAGCTGCCGCCCGCGCACACGCGCGGCGCGAGGTAGCGATGTACCTCGACGTCGTGGCCGGGCTGGATCCGACCGTGCGCCTTCCCGACGATCTGCTGCCCGCGATCCGCGGGCGGCTCGCCGGAGGCGACGTCGAGGGCGCCGGACGACTGGTCCCGCGGGACGTGCTCGACCTGTTCGCCTTCGCCGGCACGCCCGCGGACATCGTCGCGCAGTCGCAGCGCCTGATCGAGGCCGGCGTCGACCGGATCGAGTTCGGCACCCCGCACGGCCGCGACTCCGCGGAGGGGATCGCGCTCCTCGGCCGCGAGGTGCTGCCGGGTCTCAGGTGACGGCGCCGCCCAGCACCTGCGCACGGAGCGGATCGAGCCCCATCGGCCCCATCGCGAGAGCCTCGCGGTGGAATCCGCGGAGCGAGAACCCGGCGCCGTCCGCGCGTGCGCGCGCGTCCCGCGCCTCGTTCCACAGCCGGGCGCCGACCTTGAACGCGAGCGCCTGACCCGGCCACCCGAGATAGCGGTCCACTTCGAAGCCGGCCAGGTGAGGTTCGACGAGCGCGAGGTCGACGAGCATCCGCCGGGCGAGTTCGGGCGACCACCCAGATTCCGACACGAGCCGGTTCGAGGGGATCGGCCGGTCCGTGTGGAGTCCGATGTCGGCGACGATGCGCACCGAGCGCCAGATCTGCCCCAGCAGCAGTCCGAGCCGCTCGGCCGGGTCTCGGATCAGTCCGAGGTCGTCGGCGAGCTGCTCGGCGTAGTGCGCCCAGCCCTCCGCGTACCCGTGGATGTGGCACAGGTGCCGTTGCCAGGGATGCAGCTGGGGCTGCGACGCGGTCAGCACGAACTGCAGGTGGTGGCCCGGCAGCCCCTCGTGGTGCACGCTCGTCACCTCCTGCCAGGTCGCGGCGACGGGCACGCCGCTCGGGATCGTCCAGACGATCCGGCTCGGCACCGACCCGTCGGGCGGCGCGGGTGTGTAGTACACCACGCCGGTCGACGCCTCCACGACGACGCACTCGACGTCGCGGATGCCGGGCGGCAGGTCGAACGCATCGCTCAGCCGCTCGGTGGTCTGGTCGACCCGGCGTTCGAGCCAGTCACGGATCGCCTCGACGCCCTCGAGCCGGTAGGCGGGGTCGAGGTCCAGAAGCGCGGCGGCGGTGCGCACGGGGTCGGGTTCCGTGCCGCCCAGCTCGGCGGCCAGTTTCCGCGCCCTGCCGACCAGCCACTCGAGCTCGGACCAGCCGAAGGCGTAGGTGTCGTCCAGATCGATGCGCGCGCCGAGCATCGCGGCGGCGAGTTGCGGATAGACGGCCTCGCCCACGCCGTCGGTGGTCGGAGCCTCGGGGCGCAGCTCGTCGCGCAGCACGGCGACGAGTTCCGCGAGCGCCGCGTTCGATCGGTCGGCCGCGTCGCGGACCCGCAGGCGCTCCGGCGGGCGCACATCGTCGGCGATCGGGATCGATCCGAACCAGTCTGCGGAGATCCACCGCTCGAGCTGGTCGGCGAGCGTGTCCAGCTGACGCACCGGCGCGATGCCGGTGCCGGTGAAGCGGTCCGCGTTGTCACGCGCCCAGCGCAGCGTTTCGATGTACTGCGCCACGCCGTGCGGAACGGCCTCGAGGCGCTCCAGGAGCTCCTCGCCGGCGGCATCCTCCGTCAGGGTCAGGCCCTCGATCGCGTAACGGATGAGATGAACGGGGCTCGCGAGTCCCGCGACCAGGCGCGGGGTGAAGCCGGTGTCGAAGAGCGAGCGCTCACGCTCGAGCCGCTCCCCCAGGGCCGCCCGCAGGGTCGCGTCGCCCGCGCCGTCGGGCAGTGCGGCGAGCCGGGACAGCATTTCGCCCTGCAGGTCGTACTTGCGCTGCAGCCATTCCGGTCCGATGTCGGGCAGAGGCCGACGCGCTGGCACGCCCGCCGCCTGCGCCGCATCCGGCTCGTGCACCGCGAGTTCGGCGACATACTCATCGGCGATCCGGTGGACGGGATCGGTGGCGCTGTTCACCGGCTCAGCCTAAGCACCTTCATCGACGCACCGCGCACCGGGCCCGACCCGGGGCTAGGGCGCGGCGAGCCGCTTCTTCTCGGCCTCCACATCGAACGTCGCCGCCGGCCACTGCGGATCGATGCCGCGGAGCGCCCCCAGGAGCAGGCTCTGCACCGCAAGACGGGCGTACCACTTGCGATTCGCCGGCACGACATACCAGGGCGCGACCTCGGTAGAGGTGCGCTCGAAGACCGTCTGGTACGCGTCCATGTAGTGCGGCCACTGCGCGCGCTCGTCGACGTCGCCCGGGTTGTACTTCCAGTGCTTGTCGGGGCGGTCCAAACGCTCCATGAGCCGCGCACCCTGCTCGGCGTACGAGATGTGCAGCATGACCTTCACGATGCGCGTGCCGGTGGCCGCGACGCGCCCCTCGAACTCGTTGATCGCGCCGTAGCGGCGCTCGATCTCCTCGGGCGGGGCGAGAGAGCGCACTTTGCCGATCAGCACGTCCTCGTACTGCGAGCGATCGAAGACCCCGATGAATCCGGGCTGGGGCAGACGCTTCTCGACCCGCCACAGGAAGTCGTGCGCGAGCTCTTCGTCCGTGGGCTTCTTGAACGCCGTCAGCAGCACGCCCTGCGGATCGACCGAGCCCACGACGTGCCGGATGATGCCGCCCTTGCCCGCGGAGTCCATCGCCTGCAGCACGAGGAGCACCGCGGCATCCGATGCCCCGCTGCGGCTCTGCGCGTACAGGCGCTCCTGCAGTTCGTCGAGGTCTTCCGAACCGGCGGCGAGCGCCTCGGCCGCGGCATCCTTGTCGTCGGAGGTCCCCGGCGTCGAGTCCGGGTCGACGCCGGAGAGCACGAATCCCTCTCCCACTCGCAGGAGGCCGGCGATGTCGCCGCTCGCGTCGTTCTCGCCGTGATGGGTCATGGAGCCCATCATCGCGGATGCGGCACTCAGCGGGGCAGCGGTACCTCGATCAGTTGGCGCCCGCCGACCGGCGAGGTGAGCGCCTGATCGAGCGCGGACCGGGTCGTGATGCGCACGTACTCCCAGCCGTACGCGAGGGCGAGCTGTTCGATGCGCACCGACTGCGGGGTGTACAGCACGCGGTCCATCGCCGCTTCGGGGGCGACGGCCGCGACCTCGAGCCCGTCGAAGATCGTGCCGCCGCCGTCGTTGCCGATGATCACCTGGATGCGCGGCTCGTGCTCAGCGGGGGGCAGCAGCAACGCGCCGACGTCGTGCAGGAGCGCGAGGTCGCCGAGGAGCACGCGCGTCACCCCGGGCCGATCGTCCACCTGCGACGCGAGCGCGATCCCGGTCGCGGTCGCGACCGTGCCGTCGATCCCGGCGAGCCCGCGGTTCGAGTGCACCGGCACCTTCTTGCCGCCGAGCACGGCATCGGCGACGCGCACGATGCGCGAAGAGCCGAACACGAGCCGGTCGTGCGGCCAGGTCGCGCGCCACACGGCGTCCACGAGCGCGGCGCGGTCCAGCGGCGCCCGGATCGCGGCGAGTTCGCTCTGGATCGCTCCCAGTCGCTCGGCGGGGACCGCCGAGGCCAGTCCGTCGACGTCGGGGGCGGGTGGGGCGAGATCGACGGATGCGGCCCGCGACGCCTGCAGCCACGCCCCGAGCCACTCGCGATCGGGCTCGCCCGAGGCGACCGCGATCGCATCGACCGCGCACGTGACGCCGTTGAGGTTGAGCGGCTCCCCCGGGCCGCGCACCGCGAGCACCTCGATCTCGGGGTCCGACAGCAACGCCGCGACCTCGCGACTGAGTGTCGGGTGCCCGAGCACCACGGCACGCTCGACGCGGCCGCCCAGCTGGGGATCGGCGAGCAGCCCACGGTAGCCGTGCACGAGGTGGCGACCGAAGCGCGCACCGCTCACGATCTCGGCGACCAGAGGCCAGCCGCCCAGGTGCGCGAGGGTCTCGGCATCCGCTCCGGCGTCGGCGCCGGCGATCACGATCGTGCGCGGACCGCGTTCCAGCATGTGCGGCAGCCGGTCGGGCTCCGCGGGCTGATCGGCCTCGCCGATGCCGCCGCCGCCCTGGTAGAGCGCCCCGGACGGCTCGTCTTCGGCCTGCTCGGGAGCGGGGGCCGCATCCTGATCGACGACATCGGTGGCCGTCAGCTCGGCCGTCGGGACGCCGAGCCAGCGCGGCAGGTCGCCCGCGAGCGGCTCCCGGAACGGGGCGTTCAGGTGCACCGGTCCCGGCGCGCGCGTTCCCGCGCCCAGCGCCGCGGAGAACGCGTCGGCCGCGACCTGCCGGAACATGAGGCTCTCCTCCGCGTCGCCCTCGTCGTCGACGGACTCCGGGACGGGCAGGTCGGCCTCCAGCCGCGTGCTCGGGGTGAACATCCCGAGCTGCCTCGTCGTCTGATTCGCCCCGACGCCGCGAAGCTCGGGAGGCCGGTCAGCGGTGATCAGCAGCAGGGGCACCCCGGCGTGGTGGGCCTCGAGCGCCGCGGGAAGCAGGTTCGCCGCCGCGGTGCCCGACGTGCACACGACGACCGCGGGCACGCCCGTCTCGCGTCCGATGCCGAGCGCCGTGAAGCCGGCGACCCGCTCGTCGATCCGCACGTGCAGCCGGATGACCCCACGGCTCTCGAGCTCCGCGGCGACGAGCGCGAGCGCCTGCGACCGCGAGCCGGGGCTCAGGACGACATGGCGGACGCCGAGCTCGACCAGCGCGCCGAGCAGAGCGGCTGCGGCATCCGTCGCCGGGGATGCCACGCCTCGCGCGGTCACCGTCAGCCGACGGCGCCGCGCTGACCGCGCGTGTCGTCGTCGCCGTCGGCGGGTCGATCGGCGCCGCGCGGCGGAGCGTCGGGCGCCGGTGAGCCGGACGCCGGTGCGCCGGTCACGGGCGGGCCGATGGTCGGCGTGCCGGATGCCGCGCCACCGGGTGTCGTCCACCGCGGGTCGTCGTCCTCGGCGTCCAGCAGCGCGAGCTCTTCTTCCAGACGCCGGATCCGCTCATCCTGATCGCTGAGGGTCCCGATCTTCTCGAGGAACTCGGGGTCGTCGTCGGGCGCACGGCGCGCGATGATCGTCGAGCGGCGCACACGGCCGACCGTGAGCCAGAGCAGTCCTCCGAGCACCGGCAGCAGCACGACGATCAGGATCCAGATCGGCTTGCTCACGCCGCGGTGCCGGTTCGCGGGCTGCACACTGCAGTCGACGATGGTGTAGACCCAGAATGCGGTCAGGACCAGCGCCAGAATCAGCAGTACTCTCGGCACCCTTCCATCCTAGGCGCGCAAACAGCGCACGGCCGCGCCCGTGACCGGACCGAGACGGCGCCGATCTACGATTGAAAGGTGAAAGCCCGCTCCGCCCTCGTCTACACGGTGCTGAGGCTGCTCGCATTCCTCGTGCCGTTCGGCATCCTGATGCTGTTCCCCGTCTTCCGCGAGCTCTACTGGCTCGCCGCGATCTTCGCCGCGCTCATCGGGCTGAGCCTGTCGCTGCTGTTCCTGCGCCGCCCGCTCACCGAGGTGACGAGCGGCCTGGCTCAGCGGCGGGCGGAATCACGCGCCGCGGGCACCGCCGACGAAGACGAGGAGGATGCCGCTGCCGACGCCGCGACGGTCACTCCGCCGCCCGCCGATGCCCCCGGCGCGTCAGCCGATGAACGCCCACATCAGCAGCGCCCCGTAAGCGACTGAGGTCAGCGACGTCAGACTGAGCGCGACGATCAGCTCGCGCGGCAGGCGGTACGTCCAGACGATCAGGATCGCCGGCAGCGCGGCGAGGAGCGCCAGGAGCGCGAGCCACGCGATCGGGTAGAACAGCGCCAGGTAGGCAGCGATCGCGAACGGCGCGAGCACGAAGACCGTGAACAGGATGCGCGTGCCCCGCCGGCCGATGAGCACCGTCAGGGTGCGCTTGCCGGCCGTGCGGTCCTGGTCGATGTCGCGCAGGTTGTTCGCCAGGAGGACCGCGCACGCGAGCAGCCCTGCGCCGACCCCGCCGAACCACGCCTCCTGCGGCACGGCGAGCACCTGCACGAACGTCGTGCCGACCGTGGCCACGAGCCCGAAGAACACGAAGACGAACACCTCGCCGAGGCCGTAGTAGCCGTACGGGCGCTTGCCGCCCGTATAGAACCACGCCGCGAGGATGCAGGCCGCGCCGACGAGCAGCAGCCACCACTGCCCGCTGCGGATCACCAGGGCGAGCCCGGCCGCGGCGGCGATTGCGAAGAAGATCAGCGCCGCCACGAGCACGCTGCGCGGCGACGCCTTCCCCGACGCCGTCAGCCGCGCCGGGCCGACGCGGTGGTCATCCGTGCCGCGGATGCCGTCGCTGTAGTCGTTCGCGAAATTGACCGCGATCTGCAGGCTGATCGAGACGACGAGGCACAGCAGCGCGAGCACCCAGTGGAACAGGCCGTCGACGAGGATGGCCGCTCCGGTGCCGATCAGGATCGGGGTGACCGCGAGCGGGAGCGTGCGCAGACGCGCCGCACCCACCCAGTCGCCCGCGGTCGCCTTCTCGACGTGACGCGGATTGCGCGACTCGTGGACCTTCTGCGGGTTCCCGCGCGGGGGCTGCTTGCGAGGACCGGGACGCTTGCGCTTCTTGCTGGGGGTGCCTGCCACGAGGTCACATCCTACGGCGTGCACGCGGGCTCTTCCGCGCGGTCACGCGGTGCGCAACCCCCTCGCGACGCACGCGGTCGACGGCGAGGATGAGCCCATGCTGAGCATCGGAACCATCGTGCTGACCGTTGAGGACATCGAGCGCGCCGGCGACTTCTGGCGGGGCGCACTCGGGTACGTCGACCGTCGCCCCCCGTCGGATGACTGGGTGATCCTCGATCCGCCCGAAAAGGCGAGCTGGGACGCGCCGGGCGCGAGCATCGCGCTGTCGGTGACCGGCTATCCGCAGAGCTACCCGCCCCGCATCCACCTCGATCTGTATGCCGACGATCAGGCGGCCGAGCTCGCCCGGCTGCGCACGCTCGGCGCCCGCGACGTCGAGTGGGACGGGTACCCGGACGACGCGGACTGGGTCGTGATGGAGGACACCGAAGGCAATCGGTTCTGCGTGATCGACACGAGCGAACGGGCCTGACCCGGGCCGACTCAGTGCAGGGCAGCGACCGCCGCGCGGATCGTCTCGCGGTCGGGCTTGCCGCTCGGGAGCGTCGCGAGGTCATCGACCAGCACGAGACGCGTCGGCCGCGCGTGCGGCCCGATCTGGCCCGCGACCGCGGTGCGGGCCTCTTCGAGCTGCACCGACTCGCTGCGCCGCAGCGCCTCTCCGCGCGGCACCACCACGACGGATGCCTCTCCCCACCGGTCGTCGGAGACGCCCACGACGACGGCGGACTCCAGTCCCGGGATCGTGCGCACGACCCGCTCCACCCGGTCGAGCGACACGTTGATGCCGCCGGAGACGATCACGTTGTCGATCCGGCCGCGGACGCGGAGCACATCGTCTTCGATGATCCCGGCGTCCCCGGTGCGGTACCACCGCCGGCCGTCGTCGTCGCGGACGAAGACGGCATCCGTCGTCGCGGGGTCGCCCAGGTATCCGTCGGCCAGCGTCGGCCCGGCGACCTGCACCTCCGCACCCGTCACCCGCACCTCCACACCGCGCAGCGGGCGGCCGTCGTACACGCACCCGCCGCTGGTCTCGGTCGAGCCGTACGTGCGGACGATGCGGACGCCGGCATCCTGCGCGCGCTCGAGGGTGATCGCGGCGATCGCCTGACCCCCCACGAGAATCGTCTCGAACGATCGCAGCGCGGTCAGCACCGTCGGGTCGGTATCCGCGGCGTCCAGAAGCTTCGCGAGCTGCGCGGGCACGAGCGACGTGTAGGTCGGAACCCGCGTGCCGCCCTCGGTCGAGAGCATCAGCAGCGCCGCCGCCGAGAAGGCCTGCGGAGTGAACGCTCCCGTGAGCCACGCGGGCTCGCGATCGGCGACGATCGAGCGCACCAGCACCTGCAGGCCCGCGACGTACGTCGCCGGAAGGGCGAGCAGCCACGCTCCGTCGCCGATGCGGTCGGCCGTCGCGAGCGCACTCGCCGTGAGGGCGTCGCGGCTGAGGATCACGCTCTTGGGCACCCCCGTCGAGCCCGACGTCGTGACCACGACCGCCGTTCCCGCACGCACATCAGTCGGCAGGTCGTGCACGAGACCGAGCCCCAGCGCAGGACCCGCACCGTGCAGGGCGCCGCGCAGACCCCGCAGGATGTCGCGCGGATCGTCGGCGAGGACGGGTTCGAGTCTCATCGGGCGAGCGTCAGTAGTGCCACGGGTAGGGCGACCAGTCCGGGTCCCGCTTCTCCAGGAACGAGTCGCGGCCCTCGACGGCTTCATCCGTGCCGTACGCCAGGCGGGTCGCCTCGCCCGCGAACACCTGCTGGCCGACCATCCCGTCATCCACCGCGTTGAACGCGAACTTCAGCATCCGGATCGCGGTGGGCGACTTGGTGAGGATCGTCCGCGCCATCGCGATGGCCTCGCGTTCGAGCTCGGCGTGCGGCACGACCCGGTTGACCGCGCCCATCTCGTACGCGCGCTGCGCCGAGTACTCCTCCGCGAGGAAGAACACCTCTCGGGCGAACTTCTGCCCGATCTGCCTCGCGAAGTACGCCGATCCGTAGCCCGCGTCGAACGAGCCCACATCGGCATCCGTCTGCTTGAACCGCCCGTGCTCCGCGCTCGCGATCGTCAGGTCGCACACGACATGCAGCGAGTGCCCGCCGCCGGCCGCCCATCCGGGAACGACCGCGATCACGACCTTCGGCATGAAGCGGATGAGGCGCTGCACCTCGAGGATGTGCAGGCGCCCGAGCGCCGAGAGGCTGGGGTCGCGCTTGTCGCCGGGGCCGTCCCCTGCGTACTGGTATCCCGAGCGGCCGCGGATACGCTGGTCGCCGCCCGAGCAGAACGCCCAGCCGCCGTCCTTCGCGCTGGGGCCGTTGCCGGTCAGCAGGACGACCCCGATGCGGGCATCCTGACGCGCGGTGTCGAGGGCCCGGAACAGCTCGTCCACCGTGTGCGGACGGAACGCATTGCGCACCTCGGGGCGATCGAAGGCGATGCGGGCGATCCGACCGTCGTGCGACACGTGCGCCGTGATGTCGGTGTATCCGCCGTCCGGCTGGCCGGGGGCCGGCATCCATTCGTTGTCGTCGAACAGTTCGGAAACGCTCACCCGCACAGCCTACGGGCGCGGTCGGGCACCGTCAGCCGTTCTTCGCGTCGCGCCAGGCGAGCCAGGAGCGCACCACGTCGTAGTTCCAGTCCGGCCCCGGGAATCCCAGGGTGAACAGGCGCACGCCCCCGTCGTAGAGCGCATCCGCGTCGCTGCGATCACGGCGCTTCAGCTCGTTCGAGAGGATGAGGCCCGAGGTGTCGCGTCCTTCGCGATCGGCCCACTTCTGGATGACCGAGAGCTTGTGCGGCAGTTCTTCGGGGCGCACGAAGCTGTGCCAGTAGTCGGCGTACCGGGCGACGAGTCGCAGGGTCTTCTGCTCGCCCTTGCCGCCGATCATCACGGGGATCTTGCGGGTCGGCGCGGGATTGAGCACGTCCCACCGCGCGTGGATGCGGGCAAGTCCCTCCGCGAGATCGTCCAGGCGGCTGCCAGGGGTGCCGAACTGATACCCGTACTCGTCGTAGTCCTTTTCGAACCAGCCCGAGCCCGTGCCGAAGATGAAGCGGCCCGGACCGCCGTCGCGTGCGCTGATGTGGTCGATCGTGCGGGCCATGTCGGCCTGGAGGTCGGGGTTGCGATAGCTGTTGCAGTTGACCAGGGCGCCGAATTCGACCCGCTCGGTCTGCTCGGCCCACGCGCCGAGCATCGTCCACGATTCGTAGTGCAGCCCATCGGGATCGCCCGCCAGCGGGAAGAAGTGGTCCCAGTTGAAGAGGATGTCGACCCCCAGATCCTCGAGGTGCCGCACGGCATCCCGGATCTGCGGATAGGTGACGTGCTGCGGCTCGAGCTGAACGCCGAGGCGCACGGGGGTGTCGAAAAGGGGCATGGGAAAAGCCTACGGCGGGGCGGATGCCGGGAGCTCCGGCGTCCGCCCCGCCCGGTCGGCGGTCACGGCTCGTCGACGTACCCTGGATGCCGGAGCGACGCGGCGTGTCGCCCGCATTCAGGGCACGTCGATGGGTGGGAGCCGGCTCTCAGCGAGCCCGGTGAGCCTTGAGGAAGGCGTCGACCGAGTCCCACGCCGCGATCGCGACGACCCCGAACCCGAAGACGGTGGTGACGACGGATGTGACCGTCGAGGCGGAGTCCGCCGGCAGCACCGACGGGAAGAACTCCGGGTTCAGCAGCTCACCGCTCACGAGCAGCCACAGCGCACCCGCCGCGATCACCAGGTTGAGGATGAGGTTGCACACCGCGGATCCGATGTCCCAGCGCCCCTTGGCGTAGACCGAGATCGCCAGCAGCGCCTCCAACGCCATCAGCACGAACAGTGCGCCGATCCACCAGGGCCAGAGGTCGTGCGAGAGGAACGAGGTCCATCCTGCGTCGGCGACGTACACGATCCCGATGAAGTGGTCCCAGAGGATCGCGGCGGCTGCCAGGGCGAGGAAGACGAGCGACGCGATCAGGTCGCCGAGGCCCGCTCCCTTCTGCCGCGGCTCCGGCAGGCTGTCGAGGCTCCACGTGCCGACGAAGTCGCTGTCGTTCCCGCGAGCGGAACGCTCGACGATGAAGAACACGAGCGTGGTCCAGAAGCCGATGTGCACGACCACGGCGAGCGTCACGCTCCAGACGGTGCCCACGATCTCGCCGAAGCTCTCGCCGGCCAGGGTCTGCCCGAGCGCGACGCCGAACGCCGCGCATGCCGGCACGATGGCCCACAGCAGCTTCGTGAGTCGCCACCAGGTGAGGTAGTAGCGGGGTCCGATCAGCCAGAGCGGCCGATCGGTGTACTGCGCGGCGAGCTTGTCGGGGTCGCCGAGGTCGGTCAGGACCGCCCGCTCGGCGTCGGCGAAAGGTTCGCCCTGCTCGGTCCGGGCGTCGATCTGGTCTTCGATCGACGCGCGCAGCTCTGCGGCGAGGTCATCGCGCTGCGCATCGGGCACCGTACGCATCGCGGCGTCGATGTAGCGGTCGGTGAGGGTCGTGGTGTTCATGGTCAGTCCTTGGGCAGTTCGTCGATCGCCGTGACGATCGAGCGGAAATCGTCGGTGAGGGCGGCCGCGAGGCGCGAGCCGGCGGCGCTGGTGCGGTAGAACTTGCGAGGCCGCGCCTCGTCGGTGTTCCACTCGCTCGTGAGGTGTCCCTGCTTCTCGAGGCGGCGCAGCAGCGGGTACAGCGTGTTCGCGTCGGTGGGGAAGCCGCGCTCCCCCAGTTCTTCGAGCAGTCCGTACCCGTAACCGGGAGTCTCCAGAAGCCGGAGGCATGCCAGCACGACGGTGCCGCGGCGCAGCTCCTGCAGGTGCGTCTCGAGGATGTCGGTGTCGGTCATGGCTCACACGTTACTGTTTGTCACACACTATCGTCAAGCACACATCAATATTCGCCACGCGTCTCGCTTGCGGAGATCCTCCGCCGATCGACGATCGAGGGGCAGGATGGGAGGCGTGAGCACTGGCGTCGCGGCATCCCTCCCCTCTCTCGATGATCTGCTCACGACGGCACGGGTGGTCGCCCTGCCTCTGGTCACCCGCTTCCGCGGGGTCGATGTGCGCGAAGCGGTGCTCTTCGAAGGGCCCGAGGGCTGGACCGAGTTCTCGCCCTTCGTCGAGTACGACGACGTCGAGGCCTCCGCGTGGCTCGCCGGGGCGGTCGACTACGGCTGGAATCCGACGCCGGCGGCGGTGCGCGACGCGATCGGAGTGAACGCGACGGTGCCCGCCGTGGACGCGGCATCCGTCCCGGAGATCCTCGCGAGGTTCGACGGGTGCCGAACGGCGAAGGTGAAGGTGGCCGAAGCCGGTCAGCGCCTCGCCGACGACGTCGCCCGCGTGCGCGCGGTTCGCGCCGTGATGGGCCCCGAGGGCCGCATCCGGGTCGACGCGAACGCGGCGTGGAACATCGACGAGGCCGAGCACGCGATCCACGCCCTCGCGGAATTCGATCTCGAGTACATCGAGCAGCCGTGCGCATCGATCGAGGAGCTCGCCGAGCTGCGGCGTCGCGTGAAGTATCTCGACATCCCGATCGCCGCCGATGAGAGCGTGCGCAAAGCCGCCGACCCGCTCGCCGTGGCGCGCGCCGGCGCGGCCGACCTGCTCGTCGTGAAGGCGCAGCCGCTGGGCGGCGTGCGCCGCGCGCTCGAGATCGTGTCGGAGGCGGGTCTTCCGGCGGTCGTCTCGAGCGCGCTGGACACCTCGGTGGGTCTCGCGATGGGCGCGGCCCTCGCCGCCGCGCTGCCCGAGCTCGACTACGACTGCGGGCTCGGCACCGCCGCCCTGCTCGCGGCGGATGTCGTATCGCCGGGCCTGCTCCCCCGGCGCGGCGCCCTGCCCGTCGGCCGTATCGACCCGGAACCCGCGCTGCTGGACCGGTACGCGGCATCCGACGACCGGCGCGAGTGGTGGCTTGCGCGGATCGCACGCTGCCACTTCGAACTCACGCGCGGATGAGCGACGCGCTCAGCCCTCCGGCGGTTCGATGACCAGCTGCGCGACCCGCGCGAGCTGCTCCCCGGTGCGCCGGCACACCGCGGGGTAGTCGAGCCCGTCCATCGTGGCGCGGATCGACTCGCTCTCCCACACGGTGATCATGAGGCGGGCGACCTCGTCGGCGGGCAGCCGGAAGCGGATGCCCTTCGCGTCGCCGATGTCGCTGATGATCTGCGCCACGCTCGCGCGCATCTCGGACTCCTGCGCGAGGTAGGCGGCACCCAGTCGCGGATCGCGCAGCGCATGGATGCGGATCTCGCTCAGCAGGAGGATCGCGAGGCGGTCATCGCCCGAGACATCCAGCACCTGCTGCACGACCGACAGCGCGTCCGTCGCGACGTCGTGCAGACCGCCGTCGCGCTCGAGCTGCGTGACGCGTTCGCGCACCGAATCCACGCGCGCCAGGGCGACGCGACCGGCGAGCTCCAGGAACAGCTGATCCTTCGACTCGAAGTTCGAGTAGAACGCGCCGCGCGTGAAACCGGCGCGCTCGCAGATCGCCTCGACGGATGCCGCATCCAGGCCCTCTTCGGCGAAGACGAGGGCCGCGGCATCCAACAGCTTCTGCTTCGTCGCCTCGCGTCGACGCGACGTCGAGGCGCTCGACGCGACGTGCACGGTGTCGCTCATGGTGCTCCGTCCGAAAGGATCGCGGTGGTCGAAATACACACCCAGCGCTCAGGTTGACCGGCGCCGTGCGCTCTACGATACACTCATGTATCCGATACACCGCTGTATCGAACCTGTCTGAGTCCTGGTAGCCGGGATCGAATTAGCGGAGGCGCTGTGTCCACTCTTCTGTATGCGCTCGGCCGCTGGGCGTACCGTCATTCGTGGCGGGTGCTCGTCGCGTGGCTGCTGCTGCTGGGTCTCGCCGGCGGCAGCGCGGCTCTGTTCATGCAGGGCACCGACAACTCGTTCTCCATTCCCGGCACCGAGGCGCAGGCGGGCCTCGAGCAGCTCAGCCGCTCGTTCCCCCAGGCGAGCGGAACGAGCGCGCAGCTCGTCGTCGTCGCCGACGAGGGCGAGCGCGTCGATCAGGAGCCGTACGCGTCGGCGATCGACGACGCGATCGGCCAGCTCGAAGACCTCGACGGCGTACTGGCGGTCACCGACCCGTTCGATGAGATGGTCTCGGGGCTGGTCTCGGAGGACGACGGCGCCGCGATCATCCGCCTCCAATTCGACGGTCAGGCCACCGACGTCACCCCCGAGACCAAGGATCAGCTGCGCGACATCAGCGCCGAGCTCGAGGACGCGCTTCCGGCGGGGGCCCAGGTCGCGATCGGCGGCGACCTGTTCTCGCAGTCCGTGCCGGCCATCTCGCTCATCGAAGCGGTCGGCGTGCTCGTCGCGCTGTTCGTGCTGATCATCACGTTCCGCTCGTTCGCGGTCGCATGGTTCCCGCTCGTGAGCGCGATCATCGGCGTCGGCCTGGCGATCTCGCTCATCTTCGTCGCGACCGCGTTCGCCTCGATCTCGTCCACGACACCCCTTCTGGCGATCATGCTCGGGCTCGCGGTCGGCATCGACTACGCGCTGTTCATCGTCGCCCGCCATCAGGACCAGGTCAGAGACGGCGTCGATCCCGAGGAGTCCGTCGCCCGCGCGACCGGGACCGCCGGCTCGGCCGTCGTCTTCGCGGGCGTCACCGTGCTCATCGCCCTGATCGGACTGTCGTTCGCCGGCATCCCGTTCCTGACCACGATGGGGATCGCCGCGTCGGTCGCCGTCGCGATCGCCGTGCTCGTGGCCGTCTCGCTCACCCCCGCACTCCTCGGGTTCTCG
>JAESFR010000217.1_pt1 | contig 25590 bp, 20 predicted proteins | sample 9266191 | NCBI WGS metagenome assembly JAESFR01 (sample SAMN14503063, study PRJNA617104) | algae metagenome | isolation source: Pleurocapsa minor HA4230-MV1 and co-occurring heterotrophs from cement on... | place: USA: Nuuanu Pali Lookout, Hawaii | collected 2009-07-20
GTTCCGCTACCGTCCGCTGCCGGTCGCGGTGCGCGCGACCGGCGACGCCTCGTGGCAGGCCCTGCTGCGGGTCGTCGTGGCCGGCATCCGGTCGGGTTCGGACTTCACGGTCAGCGCGCCGGTCGGGCTGCCCACGGCGGTGCGCCGGTCGCTCAGCGAGCAGGGCGTCGCGGTGTTCGTCGAGAGCGACGCCGAGTGGATCGAGCGGATGGTCGCGGGTGAGGAGTACGCGGATGACCGCCCGGCTCGCGTCCGGCTGGTGGGCCCGCCGGCATCGGTCGCCGACGCGCACGCGGCGCTCGCCGGAGCCGTGGGCGGAGACCCCGACCTCGCGGTCTACGCGAACGAGGTGACCACCGCCGGACGCCTCGAACTGCTGCCCTTCCTGCACGAGCAGTCGATCACGATCACGGCTCATCGCTTCGGCAACCCCGACCCGTGGAGCGAGTCCGTCATCTGACCCCGCTCCTCCCATCGACTTGCCCTGTGTGCCGGTGACACGCCGTGCGTCCGCGGTGTACAGGGCAAGTCGATGGGAGGACTGTGGATGTACGCCCCCTCGAGAGAAAGAACTTATCTTTCTGGTCAACCTCTCGCGCGGTTGACACGATGGTGGAGGGGAAAAGGGACGCTGCCGTCGAGCCTCGGGGGACCGAGACGGCGCGTCCCTTTCTGCTGGGGGCTCAGCGACCCCGGCCGCCGGCGCTCTGCGCCGTGCGGTCGGGGGCCGCTCACTCTCCCCGCGCCGGCGCGGCCTTCGCGGTGCCGGCGTCGACGGGCACCGTGAACGACGCCAGAAGGCCCTGAATGCCGATGCCGAACAGCGTCCAGCGCCCTGCGGGCACCTCGGCGCCCTCGGGGATGTCGAAGACCGGATGCCCGAGGCCCTCGGCCGCCCGCACGGCGAAGCCCTCGCCGAGCGCGGCCATCGCCTCGGTGAAGTCCACGATCGTCAGCGGGGAGCGCAGGCGCCGGCCGAAGCGCGCCAGGAGTGCGGCGTAGAACTCCGCGAACGCCACGACCGACTCGCGGTGCCGCTCGGCGGTCGCCTGCTGCAGTTCGGGCCACGACCCGGCGGCGGCACGCAGCGCGAGCGCCGTCACGAACGCGTGCGCGTCCTGCGAGTCGGGCTCGCGCGTCATGCGCGTGACGTACTCGACGTAATCGGCCGCCGCGGTGCGCACCACCTCGTCGAGCGACGCGTCGAGCTCGAGGACGTCGCGGATGCCGCTCGCGGCGGAGTGGACCGGCGGGGCGAACCGCGACCCCAGCATCTCCACCGCCAGATCGCGATGGAACTCGGTCTGATCGGCCCAGATGCGGTACGCGGCTCCCGTGGTGAGGTCGACCGAGCGCAGGACCTCCTGGAGCCGGATGTGCTGCACGCCGGCGGTCGCGCCGCGCTCGAGCAGCATCTGCACACCGGCCTCGAGGATCAGGCGTCGGGTGTCCTCCGAAGTGCGACGAACCATGCTCCCACCTTGCCAGCCTCGCGTGACCCCGCGCGTCGAGTAAAGAATGTTTGACATTCTCCCGCCAGCGGCGCTATCGTCGGGACGTCAAACATTTTAGACATCGGAGAACGTCATGGTCTACGAAGAGCGCAACACGTGGGTCGGGCTGATCGTCAGCGTGATCGGCATCACCGCCTACGTGATCGTCGTACTGCAGCAGGCCGACGGCGGCCCGCTCACCGACGTGGTCTGGTGGCCGATCATGCTCTGGACGATCGGGCTCAGCATCCTCGCGTCGATCGTGATCAGCATCCTGTGGGGGATCTTCGCGGGCATGCGCGACCCCGACGGCGTCGGCAAGTCCGATCAGCGCGACCGCGACATCGCCCGCATGGGCAGTCGCGTGGGGCAGGCGTTCCTCGTGATCGCCGGGCTGGGCGTGCTCGTCCTGTGCGCCGTCGAGGCCGACTGGTTCTGGATCGCGAACACCATGTTCTTCGGCTTCGCCCTGTCGGCCTTCGTCGGCGGGATCGCGAGCGTGATCGCGTACCGCCGGGGAATGATCTGATGGTCAAGCCGACGCGCGTCACCAACTCGATCCGCCCGCTGCGCGAAGCCTCGAATCTCACGCAGGCCGAACTCGCCCGCCGCATCGGCGTGACACGCCAGACGCTCATCGCGATCGAGCAGGGCCGCTATTCACCCACCCTCGAACTCGCCTTCCAGATCTCCCGCGTCTTCGGCGCCGGGCTGGACGACGTCTTCCAGTACCCGCAGGAGGAATCATGACGGATGCCGCACTCTCACTGACCGGCTCGATGACCGCGTGGCTCCAGGGCGCCTACGGCGGCCCCGCGGCGGTGACATCCGCGCGCATCGAGGTCCCGACCCCGGGCCGCGCGGAGGTGCTGCTGCGCGTGCGCGCGACGAGCCTGAACGCGGCCGATGTGCATCTGCTCCGCGGCGAGCCGCTGCTGCTGCGCCTCGGTTTCGGGCTGCGCCGCCCCCGCGTCGCCGTGCGCGGGATGGACGTCGCCGCGACCGTGGTCGCGGTGGGGCCCGAGGTGACCGACCTCGCGATCGGCGATGAGGTGATGGGCGAACTGCCGTTCGGCGGCGGCCTCGCCGAGTACGCCGTGTGCCCCGCGAGCCGACTCGTGCGCCGCCCGGCGGCGCTCGAGCCGATCGTCGCGGCGGCGCTGCCCCTGGCGGGCGGCACGGCGTGGCAGGCGCTCGAGCGCGGGGCGATCGTCGCGGGAGGCTCCGCGGGGCGGCGCGTGCTCGTGCTCGGCGCATCCGGGGGCGTCGGCACCTTCGCGGTGCAGCTGGCGGCTTTGCGCGGCGCCGAGGTCTGGGCGACCTGCGGTGCGCGGAGCGAGGAGCTCGTGCAGGAGCTCGGTGCCACCCGCACGTTCGACTACCGCGTGACGGATGCGGCCGACCTGCCGCCTGCGACGTTCGACGCCGTGATCGACATCGCGGGGAACGCACCGCTGCGCACACTCACGGCGCTGCTGCGCCCTGGCGGTTCCGTGGTGCTGGTGTCCGGGGAGGGGAGCCGCCTGCTCGGACCGATGGGACGCCTCGCGCGCGGCATCCTGCTCTCGCGCGCACGGGCGGGCCGCCGCATCCGCCCGCTCGCGGCGGTCGCCACACCGGCCGTCACGAGCGGACTGGCCGCCCTCGCCGCCGAGGGGCGTCTGCGCCCGCCGGTCGAGCGCACGTTCCGCTTCGACGAGGTCCCCGAGGCCCTCGCCCACATCGACGCCGGGCACACGGTCGGCAAGATCGTGGTCGAGGTCGGCGCGGACTAGGGCTGGACGAGGACGCCCGCCGTGTCCGCCGCCTTCGTCGCGCGCATCTGCTCGTCGGCCGCGGCGTCGTCGGCGGCCTCCTGCAGCGCGGACTTCGCGCGCAGCGGCGGGGTCTTGAAGAACAGCGACAGCACGAACGCGATCAGCACGACCCACATCGCCACCTGGTACACGAGCACCGCGGAGGCATTGAAGGCGACGAGGATCGGCTTGGTCAGGCGTGGGTCGGCGCCCGTGAGGAACGACGTGTCGTCCAGGGCCGCGCTGTCCATCGAGGACGTCCCGCCGCCCGAGGCGAACTCGTCCTCGATCGTCGGCACGACCGTCTCGACGAACGCCGCCCGCGCCGCGTCGTCCGAGAAGTCGAGCGTCACGATGCCGTCCGCCGCGATCTGCGCCACAGGGATCTCCTGCTCGATCTGCGTCGCCGCCGCCTCCTGCGCCTGTGCGACGGCCGCCGCGGTCGCGGCATCCTGAGCGCTGGCCGGGATCTCGCCGGCGGCCACCTCGTCCACGACCGCCTGGGTCGCGGCATCCGCCGCCTTCGTCAGTCCGTCTTCGATCCGGGCTGTCGTGGCCCCGGTGAGCTGAGTGACGATCGGGCTGTAGATCTGGTCCATGATCGCGGTGTTCTCCGGAGCGCCGGCGACGCTCGGATCCAGCGCCGCGTCGAGCGCGGACGTGAGCGTCTCGGTGTCGGCGAAGGAGGTCTGCACGTTCGAGGGGAGCACGGTGAACAGCAGTGACAGGAGCACGGCCGTGCCCAGCGTCCCTCCGATCTGACGGAAGAACGTGGACGAACTCGTGGCGACGCCCATGTCGCGGATGCCGACGGAGTTCTGGCTCGCGATCGTGAGGGTCTGCATCAGCTGGCCGAGACCCAGGCCGATCACGAGCATCGCGCCGGCGATGAACCAGAACGACCGGTCGTACTGGAGGAAGGTCAGCCAGAAGAACCCGATCGACATGAACGCGGTGCCCAGGATCGGGAACATGCGGTAGCGACCGGTGCGCGCGATGATCTGGCCGCTGCCGATCGAGGCGATCATCAGGCCGAGGATCATCGGCAGCATCTGGAACCCGGACTCCGTCGGCGTCGATCCGAGCACGAGCTGCAGGTACAGGGGGAGGGTGAGCATCGCGCCGAACATGCCGAAGCCGACGAAGACGCCGATCACGGTGGCCATCGAGAACGTCGAGGAGCGGAAGAGCTTGAGCGGGATGAGCGCGTCGTCCTTCATGAGGGTCTCGGCGATCACGAACCCGATGATGCCCAGGACGCCGACCACGTAGCATCCGATCGCGAGCGGCGACCCCCATCCCCACTGGCGGCCGAGCTCGGCGACGAGCAGGAGCGGCACGAGGGCGACGACCACGAGCGAGGCGCCCCACCAGTCGATGCGCACGGAATGGCCCGGATGCCGGGGGATGTGCAGGAAGCGCAGCACGATCAGCAGCGCGATCAGGCCGATCGGGACGTTGATCAGGAACACCCAGCGCCACCCCGCGATGCCCAGGATCTGGTCGGCGCCGGCGAACAGCCCGCCGACGAGCGGACCGATCACGCTCGAGATGCCGAACACCGCGAGGAAATAGCCCTGGTACTTCGCCCGCTCGCGCGGCGCGAGGATGTCCCCCATGATCGCGAGCGGCATCGACATCAGGCCGCCCGCGCCCAGTCCCTGGATGGCCCGGAAGGCGGCGAGCTCGATCATCGACGTCGAGAAGCTCGCCAGGATCGACCCGATCATGAACACGACGATCGCGAAGATGAACAGCGGCCGGCGCCCGAAGATGTCGGACAGCTTTCCGTAGATCGGTGTCGAGATCGTCGAGACGATCAGGTAGGCCGTCGTGACCCAGGCCTGCTGGCTGAGGCCGTGCAGATCGTCGCCGATCGTGCGGATCGCGGTGCCGACCACGGTCTGGTCGAGCGCCGAGAGGAACATCCCGGCCATGAGACCGAAGATCACGAACAGGATCATCCGGTGCGTCATCACCGGCTCGGGAGCCGGGGAGCGAAGACGGCCGGTCGCGGTGGAGACGTCAGACATCGGACCTCGAGGAGTGGGAGGGGCGGCACGCCGGAAGGTCGTTGTCGCAGGTCAACTACCTTAGCGCGGAAGTCGCTGTGCGAGAATGGTCCCGGCGTGCCCGAGTCGCACCCTTCCTCGCCGCACTCCTCGGATCGCGGTGAGTCGAAGGGCCGCCGGGCCAGGAGGACAGCGTCCGCCGCCCCTCTTCTCAGGAGCACACCATGACGCAGAACACCGCGCCGGCCCCCGAAGCCACGAGCGCACCCACCCGCACCGCCCACCACCGCCGGTACCTGATGTGCCGACCCGAGCACTTCACGGTCAGCTACACGATCAACCCCTGGATGGTGCCGGCGAACCCGACCGACACCGCGACCGCCGTCCGCCAGTGGCAGGACCTGTACGACACCTACGTCGCGCTCGGGCACGAGATCGAGCTGATCGACCCGATCGAGGGGCTTCCCGACATGGTCTACACGGCCAACGGCGGCTTCGTGATCGACGGCGTCGCGTACGGACCGAAGTTCCGCTTTCAGGAGCGCGCCGGCGAGGCTGGCCCCTTCATCGAGTGGTTCCGCGCGGCGGGCTTCGACACGCGGGAGCCGGTCGAGGTCAACGAGGGCGAGGGCGACTTCCTGCTCGTCGGCAATACGATCCTCGCCGGCACCGGCTTCCGCTCCACGGGCGACAGCCACCGCGAGATCGGCGAGGTGTTCGGGCGCGAAGTGGTGTCGCTGACCCTGACCGATCCGCGGTTCTATCACCTCGACACCGCGATCGCGGTGCTCGACCCGATCGAGGGCGTCGCCGACGGCGGTCCCGAGCGGGCGAACATCGCCTACCTGCCGTCGGCGTTCGACGAGCGCAGCCAGGCGATCCTGCGCGAGCGGTACCCCGACGCGATCCACGTCTCCGACGAGGACGGCGCGGTGTTCGGGCTCAACTCCGCCAGCGACGGCTACAACGTCATCATCTCTCCGCGCGCCCGCGGATTCGAGCGCCAGCTGCGCGAGCGCGGGTACAACCCGATCCTGGTCGACCTGTCCGAGCTGCTGCTCGGCGGCGGTGGCATCAAGTGCTGCACGCTCGAGCTGCGCGGGGCGTCGTCGTGACCGCGAACCTGGTGACCGGGCTCTCCGGACCCGGACCGCTCGGCGACGACGCCGGCACGGCCGCGATCATCGCCGCAGAGGACGAGCACGTCGCCCACAACTACCACCCGCTCCCCGTCATGATCGCGAAGGGGGAGGGGTCGTGGGTGACCGACGTCGAGGGCAAGCGCTACCTCGACCTCCTCGCCGCGTATTCCGCGCTCAACTTCGGCCACGGCCACCCTGCGATCGTCGCGGCAGCGCAGGAGCAGCTCGGCCGGCTGACCCTGACGAGCCGGGCGTACCACAACGACCGGCTCGGCACCTTCGCCGCGGCGCTCGCGGAGCTGTGCGGAAAAGACCTCGTCCTGCCGATGAACACCGGCGCCGAAGCCGTCGAGACCGGCATCAAGGTCGCGCGCGCGTGGGGCTACCGCGTCAAGGGCATCACGCCCGACCGCGCGCGGATCATCGTAGCCTCCGACAACTTCCACGGACGCACGACCACGATCGTCGGCTTCAGCGACGACCCGCAGTCCCGCGACGACTTCGGGCCCTACACCCCTGGCTTCGTCACCGTGCCATTCGGGGATGCCGCTGCCCTCGAGGCGGCGATCGACGAGAACACGGCGGCGGTGCTGATCGAGCCGATCCAGGGCGAAGCCGGAGTCGTCATCCCGCCGGAGGGCTATCTGCGCGCGGTGCGCGAGCTCACCACCCGCGAGAACGTGCTGTTCATCGCCGATGAGATCCAGTCCGGCCTCGGCCGGGTCGGCGAGACCTTCGCGTGCGACCGCGAGGGGGTCGTTCCGGACGTGTACCTGCTCGGCAAGGCGCTCGGCGGCGGCATCCTGCCCGTCTCGGCCGTCGTCGCGGACCGCGACGTGCTCGGGGTCATCCGCCCCGGCGAGCACGGCTCGACCTTCGGGGGCAATCCGCTGGCCGCCGCCGTCGGAACCCGCGTGGTCGAGATGCTCTCGACCGGCGAGTTCCAGCGCCGCGCCGCCGCGCTCGGCGAGCACCTCGAGGCCAAGCTCGACGAACTGGTCGGGCACGGTGTGACCGCTGTGCGCATCGCCGGCCTGTGGGCGGGCGTCGACATCGACCCCGCGCGCGGCACCGGCCGCGAGATCGCCGAGAAGCTCCTGGCTCGCGGGGTGCTCGTGAAGGACACGCACGGCCAGACGATCCGCATCGCGCCGCCGCTCGTGATCCGGGCGACCGAGCTGGACTGGGCCGTCGAGCAGCTGCGGGTCGTGCTCGCCGATTGACCCCCGGGGCGTCGCGGCACCCGTGCGTCACACGTCACGCGTTACGCGAAGACGGTGATGAACCGCTCGTGCCACCCGGTGGCGCCGTCGGGATCGGTGCGCGAGACCTCCTGGGTCTGCACTTCGCCCGTGCGACTGGTCGCGCGGCAGCGGATCAGGTGGTCGCCCTCGGTGGCCGTCCACGGCAGGCTCCATTGCACCCAGGTGTCGTCCGAGATCGCGGTCGCGAGGGTGGCCGGCATCCACTCGCCCTCGTCGACCTGCACCTCGACACCGGCGACACCCACGTGCTGCTGCCAGGCGACTCCGGCGATCACGGATTCGCCGGCCTTGAGCCCCTGCTGGCGCCGCGGCACGTCGATGCGCGACTGGAGCTTGATCGGCCCGCGCTCGGACCAGCCGCGCGTCGTCCAGTACGCCGTCGCCTTGTCGAAGCGGGTCACCTCGAGCTCGGTCACCCACTTGGTCGCCGAGACGTAGCCGTACAGTCCCGGCACGACCATGCGCACGGGGAAGCCGTGCTCGGCCGGCAGCGGCTCGCCGTTCATGCCGACCGCGAGGATCGCGTTGCGGTCGTCGGTGAGCGCTTCGATCGGCGAACTCGCGCTGAAGCCGTCGATCGAGCGCGAGAGGACCATGTCCGCGTCCGAGGACGGGACCGCCCGCGCGAGCAGCTCGCGGATCGGGTAGCCGAGCCACAGCGCGTTGCCGATCAGGTCGCCGCCGACGTTGTTCGACACGCACGCCAGCGTCGTGTGGCTCTCCTGCAGGGGGAGCGCGAGGAGCTCGTCCCACGTGATCGTGACCTCGTTCTCGACCATCCCGTGGATGCGCAGACTCCACGTCGCCGGATCGACCTGCGGCACGATCAGCGCCGTGTCGATGCGGTAGAACTGCGCGTTGGGCGTGACGACGGGAGCGAGCCCGGCGATGCCGAGCTCGGCCGTCGCGGGCACGGCGGCGGCGGCGCTCGCCGGCGCCGGAAGCACCAGCGCTTCGCGGACCACGTTCACGGCCTGGCTTCCCGCCCGCACGAGCGATGAGCCCACGGCGGCCAGGACGCCGAGCGCCGCGGCGCCGCCCGTCCACATCAGGAAGCTGCGCCGAGCCATCCTCGCATCGTCCGTGCGGCCGTCCGGGGCGGATGCCGCGGCATCCGCCTCCGCATCCGATGCCGTCGTCCGCCTCACGCTCGCCGGCACCAACGCGGGTACCGGTGCCGTCGCGGTCGCCGTCTGCCTGCCCGGGAGGCGCTTCATCAGCAGGCCGAGCGTGGCGGCGGCGGTGACGCCCGCGACGATCGAGGGCAGCCAGTCCAGCGGTCCGGCGTTCGCGCGCGTCAGCGCAGCCCACACGCCGACGCCGCCGAAGACGACCATCACGGCGAGGCCGACCGGAGGAAGCTTCAGCTCGAGCAGGCCGGCGATCGCGGCGATCGCGATGAGCACGATCCCGATGCCGACCAGCAGCGCGAGCTTGTCGTTCGTGCCGAACAGGTTGATCGCGGACTCTTTCGCCCACGGCGGGGCGAGGTCGATCAGGGCCCCGCCGATCACCGCGAACGGGCTCGCGCCCGGCGCCAGGAACGCCGCGGTGAGCTCGCCGAGACCCGCGCCGACGATGCCGGCGGCCACGCCGGCCCCCGCCGCCGCGAACCGCTGCCCCCTCGTCGTGGCCCCCACGGGACGAGCCTACGCTCGCCGCGAACCGTGAGGGCGGCATCCCGCCGATGAGCAGTGCGGAGCGAAACATGCGGGCAACATCCCCGCGACTAGAGTCGTCGCATGGGTGATCTCTTCGACGGCTACGGCTCGACGCTGGCGCCCCGCAAGACGGCGACCGGCGTCCCCGCGTTCGACGAGATGTTCGGCAGTCCCTCCTCGCCCGGCGAGGCCGCCGAGTCGCGAGAGGCGTACCGCGAGCTCTACCAGGCGCTCGCGCAGATGACCCAGGAGGAGCTGCGCGGGCGCACCGAATCGCTCGCCAGCTCGTACCTCGCGCTGGGCGTCACGTTCGACTTCGCGTGCGTGGAGCGGCCCTTCCCGCTGGATGCCGTCCCCCGCGTGATCACGTTCGACGAGTGGTCGCGCGTCGAGGCGGGGGTCAAGCAGCGGGTCAAAGCGCTCGAGGCGTTCCTCGACGACGCGTACGGCCGCCAGCACTGCGTGCGCGACGGCGTGCTGCCCGCCGGCCTCATCGCGTCGTCGCAGTACTTCTACCGGCAGGCCGCCGGCATCCACAGCGCGAACGGCGTCCGCATCCAGGTGTCGGGGATCGACCTGATCCGCGACGAGCACGGCGAGATGCGGGTGCTCGAAGACAACGTGCGCGTGCCCTCGGGCGTCTCGTACGTCATCTCGAACCGGCGAGTCATGGCCCAGACCCTTCCCGAGCTGTTCGTCTCGATGCGCGTGCGCCCGGTCGGGGACTATCCGAACAAGCTGCTGGCCGCGCTGCGCGCGTCGGCGCCGGCCGGCATCGACGACCCGAACGTCGTCGTGCTCACGCCCGGCGTCTACAACTCCGCGTACTTCGAGCACACGCTGCTCGCGCGACTCATGGGCGTCGAGCTCGTCGAGGGCCGCGACCTGCTGTGCGTGGGCGGCAAGGTCTTCATGCGCACGACCCGGGGCCCCAAGCGCGTCGATGTGATCTACCGCCGGGTCGATGACGACTTCCTGGATCCCCTGCAGTTCCGCGCCGACTCAATGCTCGGCGCGCCCGGCCTCATGCTCGCGGCGCGCCTGGGCAACGTGACGATCGCGAACGCGGTGGGCAACGGGGTCGCCGACGACAAGCTGCTGTACACGTACGTGCCCGACCTGATCCGGTACTACCTCGCGGAGGAGCCGATCCTCAAGAACGTCGACACGTGGCGGCTCGAGGATCCGGGGGCGCTCGAGGAGGTGCTCGACCGCCTGCCCGAGCTCGTGGTCAAGCCGGTGGACGGCTCGGGCGGCAAGGGGCTCGTGGTGGGGCCCGACGCCTCGCCCGCCGAGCTCGAGCAGCTGCGCCAACGGCTTCTGGCCGACCCGCGCGGGTGGATCGCGCAGCCCGTCGTCATGCTCTCCACCATCCCGACGCTCGTGGAGGACGGGATGCGTCCGCGGCACGCCGACCTGCGCCCGTTCGCGGTGAACGACGGCGAGGACGTCTGGGTGCTGCCGGGCGGACTCACCCGCGTCGCGCTTCCCGAGGGCCAGCTCGTCGTCAACTCCAGCCAGGGCGGCGGCTCGAAGGACACCTGGATCGTCGGCGGCTCCGCTCCATCGCACGTCGAGTACGGGCAGGGGAGCGGCCTTGCCGGGCTCGTCGCGGATCAGGCGGCGACGATCACCGCGGCGATCCCGATCATCTACGACGGCCAGCCCGCGCCGACGCACTCGCCGCAGGACCGCCCGCGATCGCGGGTCGAGCAGCAGGAGCAGCAGCAGCAGGGTCGCGTTGCGCCCGCGAGACTGCATCCGGACGACGAGACTGAGGGGAATCGCCTCCCTCTCGACGCGCCACTGCAGTCTCGCGGAGAGAGCGGCGGTGCGTCGTGCTGAGCCGCATCGCCGAGTCCCTCTTCTGGATCGGGCGCTACATCGAGCGCAGCGACGGAACGGCCCGCATCCTCGACGTGCACCTGCAGCTGCTTCTGGAGGACCCGTGGATCGATGAGGACACCGCGTGCCGCTCCCTGCTGCTGGTCATGGGATCGATCCCGCCGGCGCCGGGCGAGAGCGTGCGCCGCGAGGACGTGCTGTCCCGTCTCGCGGTCGACCGGATGAATCCGGCATCCATCGCCTACGCGCTCACGGCTGCCCGCGAGAACGCCCGTCGTGCCCGCGAGATCGTCTCGACCGAGCTGTGGGAGACGCTCAACACCACGAGCGCACGGATGCCGCGGCGACTGCAGACCGACAAGGTGCACGAGTTCTTCAAGTGGGTGCGCGAGCGCTCGGCGCTCGCCGTGGGCACCGTCGACTCGTCGACGAGCCGCGATGAGGCGTGGCAGTTCTTCACGCTCGGTCGCAGCATCGAGCGGGCGGACATGACCGCGCGACTGCTCGCGACGCGCTCGCTCACCGAGGCGTCGGGGCCGTCGTGGACGACGATCCTGCGCTCGTGCGGCGCGTACGAGGCGTACCTGCGCACGTACCGCGGCATGCCGAGCGCACGCAACGCCGCCGAGTTCCTGCTGCTCGACCGGCTCTTCCCGCGATCGATCATCTACTCGATCCAGACCGCCGAGACCTGCATGAGCGCGATCGACCCGCGTGCCGATCGCGTCGGCCACTCCAACACGGTGCTGCGGGCGCTCGGCAAGATCCGCAACGACCTCGAGTACCGGCCGGTGAGTGAGATCCTCGGCGAGCTGCCCGCCCACATGCAGGCCGTGCAGAAGGTCACGCGCGAAGCGTCCGAGGCGATCAAGCACCGCTTCTTCCCCACGCAGGCCGAGACGAGCTGGATCGGAGAGCTGTCATGACCCTCCTCCCGGTTCCCGAACGGAGGTCTCGCTCATGAAGAGGCTCCGCATCGAGCACCAGACCGGCTTCTCGTATCAGGGCGACGTGTCGGCGTCGTACAACGAGGCGCGCATGCTGCCGAACTCGACCGACAGCCAGTTCGTGCTCAGCTCGTCGATGGACATCGACCCGTCGGCATCCGTCAATCACTACGTCGACTACTTCGGCACGCGCGTCGCGTCGTTCGACGTGCTCTCACCGCACTCGTCGCTGACGATCTCGGCGCGCTCGCTCGTCGAAGTGCGCCCGCGGCCGATCGTGCACACCGACATGACGTGGGACCAGCTGCGCTCCGAGACGGCCCGCTCGATCGAGACCGTCGAGCAGCTCGGGCTCACGGCGCGCACCCGCCCGCACGCCGAAGTCGCCGAGATCGCCCGCTCGATCGCCGCGCAGCACGACAAGCCGGGCGTCGCGGCCCATGAGATCGCGATGGCCGTCGGCAACGCCGTGGAGTACATGCACGGGATCACCGGCGTGCACTCCACCGCGTCCGAAGCGTGGGAGGCGCGCAAGGGCGTCTGCCAGGACATCGCGCACATCACCCTCGGCGCGCTGCGCGAGGTCGGCATCCCGGCCCGGTACGTCTCGGGCTACCTGCATCCGCGACCCGAAGCCGACGTGGGCGTCGCGGTGACCGGCGAGTCGCACGCGTGGGTCGAGTGGTTCGCCGGTGAGTGGCAGGGCTTCGACCCGACGAACAACGTCGACATCGGCGACCGGCACGTGCTGGTGGGCCGCGGACGCGACTACAACGACGTGCCTCCGCTGCGGGGCGTGTACGCGGGACCGTTCAAGTCGCAGCTGCACGTGAAGGTGACGATCACACGCGAAGCGTGAGATCGTCGGCGGTTCCCGAGTAGGCGCGAAGCGCCGTATCGAGGGACACACGCGAAGCGTGAGGCGTGAGCCTCACGCCCGCGGCGGCCGGCAGACCAGCAGGGTGCCCGATCCGGTGACCGTCAGCTCGCCGTCGGCGTGAGGCACCGCGAGAGTCGCGCCGTGCGGCATCCGGAGCCGGCCGCCGGCCGCGGAGGCGAGCGTCAGTTCGCCGTCCTCCACGACGAGGATCGCGAAGCCGCGCGCGACGCGGATCGTGCCGTCCACGACCCAGCGATCGAGGCGGAAGTACTGCTCGGAATCGGCGGGCAGGATGCTGTCGCCGTCGCCGCCGGGGAACACCCAGCGGTCGATCTCATCGGGAGTGCGGCGCTTCGTCGTCACGGCGCGCAGCGCGGTGTCGAATCCGACCCCGAGGTGGCCTTCGGTCGCCCCGTCGATCTCGAACCCGTGCCACTCCAGCAGGATCGACAGGTCTTCGGGCTGCTGGAGCTCGAGCAGGAACACGCCCCGGCCGACCGCGTGGAGCTCGCCCGGCGGCACGTACACGACATCGCCCGGCTCGACCTCGCGCTCGTGGAGGAGGCCGAGCAGGGCCGTCGTGTCCTGCCACGACACGAGGTTCGCCAGGGTCTTGCGGTCGACGTCGGAGCGCAGTCCGAGGTGCACGGTGCCGCCGTCGAGGATGTACCAGGCCTCCGCCTTGCCGAACCGTCGACCCAGGTGCGCGGCGCTGAACGCATCGTCGGGGTGCGCGTGCACCGGCAGACGCTGCCCGGCATCCAGCAGCTTGACCAGCAGCATCGTCGAATCGCCGTAGGCCGCGACGTGCTCCGGGCCGAGCCACTGGACCGGGTCCGCCGCGATCGCATCGGCGAGCAGCCGGCCGTCGCGCAGGTGCGTCAGCCCCAGTCGCTTCTCGCCCGCCAGGGTCGTGACCGAGCCGATCCAGTCCTCCGGGCGGCGGTCGGGTCCTTTCGCGGTGCGCCGGAAGCGGTCGATCTTGGCTCCGCCGCGATAGAACCGGTCGGGCGGCTGGTTGGCATCGAGCGGTTCGAGCATGCGAACACCCTAGGCGCGTCGGACCCGCTTGTACGGGTGGACGCTCGCGCTCTCCGTGGCGTCGATGATCAGCTCCTGCATCGTGCGGTTGCGTGCGGCGAGCTTCATGAAAAAGCCCATCCAGCGTCGTCCTCGTCGGATGCGGCGATCGGTCAGGCCGTCGATGCCGTACAGCGCGAGCGCCCAGGTCGGCAGAAGCGCCAGCACGCCGTACTGCGTGTTGCGGGCGACCCAGGCCGTCAGCGGATTGCGGGTCCTTCCCGGGTTGCGCAGTTCGAAGGCCACATCGGCGATCGGGGCGATCAGGGCCGCCCGCGCGCTCCAGCTCTCGATCACGGCATCCAGTTCCGCCCGACTCGCCGGCAGGGGCTCCGGCACGTGGAGCAGTCGGGCCGCCGCGTGCTGTTCCACCACGAAGCGATCCTGCTCCTCGGGGGTCAGTGTCAGCCCGTAGGTCATCGCCGCGGTGAGCGCGCCCCACACGAACGTGTTGTGGGTCCACTGCATCCATTCGGGCGTCTTGGCGACCGTGGTCTCGCCCGTGTCGGGATCGGTGAACACCGCGCGCTCGTGCAGCCGATCGACGTGCGCGGCCGCCGCGTCGGCGTGAGCGCGATCTCCGAAGTTCACCGTGATCAGGTACGCCCCGGTGCGGCGGAACCGCTCGTCGGATGCCGCGCCCCCCTCGGTGGCGATCGTGGTGCGCGAGAGGTGCCGGGCCTCACCCGGATCGAGCACTTGCAGCAGCACCGCCACGGCGCCGCCCACCTGAAGCGCCGCCGGGTGCGACATGACCTTCCAGGTGATGCTCCCCGCACCGAAGTAGCCGTCGTCCTCATGCGGTCCTTCGAGCATCGACTGGATCGTCACCCTGTCGCGTTGCCCGGCTGCGTGCGCGCTCATCCCCATCCCCCGGTCCGGACGTGCTCGTCCGGCTCGACTGTACCCGGGGCGAGGCGGCGGGCGTCGAGGGTCACCCGAGACGGGTCAGCGGCGCGGTTCGTACCGCACCGGCGGGAAGGCCTCGGCGACGAGGGAGCGCATGGTCTCGAGGCTCGCGTCGGGACCGAGCCAGCCGTGCGCGCGGGCCTGCACCAGCACGTTGCCGAGTGCCGTCGCCTCGACCGGCCCGGCGAGCACGGGCAGCCCGGAGCGATCCGCCGTCGCCTGGCAGAGCAGGCGGTTGAGCGACCCGCCGCCGACGATGTGCACGGCGTCGAGGTCGCGTCCAGTGAGGCGGGCGGCGGTGCGCAGGGCTCGGGCGAACGCCGCCGCGATGCTCTCCACGATCGTCCGCGCGAGCGCCGCGCGGCTCGTCGGAACATCGTCGCCGGCCTCCTCCAGCACCGCCGAGATGCGCGCGGGCATGTCACCCGGAGCCGAGAGCCGCGGGTCGTTCGCGTCGAACAGCGGGACGTCGCCGGTCACCCCCGCGGCGGCATCCAGCAGTGCGGGCAGGTCGATCGGGGCGCCGTCCTCGGCCTCCCACGTGCGGACCGACTCGCTCAGCAGCCACAGGCCGGTGACGTTGTGCAGGAAGCGCACCCGCCCGTCGACGCCGCCCTCGTTCGTGAAGTTCGCCGCGCGTGCGTCGTCCGTGACGACCGGGGTGTCGAGCTCGACGCCGACGAGGCCCCACGTGCCGCACGAGATGTACGCCGAATCCCGCGACGAGAGCGGCACGGCGACGACGGCCGACGCGGTGTCGTGGGATCCGACCGCGATCACGGGCAGCGCCGCGCCGACGCGCTCGCGGGCGGCGCCGCGCAGCCGGCCGAGCTCGGTGCCCGGTTCGACGAGCGGAGGGAGAGCGGATGCCGGCAGGCCCAGGCGATCGGCCAGCTCCCGGTCCCACTCGCCGTCCGCGACCGAGACCAGCCCGGTCGTCGAGGCATTCGTGCGCTCGGCGACCACGGCGCCCGTGAGCAGGAACGCGACGAGATCGGGGATCAGGAGCGCGGCATCCGCGTCGGCGATGCGCTGCTCGGTCACGTACTGGTACAGCGTGTTGAACGGCAGGAACTGCAGGCCGTTGCGGCGATAGAGCTCGGCGAGCGGTGCGATCGCGTGCACGCGCTCGACGCCGTGCACGGTGCGTTCGTCGCGGTAGTGGAACGGCTCGCCCCACACCTCTCCGGCGCTGACCAGCCCGTAGTCCACCGCCCACGAGTCGATGCCGATGCTCGCGAGACCCGGCTCGCGCCGCAGGGCCTCGCGGAGCCCCTCGAGGATGTGCCGGTACAGCGCCGTGAAGTCCCAGTGCAGGCCGTCGGGGCCTTCGACGGGACCGTTCGGGAAGCGCGCCACGGACTCGAGCTGCAGCATCCCGTCGCCGACCCGGCCGATCATGACCCGGCCGCTCGTCGCGCCCAGGTCGACCGCGGCGACCGCGCCGCCGGTCATCGCAGGAAGGCGGCGGCGACGCCCGAGTCGACCGGGATGTGCAGGCCCGTCGTGCGGCTGAGCTCGGGACCGGTGAGCACGTAGACGGCGTCCGCGACGTTCTCGGGCACGACCTCGCGCTTGAGGATCGTGCGGTTCGCGTAGAACTGGCCGAGGTCCTTCTCGTCGACGCCGTAGGTCGCGGCGCGGTTCGCGCCCCAGCCGGCGGCGAAGATGCCCGAGCCGCGGACGACGCCGTCGGGGTTGATGCCGTTGACGCGTACGCCGTGCTCGCCGAGCTCGACCGCGAGCAGTCGCACCTGATGCGCCTGGTCGGCCTTGGTCGCGGAGTAGGCGATGTTGTTCGGACCGGCGAACACCGAGTTCTTCGACGAGATGTAGATCACGTCGCCGCCCATCTTCTGCTCGATGAGCGCCTTCGCGGCCGCCTTCGAGACCAGGAACGAGCCCTTGGCCATCACGTCGTGCTGCAGGTCCCAGTCCTTCTCGGTGGTCTCCAGCAGGGGCTTGCTCAGTGACAGCCCGGCGTTGTTGACGACGAGGTCGATTCCGCCGAACGCGAGCACTGTCGCATCGATCGCGGCCTGAACGCCCTCGGCGTCGGCGACGTTCGCCGCGACGCCGATCGCGACGTCGGTGCCGCCGAGCTCGGCGGCGGCGGCCTGCGCCTTCTCCAGGTCGAGGTCGGCGACCACGACGCACGCTCCTTCGGCCGCGAGGCGGGTGGCGATGGCCTTGCCGATGCCGGATGCCGCCCCGGTGACGAACGCGATGCGCCCCTGGTGGGTCTTCGGCTTCGGCATCCGCTGCAGCTTGGCCTCTTCGAGCGCCCAGTACTCGATGCGGAACTTCTCGGCGTCCGAGATCGGCGTGTAGGTCGAGAGGGACTCGGCGCCGCGCATGACGTTGATCGCGTTGAGGTAGAACTCGCCGGCCACGCGTGCGGTCTGCTTGTTCGCGCCGAAGCTGAACATGCCGACGCCCGGGACGAGCACGATGAGCGGGTCGGCGCCGCGGATCGCGGGGCTCTCATCCGTGGCATGGGCGTCGTAGTACGCCTGGTAGTCCGCACGGTACGCCTCGTGCAGCTCGGTCAGCCGCGCCACCGACTCCTCGATCGAGGCGCTCGCGGGCAGGTCGAGCAGCATCGGCTTGACCTTCGTGCGCAGGAAGTGGTCGGGGCAGCTCGTCCCGAGCGCCGCGAGCGCGGGGGACTTCTCGGAGGCGAGGAACTCCAGCACGCGTGCGTCATCGGTGAAGTGCCCGACCATCGGCTTGTCGTGCGAGGCCAGCCCGCGGATCGTGGGCGCCAGCGCGGCGGCCTTCGCGCGGCGCTCGGCGTCGGGCAGCGCCTCGAAGCCGGGCAGAACTCCACCGAACGGGTGTGCCGCGCCGTGCTCCTGGATGTAGGCGGCCGCGGTGTCGATGATCCACGTGGAGTTCTGCTCGGCCTCCTCCGACGTGTCACCCCACGCGGTGATGCCGTGACCGCCCAGGATGCAGCCGATCGCCGCCGGGTTCGCCGCCTTGATCGCCGCGATGTCCAGCCCGAGCTGGAAGCCCGGGCGGCGCCACGGCACCCACACGACCTTCTCGCCGAAGATGGTCGCAGTGAGCTGCTCGCCGTCGACGGCGGTCGCGATCGCGATGCCGGAGTCGGGATGCAGGTGGTCGACGTGCGCGGCGTCCACGAGCCCGTGCATCGCCGTGTCGATCGACGGCGCCGCACCGCCCTTGCCGTGCAGGCAGTAGTCGAACGCGGCGACCATCTCGTCTTCGCGATCCACGCCCGGGTAGACGTCGACGAGGGCGCGCATGCGGTCGAGGCGCAGCACCGCAAGCCCCGACTCGGTGAGCGTGCCCAGGTCGCCGCCCGAGCCCTTCACCCACAGCAGCTCGACCGGCTGACCCGTGACCGGGTCGGTCTCGGTGCCCTTCGCGGACGTGTTGCCGCCGGCGTAGTTCGTGTTCTTCGGGTCGGCTCCGAGGCGGTTCGAGCGCGCGATCAGATCGGCGGCGGCCGGGTTGGTCATGAGGGGGTTCCTTCGGTGGGGAGGGTCGGAGCGTCGAGGTGCGGCCGGGTCGTCATCGCGGCGAGGTACGCCGTGATGCGCTCGACCGATGCGGATGCCGCGGGCTCGTCGGGGCGGTTGAGATGTCCGTGCTGAGTGCCCGGCTCGGTGACCACGACGACGTCGCGTCCGGCCTCGACGAGGGTGCGTGCGAAGTGCTCGCCCGAGACCCGGAGCTCGTCGGTGTCGCCGTTGATCATCAGTGCAGGGGGGAAGTGCGCGAGGTCTCGGGCCGTAGCGAGCCCGGGGATCGCGGGGAGCGGCGCGCCGTCGACCGGGCCGCCGAGATAGTTCTCGTACATGCTGAGCACGGCGTCGGGTCCGAAGGTGTCCGCTTCGGGAGCCGAGTCCAGCGCAGCCCGCAACGCGGCATCCGGCTCCGGCTGCACCGCGAGCAGCGTCGGATAGGCGAGCACGACCAGCGAGGGCACGAGACCCCCGTCTGCCAGCAGGCGCAGGGTGGCGCCTGCGGCCAGGTTGGCGCCGGCGCTGGCGCCGCCGAGAGCCCACGGTCCTGGAGCGATCTCCGACTCATGGGCCCAGCGGAAGGCGGCCACGACGTCGTCGGAGGCGGCGGGATAGTGCGACCCCTCGGCGGCGGGAACTCCGAGGGCTTCGGCCCAGGCGACCGGCAGCGGCGCGAGAGCGTAGTCGACCGACACCACCGTGACGCCTCGCGCCGCGAGTTGCCGCGACACCCAGTCCGCTTCAGGCATGTCCAGATCGCCGCCCGCGAAGCCGCCGCCGTGGGCCCACACCAGCCCGGCGCCGTTCGCGATCATGCCGGGAGGCGTCGTCGGCGGGTACACGCGAACGAGGCCGCCGGCTGCCGAGTACGGCTCGGTCATCGGCCGCGCTCCGGCTGCTCAGCCCTGTTCGCCTGTCGCAATCTGCGCGTGAGGACCGCAGATTGCGACAGGGGAGCAGTCCGGGGAGAGCCCACTACGCGCCCCAACCGGCCTGGACGCCGCCGACGCGCTCGGCCTCGATCTTCTCCTGGTAGCCGGATGCCGCGAACGCCGCCATCGGGTCGGCCGGGAGTCCGCGGCTCTCGCGCCACTCGGCCAGCGCCGGACGCACGTCGGTGTAGAACGCGTCCATGAACACCGCCTGCGCGCCGAGCACGTCGTTCGCCGACTGCGCGGCGGCGAGGGCGGACTGATCGATCAGCAGGGCGCGCGCGGTCATCTCCTGCACGTTGAGCACCGAGCGGATCTGCCCGGGGATCTTCGCCTCGATGTTGTGGCACTGATCGAGCATGAACGCGACATCGGGGTTGTTCAGCCCTCCGCCGCGGATCACCTCGACGATGATGCGGAAGAGCTGGAACGGATCGGCGGCGCCCACGATCAGGTCGTCGTCGGCGTAGAAGCGCGAGTTGAAGTCGAACGAGCCGAGCTTCCCGAGGCGCAGCAGCTGCATCACGATGAACTCGATGTTCGTGCCCGGCGCGTGGTGGCCGGTGTCCAGGCACACCATCGCGCGGTCGCCGAGCGTGGCCACCTGCGCGTACGAGGTGCCCCAGTCGGGGACATCGGTGTGATAGAACGACGGCTCGAAGAACTTGTACTCCAGCACGAGCCGCTGCTCGCCGGTGAGGCGGTCGTAGATCGTGCGCAGCGAATCGTTCAGACGGTCCTGACGGGCGCGCATGTCGGTCTGCCCCGGGTAGTTCGAGCCCTCGGCGAGCCAGATCTTCAGGTCGCGCGAGCCGGTCGCATCCATCACGTCGATGCACTCGAGATGGTGGTCGATCGCCTTGCGGCGGATGCGGTCGTCCTCGTGGGTCAGGGCGCCGAACTTGTAGTCCTCGTCCTGGAACGTGTTGGAGTTGATCGTGCCCAGGCTCACCCCGAGGTCTTCCGCGTGGCGGCGCAGCACGCCGTAGTCCTCGACCTTGTCCCACGGGATGTGCAGCGCGACGCTCGGGGCGAGCGCCGTGACCCGGTTGACCTCGGCGGCATCCGCGATCTTCTCGAACGGATCGCGCGGCGTGCCGCCGGTGGTCCACACGCGGAAGCGGGTGCCCGAGTTGCCGAACGCCCACGAGGGCAGCTCGATGGCCTGACCCGCGAGGGTCTGCTGGACGTCGGGGGAGAGGATGCTCACAGTGCGTCGCTTTCGTCGTCGGATCGTGTCGTGCTCGCCGGGACGGCGGATGCCGCAGCCAGCTGGTCTTCGAGGTGGAAGATCTCGGTCAGCGCGGTGGCGGCCTGGTCGGGCCGTCCGTCGAGCCCGACGAAGTACTTCGCCATCTCGGCCTCCCATGCCGCCGCGATCGGAGATGCCGCCAGATACGCCTGCGCCGCCGCGTCGTCGTCGGTCTCGTAGTACCCGATCAGCAGGCCGCCCTCCGCGAGGTGCAGCGAGTAGTTGCGTCGCCCGGATGCCGCGATCTCGGCGAGCATCTCGGGACGCACGGGCGTGTGGCGCTCGACGTACTCGTCCAGCAGCTCGGGCGTGACCCGGAGCTGGAAGCAGATGCGTGCGGGGGAGGTCATGGGGTGCTCTTCGTCGAGGTTCTCAGTGATCAGTGAATCGATTCAATCGACTGTACGACACGGGGGTGGTCGGCGTCAAGGTCGGCCCGCCGTCTCGTGCCGGAGCGCCGGCTAGGCCAGCGCCCTCGCCAGGGCGACCTCGCGGCGATGCGTCCCGTGACCGAGCTCCTCGACGGCCTGCCCGGGCAGTTCGAGCACGCCGGTCGCGCCCACGGGAACCTGCACCTCGACGACGAGACGCTCGTCCTCGATCCGCCACGCGATCGCCGCCTCGCCGTACGGGGTGCGATGACGGGCGCCGGCCGAGGTGAGCCCGCCGCCGGGCTGAGGCGCGAACCGCACGACCCGGTACCCGGGCGCACCAGGAGCGAGGCCGCCGACGACGCGGTGCAGCCAGTCGGCCACGGCGCCCAGGGCGTAGTGGTTGAACGAGGTCATCGTGCCGGCGTTCACATCGCCGTTCGGCAGCAGGCTGTCCCAGCGCTCCCACACGGTCGTCGCGCCCATGACCACCTGGTACAGCCAGGACGGGCAGCCCTGCTCGAGGAGCAGGTCGTACGCCTTGTCGAGGTGGCCGGTGCGGGTGAGCGCGTCCGAGACCAAGGGGGTCCCGACGAATCCGGTCGCGATGCGGTTCTCGGCATCGCGCACCAGCTCGGCGAGCCGGTCGCCCGCGGCGGCGCGGCGCGCGGCATCCGGGATCAGGTCGAACGCGATCGCGAGCGCGTACGCGGTCTGGGCGTCGCTGGTCATGCGCCCGTCGGGGAACACGTACTCGGCGGCGAACGCGGCATCCACCTCGTCGGCCAGGGCGAGGTACGCGGCCTCGTCGTCGGTGCGACCGAGCACCGCTGCCATCTCGGCGACCGTGCGCGCCGACCTCGCGAAATAGGCCGTCGCCACGAGGTAGCGGTCGGTGCGCGCATCCGCCGGGTCCTGCGGCGGCGCGGCGGGGTCGAGCCAGTCGCCCAGCTGGAAGCCCGTGTTCCACAGTCGGTCGGGGCCGGCGAGCTCCGCGACCAGGTCGACCCAGCGCCGAGCGCTGTCGAACTGCGCGTCGAGGATGCCGGCATCCGCGAACCGCTCGTACAGCGTCCACGGGGTCAGCGTGGCGACGTCTCCCCACGCGGCGCCCGGCCGGATCGGCGTCCACATCTCGTGGGCCGGGATCACCGGCACGTACCAGGGGATCGTGCCGTCGGGCAGCTGCTCGGCGGCGACGTCGCGCAGCCAGCCGCTCAGCATGCCGGAGGCGTCGTACAGGAAGGACGCCGTCGGCGCGAAGACCTGGATGTCTCCGGTCCAGCCGACCCGCTCGTCACGCTGCGGGCAGTCGGTCGGGATGTCCACGAAGTTGCCGCGCATGCCCCACACGACGTTCTCGTGAAGTCGGTTCACGAGCGGGTCGGACGAGTCGAACCATCCGGTGCGCTCGAGGTCGGTGTGGTACACCCGTGCGACGAGATCGCCGGCCGCCGCGGCGGCCTCGACATCGCCGGGCCACCCGTCGACCTCCGCATAGCGGAATCCGTGGAACGTGAAGCGGGGCTCCCACTCCTCGCCTCCGGCGCGACCGGCGAGCGTGTAGTGATCGGTCGAGCGCGCTTCGCGCAGCGGTCGCGTATAAACCTCGCCGTCCTGGAGCACCTCGGAGGTGCGGATGCGCACGGTCGCGCCGGCCGGTCCCTCCACACGAAGCCGCACGCGCCCGACGAGGTTCTGGCCGAAGTCGAGGATGCGGGCGCCGGACGGCGAGGTCAGCACCTCGACCGGGCGCACGACCTCGGTGCAGCGCACCGGCGGGGCGGTCGGGGCGACCAGGGTGCCGGGGTCCCGCTCGCGCACCGCGACGGCGCTCCACGCGCTCTCGTCGAAGCCGGGCAGCGACCAGCCGTCGAGCTCGAGGCGGGCGTCGTAGTCCTCGCCGTCGTAGATCCCGGTGCGCAGGATGGGGGAGAGGGCGGCCTTCCACGCGGCATCCGTCGCGATCGTCTCGCGCCGACCGTCGGCGTAGGCGAGTTCGAGCTGCCCGAAGAAGGAGAGGTCGTCGCCGAACAGGTTGCGGAACCCGCCGCGCCACCCGAGGCGCCCGCGGTACCAGCCGTCGCCGAGCCACGCGCCCACCGCGTTCGCCCCGGGACGGAGCAGCTCGGTGACGTCGTACGTGTAGTAGCGCAGTCGCTGCGGATAGACCGTCCACCCCGGCGAGAGCGTGTCGTCGCCGACGCGGATGCCGTTGACCTCCGCTTCGTAGAGGCCGTGGGCGGTCGCGTACAGGCGGGCGGAGACCAGACCCTCGCCGACGTGGAACTCGCGCCGCACGAGCGAGGGGCGACGCTCGTCGGACTCCCGGTCCTCCGCCCACGCGCCGCCCACGGGCCTGGCGCTCCAGTCGCCCGGCTCGAGCAGACCCGCCTCGACGATCGTCGCCTCGCTCCACGGCGACCAGGCATCGTCCGCCCCGGCGACCCGCACCCGCACGGCGGCGCGCTCGCGGGAGTGGAGTGGCGTGGCCGGCCACGGGACGAGCACCTGCTCGGCGGACTCCACCACGGCGGCCTCGGGCGACCCCGCGCGATCGATCGCGATCTCGTATCGGAGCTGCGCCCAGCCGGTGGGCGCGGCATCCACGACCCAGCTCACGCGAGGAGCCGACTCACCGATGCCGATCGCGGTGCGATGGTGCTCGATGCTCGGTGCGGCGATCCGGACGGTCATGCGGAGGTCCTCTCACGCTCCGGGGAGCGGATTGTTACGTTTCAAGCAGGTGCGGTGGGTGGGAGGGGCGGCCCGCGGACGCGGGGCGCGGAAGGTCAGCGCCAGGTGTGGTCGGCGGCGAAGCCGAGCCGCTCGCGGATCTTGCGGGTAGAGACGAGCGACTCGTGCCCGGCCAGGTCGTCCGCGACGGGAGTGCCGGGGAACCACCGGGCCGCCACCTCGCGCGACGGGTCGTGGTTGCCCGAGTCGGGGGCGGCGACGTTATAGACCTCGAAGCCCGGTCGCGTGTGCCGGAGCGCGAGCGCGACGGCCTGCGCACCGTCGCGCGCGTCGATCCACGAGCCGAGCAGATCGCGGCGGTAGTCGGCCTCGCCGGCGCGCTCGAACGTGTCGTAGCCGTCTTCGGCGACGACGTTCGTGAAGCGCAGAGCCGTGATCGACGAGCCGGCGCCCCACCCGACCAGCTGGGCGGCCATCGCCTCTTCGACGACCTTGCCGAGTCCATAGGTGTTGTGCGCCGCGGTGAAGGTCTCATCCAGCGGCAGGAACGGTGGCGGCTCGTCGAACGGGAAGCCCATCGCGGTGATGCTGCTCGCCGTCACGATCGTGCGGACGCCGGCGCGGTGTGCCGCGAAGAGGACGTGGAACGACGCGGTGACGTTGTTCTGGAAGGTCGTCACGTCCGGCACGAGTCCGTTGACCGGGATCGCCGCGAGGTGCACGATCGCGTCGAGGCCGCCGTGCCGCGCCGTCACGCCCAGGACGGCATCCAGGGTCTGCCCGTAGTCCGACAGGTCGACCCGTGTGAAGCCCTCACCCGCCGGACCGTGCCGGTCGAAGCCGATCACCCGATGACCGTCGGCGCGCAGCCTCTTCGCCGTGGCGCGCCCGAGCAGGCCCTCGCTGCCGGTGACCGCGACGATCATCCCTTGACCGCTCCGGCCGCGAGGCCCTTCATGATGCGCTGGTTCAGGAACAGATACAGCACCAGGATGCCGAACACGGTGATGCAGATCGCGGCGAACAGCGGCCCGTAGTTGATTGCGCCGTACTCGCCGGAGAAGTTGAGGAGGCCGACCTGGATCGTGTTGAGGCTCTTCTTGCCGCCGAAGATCAGGGCGATCAGCAGGTCGTTCCAGATGAGGAAGAACTGCACGATCGCCACCGTGAGGATCGCGTTGCGCATCATCGGGAAGCCGATCGCGAAGAACGAGCGTGTCATCGACGCGCCGTCGAGGGTCGCGGCCTCGAAGATCTCGCGGGGGATCGCGCGGAAGAACGTCGCCATCATGAACACCGTCAGCGGCAGCCCCGCCGCGGTGTAGATCAGGATCATCGGCAGATACGTGCCGGTGATGCCCAGATCGAAGAACGCGGTGAACAGCGGCAGGATGATCATCTGACCGGGGATCATGATGCCCGCCAGGAACAGCAGCAGGATCGTGCCGCGGCCCTTGAAGACGAGCACTTCGAGCGCGTAGCCGGCCGCGGTGCCCAGCAGCACGATGAACACGAGCGACGGGACGGTGACGATGATCGAGTTGGAGATCGTCGTCGCGAGGTTGCCGGTCTCCCACGCGATCAGGTAGTTGCCCCATTCCCAGGTCTCGGGCATCGCGTACGACGGATTGTTCAGGAAGTCGGCGTTCGACTTGAGCGAGTTGATGAACATCCAGAACAGCGGGTAGGCCGTCACGATGATCAGGAACGCGATCGTCAGCCAGGTCGGGATGCGCTTGAGGACGCGCAGGCCGGCGTTCCCCTTGCTGTGCGGCGTGAACGCCTGCGGGGAGTGGACGGCGACGGTGTCGAGG
>JAESFR010000218.1_pt1 | contig 25514 bp, 23 predicted proteins | sample 9266191 | NCBI WGS metagenome assembly JAESFR01 (sample SAMN14503063, study PRJNA617104) | algae metagenome | isolation source: Pleurocapsa minor HA4230-MV1 and co-occurring heterotrophs from cement on... | place: USA: Nuuanu Pali Lookout, Hawaii | collected 2009-07-20
TGATCCTCGGCGCGACCGCCCGCATGGTGGTGGTGGGGGCGGCGTACTACCTCTTCCTCTGGATCTTCCAGGCCATCCCCCAGCCCGGAACCGGCTGGATCTCGATCTTCGTCTCCATCCTCGCCGGGCTCGCCTTCGGCGTGCCGATCATGGCGTACGCGGGGTCGATCGAGGAGGACAAGGGGCAGTTCGCCCTCGTGCAGCGGTTCATCTTCATGCCGATGTTCCTCTTCTCGGGCACGTTCTACCCCCTGTCGAACCTCCCCGACTGGCTGGAGTGGATCGGCTGGATCTCGCCGCTCTGGCACGCCACCGAGCTCGGCCGACTTCTGACCTACGGCAAGCCCGAGAGCTCCGCCATGATCGCGGTCCACATCGGCTACCTGGTGCTCCTGACCGTCGGCGCCTACCTGCTCGCGCGCCGCATCTTCACCCGGAGGCTCGCGAAATGACCGCGACCGCGACCGCCGCACCGACCCGCGCCGGCGGCGTCCGCGCCCTCTGGGCGGGTAACCCCCAGGCGGTGGTGCAGCGGGGCCTCATCGCCGCGCGCTCCTCCAGCTGGGTGGTCGTCCTCTCCGGCTTCTTCGAGCCGGTCTTCTACCTGCTGTCGCTGGGGATCGGCCTGGGCGTCCTCGTCGGCGACATCACGACGGCGTCGGGGATGGAGGTGCCCTATCCCGCGTTCATCGCCCCGGCCCTTCTCGCCGTCTCGGCGATGAACGGCGCGGTGTACGACTCCACTTGGAACGTCTTCTTCAAGCTCAACTACGGCAAGCTGTACGAGGGCATGCTCGCGACCTCGCTCGGCCCCCTGGACGTCGCGCTCGGCGAGATCCTCTACGCCCTTCTGCGCGGCCTCGTGTACGCCACGGGGTTCATGATCATCATGCAGATCGTGGGGCTGAACCTCGCCTGGACGGCGATCCTCGCCCTGCCGGCCGTGCTCCTCATCGCCTTCGGCTTCGCCAGCCTCGGCATGGCGATCACGAGCTACATGAAGGCGTTCCAGCAGATGGACTGGATCAATTTCGTGATGCTGCCGATGTTCCTCTTCTCAGCGACCTTCTATCCGCTGAGCGTCTACGACGGAACCCCCTGGATCATCCCGATCATCCAGGCGCTGCCGCTCTGGCACGGGGTCGAGCTCGTCCGCGGTCTCACCCTCGGCGACCTCAGCTGGGGCATGCTCTGGCACGTGCTGTACTTCGCGGTGATGATCACCATCGGCCTCATCTTCACCACCAAGCGCCTCCGGGCCCTGTTCCTCGACTGACCGTTCTCCGGCCGTTACACTCGGCGCCACCTGTCCTGTGCCGGAAGGATGCCCGTGGACCTCGCCACCCTCGCCGCCTTCGCCCTCGCCGCCGTCGTCGCGATCGCGATCCCCGGCCCGACGGTGCTGCTCGCGCTCGCGAACGGGTCGCGGTACGGGGTGACCCGCGCCACCTTCGGGATGCTCGGAGCCGTGGCATCCGACGTCGTGCTCGTCGTCGCGGTCGGCGTCGGCCTCGGCGCGCTCCTTCTCGCCAGCGAAGTGGCGTTCACCGTGGTCAAGTGGATCGGCGTCGCGTACCTCGCCTTCCTCGGCATCCGGATGCTCCTCTCCCGCGGCGCGCTGCTGCACGGCGATCCCGCTGCCGACCCCCGCGGGGCCCCCGGTGCGCTGTTCCGGCGGAGCTTCCTCGTCGCGGTGACGAATCCCAAGGGCTACCTCTTCGTCGGGGCTCTGCTTCCCCAGTTCATCAACCCCGCCGCTGCGCAGCTGCCGCAGTACCTCGTCATCGGCGTGGTGTTCTGCGCCCTCGATTTCGCCATCATGCTCGGGTACGCCGTCCTCGGGTCCGGCGCAGTGCGCCTGCTGAAGCGCCGCGGCGCCGTCTGGCTCGAGCGCGCCTGCGGGGCCGTTCTCCTCGGGCTCGCGGCGTGGCTAGCGACATCCCGCCGCGCTCCCGCCTGAGCGCGCGGCTCTCAGAGTGATCCGGTCGCCCCGACCCCGAGGTCCTCGTCGTAGTCGACGTTCTTCGTCTCGGGAGCGAGAACCAGCGCGATAAAGGTCAAGACCCCCATCGCCGAGAGATAGAGACCGACGAGCCAGGGGTTGCCGTCGCCCAGCTGCCAGAGCCACAGCGCGATGATCGGAGCGACCGCAGCGCCGAGGATCGAGGAGACGTTATAGGCGATCGCAGACCCCGAGTAGCTGACGTTCGTCGGGAAGAGCTCGGGAAGCACCGCACCCATCGGGCCGAACGTGAACCCCATGAGCACGAACCCGAAGATGAGGAACGCCTGCGTGAGGGCGCCGGTGAACTTCGGGTCGGCGTGCGGAAGAAGGAAGACGGAGAAGGTGAGCCCGAACACGATGATGAGGCCCGTCACCCACAGGAGGAGTTTCCGGCGCCCGATCGCGTCGGCGAGGGGCCCGGAGAGCAGCGTGAAGACGCCGAAGAACACCACGCCGATGATCTGCATGATGACGAAGTCGGTGTACCCGAATCCGAGACCGGGGTAGAACTGCGCGGCGAAGGCCGCGTCGTCGAAGGGGCGACCGGATGCCTCGGCGGTGGCCCGTGCCGCGGCACTGGCCGTTTCGAGGTCGGCCGCCTTCGTGCCGTACGACAGGGTGAACTGCGTCATCAGGTAGAACAGCACATAGGTCGCCAGCATGATGAACGTGCCGAGGATGGCCTGGCGCCAGTAGCGGCGGAGCACGGTGCCGACGGGGAAACGGCGGATCACGCCGCGTTCCTCGGCCTTGACGAAGGTGTCGGATTCGACGAGCTTCAGTCGCACCCAGAGGCCGATGATGACCATGACGGCCGAGAAGAGGAACGGCACCCGCCAGCCCCAGGCGAGGAAGGCGTCCGACCGCTGCGCCGTGCCCTCCGGATGAGGGAGGGCGAAGTTGATGGTGAGGAACACCGTGTTGGCGATGATGAAACCGAGGGGCGCGCCGAGCTGCGGGAACGTGCCGTACCAGGCGCGCTTCCCGGCGGGGGCGTTCTCGGTCGCCACGAGTGCGGCGCCCGACCACTCGCCGCCGAGGGCGAAGCCCTGCGCGAGGCGGAGGATCAGCAGGAGGAGCGCCGCCCAGATGCCGATGTCGTTGAAGGTCGGAAGGCATCCGATGAGGAACGTCGCGATGCCCATGGTGAGGAGGGAGGCGACGAGCGTGGCCTTGCGCCCGAACCGGTCGCCGAAGTGGCCGAAGATCACCGCGCCGAGTGGCCGCGCGACCATCGCGGCGCCGAAGACTCCGAAGGAGGCCAGGAGCGATGTGGTGTCGTTGCCGGTGGGGAAGAAGAGGATCGGAAAGACCAGCACCGCCGCGGTGGCGTAGGCGTAGAAGTCGTAGAACTCGATGGTCGTGCCGACGAGGCTCGCGGTGATGACGCGCGAGCGCGGGTTCGCGCGAGCGGCGGGGGAGGGCGTAGCGGCGGAGTCGGTCGCAGCGGTCATCGGTTCACCACAGCACCGCGATGGCGGCGTTGGTGAAGGTCAGGATGCCGATGAGCCAGAACATCACCGGAGGCGTTGAGCCGGTGCGGCGGTGCCGAGCGCGGCTGATGCCCAAGAGCGCACCGATCACGAGGAGGATGACGAGCTTGACGCCGATCTTCACGTAGTTCAGCTCGATGCCCGCCGGCCATGGGGCGGCGAGGATGAGCCCTGCGAGCCCGGCGATCGCCAGCCCCCACTCCATCAGCCGCGTCGCTTCGAGGCGTCGGGAGACGGCCTGCACGACCCACGCGCCGAAGAGGATGGCGAAACCGGTGAGGTGGACGAGCACGACCACGTGACGCAGGAACTCCATAGCTGAGAGGGTAGGGGTCGCCCTGACACCCCGCCAGCAAGGCACGCCTCATCCCGCGCCCTTCCCGCGCCGCCCCGCGCCGCCGCGCGCCCCCGCCGCCGCCCCGCGCCGCCGCCGCACGCGGCCGGGCCCCGCGCGCGGCCGCGCCCCCGCGTCGCGAATCGCCGAGAGTGCAACGGGGCGCCGAGAATGCGGGGTAACCCCGGATTCTCGGCGCCCAGAAGCACTCTCGCGGGGAGAGCCGAGTGGTTGCGAGGGGAGGAGGCGCGGGAGGGGGAGAGGGGCCGGAGGGGAGGGGCGAGAGGGGCGAGAGGGGCGGGGGTCAGGCGGGGCGGAGGGCGTGCAGGACCCGCGCCGTCCGGAGGGCGGCCTCGGCAGCCTCGGCGCCCTTGTCCTCCTTCGACCCCTCGAGGCCCGCACGGTCGAGACCCTGCTGCTCGTCCTCGAGGGTGAGCACCCCGAAGCCGACCGGCTTGCCGGCGTCGAGGGCCACGCGGGTGAGTCCGTCGGTGGTCGCCGAGGCGACGTACTCGAAGTGGGGGGTGCCGCCGCGGATGATGACGCCGAGCGCCACCACGGCATCGGCGCCGCCAGCGAGGGCTGCCTGCGCGGCGACCGGCAGCTCGAAGGAGCCGGGAACCCGCACGAGGCGGTGACGGGCCCCCGCGTCATCCAGCACCCTCACGGCACCGGCGATGAGACCGTCGGTGATCACGTCGTGCCAGGTGCCGGCGATGATGACGACGTCGAGGCCGCTCCCGTCGATCGGTTCGACTTTCGTCGGTGCTCCCTTGCCGCTCACGCGACCCCCTCCTTCATCTGTGCGATGGCCTCTTCGAGTTCGCCCTCGGCGATGATGTGTCCCATCCGGTCGCGCTTGGTGGCCAGGTACTGGTGGTTGTTCGGGCCGATGCCGACGAGGAGCGGAACCTGTTCGACGATATCGAGACCGAAGCCGCGGAGCTGCGCGACCTTGTCGCTGTTGTTCGTGAGGAGGCGCACCTTCTCGATGCCGAGGTCGGCCAGGATGCCGGCGGCGGCTGCGTAGTCGCGCGCGTCGGCGGGAAGACCGAGGGCGAGGTTCGCGTCGACGGTGTCGAGCCCCCGCTCCTGCAGGCTGTAGGCGCGGAGCTTGTTGATGAGCCCGATGCCCCGCCCCTCGTGGCCGCGCATGTAGACCACGACCCCGCCGTCCTGCTCGATCGCGTCGAGGGCGGCCTCCAGTTGCGGGCCGCACTCGCACTTCAGCGACCCGAACGCCTCACCGGTCAGGCACTCCGAGTGCACCCGCACGAGCGGCGCGGTCTCGGTGAGGTCGCCCGAGATGACCGCGACGTGGTCGGTGCCGGTGATCCGGTCTTTGTAGGCGCGGAAGCGGAACTCGCCGTGCGACGTCGGTACCGTCGCCTCGGCGCGGAGGCTCACCCGCCGCTTGTGCGGGTCGTGCGCGGTCGCGCCGAGCGGATCGACCTCGTTGAGGTGGGCGATGAGCTGCTCGATCGTGATGAGCGGGATGCTGTCACGGGCCGCGAGCTCGACGAGCCCCGGCATCCGCATCATCGATCCGTCCTCCGCGACGACCTCGGCGATCGCGCCCACGGGCGGAAGGCCGGCGAGCTTCATGAGCTCGACAGCCGCCTCGGTGTGTCCGCCGCGCTCGCGCACCCCGCCGTCGACCGCTCGGAGGGGCAGGATGTGCCCGGGACGGATGACCGAGGTCGGCGTCGACTCCGCATCGGCGAGGACGTTCAGCGTGTGCGCTCGGTCGCTGGCGCTGATTCCGGTCGACACGCGGTCAGCCGCATCGACGCTCACCGTGTAGGCGGTGCCGCGTGCGTCTTCGTTGACCTCCACCATCGGCGGGAGGTCGAGCCGGTCGGCCCAGTCCGCCGGCATCGGGGCGCACACGAAGCCGCTCGACCAGCGGACGGTCCATGCCACCCACTCGGGGGTGGCGAGCTGAGCCGAGAGGACGATGTCGCCCTCGTTCTCGCGGTTCTCGTCGTCGACCACGATGATGGGGCGGCCGGCGCGCAGGGCCTCGAGGGCGTCTGCGAGGGGGGAAAGGCTCATTGGGAGCCTCCTTCGTTCGGGACGGCGGGCGCCGTCGGGGAAAAGGCGAGAAGACGCTGCACGTGCCGCGCCAGGATGTCGGTTTCGAGGTTCACGGCGTCGCCGGGCCGGCGGACGCCGAGGGTCGTGGCCTCGAGGGTCTCCGGGATGAGCGAGACCTCGAACCACGGCGCAGGGTCGCCGGCGTCGCTGACCGCGCTGACGGTGAGCGAGACGCCGTCGACCGCGATCGAGCCCTTGTCGACCACGAGAGGGGCGAGGTGCGTGGGCAGAGAGATGCGGAGCACCCGCCACTGCGCACCCGGCCGCACGTCGACGACGCGACCGGTGCCGTCGATGTGCCCCTGCACGATGTGTCCGCCCAGACGCCCATGGGCGGCCGTCGCGCGCTCGAGGTTCACCGGGCGGTCACGGCCGACGTCGGCGAGCGTCGACATCTCGAGGGTCTGGCGCATCACATCGGCGGTGAACCAGTCCTCGCCGCGGTCGACGACGGTGAGACAGACACCGCTCACGGCGATCGAGTCGCCGTGGCCGGCATCCGACACCGCTTTCGGGGCGCGCACGGTCAACCGGACGCCGTCGCCCGCAGGCGTGACGTCGGTGACCGCACCGATCTCTTCGACGATTCCGGTGAACATCAGGAACTCTTCCTTCCGGCGAGGGTGGGCGAGGGGTCGATGCGAGCGATGAGGAGCAGATCGTCTCCCAGCCGCTCGACCGACACGAGCGAGAGGCGTGCGGCGGCGGTGATCGTGGCGACGCCGACGTCACCGAGCGCGAGGCGAGGCCCGCCGAGGAGCACCGGGGCGACGTAGGAGAGCACCTCGTCGACCAGTCCGGCGCGGAGGAACGCCGACGCGAGCGTCGGCCCGCCCTCGACGAACACCCGGTGCACGCCGAGTCGACGCAGCTCGCCCAGCGCTGCGGCCAGGTCGTGATGGTCGATGAAGATCGGGTCGAGCGGATGACGCCGCACCGCCGCGTCGGGAGGCGTCGGCCGTTCGCCGATGACGACCGGGCGGGGCTGGTGCGGGAGGAGGGAACCGTCCTCGGCGCGAGCGGTCAGCGACGGGTCATCCGCCTCGACCGTCCCGGTTCCGACGACGATCGCGTCGGCGAGCGCGCGGCGCCGGTGCACATCGGCCCGCGCTGCAGGGCCGGTGATCCACTGGCTGGTGCCGTCGGATGCCGCGGCGCGGCCGTCGAGCGACTGCGCCCACTTCACGGTCACGTGCGGACGCCCGAGCCGCTGCACGGTGAGCCAGGAGTCGAGGAGTGTCCGGCCCTCCGTGGCGAGGACGCCGGCGACGACGCTCACGCCGGCGGCACGGAGGGTGTCGGCGCCGCCGGACGAAGCGACGCCCGGGTCGTCGACGGCGTAGACCACGCGCGCGACGCCCGCCTCGATGAGAGCACGGCTGCAGGGCCCGGTACGTCCGGTGTGGTTGCACGGCTCGAGGGTCACGACCGCTGTCGCCCCGCGCGCTTCTCCCGGAGCGAGCTTCGACAGCGCGTCGACCTCGGCGTGCGGAGAGCCGGCGCCGCGGTGCCATCCTTCGGCGAGGACGTCGCCGTCGGGGGAGAGGAGGATGGCCCCGACCTGCGGATTCACTCCCGTGGGGCCGTTCGCGGCCAGCGCGAGAGCGCGACGCATCGCGTCGATCTCGGTGCCGCTCGCCGTCATCCGTCTTCCCTCGTGCCTGGGTGCGCGGGGCCGAGGCAGGGTGACGTCAGGCGCGCTGCGCCTGCCGTGCTTCCTCCCATCCGGACTAGCGACGGTTTCCCGTCGCATCACCGTCGGTTCCGGAATTACACCGGACCAGGTCGGGCGCCCCCTTCCGGGTCGACGCCGTCGCTCGCGGACTGTCACCGCCGGTTCGGATTCTCACCGACCCCGGAGCACGTTGATGCTCAAAGTGTACTCAACAGCCCCGACACCGTTTCATTCCCGGGCATGCGCTCGGGGGAAGCGGCGCATGCACGTTCGTTCAGTCCGTGGTCGCGGCGAGGGCGCGCGCCGTCGCCTCGTCGATGATGAGGTCGGTGATCAGCTCCGCGGCGAGCGCGCCGCGAAGGCTCGCCAGCTTCGATTCGCCCGACACCACGCAGATCCGTCGGGGGACGCCTCGGAGATGCTCGAGCGAGGGACCGGTGGCGCGCGCGTTCAGACGGATGTCGGCGCTCGACCCGTCCGCGCGGTAGAAGACCGTGGCCACATCGCCGACGACACGCTCGGCGGCGAGCTCGGCGAGATCCTCGGACTCGAGGTAGCCGGCGGCGTAGACGTGGCTGGGTACCGACGCGTCGGCGGCGCCCACACTGAACACGACGGCGTCCATATGCGCCTGGGCGTCGAGGAGCCGACGCATGCTCCGCTCGCGCCAGAACGCCTTCTTCGTCTCGGGGTCGTCGAAGAATGCCGGGACGGGGAACTGCTGCACCTGCGCCGAGAACGCGCGGGCGAATCGACCCAGGATCTCACTGGCGTACCCGAGCCCGGTGGTCCGCATGTTCCCCGAGCCGTTGAGCTGGACGAACACTGTTCCGGTGGTGGGCTTGGAAGCGAGGTGACGGCTGACGGCGGCGATCGTCGAGCCCCATGCCACACCGACGGTCATATGCGAGCCGATGCGTGCCGCGAGGACGTCTGCGGCCGCGGCGGCCACGAGATCGAGCCGCTCGACCTCGCTGGCGGCGTCGGGGATCGGGACCGGCGAGACCGCCAGCCCGAAACGCTGCTCGAGTTCGCCGGCGAGAAGCCGTGGCGCCTCCAGCGGAGAGCGGACGCGGATCTCCACGAGCCCGTTCTCGCGCGCCTGTTTCAGCAGTCGGGAAACCGTCGACCGCGATACCCGCATACGGCGTGCGATGGACTCCATCGTCTCGCCCCCCAGATAGTGGGCAGTGGCCGCGGAGAGAGCGGCCGACATGTCTCGAGGGAGGAGCGGTTCCGACACGGGCACCAGTCTGCACGTTCGTGCAGGTCGGTTGCAACGATGCGCACCACGTCACAGGATGGAGGAGACCAAGGAGGCAGGACATGACCGCGGATGCTTCGAGCCAAGCCCTCGGCTGGGAGGCCGTCTCGGCGCGACCGCATGCGGATGTGCTGGTCATCGGCGGGGGGATCAACGGGCTGGCGACCTTCCGGGAGCTGGCGCTCCAGGGCGTCGAGGTCATGCTCGTCGAGCGCGACGACTTCGTCAGCGGCGCCTCGGCGGCATCGTCGCATATGATCCACGGCGGAATCCGCTACCTCGAGAACGGGGAGTTCCGCCTGGTTCACGAAGCCGTCACCGAGCGCAATGCGCTCCTGCGGATCGCTCCTCACTATGTGCGGCCGTTGCGGACGACGATCCCGATCTTCTCCACTTTCTCGGGCGTGCTCAGCGCCCCGCTGCGCTTCCTCCGCCACGGCGGCGGCAGACCCCGCGAACGCGGAGCGCTGCTGATCAAAGTGGGGCTGGTCATCTACGACTCCTTCTCCCGCGGTGGCGGACGTGTGCCGCGTCATGCATTCCGCGGTCGCAAGCGCGCACTGCGCGAACTGCCCGAGCTGAACCCCCAGCTGAAGTACACGGCCACCTACTGGGATGCGTCGCTCCACGACCCCGAGCGGCTCGCTCTGGACGTGCTGCGCGACGGCATCGCCGCCGGCGGGGGGCGGGCGCGGGCGGCGAACTACGCCGCGGCGGTCGGCGTCGACGACGGTCGCGTACGGGTGCGCAACGTGATCACCGGCGAAGAGGTCGACGTCACCGCCTCGGTCGTCGTCAACGCGTCCGGTCCGTGGACCGACATGACCAACGCCGCGCTCGGGGACGCGACCGCCTACATGGGTGGGACCAAGGGGTCTCACATCGTGCTCGACCACCCCGAACTCCTGGCAGCGACCGGCGGGCGCGAGCTGTTCTTCGAGAACAGCGACGGACGCATCGTCCTCATCTACCCGCTCAAGGGCCGCGTCCTCGTGGGGACGACCGACATCGAGCACGACCTGCGCGAGCCCGCGGTGTGCACCGAGGAAGAGGTCGACTACTTCCTCTCCCTCATCGGTGCCGTCCTCCCCGGTATCGCCGTCGACCGGTCGCAGATCGTCTACCGCTTCTCGGGGGTGCGCCCCCTCCCCGGCCACGGCGACCTGGCCCCCGGCTTCGTCTCGCGCGATTACCGCATCGAATCCGCCGCACTCTCACCCGAGACGACGGTGCTGAGCCTGGTCGGCGGCAAGTGGACGACGTTCCGCGCGTCGGGTGAGAATCTGGCGAACCGCGTGCTCGAGGTGCTGGCGCTTCCTCGTCGGCGCTCCACCCGCGAGCTCGCGATCGGTGGCGGGCGGGACTTCCCGACAACCGAGCGCGCCCGCGCGCACTGGATCCGGCGTCACGCGGGCGTGGTGCCCGCGGAGCGGGTCGCTCTGCTGCTCGATCGGTACGGCACAGTCGCGGCGGAGGTCATCGACGCGATCGAGAGCGACGAGGCGGATGCCCCGCTCGCCACCGTCCCCCGCTACTCCGGTGGCGAACTGCGGTATCTGGCGCGCACCGAGGCGGTCGTGCACCTCGAGGACGTGCTGCTGCGCCGGACGAGCCTCGCGTTCATCGGAGCGGTGACCGAGGAGTCCGCGCGGGAGGTCGCCCAGGCCATCGCGCCCGCCCTCGGCTGGGACGACGCCCGCGTCGAGACGGAGGTCGATCGCGGACTCGCGGCCGTCCACGCCGCCGACCCGACGTGGCAGCCTGCGACGGCCGCGGACGAGCGGTCCTCCGACGAGAGCATCGCCCGCGCGCGATAGCCTGACCGAGCCACCCGCCACGTGGCGGGCAACCACCGAGGAGGCGCTGTGGCCGACCACGTCCTGGCCATCGATCAGGGGACGACCTCGACCCGGGCGATCGTGTTCGACGCCTCCGGGCACATCGTCTCCGTCGGACAGCGGGAGCATGAGCAGATCATGCCGCGCGCCGGTTACGTCGAGCACGACCCGGTGGAGATCTGGACCAACACCGAGTGGGTCATCGCCTCCGCCCTCTCGCGCGCCGGTCTCGCCGCGAGCGACATCGCCGGTGTGGGTATCACCAATCAGCGCGAAACGGCGTTGGTGTGGGATCGCCGCACCGGCCGCCCGGTGCACAACGCCCTCGTCTGGCAGGACACCCGTACGCAGCCCTGGGTCGACGAGCTCGCGCGCGACGGCGGCGCGGACCGGTTCGCCGGCACGACGGGACTGCCGCTGGCCACCTACTTCTCCGCCTCCAAGCTGGCGTGGATCCTCGAGCACGTCGACGGAGCCCGGGCCGCTGCGGAACGGGGCGATCTTCTCTTCGGCACACCCGATACGTGGGTGCTGTGGAATCTCACCGGCGGGAGCGGAGGCGGCCTGCACGTGACGGATGTCACCAACGCCAGCCGGACGCTCCTGATGGATCTGTCCACTCTGGACTGGTCGGACGAGATGCTGGGCGTCTGGGGGATCCCACGGGCGATGCTCCCCGAGGTGCGCTCGTCGTCGGAGGTCTACGGCGAGGTGTCCGTCCCGGGCGTCGCCCGCGGCATCCCCATCGCCGGCATCCTCGGCGACCAGCAGGCCGCCACTTTCGGCCAGGCCGCCTTCGACGCCGGCGAGTCGAAGAACACCTACGGCACGGGGAACTTCCTGCTGGTGAACACCGGCACGGAGGTGGTGCGATCGGGAAACGGTCTCATCTCCACGGTCGCCTACCGCTGCGGCGATGAGCCGGCGCGCTACGCGCTCGAAGGCTCGATCGCGGTGACGGGGTCGCTCGTGCAGTGGCTTCGCGACAACCTCGGCATCATCCGTCGCTCGGAGGAGGTCGAGACCCTCGCCGCGTCGGTCGAGGACAACGGAGGCGCCTACTTCGTCCCCGCCTTCTCGGGACTGTACGCCCCCTACTGGCGGCCCGATGCCCGGGGTGCGCTCGTCGGGATGACCCGGTACGTCAACAAAGCGCACATCGCCCGCGCCGCGCTGGAGTCGACGGCCTTCCAGACCGCCGATGTCATCGAGGCTGTCGTCGCCGACACCGGTCGACCTCTGGCCGAGCTGCGGGTGGACGGCGGGATGACCAGAAACGACCTCCTCATGCAGTTCCAGGCCGACATCCTGGGCCTGCCGGTCGTCCGGCCCGATGTCGTCGAGACGACGGCGCTCGGTGCAGCGTACGCGGCGGGGCTCGCCACCGGGGTCTGGCGCGACCGCGACGAACTGCGCGCGCACTGGCGGGAGGAAGCCCGCTTCGAGCCGCGGATGTCGGAGGACGAGCGGCAGCGGCGGTCGCGGCTCTGGCGGAAGGCGGTATCGCGTTCCCTCGACTGGGTGGACGACGACGCGAGGACCTTGATGGGCACGACCGGGAAATGAGCCTCCGCCGGGGACACTCCGGTTGGCCGGCTTACTTGAGGAGGCGCGACAGGCGCCGGTCGGCGAGGATCTTCCCGCCGGTCTGACACGTGGGACAGTACTCCAGCGAGTTGTCGGCGAAGAAGACGCTCCGCACCTCGTCCCCGCACACCGGGCACGCCTCGCCGCGGCGGCCGTGCACGCGCATCCCTCGGCGCTTGGCATCCTTGAGGTCGGCCGGCGGCTTGCCGGACGCCGTTGCGACGGCCTCGGCGAGGGTGTCGGTCATCGCGGTGAACAGGCGGTCGACCTCGTCGGCGTCGAGCGTCGCGGCCAGGGCGTAGGGAGACATCCGTGCCGCATGCAGGATCTCGTCGGAGTAGGCGTTGCCGACCCCGGCGATGATCGACTGGTCGCGGAGCACCCCCTTGATCTGGGTGCGGCGCCCGGCGAGGAGCCCGGCGAAGGTGCCGCGGTCGAACCCGGGGTCGAGCGGATCGGGGCCCAGACGCGCGATACCGGGCACCTCGCCGGGATCGCGGACGACGTACACGGCGAGCGACTTCTTCGTCCCGGCCTCGGTGAGATCGAAGCCCGATCCGTCGTCGAAGCCCACGCGCAGCGCGATGGGCGTCTTGCCCGGACGGAGGAGCGTGGTCGGGAGAGCGTCGTACCAGCGAAGCCACCCGGCCTTGGCCAGGTGGAACACGAGGTGGGGTCCCGGCTCGGCGCCGACCGCGGTGGTCCGGATGTCGAGGAACTTGCCGTGCCTCTCGACGCCCGCGACCGCCGCGCCCACGAGCGCCGTGATGGGGGGGTCGTAGGTCTTCAGCGCCGCGATGTTCGTGACCGTGGCGCGGGTGAAGGCGTGGCCGTCGAGGCGACCCCGCAGGAAGTCGACGAGCCCCTGAACTTCCGGCATCTCCGGCATCCCCTCATCCTGGCATGGGGAACCGGCGCCGGATCAGGTTTCCAGCACCGACCAGGGTTGCGGGGTGCGGTCGTCTCGGCGGAGGAGGCCCGCAACCCAGCCGTCGTCGCGGCCGCCGGGACTCACGAGCGCCTGACGGAGGAGCCCCTCGTAGCGGAAGCCCAGCGCACGGGCGGACGCCGCGGAGGCGACGTTCCCGACGACCGCGCGCCACTCCACCCGGACGAGGTCGAGCCCCTGCGGCGCGAAGGCGAAGTCGAGGACTGCCGTCGCCGCCTCGGTGAGCAGGCCCTTGCCCCGCGACGACCCAGTCATCCAGTACCCGATCTCGCCGGAACCCTTCTCCGCACCGAGGCGGTGCATCCCGATCATTCCCGCAAGCGCGCCATTGTGGCGGATCGCCCAGTTCGTCGACACCCCCTCGGCCCACTGGCGCGGCGCCAGGTCGATGAACTTCTCGGCGTGCTCGCGCACGTAGGGCCGGGGCACCGTGGTGAATCGCTGGATCTCGGGGTCCTGGCAGGCGATGGTGATGGCATCGGCGTCGGCCCGCGTGGGGATCGACAGCACGAGCCGGCGGGTGCGAAGGATGACCGGTTCCACTCCGCCACCCTATGCGGGGACGCCGGCGCGCTCACGTGCGCTCGCGACGGATGTGACGCAGATGGCGAGCTTCAGCGTCTGAACCTCGCCATCTGCGCCACTTCGAAGACGCCGCGGGCGGAGGGATTCACACCCGCCGGAGAAGGCCCACCTTGTTGTAGACGTCGGCCAGGGTCTGGTCGGCGACCTCGCTGGCCCGTGCCGCGTTCGCCGCCAGGACCCGGTCGAGCTCGGCCGGGTCGGCCAGCAGCTCCATGGCCCGCGCGCGCACCGGCTCGAACTCCGCCACCACGACGTCGGCGAGGCCCTTCTTGAAGTCACCGTATCCGCGACCCGCGTACTCGTCCTCGATCGAGGGGATCTGCCGTCCCGTCAGGGCGGCGTAGATCACGAGCAGGTTCGACACCCCGGGCTTGTCCTCCCGGTCGTACCGCACCGACCCTTCGGAGTCTGTGACGGCGCGCATGATCTTCTTCGCATTCTTCGCGGGCTCGTCGAGGAGCCACAGCACTCCGGCATCCGACTCCGCCGACTTCGACATCTTCGCGGTCGGGTTCTGAAGATCGTAGATGCGAGCGGTCTCCTTCTGGATGACCGGCATCGGGGCCCGGAAGGCCGCACCGTAGCGCGCGTTGAATCGCTCGGCGAGGTCGCGCGTCAGCTCCACGTGCTGCTTCTGGTCATCGCCGACCGGCACGATGTCGGTCTGGTACAGCAGGATGTCGGCGGCCATCAGCACCGGGTAGGTGAAAAGACCCACGGATGTCGCGTCCGACCCGTACCGCTGCGACTTGTCCTTGAACTGCGTCATCCGTCCGGCTTCGCCGAAGCCGGTGATCGTCGAAAGGATCCAGGCGAGTTCGGCGTGCGCAGGAACGTGGGACTGCACGTACAGCGTCGACTTCGCCGGCTCGATCCCCGCCGCGATGTACTGCGCCGCCGTGCGGCGGGTCTTCTCGCGGAGTTCCGCAGGGTCGTTCGGCTGGGTCAGCGCGTGGAGATCGACAACGGAGAAGAAGGCCTCGTAAGCCTCCTGCAGATCTCGCCACTGCATGAGCGCCCCGATGTAATTGCCGATCTGGAGGGAATCGGCCGAGGGCTGCATGCCGGAGTACAGACGCGCTTTGGTCACCCGACAATCCTAGATTGCGCCTCGCTCACCCCTCGTCGAACGGGGCGACCGGTAGGGGCGTGGCCGCTCCGACGAACGCGACGATCTGGTGGCCCCCGGGGTTCGTCTGCACGGGGACCTGCTCCCAGTTGTTCATCACCCAGACATTGCCCGAGGGATCCACCGCGACACCGGTGCTGCGGGTCAGCCCGTCGAAGGCGTAACCGGTGTCATCCGGAGAGATCGCGTCGCCGGTTGCGAGACCCCGCGGGCAGGTGGTGGCGTCGGCCCCGCAGAACGCTGAGAGACGCTGCCCGTCGAAGTTCGCCACCCACACGTTCCCCGCTCCGTCCAGCGCGAGTCCCCACGGCAGCACCACGCCGCCGCCGGTGAAGGGCTCCGAAACCGTGGCGCCGTCCGGCGAGATCATCACCACCGACGGCGTGCCACGACCCTCGGTCACCCGGTCCGGGCAGGGCAGGGTGATGCCGCCGGAGTTGGCGACCCAGACATTGCCTGCGTCGTCCGCGGCGATCCCCATCGGCCGATCGAACGCACCGGTCAACGGCGAGCCCGCACGCGGCGTGCCGTCGCGGTCGAGCACGGCCACGGCGCTGTTGACCATCGCCGTGACGAAGATCGCCTGCCCGTTGTCGACCACCCCGAACGGTTGCTCGAGCCCGAGGGTGCCGAGGTTCCGGGCCTGCTCGGGGTCGCCCCCCGGATACACCGCGACGGTGTCGTTGCCGCAGTTGGCGATCCACACGTCGCCGTTGTCGGAGACCTCGATGCCCTGCGGCCAGCTCAGGTCGCCCTGGGTGAAGCCGGAGTCGGGGGAGAGGGGTTCGCCGTCGTCGAACAGCGACATGCTGTTGTGAAGGGGCTGCTCGTCGGCGGGACACCCAGGCTCGGGCGCGGCGAAGCCGTAATTGCTGAGCCACAGCCGGCCGGTCGGGTCGAAGTCGATCCCGAATCCCGAACCGCTGAGCCCACCGCCGCTGTACGTGCCGACGAGTTCGCCGTCGGGGGCGAACTCGAACATCTCGTCGCTGCCGCACACAGGCACCTGCGGGTCATCGCCGTACTCGTAGTTGTTGTTGATCCAGATGTGCCCGTCGGGGTCGATCGCGAAGTTCCCCGGCCCGTCGAGCGAGCGCCCATCCCCGTCGAATCGAAGGGCCAGCGTCCACGCGGCCGGTGGATCGGAGAGCCCGAGCTCGCTTCCCGCGCCCTGACCGGCGAGTTCGTACAGGGTCGCGACGTCGGCTGCGGGGTCGCGTGCGACGGCGGCGAACGCCGCGGCGGAGCTCGTGACCGACGACCCGTCGGCGGCGGTCTCGAACAGGGTGACGCACGTCGCCTCGTCGCTGAGGCAGGCGGAACTCATCGCCGTCAAGGAGAGGAAGGCGGCAAGCGTGGAGGTCTCGGAACCGTTCGGCGAGGCGGTGAGGGTCTCGCCGAGGTCGCCGGTGGCGAAGTCGGCGAGGTTCGCCGCCATCGAGAGGGCGTTGCCGAGCCACTTCTCCTCTCCGGCCGGCACTGCCTCGCCGAAGAACTGCGCCGATCCGTAGCCGAGAGCGACCGTGGTGCGCTCGTTCAGGGTGACGGATTCGTTGCCGGATGTCACGGCCGAGGCCAGCAGCGCCGCGTCTCCGCCCGCCGGGCGGGCGTCGACGATCAGCGGGGCGTCGGCTGCGGTCTCGGGAATGCGCAGGGTGAACGATCCGTCGTCACCAGTGGTCGTGGTCGCAAGCTCCGTGGGGGTGTCGCCGATGGGATCCCACGCGGTGACCTCCCATCCGGCGGGATCGATCTCCTCCGCGAGCGGCGCCACGGCACCGGAGACATCGATCCCGGCGGGCGCCGGCGCGCCGGTGCATCCGGCCATGAGGAGACCTGCCGACGCGAGAAACGCGACGGCGGGCAGGGTGAAGCTGTGGCGAGGTCGCATCGATCCCCCGATCGGTTCCCGCGCAGTCTAGCGAGCCGGTCTCGCGTGTCGAGCGCCGACCGCGAGGGTCAGCGCCCGAGCGCGTACTCCGCCACGACAGGTGCGTGATCGCTCCAGCGGGTGTCCCACGACGGCGCCCGCACGACCCGGTAGTCGATCACGCGGCCCGCGAGTTCCGGCGTCGCCAGGTGGTAGTCGATCCGCCACCCGGTGTCGTTGTCGAAGGCGCGACCGCGCATCGACCACCACGTGTAGGGGCCGTCGACGTCACCGGCGACGCGGCGCCCGACATCGACCCAGCCGAGGCCTGTCCCCACCGATCCATCGGCTCCCACGACCTCCTCGCCGGCGGCCCCGAGGAACCGGTCGAAGTAGGCGCGCTCGCGCGGCAGGAAGCCCGCCTTCTTGACGTTGCCCTTCCAGTTGCGGATGTCGCGAGTGGTGTGCCCCACGTTGAGGTCGCCCATGATGAGGCTGAGCGGAGAGGCAGCGGCGAGCCGCGGCATCCGTTCCTCCATCGCGTCCAGGAATGCCCACTTCGCCTCCTGCCTCGGGGTGTCCGCCTCGCCGCTGTGAACGTAGGCGCTCACCACGGTCACGCGCTCCCCGTCGACATCGAGGTCGGCTTCGATCCACCTGCCCGCCCACTCCAGCCGGTCGCCGTCGCTCGGCCCGAGGATCGGTCGCACCGCCACGGGCTCCGACCGGGTGAGGATCGCCACCCCGGAGCGGCCTTTCACCAGGGCCTCGTCGTGCGCGATGTGCCAGCCGGGCACCGCGGCGGCGATCTCCTCTCCGGTCGCGCGGACTTCTTGGAGGGCGAGCACATCGACGTCGGCACCGTCGAGCCACTCGACCATGCCCTTCCGGGCCGCGGCTCGGATGCCGTTGACGTTGACGGTGGCGATGCGGACGGGGCGAGACACGACGGCCAGCCTAACGCCGGCCTCCGACACCGCCCGGGGGGGGTCACTCGAACAGGCTGCTCCGGCGCGGCTCCGGCGGCGCGGAGGTCTCGAGCCGCGCGAGCTCCTCCTCCGCGCGCCGCACCGTGCGGTCGGCCGACCACCGCAGGTACCACGGCGCCTCAGCGCGCTCCTGCCGCGCCGAGCGCAGTCTCACCTGCGCGGCGACGACCAGGGCGTGGTGTTCGGCCAGCCGCCGCTCCTCCTCGGTCTGCTCGAGCAGGGCGACGTCGCGGTCGGTCGCGGCGACGGCGATCCATGCCCCGGCGACGAGGATGACGATGCTGTTCAGTCGGAACCACAGCAGGAATCCGATGAAGACCGTGAAGGTGGTGAGCAGGGGATTCGACGGCGTGTACCGCAGGAGCAGCCCGGCCCCGATCTGCAGCACCACGATGGCCGCCCCGCCGAGCATGGCGCCCGGCGCGATGCGCCGCCACCCGAGCTCGGCGCCGGTGAGGAACCGCATGAGTGCGGCGAGGGCGGCGGTGTTGATCGCGAACGAGACGGCGAGCGACAGAAGCCGGGCGAGGATGTCGGTGACGACGCTCAGAGCCGACAGCCCGAGCAGGGCGACCACCCCTTCGAGTGCCCAGACCGCGAAGCTGCTGAGGGCGGCGCCGATGAGGAGTGCGACGCCGAACACCAGCGCGGCGACGAAGTCGCGAGCCTTCAGCAGCACGTAGGGCCGACGGTCGAAGGGGAGCCCGAAGATGTCGCGCACGGCGCGGCGGGTGAAGGTGATGAACCCGATGGCGGTCCAGATGACCACCACGAGCGCGATCGCGCCGGTGATCCCGAGCGCCCCGGCGGACTGGTTCGCGACCTCGTTGACCTGCTCGGGAGTGACCAGCCCGTTCTCGCTGATGAGGTTGGGGATGTAGTCGTTGATGACGTCGATGGCGCGATCGATCGCGGCGTTCGAGGCCCCGAGCCAGAGTCCCACGATCGCGAAGGCGAGGTAGATCACCCCGAAGATCGCGAACAGCGACTGATAGCTCACCCCGGCGGCAAGGAGGAACCCGTTGTGCTGCAGGAAGTGGCGCCAGACCCGGATCGGGAACCACGCGAGCGTCCGGCGCGTCAGTGCCGTCGCCCGGTTGATGGGCTGGTCGAAGCGGACGCGGAGAGTCTGCTCGGCGGTGGCGAGCCGATCGCGGAGCGACGCGTCGCCCGAGGCGTCGGCGTCGGGCTCGGTCGTCACCCTCTCAGGGTAGCGACGCGGAGGATCGGGGTCCGCGAACGAGTACCGCTTCCGATCTCACGCGCGAAGCAGTGCCTGCTTCACGACGTCATGCGCGAAGCAGTGCCTGCTTCACGACGTCATGCGCGAAGCAGTGCCTGCTTCACGACGTCATGCGCGAAGCAGTGCCTGCTTCACGACGTCATGCGCGAAGCAGTGCCTGCTTCACGACGTCATGCGCGAAGCAGTGCCTGCTTCACTTCGGCGATCGCCTTCGTGACCTCGATCCCGCGCGGGCACGCCTCGGTGCAGTTGAAGGTGGTGCGGCAGCGCCACACGCCCTCCTTGTCGTTGAGGATGTCCAGGCGCACGTCGCCGGCGTCGTCGCGCGAATCGAAGATGAACCGGTGCGCGTTCACGATGGCGGCCGGGCCGAAGTACTGTCCGTCGGTCCAGAACACCGGGCACGAGGACGTGCACGCCGCGCACAGGATGCACTTGGTCGTGTCGTCGAAGATCTCGCGGTTGGCGATCGACTGGATGCGCTCCTTGCCGGGCTCGGGCGTGGAGTTCGCGATGAGGAACGGCTTGATCTCGCGGTAGGACGCGAAGAACGGCTCCATGTCGACGACGAGATCCTTCTCCAGCGGCAGACCCTTGATCGCCTCGACGTAGATCGGCTGGGAGATGTCGAGGTCCTTGATGAGGGTCTTGCACGCCAGGCGGTTCCGGCCGTTGATGCGCATCGCGTCGGATCCGCAGATGCCGTGCGCACACGACCGGCGGAAGGTCAGCGACCCGTCCACCTCCCACTTGATCTTGTGAAGGGCGTCGAGCACCCGGTCAGTGGAGTAGAGCTCGACGTCGTAGTCGACCCAGCGGGGCTCGTCATCGACTTCCGGGTCGAAGCGGCGGATGTTGAAGGTGACGAGGAACGACTGGATGCCGGAGCCCTCGGGCGCCTGCTCGATGTGCTCGTTGCCGCCCGCGACGCGGTCGCCTGTGGCATCCGTCCTGTCGAGAACCGTCGACATCAGTACTTCCTCTCCATCGGCTGGTAGCGGGTGATGACCACCGGCTTCCAATCGAGCGTGATGTGGTCGTCGGCGTGCGACGAGGTGGGGTCGCCCGTCAGGTAGGCCATCGTGTGCTGCATGTAGTTCTCGTCATCGCGGGTGGGGAAGTCGTCGCGCATGTGGCCGCCGCGGCTCTCCTTGCGGTTCCGCGCGGTGACGACGACGACCTCGGCGATGTCGAGGAGGAACCCGAGTTCGACCGCTTCGAGCAGGTCGGTGTTGAACCGCTTGCCCTTGTCGTCGACGTGGACGTTCTTGTAGCGCTCGCGGAGGTCGGCGATGACGTCGAGGACGTGGGCGAGCGACTCCTCGGTGCGGAACACCTGGGCGCCCTTGTCCATCTCCTCCTGCAGCGTCTTGCGGAGCACCGAGATGCGCTCCGTGCCCGGGTTGTTGCGCAGGGCCTCGATCATGTCGCGGACCGCCCGGGCCGGGTCGTCGGGCAGCGGCACGAAGTCGGCGGTCTGGACGTACTCGACGGCATACCGGCCGGCTCGCTTTCCGAAGACGTTGATGTCGAGGAGGGAGTTGGTGCCGAGGCGGTTGGAGCCGTGCACCGACACGCAGGCGCACTCGCCGGCAGCGTAGAGGCCCGGCACCACGGTGTCGTTGTCGGCGAGCACCTCGGCCTTGATGTTGGTGGGGATGCCGCCCATGGCGTAGTGGGCGGTCGGCATCACCGGAACCGGCTCGACGACGGGGTCGACGCCGAGGTACGTGCGGGCGAATTCGGTGATGTCGGGGAGCTTCGTTTCCAGCACCTCGGCGCCCAGGTGCGTGCAGTCCAGCAGCACGTAGTCGCGGTTCGGGCCGGCGCCGCGGCCCTCGGCGACCTCCTGCTGCATGCAGCGGCTGATGATGTCGCGGGGTGCGAGGTCTTTGATCGTGGGGGCGTAGCGCTCCATGAAGCGCTCACCGCTGACGTTGCGGAGGATCGCGCCCTCTCCGCGAGCACCCTCGGTGAGGAGGATGCCGAGGCCGGCGAGTCCGGTGGGGTGGAACTGGAAGAACTCCATGTCCTCCAGCGGCAGGCCCTTGCGCCACACGATGCCGACGCCGTCGCCGGTGAGGGTATGGGCGTTGGAGGTCGTCTTGTAGATCTTGCCGAAGCCGCCGGTGGCGAACACGACGGCTTTGGAGTGGAACACGTGGAGCTCGCCCGTGGCGAGGTCGTAGGCGACGACGCCTGCGGTCTGGGTCTGGCCCGCGGCATCCTTCACCGTGATGAGGTCGAGGACGTAGAACTCGTTGAAGAAGTTGATGCCGAGCTTCACGCAGTTCTGGAACAGCGTCTGCAGGATCATGTGGCCGGTGCGGTCGGCGGCGTAGCAGGCGCGACGCACCGGGGTCTTGCCGTGGTCGGCGGTGTGCCCGCCGAAGCGCCGCTGATCGATTTTGCCGTCGGGCGTCCGGTTGAACGGCAGCCCCATGTTCTCGAGGTCGATGACGGCGTCGATCGCCTCTTTGGCGAGGATTTCAGCGGCGTCCTGGTCGACGAGGTAGTCGCCGCCCTTGACCGTGTCGAAGGTGTGCCACTCCCAGGAGTCTTCCTCGACGTTGGCGAGCGCCGCCGCCATGCCGCCCTGGGCCGCCCCGGTGTGCGACCGGGTCGGGTAGAGCTTGGAGATCACCGCGGTCCGCGCCCCCGGGCCCGCCTCGATGGCGGCCCGCATGCCGGCTCCGCCGGCGCCGACGATGACGATGTCGAACTGGTGATAGTGGACGCCGTCGCGGACGACGCTGTCGGTGGTCTGCGTGCTCACGAGCGGGTGCTTTCCGTTCTTCTGGGGGTTCTCGGGTGCGCCCGAAGGGTCAGGCGCACAGCTCCTGGAGCCACTCGGCGCTGGTGCTGCTGACGCCGAGGCAGGGGTCGAAGGTGAAGACCACCAGGGTGCCGAGCAGGATCAGGAAGGCCGCAGAGATCCACAGGCCCGCGACGAGGACCCGGCGAGTGGTCTCGTTGGTGACGTAGTCGTTGACGATCGTCCGCATGCCGTTCGCACCGTGGATGAGCGCGAGCCACAGCATCGCGACATCCCACCACTGCCAGAACGGGGTCGCGAATTTGCCCGCGACGAAGGCGAAGTCGATGCCGCGGATGCCCTCGCCGACCATCAGGTTGACGAACAGGTGACCGAAGATGAGCACGATCAGCAGCAGGCCCGAGGCCCGCATGTAGATCCAGCCCCACTTCTCGAGGTTGCCCCGACGGCGCTGCGCGGTCGAGCGGGGGCTCCGCGGAGGAGCGAGCAGGTCGGTGGTCATCAGTTCCCTCCGAGCTCGGCGAAGACGTTGATGAGGTGGCGCGGGGTGAACGCGATCATCGTGACCACCCAGAGGCCGAGCACGCCCCACCACAGCTGCCGCTGGTGGCGGGTCGCCCAGCCCCAGAAGTCCACGAGGATGATGCGCAGGCCGTTGTACGCGTGATAGGCGATCGCGCCGACCAGGGCGACCTCGCCGACGCCCATGATGGGGTTCTTGTAGGTGCCGATGACCGCGTCGTAGGCCTCGGGGGAGACCCGGATCAGGGCGGTGTCGAGCACATGCACGAGGAGGAAGAAGAAGATCGCCACACCGGTGATGCGGTGCAGCACCCACGACCACATGCCCTCGCGACCGCGATACAGCGTGCCCCGGGGGACGGTCGAGGTGGTCTCCGAGACCGATAGCGTGACGCGTGCTGGTGCTGACACGGTCGTCCTCCCTGAGTCGAACACGGTGCGGGGCAGGCCTTGCCCCTCGCGGGACGTCACGTCTCCACGGCGTCACACGGGCGCCAGCCAATCCTACGGCGGCGGGTCTTCCGACGGCGATGAGGGGACCCTAATTCTCTCGATATCGAGACAAGCGGATGGCTCGTCGCCGCGCCATCACTGGGATCGCCCCGACCGCCGGGCGCCGGCCCGCGCGGAGGGGTGAGCCGGTGCCATGCCGATAGCCTGTCGCCATGGCCGCACCCCTCGACGACTTCTACGCCGTGATCCCCGCCGGCGGCATCGGCAGCCGCCTCTGGCCCCTCTCGCGGGCCGATGCGCCGAAGTTCCTCCACGACCTCACGGGCTCGGGGCAGACGCTCCTTCGCGACACCTGGGAGCGGCTGGAGCCCCTGAGCGGTCCGGACCGCATCGCCGTCGTCACCGGTCGCGCGCACCGCGCGGCGGTCGAGCGCGAACTCCCCGGCATCCCCGATCACAACGTCTTCCTCGAATCCGAGCCGCGCGACTCCACGGCCGCGATCGGGCTCGCCGCCGCCATCCTCGTCCGACGGGAGCCGGACGTCATCATCGGCTCGTTCGCCGCCGACCACGTCATCCGGGTGCCGCACCTGTTCGACTGGGCCGTCCGGCAGGCGATCGCCGTAGCGCGCGAGGGCTACATCTGCACCATCGGCATCCAGCCCTCCGAACCCTCGGTCGGCTTCGGCTACATCAAGAAGGGCTCCGAGCTCATGGTCGACGGGGTCCCGGTCGACGGCGCCCCCGAAGCGGCGCTCGTGGAGCGGTTCGTCGAGAAGCCCGACCTCGACACCGCCCGGGAGTACTTCGCCGACCGCTCGTACCTGTGGAACGCGGGGATGTTCATCTCCCGGGCCGACGTGCTCCTCGCCGCCATCGCCGAGAACCGCCCCGATCTTCACGCCGGGCTGCTCGAGCTCGCCGAGGCGTGGGACGACCGCGAGCGGCGCGGCCCCGTGGTCGACCGCGTCTGGCCGACCCTGGAGAAGATCGCGATCGACTACAGCGTCGCCGAGCCCGCCGCCGCCGCGGGCCGGCTCGCCGTGGTTCCCGGCCACTTCGACTGGGACGACGTCGGCGACTTCGCAAGCCTCGCCAAGCTCAACTCCCACGGGCGCAAGAACGACCTGGCGATCCTCGGAGAGAACGCCCGCATCCTCGCCGACGCCTCCAGCGGCATCGTCGTCTCGCAGACCCAGCGTGTCATCAGCGTCATCGGGGTGAAGGACATCGTCATCGTCGACACCCCCGACGCGCTCCTCATCACCACCAGCGAGAATGCGCAGCGGGTGAAGGGCGTGGTCGACGCGCTCAAGCTCACCGGTCGCGGCGACGTGCTCTGAGCCCGGCGCACCCCGCGGTCTCCTCCTTTCTCTCCCCTTCTCCTCCTGGTTTGATCACCGGCGTATTGCGTCTTTGTAACCTTTCGGTCCGCAGGGCTCAGCACGTATATGCCGGCGGCGTCACAGTGGGTAACTTTGTGCAGTCCCCGTGAAGGACGCGGGGTTTCGATGTGGAGGCTGAGTTGACCATCTCACGCACCAAGAAGCTCGCTGGCGTTGCCGCCGCCGCGGGCCTGCTCGTAGCCCTGGCGGGCTGCGGCGCCGCTCCCGAGAGCGCACCGTCGGGTGAAGCATCCGACGGGGGCGAGGCGTCCGACTTCAAGGCCTGCATGGTCTCTGACGCCGGAGGCTTCAACGACAAGTCGTTCAACCAGCTCGGCCTCGAGGGCCTGGAGGCTGCCGCTGAGGAGGCCGGGTTCGAAACGGCCACCACCGAGTCGCAGTCCGAGAGCGACTACGCCGCCAACCTCGACAACCTCGCCGCCGAGGGCTGCAACTTCATCGTGTCGGTCGGCTTCCTCCTCTCCGCCCCGACGGTCGAGGCGGCGCTGGCGAACCCCGACATCGAATACGCGATCATCGACGACTACGCCGACAACGACTTCGACGGCGAAACCGATGCCCCGAACATCAAGCCGCTCGTCTTCGACACCGCTCAGGCGGCGTTCCTCGCCGGGTACGCCTCGGCGTCGTACAGCGAGACCGGCAAGGTCGGCACCTTCGGTGGCGCCAAGATCCCGCCCGTGACCATCTTCATGGACGGCTTCCAGATGGGCGTCGAGTACTGGAACGAGCAGTCGGGCGAGAACGTCGAGGTCGTCGGCTGGGACATGGAGACCCAGGAGGGCCAGTTCACCGAGGAGTTCCTCGCCAACGACCGCGCCAAGCAGGTTGCGCAGGGCATCATCGACCAGGGTGTGGACGTGCTCCTTCCCGTCGGTGGCCCGATCTACCAGTCCGCCGCTGAGGCCATCCGCGACTCGGGCGGCAACATCGCCCTGCTCGGTGTGGACGCCGACGTCTACGAGACCGACCCGAGCGTGGCAGACCTGCTTCTCGTGTCGATCCTGAAGGGCATCGACGTCGCCGTCTCCGAGGCCGCCACCGAGGCCGCGAACGGCAACTTCGACCCGACGCCGTTCATCGGCACGCTCGAGAACGAAGGTGTCGGCATCTCCTCCTTCCACGACTTCGAGTCGCTCGTCGACCCGGCGCTCGCGGACGAGCTGGAGGAGATCCGCGCGGGCATCATCGACGGCTCGATCGACGCCCGCTCTCCCGCATCGCCGTAATCTCTTCACGGCAACACCCTCCGGCGGGGGGGCGCGAGGAGAGCGGGGTGGGGCCGCCCCCCCCGCGCGG
>JAESFR010000219.1_pt1 | contig 25101 bp, 21 predicted proteins | sample 9266191 | NCBI WGS metagenome assembly JAESFR01 (sample SAMN14503063, study PRJNA617104) | algae metagenome | isolation source: Pleurocapsa minor HA4230-MV1 and co-occurring heterotrophs from cement on... | place: USA: Nuuanu Pali Lookout, Hawaii | collected 2009-07-20
AGCACATTGCGGCCGGAGGCGACCCCGCGCACTTCGCGCCGTCCGCGCCGGCCGGTCGCGGACGGCTCGACGGAATGGCGATCCAGGTCGCCGAAGGGGCGCCTCCGTTCACCCGACGCACCCGCGAGGCCGCGCCCTGGTATCCGAGCCGTCCGCTCACCGGATTCGTGATGCGCCGCTCGCCGGCAGCCCGAGCAGTTCTCGCGTCGTGGGAGGACGACGGCGCGCGGATCATCACGCTCGATCAGTTCGCCGCGGCCGCGGAGTGGCCCGGCACCGGTCCGGTCATCGTGGCCGGAGACGCAGAGGAATGGCAGCGGCACTGGCGTGCGCTCTCGTCGGTGCGCTCCGATCACGACCTGATCGTCGACGCGGGATGCGCGCCGGAACTGCGCGCTCTGACCGGCGAGCGCGGGCTGCCGCCCTACTGCGAACCGGGCAGGCCGCGCGGATGGCTCATGCGCAGCGGGGCGAGTCTGGAACGGGTCGTGCTGCCCGCCGGTCACGATCACCGGGAGCGGTGAGTGTCGGGCTCACCGCGCGGCGCCCTTGACCGGCGGATACGGCCGCCCATACCTTCGCAGTGTGGCCACTACCCCGATAGACCTCACCCGACCCGAAGGGAAAGGTCTCGCAGCCGGCACGCTCGGTCTGTGGGGCTCGACCGTCATCGGACTCGCCTCGACCGCGCCGGTGTACTCCCTCGTCGCGACGCTGGGCTTCGTCGTGCTCGCGGTCGGTGCCCAGGCGCCCATCGCCTTCGTGATCGCGTTCGTGCCGATGCTGTTCATCGCGTTCGCGTACCGCGAGCTCAACAACGCCGTGCCCGACTGCGGCACGACGTTCACCTGGGGTACGAAGGCCTTCGGCCCGTGGGTCGGGTGGCTCGGCGGCTGGGGCGTCGCGGTTGCGGGCATGGTCGTGCTCGCCAACCTCGCCCAGATCGCCGGGATCTACTTCTGGGCGCTCGTGGACGGGATCATCCGCAGCCCCGAAGACGCCCTGCTCTCGGACAACGTGCCGCTCGTCACCGCGACGGGTGTGGTCTTCATCGCGCTCATGACCTACGTCAGCTGGCGTGGCGTCGAGATCGGCGAGCGCATCCAGAACATCCTGCTCGGCATCCAGTACCTCGCCCTCGCGATCTTCGTCGTCGCGGCGCTGTGGCACTTCTTCGGCGGCACCGCCCCCGACGCCACGCCGTTCGACTGGTCGTGGTTCAACCCGCTCGCGTTCGCCGACTGGGGCAGCTTCATCCAGGCGATCCTGCTCGCGCTGTTCATCTACTGGGGATGGGACACGTGCCTCGCGCTGAACGAGGAGACGAAGGACCCCAAGCGCATCCCCGGCCGAGCGGCGCTGCTGACCACGGTCATCCTGCTTCTCACCTACGTCGGCGTCACGATCGCGGCCATGATGTACGCCGGACTGGGTGACACCGGAACCGGCCTCGGCAACGAGGCCAACGCCGACGACTTCTTCCTGGCGATCAAGGACGGACTGCTCGGCCCCGTCGGCTGGGTGCTCGTCGTCGCGGTCATGATCTCGGCGATCTCCTCGACGCAGACGACGATCCTCCCCACCGCGCGCGGCACGCTCGCCATGGCGGCGTACAAAGCACTCCCGCGCCGCTTCGCCACCGTGCACCCGCGCTACAAGACGCCGTCGTTCTCGACCCTCGTGATGGGCATCGTCGCATCGATCTACTACGTCGGCATGACGCTGATCAGCGACAACATCCTGCAGGACTCGATCCTCTCGCTCGGGCTCGCGATCGCGTTCTACTACGGGATCACCGGGTATGCGTGCGTCTGGTACTTCCGCCGGGAGCTGTTCGATTCCGCGCGCAACTTCTTCTACCGCTTCCTCTTCCCCCTGCTGGGCGCGTTGATGCTCACGTACGCGTTCGTGCAGTCCGCGATCGACATGTACGACGTCGATTACGGATACACGGTGCTCCTCGGCATCGGCGGCACCTTCGTGCTCGGCATCGGCGCGCTCGCCGTCGGCGTGCTGCTGATGTTCGTGTGGTTCGCGTTCCCGCGCTCCAAGCCGTTCTTCCGCGGCGAGAGCCTCAACCGCGACACCGAGGTCCTCGTGCCCGACGACCCGGCCGAGTACAGCCGCTCGATCGACGGCGGCGTCTGACCCGACCGGCCTCAGAGGAGCGCCGGCTCCAGCGGCGCCGCCTCGAGCGCGTGCGCGTTCGCCACGCCCGCGTTCACGACCGTGCCCGCCACCGTGTTCAGCCCGGCGGCGAGTGCCGCATCGGCGCGGAGGGCGTCCTTCCATCCGCGACGCGCGATCTGCCGGATGTACGGAAGGGTCGCGTTCGTCAGGGCCGACGTCGAGGTGTTCGGCACGGCACCCGGCATGTTGGCGACGCAGTAGAACACGCTGCCGTGCACCGGGAAGGTGGGATCGGCGTGCGTCGTCGGATGCGTGTCCTCGAAGCATCCGCCCTGATCGACGGCGATGTCCACCAGGACCGACCCGGGCCGCATCCGCGACACCATGTCGTTCGTCACGAGCTTCGGCGCCTTGGCGCCCGGAATGAGCACCGAGCCGATCACGAGGTCGGAGTCGACAACCGCGCGGTCCAGGTCGAGCGGATTGGAGGCCGCCGTCTTCACGCGCCCCTGGAAGTGGTCGTCGAGATAGCGCAGACGCTGCACATTGGTGTCGAAGACGGTGACATCCGCGCCCAGGCCGACCGCGATCACGGCGGCGTTCGCACCGGCGACCCCTCCGCCGATCACCGTCACCCTTGCCGGGCGCGTGCCGGGCACACCCGACATCAGCAGGCCGAGCCCACCCGCGGAGCGCATCAGCGTCGCGGCGCCGACGGTCGGCGCCAGTCGTCCGGCCACTTCGCTCATCGGAGCCAGGAGCGGCAGGCCGCCGCCCGGCAGCTGCACGGTCTCGTACGCGATCGCGGTGACGCGGTCGGCGATCAGCCGGTCGGTCAGGGGTCGATCCGCCGCCAGGTGCAGGTACGTGAACAGCACGAGATCGTCGCGGAAGAAGCCGTATTCGCTCGCGATCGGCTCCTTGACCTTGAGCAGCAGCTCGGCCCGCGCCCACACGTCGGCCGCGTCGTCGAGGAGCGTGGCGCCGGCCGCCTCGTACTCGGCATCCGGCATCGAAGACCCGGCGCCGGCCCCGCGCTGCACGAAGACCTCATGGCCGGCTTGCGCCAGATCGTGGACGCCCGCGGGCGTCAATGCCACGCGGTATTCGTTGTTCTTCACTTCGGTGGGGACGCAGATCCTCATCGTCGAGTCCTTTCCGCTCCGGGTGGGAGCGCTGCTAGAAGGCGGGGCGGATGGCCCCGACAACCTGACCGCCGCCGGAGACCGACAGCGGAAGCTTCGTCATCACGTCTGCCACGTCGGATGCCGCGAGCGCGCCCTCGCGCTCGAGCAGGCGCAGCGCCACCGCGGTGGCCGCACGACCGCTGCCGTCGAGCACCTTGAGTGCGACGGTCGCTCCGTTGGGCGCGACCATCACCATCACGCCTTCCGCACCGCCCTTCGCGAACACGCCGAGGCGCTCGATCACGATCGTGTCCGGGCGGCCGGGACCGTCGATCGCCCACGGATTCTCGCGCACCGCCCGCACGAGCGCGCCGCCGCTGCGATGCAGCGCGAACGGGGAGCGCTCGGATGACGTGCCGATCCGGTGGACGGCCTTCGCGAGTCCCGCGAGGCTCGTGGCGAACACCGGTGCGCCGCACCCGTCGATCGCCGTCGTCGCGGCGCGCTCGCCGACCAGGCGCTCCGCGACCTCGCGGATGTGCAGCTGCAGCGGGTGCTCCACGGCGAGGTAGCCGTCCACGGGCCACCCGTTGACCGCGCAGGTCAGCAGCATGGCCGCGTGCTTGCCTGAGCAGTTCATCCGGATGCGGGACGGCGCGCCCCCGTCGCGCACGACCTCGTCGCGCGTCGCCTGATCGCCGGGCCACGCCGGCGGGCACGCGAGGGAATCCTCGTTCAGCCCGGCGGCGTCGAGGATGTCGCGCACGACGGATGCGTGGCGATCGGTGCCCGAGTGGCTCGCCGTCGCGAGCGCGAGCCGCTCTCCCTCGAGAGGCGCGCCGGCCGTCAGCATCGCCAGCGCCTGCACGGGCTTCAGGCTGGAGCGGGGGAGGATCGGCGAGGCGGTGTCGCCGAGCGTCGATACCGGCGTGCCGTCGGGGTCGAGCACGATGGCCGATCCGACGTGCCGCGACTCGACGAAGCCGCTGCGTTCGACGACGGCGAGTTCGACGGCGTCGGCTGCGGCGAGGGTCTGCGGCACCCCGCCAGCCTACCGCCGGGAAGGGGCGCGCCCCGGCGTGTCACACTGGGGACATGTTCGGCGAACACCGGTATGCCCTGCGCACGACGTGGACGGGCAACCGAGGCACGGGAACGACCGGCTACCGCGATTACGACCGCTCCGCGACGATCGAGGTCGCGGGCAAGCCCGATCTGCTCGCATCCTCCGATAAGCCGTTCCGGGGCGATCCCGCGCGGTGGAACCCCGAGGATCTGCTGCTGGCAGCACTGAGCGAATGCCACCTGCTGTCCTACCTCCACGCGTGCGTGCAGGCGGGCGTCGCGGTCGTGTCCTATACCGACGAGGCGTCCGGGGTCATGATCGAGGACGGCCGCGGCGGCGGGGCGTTCCGCGAGGTCACGCTGCGACCCCGCGTGGTCGTGGCCGACGCCTCGATGGTGGATGCCGCCAAGGCGGCGCACGCGCAGGCGCACGAGTGGTGCTTCATCGCGAACTCGGTGAACTTCCCGGTGCGGCACGAACCGATCGTGACAGCCGGCCCGGCCTGACTCAGCGCCGCTCGTGCGGCAGCACCTGCCGGATGCGCTCGATCGGATTGTGCGCGGGCGCCTCGTTGTAGGCGTTCGCGAGCTCCTGCCCGGAGAGGGCGTGGATCGCCGCCATGATGTCGTCGGTCGCCAGGCGCCGCGCCTTGCCGGACTCGGCCGGCCCATGGTGGCCGAGCTCGAGGGGCTCGCCGAACTTGACGGTCACGCGCTCGCGCAGCGACGGCCGACGCGCTCCGACCGGCATGACCTTATCGGTGCCGATCAGGCCGACCGGCACGACGGGTGCGCCGGTCTGCAACGCGAGGAACGCGACTCCCGTGCGCCCCTTGTACAGCCGGCCGTCCAGCGACCGGGTGCCCTCCGGGTAGAGCGCCACCGCGCTCCCGCCCACGAGCAGCTGGCGCTGCTGGTCCAGCGCGTCGAGCGCGGCCTGGCCCGCCCCGCGCTGCACCGGCACGGCGCCGATCGCGGTGAAGAATTCGCGGGAGAACCATCCCGACATCCCGGAACCGTCGAAATAGCTCGACTTCGCGAGGAAGTGCACCGGGCGCGGCGCCGCCACGGGGATCGCGATCGAGTCGATGAACGACAGGTGGTTGCTCGCGAAGATCACCGCGCCGCTGCGCGGCACATTCGCCCGTCCCTCCACGTGGGGGCGGTAGACCAGTCGGGCGAGCGGCGCGATCACGACACGGCCGAGGCGATAGGTCGCGCCCATGGGCTGCGCCGGAGGCGAGGCGGGGGAGGCGACTTCTCGGGGGTCGGGGGTCTCCGCGGAAGTCACCCGTAGAGGGTACTCCCGAACCCATTCCGGTGCGGGCATGTCGATCTCCCAGGAGGGACAGAGGAAAAGTACGGGAAGATGGACAGTCCCTTCCCTTTCGTCTTGAGGTTCACTGTGCGCATTCGCCCGCTCGCCGCTCTGTCCGCCGCCGCGCTGTCCGCGGTCCTGCTCGCCGGCTGCGCCGGCGGCGGGTCGCCGGATGCAACGGGGAGCCCCACCCCCGAGGTGGCGGACCTGTGCGATGCGGCCGCGCCGTCGGGCGACGCGTCGGATGCCGTGACCGTCGAGGGCACGACGGGTGAGCCCTCGACCGCGACGTTCACGTTCCCCCTGGAGATCCCCGAGCTGCAGACCACCGTGGTCGAGGAGGGCACCGGCGACCCCGTGGAAGCGGGTCAGCTGGTGAGCTTCGCCCTCAGCGCGTTCAGCGCGGAGACCGGCGAGCAGATCGGAACGATCGGCTACGGCGAGACGCCCGTGCTCCCGGCGCAGATCTCCCCGGACAACCCGATCGGCCAGGTCCTCGGGTGCGCGACCCCCGGCACGCGGGTGGTGGCGACCTTCCCCGCCACCGACGCGAACGACGGCGAGGTGTACGTCTTCGACTTCCTGTCGATCGTTCCCGATGCCGCGTGGGGCGAGCCCCAGGATCCCGTGTCGGGCATGCCGACCGTAACCCTCGATGACGACGGCGCGCCCACGATCGAGATCCCCGCGGGCGACCCGCCGGCCGACCTGCAGCTGGCCGTGCTCAAGAAGGGCGATGGAGCCACCGTCGCATCCGGTGACACGGTCCTCGTGCAGTACACCGGGGTCAAGTGGTCGGACGGGTCGGTGTTCGACTCGAGCTGGGAGAAGGGAACACCCGCGTCGTTCCAGACGACCGGAGTCGTCGACGGCTTCCGCCAGGCGCTCGAGGGCCAGACCGTGGGTTCGCAGGTCCTCGTCGTGATCCCGCCCGCTCTCGGCTACGGCGAGGGTGAGATCAACGATCAGGATCTCGTCGGCGAGACGCTCGTGTTCGTGGTCGACATCCTCGGCGTGGAGCACGCGACGGCAGCTCCCGCCCAGTGACAGCTGCGCGGGTCGTGCGCGACCCGCGCTCGCTAGGCTGACCGCATGCGGCGCGTTCTCATCCTCGGATCCACCGGTTCGATCGGCACGCAGGCTCTCGAGGTGATCCGCGCCAACCCGCGGCGCTTCGAGGTCGTCGGGCTGTCGGCGGGCAGTAACCGCGAGGCGCTGCAGGCGCAGGCCGAGCAGTTCCAGGTGGAGTACACCGCGCTGGGCGCTGAGGAGGCCGAGCAGCTCGTCCGCGACGTCGAGGCCGATGTCGTGCTCAACGGCATCACCGGATCGGTCGGCCTCGGCCCCACCCTCGCCGCCCTGGAGACCGGGCGCACGCTCGCGCTCGCGAACAAGGAGTCGCTCATCGTCGGCGGTGATCTGGTCGCGGCGGTCGCGAAACCCGGTCAGATCGTGCCGGTCGACTCGGAGCACTCCGCGATCGCGCAGGCGCTGCGGGCGGGCGAGCGCTCCGAGGTGCGGCGGCTGGTGCTGACGGCATCCGGTGGGCCGTTCCGCGGGCGATCGCGCGAGTCGCTCGCCGACGTCACGCCCGCGCAGGCGCTCGCGCATCCCACGTGGGACATGGGCCGGGTGGTCACCACGAACTCCGCGACGCTGGTGAACAAGGGTCTCGAGGTGATCGAGGCCCACCTGCTCTTCGACGTGCCCTACCCCTCGATCGACGTCGTCGTGCATCCGCAGTCGATCGTGCACTCGATGGTGGAGTTCATCGACGGCTCGACGATCGCCCAGGCGTCGCCGCCCGACATGCGCCTGCCGATCTCGCTCGGACTGGACTGGCCGAACCGGGTCGGCGGGGTCGGTCGCCCCCTCGACTGGACCACGTCGACGTCGTGGACCTTCGAGCCCTTGGACGACAGTGCCTTCCCCGCAGTGCGCCTCGCGAAGAAGGTCGGCCGCGCGGGCGGCACGTACCCCGCGGTCTTCAACGCCGCGAACGAACAGGCCGTCGACGCCTTCCACGAGGGCCGGCTGAGCTTCCCCGGCATCGTCGAGTTGATCGAGCGGGTCGTCGATGCGCACGACCCCGACGCCACCTCCGGTGGCACGCTCACGCGAGCGTCGCTGGCCGAGGCGGAGCGGTGGGCGCGGGATGCCGCGGATCGGGCGATCGCCGCCGCCTGAGCCCGCTCAGTCGGGGTACGGCACCGGCCAGTTCGGCTCGGGCACCGGCCAGCCGGCGTCGCGCAGCGCACGGCGTGCGAGCTCACGCGCGGAATAGGGCGTGCGAACGCCGCGGATGTCGCGGTAGTCCTGGTGACCGGGGCCCGCCCACAGGATCGCGTCGCCGTCGCCCACGAGCTTGACCGCCTCCACGATCGCCACCTCGGGCGGGGAGTACTCGTGGATCTCGGCATCCGGCCGCGCCCGCCGGGCGCCCTCGATCAGGGTCGCGCGGATCGAGTCGATGTCTTCGAAGCGGGGGTGATGGTCGGTGACGACCAGGATGTCGCTGCCCAACGCGGCGGTGGCGCCCATGTCGTGGCGCTTGGTGGCATCGCGGTCGCCGTCGGCGCCGAACAGCATGAGAACCGTGCCCGGCGTCACGCGGCGCACCGCGGCGAGGGTCTTCTCGAACGCGTCGGGGGAGTGGCCGAAGTCGACGTACACCGCGGGGCCCCGGTCGCCGGAGACGCGCTCGGTGCGCCCGGGGAGGTAGGCGCGGATGCCGCCGTCCCGGTCGAAGGCCTCGACGATGCGCTCCCACGCGTAGCCGGCTTCGAGCATCATCACGATCGCCAGCCCCGCGTTGGCGGCCATGTGCGGGCCGATCACCGGGACCACGGTCGTGAGCGAGCGGCCGTCCTTCGAGGTGAGCCGGAACCGGGTGCCGGTCTGGCGCTCATCGAGGATCTCGACGACCCAGTCGGCATCCGCCGCGGCGCCGGGGTCGCTCGCGATCGCCGGGGTGCCCACGGTGGTGAACGGCACTTCGCAGCGCGCCACGACCTCCGCCGAGGGGGCGGAGTCCAGCGCGATGACCGCCCGGCGCGCCCGATCGGGGCGGAACAGCGGGAGCTTCGCTTCGAAGTACTCGCGCATGTCCGCGTAGTCGTCGAGGTGGTCGTGCGACAGGTTCGTGAAGGCCGCGACATCGAACACGAGACCGTCGACGCGCCGCCGGCTGAGCGCCTGCGCGCTCACCTCGACTGCGACCGCCTCGACGCCGCGCTCGCGCATCAGTGCCAGCAGCGCGTGCATCTCGTACGCCTCGGGCGTGGTCAGGCGCGAGACGACGACCTGCCCGGCGATGTGACGCTCGGCCGTCGAGGAGAGGCCGGTCACCACTCCCAGCTGTCCGAGCATGCCCTCGAGCAGGTGCGAGACGCTGGTCTTGCCGTTGGTTCCCGTCGTGCCGAACAGCGTCGGAAGCTCATCGTCTCGTCCGGTGCCGTACACCCACGCGGAGAGCTCCCCGAGGATGCCGCGCGGATCGTCGACGACCACCACCGGGAGCCCCGACGCGCCGGCGGGATCCGCGCCGGCCGCATCCGTCACGATCGCGACGGCGCCCTTCTCGGCGGCGACCGAGGCGAATTCGGCGCCGTGGCGGTTGACGCCCCGGACCGCGACGAACACGTCGCCGGGCCGGAGATCCGCCGTCGCGAGCGTCAGGCCCGTCAGCGTCGTCGCCGACAGATCGCCGCGGGTCTCGCGCGCGAAGCGCTCGGCCAGCTGAACGAGGGTGTGCACCGGCGGCCGATCGGGTCGGAGCACGGGGGGCAGGGAGGAAGGAGCGTCGGTCGCCATGGCCCCTCCATCCTCTCATCCGGGGCCCACTCGGCCCGCTCAAAGCCAGCGGCGGTAGCGTGTGCGTGTGACAGTGATCGCATTCGCCATCGGCATCGTCCTCATGGTCGTGGGGCTGGCCGTGTCGATCGCGCTGCACGAGCTCGGTCACCTGGTTCCCGCCAAGAAGTTCGGGGTGCGCGTCGGTCAGTACATGATCGGGTTCGGACCCACCCTGTGGTCGCGACGGATCGGTGAGACGCAGTACGGCTTCAAGGCGATACCGCTCGGCGGCTACATCTCGATGGCCGGCATGTACCCCCCCTCGCCGAAGGAGCGCGCCGCCGCCGCTGCCGGTCACCGCAGCGGCCGCGCGGGCGGCGGGTTCTTCGCGACGATGGTGCAGGATGCGCGCGCGGCGAACGACGAGACGCTGCTGACCGAAGACGACGACCGGGTCTTCTACAAGCTCCCGGTGTGGAAGCGCGTCGTCATCATGCTCGGCGGTCCGGTGATGAACCTGCTGTTCGCGGTCGTCCTGTTCTCCATCCTCCTGTCCGGCATCGGGGTGCAGTCGCCCACCCTCACCGTGTCGTCGGTGAGCCAGTGCATCATCCCCGCCGATGCGGACCGCACCGAGTGCGCGGCATCCGACCCCGTCGCACCCGCGGCGTCGGCCGGACTCGAGCCGGGCGATGTCATCGTGCAGGTCGACGGCCGCACCGTCGAGTCGTTCGCCGAGGTGTCGGCGATCATCCGCGAGTCGCCCGGCGAGCAGGTCGGTCTCGTCATCGAGCGCGACGGCGCGCAGCAGACGGTGACCCTCACGCCCGCCTCCGTCGAGCAGACGGTCACCGACGAGGCCGGCCGACCGGTGCTCGATGAGAGCGGAGACCCGCAGACGCAGCAGGTGGGCTTCGCGGGCCTGCGTCAAGAGGTCGAGTACCTCCACCAGCCGATCTGGGCGGGACCCGCCGCTGCGGTCGAGAACGTCGGAGCGGTCTCGGCGATCATCTGGCAGCTCCCGGTCAAGGTGTACGAGACGGCGGTGACACTCGTGACCGGCGGCGAACGCGACCCCAACGGTCCGCTGAGCATCGTCGGCGCCGGCATCCTGTCGGGTGAGGTCGCCGCCGCGGAGGCTCCGATCCTCAATCGCGTCGCGGGGTTCCTCGGCCTGCTCGCCTCCCTCAACATCGCGCTGTTCGTGTTCAACCTCATCCCGCTGCTCCCGCTGGACGGCGGCCACATCGTGGTCGCGCTGTGGGACGGCATCAAGCGCGCGTGGGCGAAGCTGTTCCACCGGCCCCCACCGAAGCCGGTCGATGCGACCAAGCTGGTGCCCGTCACGTTCGTGGTCGTGATCGGTCTCATCGTGATGGGGGCGGTGTTGATCCTGGCGGACATCATCAACCCGCTTTCGCTCTTCTGAGGACTTTTTTCGCGGCAGGTGTCGATACGGGGGTTGTCCGTTCGCTGTAGGGGTGAAACGGTTCCCATGACGAAAGGACACGACCGTGAAGTACGTCATCATGTTCACCAGCACGCCCGAGCTCGACGCAGCCGTGGCACCGGAACACGCCGAGCAGGTGTATCGGCGCGTCTACGAGTGGTTCGGCGCCCACGCCGACAAGATCTCCGACTCGGGTGCCGAGCTGGAGCCGGTGACCACCGCCACGACCGTCAGCCACGGCGGTGGATCGCCAGTCGTCGCCGACGGTCCGTTCTCCGAGGCCAAGGAGGTCATCGGAGGCTTCAGCGTGCTGGATGTCGAGGACCTCGACGCGGCGATCGCGATCGTCAAGACCTGGCCGATGCTCGACCTGCCGGGCACCTCGGTCGAGATCCGGCCCATGGTGGTCGACTACAGCCACATGGAGCAGTGAGCGAGACGGATGCCGCGGCGCCGGACTCGGGGGAGCACCGGTCCGCGGCATCCGATCGCCTGCTCGCCCGGGTGCTCCGCGAGGAGTCGGCACGCATCGTCGCCGCCCTCACCGCCCGGCTCGGCAGTCTCGACCTCGCCGAGGAGTCGGTCGCCGAGGCGATCGAGGAGGCGTTGATCGAGTGGCGGACCCGCGGCGTGCCGCCGAATCCGGGCGGCTGGCTGACGCAGGCGGCGCGCCACAACGCCCTCGATCGGATGCGGCGTGAGAAGCGCTTCCGCGAGAAGCTCGCCCTGCTGGGCGATGCCGAGGAGGCGGCCGAGACGTCCGATGCCGGCGTGCCCGACGAGCGACTCCCGCTCCTGTTCGGCTGCTGCCACCCCGCGCTCTCGCCCGACGCGCAGCTCGCTCTGACCCTTCGAGCGATCTGCGGCCTCACGACGGCGCAGATCTCGCGCGCGACGCTGACGCCGTCGGCGACCGTCGCGCAGCGGATCGTGCGCGCGAAGCGCAAGATCGGCGCCACCGGAATCCCCCTGCGCATCCCGGAGGAAGCGGAGCGGGCCGAGCGCCTCGACATCGTGCTGACCGTCATCTCGGTGATGTACAGCGAAGCGCACCTCGTCGCCGGCGGCGACGCGTCCGCCGACCGCGACCTGGCCGACGACGCCGTCTGGCTCGCGCGGGTGGTCGCGCATGCGCTGCCGCGCGAGGCCGAGGCCCACGGACTGCTCGCGCTGCTGCTGTTCCATCGGGCGCGTGAAGGTGCGCGGTCGGTCGACGGTGAGCTCGTGCTGCTGGCGGACCAGGACCGCCGGCGCTGGGATCGGGACCTGATCGCGGATGCGCAGACGGTGCTCGAGCGGGCCGCGCTGCTCAGGCGGCCGGGTCGCTGGCAGCTGCACGCCGCGATCGCGGCGTGTCACGCGGATGCCGGAAACGGCGATGAGACCGACTGGCTGCAGGTCCTCACGCTCTACAACATGCTGCTCGCCTACGACCGGTCTCCGATCGTGCGCCTGAATCGCGCGGTCGCGGTCGCCGAGATCGACGGACCGGGCCCGGCTCTGGAGGAGGTGGATGCGCTGCGTGGCGCGCTGGCCGACTACCACTTGTGGCATGCGGTGCGTGCCCGCATGCTCCGCGGTCTGGGGAGGGAGGATGAGGCGCTCGCGGAAGACCTGTGCGCGCTCGAGCTCACCGCGAACGAGGCGGAGCGGCGCCTGCTCGAGGGCCGGATCGGAGGCTGAGGCGCCGCATCCCCGGCGCTTTGCGCTCTGCTCGTGGCGCGGTATGGGTGCAGGTCAGGCGTCGACGGGCGACAGCGCCGAGGAGACGAGCTGCTCGAGCGTGGCCATGCCGTCGCGCGAGAGGATCGACTCGAGGTGGCCCTGGATCGAGGCGAACCCCGGCCCCCGCAGCGCGTACACATCGCCGCCGGTGTCTGCGGAGACCGTGGCCGCCGCGACGGAGGTCGTTCCGGGCGCGACGCGTGCGGTGAAGGTGTTGTAGAAGCCGATGGACGCCGGAGTCCCGAACACGTCCACGGTCTTCTGCAGGCCCTGGTGCGGTGCGTCGAGGGGGGCGAGCGCGATCCCGAGCGAATCGGCGAGGATCTGGTGGCTCAGGCACACCGCGAGCAGTGGGCGACCGGTCGCTCGGCGTCGGGCCACGACCTCGCGCATGCGCCGCATCCGCGGCGTCCCCGGGTCGCGCGGGTCGCCCGGTCCGGGCCCCGCGACCAGCAGCTCCGCCTCGTCGATCTGGGCGTCGGTCACGTCCTCCCAGGGCACGATCCGCACGTCGAGCCCCAGATGCCGCAGCTGGTGCGCGAGCATCGTGGTGAACCGGTCCTCGGCATCCACAACGAGGGCGGAGCGGCCGCGGAACGGTCCGCCCGCGGCGAGGGCGTCCTGCGGCTCGAGCCAGAACGATGCCAGCCGGGCGTTGCGCGATGCCAGCAGAGCCGCGATCTCGGGATCCTCCGCAAGCGGTCGAGGACGCGCAGCCGGCGCGTCCTCGTCGACCGCGGGCGCAAGGGCGGCCTCCGCGGGACGGTCGCGCGGGATCGCGCCGATCGCGCCCAGCACGCCGGCGGCTTTCCCGTGGGTCTCGCTGACCTCGCCGTACGGATCGGAGTGGCGCACGAGCGTCGCCCCCACGGGCACCCGCAGACGACCCTCGGTCAGATAGGCGGTGCGGATCAGGATCGGCGCATCCAGGTCGTGCGTCGACTCGCCCGGGAGAACGGCATCCGTCCGAGGGGTGAACAGGGCCGCCACCCCCGAGTAGTAGCCTCGGGGCGTGGTCTCGTGACGTGCGATCACCGTGCACGCGTTCTGCATGGGGGAGCCCGTCACCGTGGGGGCGAACATCGTCTCGCGCAGGATGTCGCGGGGGTCGAGCCGGCTGCGGCCGCGCAGCACGTACTCGGTGTGGGTGAGGCGGGACATCTCCTTGAGGTGCGGGCCGGTGATCCGTCCGCCGTCCGAGCAGACCGCGCTCATCATCTTGAGCTCTTCGTCGACGACCATGAAGAGCTCTTCGGTCTCCTTCGTCGATTCGAGGAACTCGGTGAGCGTCGCGGCGGTCGCCCCGCCGGCCGGATGGCGGAACGTGCCCGAGATCGGGTTCATCGTGACGATGCCGTCCCGGGCGCTCACGTGCGCCTCGGGGCTCGCGCCGACCGCGATATGGCCGGGCGTCACGATCGCGAACGTCCAGTACGCGCCGCGCTCGTGCTCGAGCAGCGCGCGGAACCAGGTGAGCGCCGTCGTGACGGCATCCGCATCCACCCCGGCGGTGAAGTCGCGCCGGATGACGAAGTTCGCACCTTCGCCGAGTCCGATCTCCTCCGCGATCACGCGCCGCACGATGTCGGCGTAGTCGTCGTCGGCGATGTCGAACCCGGCGTCCGCGAGCGGCACCGGCTGCGACGGAAGCTGCGCGACGACGGCGTCGCGACCCAGCAGCGTGCGCTCGCGCACGATCAGGCAGCGCAGGGGTGCGCCATCGTCGTGGCACACGAATCCGCGCTCGCGCACCTGCCGGAACGGCACGAGCGCGAGGACCTCCTGCGGCAGACCGTCGGCGCCGGCGAGCGGGATGTCACCGAGCAGGTCGACGTCCACGACGTCGCCGGTGAGGAGCTCGACCGTGGCGGGATCGCGGGCGATCAGCGCGAACGGGGCGCCGCGCTCGGCCAGCTCGAACAGCGTCGAGAGGTTCTCAGAGGGAGGCACTGCAGACCCGGTCATCGTCGGTCTTTCGTCGTGGGGGCGGTCGCCCTACGAAGAAGACCGCCCGGAGGCGGTCTGTGGTCGCGCGAACACACCGCCTAAGAGGCGGGCCACCAGGTGGGGATCGCACGCATGGGGCGAACCTACCACAGTGCGCGATCCGCACCCGGCGGCGGGCGTGCTCCCGGGTCCCGGTCAGGCAGTTCCGCGTAGGCTGGGATGCGTGCCAGCCGTGAATCTGGGGATGCCCAAGATCCCCGAGACCCTCGCCCCTCGCCGCAAGTCCCGGCAGATCAGAGTGGGCAAGGTCCTCGTCGGAGGCGACGCCCCGATCAGCGTGCAGTCCATGTGCACCACCCCGACGACCAACATCAACGGAACGCTCCAGCAGATCGCGGAACTGACGGCATCCGGATGCGAGATCGTACGCGTCGCGGTGCCGTCCCAGGATGACGCGGACGTGCTGCACATCATCGCCAAGAAGAGCCAGATCCCCGTGATCGCCGACATCCACTTCCAGCCGAAGTACGTCTTCCAGGCGATCGACGCCGGCTGCGCGGCGGTGCGCGTGAACCCGGGCAACATCCGCAAGTTCGACGACCAGGTCGGCGAGATCGCGAAGGCGGCGAAGGATGCGGGCGTCTCGCTGCGTATCGGCGTGAACGCGGGCTCGCTCGACCCGCGGCTGCTGCAGAAGTACGGCAAGGCCACTCCTGAAGCGCTCGCCGAGAGCGCGCGCTGGGAGGCTTCGCTGTTCGAGGAGCACGATTTCCACGACTTCAAGATCTCCGTCAAGCACAACGACCCGGTGATCATGGTGCAGGCCTACCGGCTGCTCGCCCAGATGGGGGACTGGCCGCTGCACCTCGGCGTGACCGAGGCGGGACCCGCGTTCCAGGGCACGATCAAGAGCGCCACCGCGTTCGGCATCCTGCTGGGTGAGGGCATCGGCGACACGATCCGCGTCTCGCTGTCCGCCCCGCCGGCCGAAGAGGTCAAGGTCGGGCATCAGATCCTGCAGTCGCTCAACCTCCGCGAGCGCAAGCTCGAGATCGTCTCGTGCCCGTCGTGCGGCCGCGCTCAGGTCGACGTGTACACGCTCGCCGATGACGTCACCGAGGGCCTCAAGGACATGACGGTGCCGCTGCGCGTCGCGGTGATGGGATGCGTCGTCAACGGTCCCGGCGAGGCGCGCGAGGCCGACCTCGGCGTCGCGTCGGGGAACGGCAAGGGTCAGATCTTCGTGAAGGGGCAGGTCATCAAGACCGTGCCCGAGTCCGACATCGTCGCGACGCTGATCGAGGAGGCGAACCGCCTCGCGGCGGAGATGGGGCCCGAGGCGGGCATCGGAACGGCCCAGGTCGTCACGAGCTGACCTCTCGCGGGGCGCGGCGGAGCGGCATCCGGAATTCGGACCGCATCGCCGGATTGGGATCAGGCGTCGATGGGCGTCCGAATCCGCTCGCCCGCTCCGAATCGGATGCCGCGGGTCAGGCCGACGGCCAGAGCGAGTGGTACGCGTTGATCGCGGGCTGACCGCCGAGGTGCGCGTAGAGCACGTGCGAGTCCTTCGGGATGTCGCCGCCCTGCACGAGATCGATGAGTCCGGCCAGCGACTTGCCCTCGTACACGGGGTCGGTGATCATCGCCTCGAGCTGCGCGCCGAGCGCCATCGCCTCCATCGTGGAGTCGACGGGGAGGCCGTACAGCTCGCCCGCCCAGCCTTCGAGCACCGAGATCTCGTCATCGCGCAGGTCGCGGCCGAGTTCGATGAGCGCCGCCGTGTTGCGGGCGATGCGCTCGACTTGGTCCCGCGTCTTGGCGAGCGTCGCCGACGCATCGATCCCGAGCACGCGGCGCTTCACGCCGGTCAGGTCCTCGAGCGCCGCGAAGCCGCCGATCATGCCGGCGTGCGTGGACCCGGTGACGGTGCAGACGACGATGGTGTCGAACGTGATCCCGAGGGCCTTCTCCTGCTCGGCGACCTCGAACGCCCAGTTGGCGAAGCCGAGTCCGCCGAGCGGATGCTCGGAGGCGCCGGCGGGGATCGGGTAGGGCTTGCCGCCGGATGCCTCCACCTCGGCCAGAGCGTTCTTCCACGAGTCGCGCACGCCGATGTCGAAGCCGGCGTCGTCGAGCCGCGAGTCGGCGCCCATCATGCGCGAGAGCAGGATGTTGCCGACCTTGTCGTTCGTCGGGTCATCCCACGGGACCCACTTCTCCTGCACGAGGCGGGCCTTCAGACCCAGGTGCGCGGCGACCGCGGCGACCTGGCGGGTGTGGTTGGACTGATAGCCGCCGATCGAGACGAGCGTGTCGGCACCCGAGGCGAGCACGTCGGGGACGATGTACTCGAGCTTGCGCACCTTGTTCCCGCCGTAGGCGAGTCCGCTCGAGACGTCCTCGCGCTTGGCCCACACTTGTGCGCCGCCGAGGTGCTGCGTGAGGCGCTTGAGGTGCTGGAGCGGGCTCGGTCCGAAGGTGAGCGGGTAGCGGGGGAATTCGGCAAGTCTCATCGGGCGTCCTCGGATCGGTTCTCGGGGCTGGGTTCGGCGACGGTCAGGCTCCGCCAGGTCTGCTCGGCCAGAGTGGCCGCGGCATCCACGTCGCCGCTCTCGCACAGCTCGATGAGCTGCGCATGCCGGTGCACGGAGGTGCGGCCCTCGGCAGAGCCGAACCGCAGACGCTCCGCGCGATGAAGCACCGGCTCGTACTGCGCGATCACGGCTCGAACGGCGTCGTTGCCGGCTGCGTCGACCGCGACCGCATGGAAGTCGCGGTCCGCGGCGAGCGCGGCATCGATGTCTCCGCCGCGCTGAGCAGCGTCGAAGCGCGCATTGGCCTGGCGCATGCGATCGAGATCGCCGGGGGTGAGACGCTCCACGGCTGCCTCGACGGCGATCCGGTGCATCGCGGCCACGACGGCCTGGGCATTGCGCACCCCTGCCGCTTCGAGGGGCGCCACGACGGTCGAGCGTCCGGGCAGCGAGCGCACCAGGCCGTTGCGAGCGAGCTCGAGCAGCGCCTCCCGCACGGGAGTGCGGCTGACTCCGAGCCACGCAGCCAGCTCGGCGTCACGCAGCTGTTCGTCGGGGGCGAGCGTGCCGTCGACGATCGCATCGCGTAGGCGCTGATAGACCTCGTCGCGCAGCAGGGTGCGCAGACCCAGGGCTTCACGGGGGACCGGCATGCAATATATTGCATCGCACGGACAGCCGTTCCGTCAAATCGGCTCAGTGCAGCGCGCCGCCGAGCAGCTCGCCGTCGCTCTCCGTCCCGAGAGCCGTGCGCACGATGATCTCGATGCCTCGTGCGATCACATCGAGGGGAAGCGACGGGGCTCCCTCCGGCGCATGCTCGCTGCTCCACGGCACATGCACGAAGCCGGCGCGCGCGGGGCTGCGGACGGCATCCATCAGCACGAAGAACGTGTGATTGCACACGAACGTGCCGGCCGAGTACGACACCTCCGCGGGAATGCCCTCGTCGAGTACGGCGCGCACCGCGGTCTTCACCGGCAGTGTCGAGAAGTGCGCGGTCGGGCCTCCGGAGACGCTCGACTGGTCCCGAGGCTGGGCGCCCGCGTTGTCGGGGATGCGCGCGTCGGCGAGATTGATCGCGACGCGCTCGACGCCGATCGCCTCGCGCCCTCCGGCGAGTCCGGTCGCGATCACGACGTCGGGCCGATGCTCGGCGAGAAGCTCGCGCATCCGCTGCGCCGCCCCCGCGAACGTGACCGGCAGCACCGCGGTGATCAGCTCCTGCGAGCCCTGCCAACGCGACGCCACGAGGTGCGCCGCCTCACCTGAGGGATTCGCCGCGTCACCGGCGAACGGCTCGAAGCCCGTGAGGAGCACTCTCGTCATCGCTCCAGGCTACGACCGGAAGGAAGGGCGCTGATCGAGCAGCTCCGCTGAGCCCCGGCATCCGTCGCACCTAGACTTGACCCTCGTGGTCACACGTCTCTCGCACTTCTTCCTCCGCACGCTGCGCGAAGATCCGGCCGATGCCGAGGTCGCTTCGCACAAGTGGCTCGTCCGCGCCGGGTACATCCGTCGCCAGGCGCCGGGGATCTTCGCCTGGCTTCCGCTGGGCCTGCGGGTCAAGGCGAAGATCGAGGGCATCATCCGCGAGGAGATGACCAACGCGGGCGCGTACGAGGTGCACTTCCCCGCCCTCGTGCCGCGCGATCCCTACGAGCAGTCCGGCCGATGGGAGACGTACGGGAACGGCATCTTCCGCCTGAAGGACCGCAAGGACGCCGACTACCTCCTCGCTCCCACGCACGAGGAGCTCTTCACCCTGCTCGTGAAGGACCTGTACTCGTCGTACAAGGACCTGCCGCTGGCGATCTATCAGATCCAGGACAAGTACCGCGACGAGGCACGGCCGCGCGCGGGTCTTCTGCGCGGGCGCGAGTTCACGATGAAGGACGCCTATTCGTTCGACTACACGGACGAAGGGCTGGATGCCTCGTACCAGCGTCAGCGGGACGCCTACGAGCGCATCTTCGCGCGGCTCGGGCTCGAGTACGTGATCGTCGCGGCCGACAACGGCCTGATGGGCGGCGCGCGCAGCGAGGAGTTCCTGCACCCGACGCCGATCGGCGAAGACACGTTCGTGCGCTCCGAGGGCGGTTACGCGGCCAACGTCGAGGCGTTCACGACCGTGGTCCCCGATGCCCTGTCGTGGGACGGGCTCGGGCAGCCGGTCATCTTCGACTCGCCCGACACCCCCACGATCCAGACCCTGGTCGATCACGCGAACGCGCACCTTGACGCCCCCGCGGAGGGCGAGTGGACGGCGGCGCACACGCTGAAGAACGTCGTGCTCGCCCTCACGCATCTGGACGGCACGCGCGAGCTGGTCGTGGTGGGCATCCCCGGCGATCGCGACGTCGACGACAAGCGCGTCGAGGTCGCTTTCGCTCCCGCGAGCGTGGAGGCGGCCACCGAGGCCGACTTCGAGCGCCACCCGCTGCTGGTGAAGGGGTACATCGGCCCGTGGTCGCCCACGGGCGCGATCCTCGGCGAGGAGTCGGCCACCGGCATCCGCTTCCTCCTGGATCCGCGGGTCGTCGACGGCACGAGCTGGATCACCGGCGCCAACATCGACCAGAAGCACGTGCACACCCTCGTGGCCGGACGGGACTTCGCGTGCGACGGTTTCGTGGAAGTGGCGACCGTGCGGGCCGGCGACCCCGCGCCCGACGGCAGCGGCCCCGTCGAGCTGGCCCGAGGGATGGAGATCGGGCACGTCTTCCAGCTCGGACGCTTCTTCGCCGACGTCCTCGGTCTCAAGGTCCTCGACGAGAACGGCAAGCTCGTCACCGTCACGATGGGCTCCTACGGCATCGGCGTCACGCGCATCCTCGCGATCATCGCCGAACTCAACAACGACGCGAAGGGCCTCATCTGGCCCGCATCCGTCGCACCGTTCGACGTGCACGTGGTGGCCGCCGGTCGCGACGCTGTGGCCTTCGACGTCGCCGCACAGCTGTCGGCCGACCTGGAGGCCGCAGGACTGGACGTGCTCTACGACGACCGGCCGAAGGTTTCGCCCGGGGTGAAGTTCGGGGATGCCGAGATCGTCGGCGTGCCGCAGATCGTCATCGTCGGCCGCGGCGCCGCGGAGGGCGAAGTCGAACTGTGGGACCGCCGCACGGGGGACCGCGAGCTCATCTCGGTCGCTGACGCGCTCGCCCGTCTCCGCCGCCGCTGACACAGGGGATCCCGCCGAGCCGGGCCGACGTGCGGCCCTGGCTCGGCGGGATCCCCTGTCTCGACGCGCTCGACGCCTCGGCGCGCTGACCCGCCGGGTCAGCAGCTGATCTTCTCGTGCCGCATCGTGTCGTCGGGGGTGTCCTTCGTCACGAGCGCCTTGAGCATGCCTGCCGCCATCACGATCTTCCCGTGCTTGGGCTCCCAGAACTCGCACTCGACCGGAGTGACCTTCAGCAGCGCGATGCCCGGGGTGTCCAGTCCGTCTTCGAACCAGATGTCGAGCGACGGGGTGTACAGCTCCTTCATCTTCGCGTCGTCGTGCACGACGCTGGCCCGGCCGGCCACGGAGACGAACCGCATCCCCTTCGCGTCGAGGTAGGACAGGCCGATGTCGTGATCGGCCTCGACCTCGTCGACCTTCTTCGTGTCGTCGGCTGTGAAGAACCAGATCGCGCCGTTCTCGTCCATCTGCCGTGTGCTCATCGGGCGCGCGACGAGATTGCCCGCGCTGTCCTGCGTGGTCATCATCGTGAAGTCGATGTCTTCCACGAGTTCCTTCACGCGCGCGATCGCGTCGGTCTGGGTCATCTGTTCGTCAGCCATGTCCTGAGGTTCACACCCTCGCGGATGCCGCTCCAGGGCTTGACAGGACGACTGCGGCCGACCTACGCCGGCCGCAGCCGCGCGAATCGTGCGCGGAACAGGCAGAACACGCCGTACGCGAGGAATCCCACCCCGACGACGGCCACCAGCAGCGGTCCGTAGGCGAGGTCGAGGAGCGCCTGCAGGGCGCCGTCGAGTCCGCCGGCGGCGTCGGCATCCGATCGCAGCGACGCGACGATCAGCAGGATTCCGACGATGACGAGCGCGACGCCCTTCGCGACGAACCCGATGACGCCCAGGCCCGCGATGCCCCGGCCGACGCCGTGCTCGGGGATGTCGATCTTGTCGCGGAACGAGCGACGCACGCCCATGACGATGAAGGCGATTCCGCCGACGCCGATGCCCTCTCCCAGGAGGAACAGCACCACCGGACCGCCCGGGATCGAGAGCAGGCCTCGGCTCGCGTCCTCCGCGGCCTGCTCGGTGTCCACGCGGGCACCGAGAGCGACGGATGCCGCGATCAGGCCGAGCGCCGTGAAGATGACGCACTGCCCCCAGGCGCCGATGCGCCGACCCCACTTGCCCGCAAGGCCCGGCGCATCGTCGCTGTCGGCGCGGACGAGGATCCCCTCGACGAGCTGCCAGGCGCCGAGCGCCCACAGGGTGATCGCGATGAACCAGAGCAGGACGAACCCGAACGGCACGCCGGCGATCGCCATCAGCGCCCCGGACTGGTCGGTCGTCCCCTTGCCGCCGAACGCGACGATCACCGCGATCCCGCCGATCAAGAGGTGCACGAGCCCGTTGGCGACGTAGCCGGCGCGCGCGAGGAAGCGCAACGGCGTGCTTCGCGCCGCCTCGCGCGCGACGCGCTTCGGGGCTGCGGGATCCACCGGACCACCCTACGCGCGGGCGGCGGGGCGCCGGCCCGAATTAGGCTTGCGCGGTGACCGCCGACCGCATCGCCGTGCGCAGGCCCCGGCTGCGTCGCGCCCTGCGGCTGATCGAGGAAGCTCCTGCGCCGGCAGCGCTCGCGATCGGATTCGCGGTCTTCCTCCTCGGAGCGTTCATCGTCACGAGGCCGCTCACGTCGCTGTGGCTGCTCGCGGTGCTGGTCGGCGTGAGCGCGATCCTCTCCGGCGTGCTCGGGCTGTCCGACGGTGAGAAGGAGGCCCGCTCGGCATCCGTCCGGGGCACGCACGATCCGCGCGCGGCGGCACCCTGGCCGGGGCGCGGACCGCTGCTGTGGAACCGGATCATCTGCATCCTCTGGATCATCGGCGGCATCGCGGTGCTTGTCTGGCTCGGGCGGAGCATCGAGCTGCTTCCGGCGGTGCTGAGCGTGCTGCTCGTCCTGGGCGGGTTGGGGTCCATCGCGGGCATGGCGCGCGGCCGTGCCAGCGAGCGCGTGCTCGCGGTCGCGTCGGGCGCGGCGCAGATCGTGTTCGGCGTGCTCGCGCTCCTGTGGCCGGATCTCACGCTGCTGATCGCGGCCGTGCTGTTCGGCATCCGCACCGCCGTGTACGGCCTCGCGCTGATCTGGCGCGCCGGGCGCCGTCTGACGGGCAGATCCGTCGTGCCGGGCGAGCGCACCGAGTCGCGCCGCAGCCGGCTGCTCCTGGATGCCGGCCGCTACGCGCTGGCCGTCGTCCTGGTGGTGCTCGCGGGTTCGGCGTGGTGGGTCAACAGCTGGCTGGCGGATGGGGCGCCGGTGGTCGATGCCTTCTACGACGCGCCCGCCGACCCGCCCCCCGAACCCGGCGTCCTCATCCGCTCCGACGCGTATCCCGGGCGGGCGCCCGCCGGCGGGCAGGTGCAGCGCATCCTGTACACGACCACCGACGCGGTGGGGGTCCGGGCGATCGCCAGTGCGCTCGTGATCTCGCCGATCGACCCGCCGTCCGGCCCGAGGCCGGTCATCTCGTGGAACTGGGGGACGACGGGCGTCACGCGCGGCTGCGCGCCGAGCCTCATGGACTCGACCGCCACCCGTTTCGCGATCCCCGCCGTGGAGGAGGCCCTCGCGCGCGGATGGGTCGTCGTCGCGTCGGACTACACCGGTCGTGGTGCGGACGGTCGCTTCCCCTACCTGATCGGTGAAGGCGAGGCGCGCTCGAGCATCGACGCGATCCGGGCGGCGCGGGAGCTGAAGGGGCTGAGGCTCTCGTCCGACATCGTCGTGTGGGGTCACTCGCAGGGCGGGCACGCCGCGCTGTGGACCGAGCCCGTCGCCGCCGAGTACGCGCCCCGCCTGCGGATCCTCGGGACGGCGGCCCTGTCGCCCCTGACCGATCCGTTCCAGATGGCGGCTGAGCTCACCGAGCGCGACGCCTCGGCCGAGCTGTCGATCATGGTCTCGTGGGTGCTCGTGCCGTACGCGCAGATGTACCCCGACGTCAACGTCGAGGACTATGTCGCCACGTCGGGCCGCGCGATCGTGCGTGAGATGACCCAGCGCTGTCTGAGCGAGCCCGGGCTGTTCGTCTCGGCGATCACCTCGCTCGGAGTGTCGGCCGACGAGCCGCTGTATCCGGCCAACCTGCTCGGCGGACCCCTGGGCCGCCGGCTGGAGCAGAACACGGCGACGGGTCCGTGGGAGGCGCCGTTGCTGATCGGCTGGTCGACGAAGGACGAGGTCATCCCGCCCGAACTGCCCGAGAGCTTCGTCGAACGGCTGTGCGCCGACGGCGTCGACGTGCGTTGGGTGCCGTACCAGCGCGGCGACCACAGATCCCTCATCGTGCCGTCCTCACCGTTCCTGTCCACGCTGATGCGCTGGACGCAAGCGCGATTCGATCGCGACGACACCCCGATCTCGGACTGCGCCCAACTGCCCGCCGAGGGCGGCTGACGGGGATCTCCCAGACCTCGAGTGGCGGCATCCGGTACCTTTGTCACGTGCCGCGCGCCCGCCGCGCGTCGGCGACATCTGAATAGGGAGGTCACTTGTGGACATCGATCTGTCACTTCTGCGGACGATTGAGCGAGAGAAGGAGATCCCTTTCGATGAGCTCGTGCGCATCATCGAACAGGCGATCCTGACCGCCTACGCCAAGCACACCAGCCCCACGGGCGAACTGCCGGACGGCGCACGTGCGGTGCTGGACCGCAAGACCGGTCACGTCGCGGTCTTCGTCCCGCTCCTGGACGACGAGGGCGCGGTGATCGGCGAAGAGGAGACGACGCCCGACGACTTCGGACGCATCGCCGCCTTCGCCGCGAAGCAGGTCATCAGCCAGCGCCTGCGCGACATCGCCGACGACGCGGTCCTCGGCGAGTTCCGCGGCAAGGAGGGCGACATCGTCGCCGGCGTCGTGCAGCAGGGACCGAACCCGCGGATGGTGCACGTCGACCTCGGCACGATCGAGGCGATCCTGCCGCCCGAAGAGCAGGTCGCCGGCGAGGATTACGCGCACGGCGCCCGTCTGCGCGTCTACGTCACCTCGGTCGCGAAGGGCACGAAGGGGCCGCAGATCACGGTCTCGCGCACGCACCCGGGTCTGGTGCGCAAGCTGTTCGCGCTCGAGGTGCCCGAGATCCACGCCGGACTCGTGGAGATCGTGTCCCTCGCGCGCGAAGCGGGCCACCGGACGAAGATCGCCGTCCGTGCGAACGACCCGACGATCAACGCGAAGGGCGCGTGCATCGGCGAGCTCGGTCGCCGCGTGCGCGCGGTCACCGAAGAGCTCGGCGGCGAGAAGATCGACATCGTCGACTACGACCCCGAGCTCGCCAAGTTCGTCGCGAACGCGCTGTCGCCCGCGAAGGTCACCTCGAGCTTCATCCTGGATGCCTCGACGAAGGCGGTCCGCGCGCTCGTGCCCGACTACCAGCTCTCCCTCGCGATCGGCAAGGAGGGGCAGAACGCCCGCCTCGCCGCCAAGCTCACCGGCGCGAAGATCGACATCCAGCCCGACAGCGTGCTGGAGGGCTGAGCGCCGCGGAGTCCGCCCGTGGCGGAGGTGTAAGATGGAACCTGTACGAACGTGCGTCGGATGCCGCGCGCGTGCCCCCCGGTCCACACTCCTGCGAGTCGTGGCCGTCGATTCCTCCCTCGTCCCCGACGAGCGGGCATCGATGCCGGGACGGGGCGCGTGGGTGCACGAGACGCATGAGTGCGTGGATGCCGCGATCCGGCGCCGCGCGTTCGTGCGGGCATTGCGTGTATCAGGTCCTCTGGATACGCAGACCTTCGAGAAACGGCTGAACGGCTATGGA
>JAESFR010000220.1_pt1 | contig 24682 bp, 19 predicted proteins | sample 9266191 | NCBI WGS metagenome assembly JAESFR01 (sample SAMN14503063, study PRJNA617104) | algae metagenome | isolation source: Pleurocapsa minor HA4230-MV1 and co-occurring heterotrophs from cement on... | place: USA: Nuuanu Pali Lookout, Hawaii | collected 2009-07-20
CCACGAGGGCCTCCTCGGTGCATCAGTGTGATTGCTTGGTCGCTTCACACCTCACCAGGAGGCCCTCCCCGTACCAGTCACCCCACCCCTCGGCGCGTCACCAACCTCCCTGGGTACAACACCTAGGACTCGCAGCCCACTCCGTCACCGTCCCGATCGAGCTTGTCCGCGTACCCGGGATCGCCCCGGTACACGGGTGCGGCGCCCGCTGCCCGGGCCTGCGTGCAGTTGGCGAACGGGCCCTGCGCCTGAGCGGCGGGCGGCTGCACCAGGCCCTGCGGGACCGACTCGGCCGCCTCCGTATCGGGGGCCTGTGCTGCCAGCGCCGCGGCCTCCCGGGTCTGCGTCACAGTGACCGTCTCGATCACCGTGGACGTTTGCGTAGCGGTTTCGGTCAAGGTCGCCGTCGTGGGCACCGTGACGCTGGTCGGTACCGCCACCGTCGTCCTGCTGGTGACTGTGGTGGTGGCCCGGACCGTCGTCGGCACGGTGATCGAGGAGGTGGCCGGCGCTGCGGAGGCCACCACGGTCACGGTGCTTGCCGGTGCAGCCACCCCGTTCCCACCGGTCGGCGCGCCCGCCGAGCACGCGGGCGTGGCCGGTACGGCGACGAAGCCTGGTACGAGCATGGGCAGGAAGCGGCGCAGGAGGTCCCCCCGGACGTCGATGTGTTGTGCGCACCCCCCGGGTGCCGAGCAAGCATCGCCTTTCTCCGCGCCGGCTTCGGGCCATCTCACCTGTCCGCCGACGCAGACGCCTGGGGCGGGGAAGCCCCGCGCCCGTCTGCCCACGAATCGACACCTCAGCGATACTTTGATGGAGGTTGAGGTCACTCGATCGTGTCGAAGACCCGGCCAATCCTGCGGAGCGAATCCTTACCAACGGCAAGACAGCCGGGTAGTCAGACGTACAGCAGAAATTTCTTGCGGGAGATGTTTGGCGTCGATCGGTTCGGGAACCCGAACCCTGCAAGACGAGGACGCGGTACGAGCCCGGCAGTCGTCGAGCACCCAACGAGAAAGCCCCGCCCTTAGAAGGAGGGCGGGGCTTTCTCTTCACGTTACCTGCGTTAAGGAAATCTCGCGCGGAGCGAATGGATGACGCGCCGCACCGAAAGTTGTTGCAGGCGAAAGGGATCTGTCGCGGAGCGGGATGATGGACGTCACCGCTTTCATGCTGGTGGGCGATACTGGGATTGAACCAGTGACCTCTTCCGTGTCAGGGAAGCGCTCTCCCGCTGAGCTAATCGCCCTTCACCATCCGAACAATGGCATTCCATTGCGAACGGCCGTGCTGCGAGGTGGGAACGGGATTCGAACCCGTGTACACGGCTTTGCAGGCCGTTGCCTCGCCTCTCGGCCATCCCACCGCGGAGGCAACCCAGGTGACGGCCTGGACCTCTTCGAGCGGACGACGGGATTCGAACCCGCGACCCTCACCTTGGCAAGGTGATGCGCTACCAACTGCGCTACGTCCGCATGCCTCGCCCACCCACCAGGGGCGCGCGGCCCGGCAACCATATCCGAACCGGGACGTGCTGACCAAACCGGCGAGCCGTCAACCGGTCTCACAGCCCGTGCCGCCTGTCCGGGCCTGTGCAGGCCACCCAACCCCTCGATGGGCCCGACGCCCGACGTGCCCGTGAAGGCACGTCTCGCGCCGGCGGAACAGGCGATGACGGCTGCCCCGGCGCCGACCTGGCGGCGCCGGGAAGCTGGGTCAGGCCTCGAACGAATCGTGGACGGGGAGCTGCCGGAGGTCCGCCGTCATGTCGTAGTGCTCCATCTCGCTGCCCAGCGGTACCTGCGCGGTGGTGCGGGCGGCGAATTGCTCGATGTCGGCGGTGTGGGCGAGCAGGCGGGCCCCGACCGATCCGGAACGGAGTTCGATGATCAGGCCGTCACTGGCCGGGTACACCTGCACGTCTCCGATACCGGCGGGCATCCGCACCCCGGTGACCAGCAGTTCGCGACCGAACACCCACGTGATCGCGGGGCTCTGGTCGACCGACAGCAGCAGGTGGACGGCGAACGGATCGTCGCAGTGGTAGCGCAGCTCGGCGTTGACCGCCGGAAGGGCGGCGTCGGAGATCAACAGCATCTCGGTCGCAGCGGTGGTCACCCGGTGAGCCGGGAGGTGCTGTGGCATGTCTTCTCCGCCGTCCGGTGGCCTGTGCGCGGCGGGGCCGATATCCGCGCTCGTGGTGTCAGGCCGTTCCTCTCGAACCAGGGACGGTTGTAGGTGCCCCTCGTCACGCAGGTCCTCGCAGTTCACCCAAATGGAGTAACAACCGACAATTGCCAGGGGTGCGGGTCGCTCTCCACGATCGGGTAAGGTTGCCTCTGCTCGGACGGTGGTACCGGCTCCGGGCGATTAGCTCAGCGGGAGAGCGCTTCGTTCACACCGAAGAGGTCACTGGTTCGATCCCAGTATCGCCCACGCAGGTCGTAGCCCTGATTCGAACGTCTGAATCAGGGCGGTCGTGGTCTTGAACAGCAGAACGCATCGGTTGCCGACGTCAGCGCTGGTACATGCGCTCGGGTCGTCAGTTCGCGGGTCGTGGCGGCCCTGGCCTCGCAGGGTGCCGTTGGTGCCAGGGGTCGCGGGACCATCCCGGATCTCGCCATGACGAGTGTGTGCCGGTCCCTGGAGCCGCCGACTTCCGGCAATGCACTGACGAAGGTGTGAGCCTGTCGACGCCCATGTCGGAGTCGCTCAGGTCTCCACGGGTCCTCCATCACGTCCGTGGGTTCGTTGACTACGCGCTTGTCGGGAAAGCCACCGTGTCGACGGGATGAATTTGGGTGCCATTGGCGAGCCAATAGGAGGAGCCGCCACCGGGGCCACCGTTGATGGCGTAGTCGCCGCTGATTGTGATTGTCTCGCCGTTGAGGTTCTTGAAGCTGCGTCCGAAGGAACCGCCCGGTGTCTTGGCCCGGCTGCCCCGAGGGACGTATTTCGCGATCGTGTGCGATCGCAACATGGCGGCGAGTGCGGCCGGATCGGCGAGGAGCGAGTCACGTGCGACCTGCGGCAGGGCGGCGAAGGCTCGATCCGTCGGGGGAAGAAAAAGCAAGGTGGCCCCCCCCGGCATACAGGTCCGTCATTCCAGCAGTAGGAATAGCGGCCAACACCGTGCTGAACGACGGGAAGTCGCCGCCGGGTTAACTGCTTCCGGGCAGAAGGTTTTCAGCGTCGTAGGCGTGCAGAGAGTCGACGACGTTCTGTTCGGTTGTCGGCGCGGCGTCGACGACCTTCCAGTCGCCCACCGACGTTCCGAAAGCGCCGAACACCAGATCGCCCGGACTGGCGTAGTTGTCTTCGTCTATCAGAGTCATGGTGGTCGCGCCTTTGGCAGTCAAGGTGATGTGAGCGTCACCGGGCGGGACAATGCCGGCACCGAAGCCGCCGAATTCGATGCCGGCATTGATGGTCTTGCCGGCCCATTCGTAATCGAGGCCGGTGGCTCCGGCCAGTTCGTTGATAGTAGTGGTGACTGAGTCGGTGGGGCCGGCGCCCGTGTTCGCTGCGGTCTCAGTTTCGTCGATGACAAGCGGCTTGGCAGTTCCGCCCGTGATTGGTGCCGGGAAGACCACTAGGTAACGGTGGTCGGCGGCGTTCGCATCGACTTCGACGTCGCCGGCTCGGGCGAGCGCCTTACCGGTGGGTGCAATTCCTACGCGTGCTTTCCGGGCGCCAGGTAGAGGTAGGCGGTGACGTATCCGGCGGGAACATCGACTTGGTCCTGGCCGCCGTTGTTGGCAATCACGCCGTCAACGAACACGTCCACGTTCCCGCCCGCGGGGTCGAGCGCAACGACGTGCAGACGCGCGTGTGTCTTGGGGTCCAGATCGGGGTCGGGTGCCAACACTGCGGCGGTACGCGAGGATCCCGTTGTTTCAGTCGAAGACGAAGCGCTACACGAGGCGGTCATCGCCAATGCCACAACGGCTCCGAGAAAGACGATTCGTTTCATCACGCTGGCCCTCCTACTTGAGTCGAGCCGCGAGCGATCCCAGCCAAATCTGCACGGCGTCTTTGCCCGTACGGACTGGCAATTCAGTAGCTGTGGAGTGTGCCTCAAAGAGCTGGGCGTTGAGACCCATTGCTGTCCGCACCTTGGCCCTCCTCCTTCGTGCGGTCAAGAGGTCTCCTGTGGCCACAGCAGGTGCCGACTCATGCTCTAAATGAGCGACATGTCAGTGTCGACGCTATTCCAGATCAGGATTTCGTACCCGCCGATTCTGAAGACTCCGATGCCGACTTTGCTTTCGCTGACCCCAATGTCGCCACCTGCGCCGCCTCAGGAAAAGAGAATTCAGCGCCTGCACCATCACCGGGTCCGCTGCTGGACGACCTGCCGCCGGTGGGTAACCACGCCGATGCTCGCGCACGCAGTCTGCGCGTCATCACATCTGCCGAACGCGCCGCCCACCAGCGGCGCACACCACGTCGGCGCCAGGTTCCTCGATGATGTCGTCTGGTGCCGCGGCGGCGCGGGCGATTGCTCGCGCGTGGCAATTAGGGTCACCCGGCGCCCACCACGCACAGATCGGCATGAGCGAGCCCCCGGTGGTTCACTACACCCATGTGCAGATGGATGGCGTACTCCGGCGATCCGATCCTCGCCGAGGACCTGCTGTTCAAACCCGTTCACTCGATCATTGACCAGAGTCTCCACTCGCGGATGGGCGCAACGACCACGAACGGGGACGGCTTCGGAATCGGCTGGTACGGCCAGGGATATGCCGAGCCTGCGTTTTTCAAGAGCATTGATCCAGCCTGGAACGACGCGAACCTCCGTGAGGTGGCCGGCCGGATCGAAACGCCGTTGTTGTTCGCCCACATCCGCGCCTCGACCGGAACGCCTGTGCAGCGCACCAACTGCCACCCTTTCCGGCACGGCCGGTGGCTGTGGATGCACAACGGTGCCATCCGGGAGTTCGCGAAGGTGAAGCGCGACCTGGTGCTGGCCGTCGATCCTGGCCTTTACACAGAAATTCAGGGCTCCGCCGACTCCGAAACTTTGTTCTTCCTGGCCCTGACCTTCGGTCTGACCGAGGATCCCTTCGGCGCCGTCGCCCGGGCGATCGGGCTCGTGGAGAGAGTGGGTCACGAACACGGAGTCGAATACCCGTTCCAGGGCACCGTGGCGACCAGCGACGGCAAATCGATCTGGGCCTTCAGGTACTCGAGCGAGCGGCAGAGCCGCACCCTGTACTTCTCCACCGAGGTCGACGCCCTCCGCAAACTGCATCCCGAGGTCGAGATGCTCGCCAGGCTGGGACCGGAAACCAGGTTGGTGGTGTCCGAGCCGCTCGGCGATCTGCCCGGGGCGTGGAACGAGGTCCCCGAGTGCTCGGCCGGCGTTGTCCGTCCGGGCAAAGATCTGCTTCAGGAGTTCGTGCCCATCGCTCCGTGAGCGCTGACTGTCCGGCCATCGGTGCCCGGTCGCGCACGTCACACCGGGCGTGGCCGCGGTCGGGACCTTCGACAGTTCCCGGCCGGTGCGTGTCCGCGCCAGGCTGAGCCTGGCCGGTCGACTACTGCCGGTCGGGCAAGCGCTTGGAGTGCGTCATGAGAACTGTGGTGCGGTGGGTTTTCGCCGCCATCATCATCATTCACGGCTTGATCCATCTCCTCGGAGCCGTCAAAGGCTTCGGATGGGCTGCGGTGGAACAACTATCAGCAACGCCGTCGGTGCCCGTTGCCGTGTTGTGGACCGCTGCCGCGGTGATGTTGGTCGCGACCGGGGTGTGTTTGTTGCTCCGATACCGCTGGTGGTGGGTGTTGGGTGCGGTGAGCCTCGTCGTCTCCCAGGCCCTGATCTTCTCGGCATGGACGGATGCCAAGGCGGGTGCCGTCGCCAATGCGGTGCTGCTCGTCGGCGTCGTCTACGGGTACGCGGCGGACGGCCCAGGTAGTTACCGGTCGAAGTACCGCAGGCTGCGGGCTGCCGCGCTGGAACAACCGATCACCGACCAGGTCGTGACCGACGCCGACTCGGCGGCCCTGCCGGAGCCGGTCGCGGCCTACGTCCGCCGATCGGGTGCCGTCGGCCAACGGCGGGTCGGCAACTTCCGGGCCACCATCTCCGGTCGGATCAGGGGCGGCCCGGACAAGCCGTGGATGGCCTTCACCGGCGAGCAGGTGAACACCTTCGGCTCGAACCCGAGCCGGGTGCTGTTCATGGACGCCACCATGTTCGGGCTGCCGGTCGATGTGCTGCACGCCTACGTCGGGCCACGCGCCACCATGCAGGTCAGGCTCTGTTCGCTGATCAGGATGGTGGACGCGAGCGGTCCGGACATGGACCGGGCGGAGACCGTGACGATGTTCAACGATCTCTGCGTGCTCGCACCGGCAGCGTTGGTCGATGCTCCGGTCCGCTGGCAGCCGATCGATGCGTCCCACGTTCGCGGCGAATTCACGAACGGCGCCTGCACGGTCGCGGCCGTGCTGACGTTCGGCGCCGACGGTTCGCTGGTCGACTTCGTCTCCGACGATCGGCTCCGGTCGGCAGCGGACGGCAAAAGCTTTGTGCGGCAACGTTGGTCGACACCGGTCGGGCAGTACCGGATGTTCGGCACGCGGAGGATCAGCACGGTCGGGCAGGCGCGCTGGCACGCTCCGGAACCCGAGGGTGAATTCGCCTATCTGGAGTTCCGGGTCGACGCGATGGCGTACAACGTCGCGCCGCTGACGCCGCTCGATGTGCCGGTCGCCGGCAGGGAACCGGCCAGTCGCACCGGTTGAGCGCCGCGTTCGCGGACCGTCGCCGCGCTGTCGTACCGGATGTAGCGGACTGCTGTGATCGGAGCACGACCTGCGCTCCTGGACGCTCGGCCGGCTGCCGCTCAGCTGGCGACGGCCGGGCGGCACAGGACGATTCGACGCCATCCGGGGCGGCCCGGCAGCCCAGCGCCAGCGCCAGGTCTGCGGGGTGCTGCAACGGAGATCGACCAGGCACAACGCGGCACACGACGCGGCATTGGAACGGTGGGTCGCCCGCCATCAGGTGTTCGTCGGCCGCAACCCGCGTGCCCACCGCTGGCCGTCCGATCGTCGGTCAACGACGGATGCGACCGTCGGTTGCCGGCCGTGCCAGACCAAGCCGTTGTCGTAGGCGAAGATCACCAGCTGCACCCGGTCTGTCAGGCCCAGTTTGGCCAGCAGATGACCGACGTGACTCTTCACGCTGCTCTCCGCCAGATGCAACAGCGATGCGATCTCGGCGTTGGAGCGCCCTTCGGCGACCAGCAGCAGAACGGCTTCCTCTCGCTTGGTGATCTGTCCAAGCACACCCGTTGACCGGCGGACCGGTGTCAGCCGCTTCGCGTAGAGGTCGAGCAGCCGCTTGGTGATCTTGGGTGCCAGCAGCGCCTCACCTGCGGCGACGACGCGCACCGCGTACACCAGTTGCTCCGGGGTGGCGTCCTTGAGGAGGAAGCCGCTGGCGCCGGCTCGCAGCGCCTCCACGACGTACTCGTCCAGGTCGAAGGTGGTGATCATCAGGACCCGGACGGGCCGATCGGAGTGCATCGCGGTCAACCGCGCCGTGGCCGCCACTCCATCGAGCGTCGGCATTCGGATGTCCATGATCACCACATCGGGTTCGAGCCGCTCCGAGCGGAGTACGGCCTCGAGCCCGTCCGACGCTTCAGCGATGACTTCGATATCGGGTTCGGACGACAAGCACATGCGTAACGCGGACCGCATCAGCGGCTGGTCATCGGCGATGATCACCCTGATGGTCACGGCGCTCAGGTCTCTGTCGGCAACGATGCATTGACCAGAACGCCGCCGTCCGCGCGCGGGACGACCGCCAGTTTTCCGCCCAGCACGGCGGCGCGTTGGCGCATGCCGATCACGCCGTGCCCGGGCGCTGCCTGGGCGTTGAAGCCCCTGCCGTTGTCGCCGACCCGCACCTCCAGATGATGGGCTCGGTAACCCAGCTCCACCCTGGCGCGCGACGCGCCCGCATGTTTGAGGGCGTTGGTGAGCGCCTCTTGCACGATGCGGAAGGCGTTGAGCTGAACGCCGGTCGACAGCGGCCGCGGGTCCCCCGAGATCTGCAGGTCGACAGGCAACCCCGCCCGTTCCATCTGCGCGAGAAGCGAAGGCAGCTGGTCGAGCCCGGGTTGGGGTTCGGTCACCGCGTTGTCGTCGCCCTCCAGCTTCAGGACGCCGAGCAACCGGCGCATCTCGGTCAACGCCCCCCGGCCGGTCGTCTCGATGCAGTGCAGCGCTTCCCGGGCCAGCTCGGGCTCGGTGTCGAAAACCCGCTGCGCGCCGCATGCCTGGGCCGTGATGACGCTGACGTGGTGAGCGATGACGTCGTGCAGTTCCCTGGCGATGCGTGCCTTCTCATCCCGGACGGCCTGCTGTGTCCGGGCGGCGTGTTCGCGGGCGAGCCTGGCTTCCTGGGCGAACAGCACTGACCGCCGGGTTCGGCCGAGCTGGATCCCGTAGCCGAGTAAGCAGGCGGCACCGAGCAGCATCAGGTTCTCGAACACCCGGTCTGCGAAATCGGCCTGCCAGCGCAGATGCGTCGCGGTCGCGGTGACGATGAGCAATGCCGCGGCGGCACCTGCACTCGCCGTGATCAGCGAGCCGTGGACCAGGGCCAGGGTGTAAAGGGCGATGGCGGGAGCGATGGGCTGAGCCGGCGGATAGCCGAGGAACATGCTCGCGCAGAACGTTCCGGTGGTGACAGCAAGCACCGCCAGCGGGGCCCGTCGGCGCCAGAGCAGGCTGACGGCACCGCCGAGGGCGAGCCCGATGCCCACCCAGTCGATCTCGGCGAGCTCGCGCTCTTCGGTGGGCGCAAGGCTGACCAGCGGAATGGCAGTGGCCAGATTGCAATAGGCGAGCGCGCCGGCGCAGGTCGCGACTATGACATCGGCAACGCTGGGTGTCCGTTCCGTCGCTCACACCCCCCCGAAAGGCTACGTCATGCTTCCAATGACCCAACCGTTCTCCTGTGATCGTCACGGATATTCGTGCCACCCGCTCACCGCAAGCAGTGATTTCCCCCGAACAGCGGCTACGGGCAACGGAGCCTTGTCGGAGCGCCGGTACGGCCGTACACGGTTGGGCTCACCCGGTACCCACGCCGGTCCTGGGCAAGCACCTGCTTGCGGATCGTCGACAGATCAATGGTGTTCAGCCGGGTCAGCTTGGTCAGTCGCAGCACCTCGGGGCTGTCGCCTCCGATCGCCCCGACCTTGATGTTGCCGACGCCCGGCGCGTAGTACTTGAGCTGGTACCCACCCTCCGGCTCCTGTGGCGCCCATTCCCGGATCACCAGGACATGGTGATAGCACTGCACCGGTACGCAGACCTTCGGCTCCGTCCTCACGACCTGCGCGCAGTCCCGGAAGCCCACCTTCGGGGCGAATCCCTGCAGATATGCCGTGGTGCCCACCCGGGGTTTGGCCAGCATGCCGACGCCGGCTCGTGCCCGCGCGATCCCGGCGATCCACGTCGACGGCGCGCCCTCGAGTTTTCCGTCGGCGTATTCCTCGGGGTACTCGCCGAGGTTCCACACCCGGCCCTGCTCGTCCTGGGCCATGAAGGCCAATTCGGATTCCTGCAACTGACCGTTGTCCAGGTCGCGCTCGAAAAGGATCAGGGCGTGCACGCCGTCAATGGTCTTGGACAGGTCCGTCACGGTCGACACGATCTGATGGCGGTGGGTCACCGAATTCTCGACCACGGTGCCCGACCACACGAAATTGGTCCCCGGTCGCAGGGGGAACCAGATGTTGTCCACCCGTGGGTCACGCGGGAACTCCGTCGCGCGGAAAACCGCCGCCGAGGTGCAGTCCGTGGACACGACGTCGCCCGTCGCACGGCCCTGGACAGCCGGGGCCCTCGAAGCGCCACGGTCGCTCGCCACCGCGGTGCCGGCGGTGGCCACCAGCAGCGGCGCGATCACCATCAGCAGCGCGGCGCGCTGGAGCCGATTCATAGCGAGCACCTTTCTGTCACGTTCCTTCGGGGACGGCGGAGCCGGGTGGCGGCCCACCGGGCGGGCTGATCGACTCATCGGCCGTTGACGCCGCACCCGCGCGTCGCCGGCGTCTGCTCTGCCCGAAGCGCAGGTAGAGCGAGGGCACCACGAACAGGTTGAGCAGTGTCGACGTCAGCAGGCCGCCGAGGATGACAACGGCCAGCGGGTACTCGATCTCGTGGCCGGGCCGGTCTCCCAGCACGACCAACGGAACCACCGCCAGCCCGGTCGCCAGGGACGTCATCAGGATGGGCGAGAGTCGCTCACGTGCTCCACGCAGGACCAGGTCGCGGCCGAATGTCATCCTTTCGTGTGTCTCCAGGTGCTGGCAATGATTGATCAGCAGGATCCCGTTCCGGGCGGCGATGCCGAAGACCGTGAAGAAGCCGACCAGTGAACCCAGCGAGACGTCTCCACCGGCGATGTAGACGGCCAATGCGCCACCGACCAGCGCGACCGGCAAGGTGACGAACGCCAATGTTGCGAGCCGCCAGCTGCCGAAGGCCACCTGCAGCAACAGCAGGATTGCCAGACCGGCAATGAGGCCGATTGCCGCGAGATTTTTCGACGCGGCTTCGCGTTCGGCGTATTCGCCGAGCAATTCGGCGTGATATCCCCGCTCGAACGTCACACCGTCCAGCACGGACTTGACATCGGCCACCACCGAGCCCAGGTCGCGACCCGACACATTCGCCGCGACGTCGATCCGCCGAGAATCGTTCTCCCGCTCGATCACGTTGGGCACCGGCCGGATTCGGACCGCAGCGACATCCGACAGCGCGATCACGCGACCGGATGGCGTATCGATGGGCAGCTTGCCGATCGCCGCCACGTTGCCCCTGGTCTCCGGCGTGCTCCAGACGACAGTGTCGTAGGCCTTGCCGTCGCGGAAGATGTCGCCGACCTCCTCGCCCGCGACCAGCGTCGCCGCTGCCCGGCGCACGTCACCGGGCTTCAGGCCGTAAGCGGCGGCCTTCGGGAGGTTCACCTCGACCTCGACCTGCGGTTCGTCGACCTGCAGGTCGACGTGGTCGTCGGTGATGCCCGGGATGCCGGCCAGCTTCCCCTCGATTTCGTGCGCCTTGGCGCGGATCGTCTGCAGGTTCTCCCCGTAGACGCGCACCACGATGGGCTCCTTCGCACCGGTGAGGACCTCTTCGATCCGCTCGTTGAGGTAGGTCAGCAGGTCCCGGTACACCCCGGGGTAGCTGTTCACCACCTCTTGGATCTTTTCGATAGTCGCGTCGTAGTCGGCGTTCTCGTCGATGCTGATCCAGTTCTCGCCGAAGTTGACGCCCGCGACCTCTTCGCCGAGGAACGCCTGACCGATGTGTGAACCGAAGGTCTGCACGCCGGGGATGGCGCGCAGGTCCTTGCTGAAACGGGTGATCATGCGCGCCTCCTCGGCCACGGAGGTGCCCGGCGCGGTGAGGAAGTGCATCAGGAAGTCGCGTTCCTTGAAGGTGGGGAACAGCGACTGGCCGAGGTTGGCGACCACCAGCAACCCGCCCAGCACGAGCACCAGGCAGGCCGCGTAGGCGCTCTTCGGCCGCTGCACGATCCGGGCGAGAATGGCGCCGTACCCGCCTTGAAGTCGCTTGACCAGTGGGGACTCGTGTCGCTCCACCGGTGCGTTGCGGAGCAGGATCAACGCCAGCGCCGGTGTCACCGTCAGGGCAACGGCCATGGACGCGACGATGGCCAGCGTGTAGGAGACGGCCAGCGGCCGGAAGAACGAGCCCGTCAGACCCGGCAGCAGGAAGATGGGCACCGCGGCCGCGACGATGATCAACGTCGCGTACACGATCGGGCTCCGTACCTCCAGGGACGCCTCCAAGATGATCGCGAAGGTCGATTTGTCGCTGCCGGCCCGCCGGTGCTGGCGCAGCCGTCTGGTGATGTTTTCCAGGTCGATGATGGCGTCGTCGACGACAGCGCCCAGCGCGATCACCAGGCCGGCCAACGTCATCGTGTTGATCGTCGCGTCCCGCCAGTACAACACCAGCAGCGTCGCCATCAGGGACAGCGGAATGGTGATGACACTGATCAGCGCGGCCCGCCACTCGTACAGGAACGACACCAGGATGACCAGGACCAGCAGGAAGCCCAGCAGCAACGCCTCGGTGAGGTTGTGGATGGACGTGTTGATGAAGTTGGCCTGGCGGAAGATGTGCGTGTCGAACACGACGTCGGGGAGGCCGGGCTGCAGGGACCTGATCACGTCCTCGACGCCCTTGGTGACCTCCAGAGCGTTGCCCCACGGCAGTTTCTCGACCACCAGCAGCAGACCGGGGCCGTCGTCCACGATCGCATCGCCGGCGAGCAGCTGGTGGTCTTCCTTGACCGTGGCAACCGAGCCGATCGGGACGTGCGCCCCGTCTGCGTTGTCGACGGTGATGTGCGCGAGGTCGGCCGGGGTGACGATGGGCAGCACGTGCCGAATCCCCAGTCGCTGCTCGGGGGTGTCGATCGAGCCGCCGGTGCCGATGATGGAACCGCTGGAGAACCGCAGCAGTCCCGAATCGACGGAGTCGGCGGTGGCCTCCATCACGCTGTCGAGGCTGACCTTCTTGGCCGCCATCTTCTTCGGCTGGACCTGAACGGTCATCATCTGCAACCGTTCGCCCCAGATCGCCACGTTGGCGACGCCGGGAACCCGGAGGATCTGGGCCCGGATGGTCCAGTACGCCATCATCGACATCTCGAGCAGCGAATGGTCTTTGGACGTCATGCCGATCTTCATGACCCGACTGGTCGCCGACAGTGGTGGCAGCATCACCGGTGGCGCGGCCCAGGTCGGCAGGCTGGGTGTCGCCGTGGCCAGCCGCTCCTGGACCAGTTGCCGGACGTGCAGCAGATCGGTGTCCGGCTTGAAGATGAGCTGGATGCTGGACAGCTGGGGGACCGACTTGGAGCGCATGTCCTCCAAGCCCTCGATGCCGTTGAACACCTGCTCCAGCGGAACGGTGACCAACGACTCGACGTCGCCGGTGGACAGCCCGTTGCACATTGTCTGGATCTCGACACGCGGCGGGGCGAACTCCGGGAAGACGTCCACCGGCATCTTCGCCACCTGCAGTGAACCGACGGCCATCATCAGCGCCGCGATGGCAACCACGATGAACCTGAACCGCAGGCTCGTCGCGACGATCCAGCGCATCACGCCGCGGCGCAGGGCGGCGGTCATTCCCCGGGCACCCCGTACTCGGCGCCGAGCAGCTCGGCTGCGCCGACGGTCACCACCCTGGTCCCCGGAGCCGGCCCTGACCTCAGGATCGCCGTGTCGCCCGCGATCCGGGCGATGACGACCTGACGCGGCACATAGGTCAGCGGCTCTGATGTCGTGTAGGTCCAGGTCTTGCCATCCTGGTCGTACAGCACGGCGTCCAGCGCGATGACCGATCCGCTGCCGTCACCGGCGACCTGAACGGGCTGCGTCTGGATCCCGACCCGGTCCGCACCTTCCTGAGTGAGGGTGACCTGGCTGCGATCGGTGCCGGGGATGGGCTCGACCTGTGCCGGGTTGTCCTCGGTCACCTCCGCCGCGGTCGACGCGCAGCCGCAGAGCAGGCCGGCCAGCAGCACGAGTGTTGCCGCACAACGAGTCCTGTTCCCGATCATGGGTGCCACCGCCTTCCGCGATGTCATGACGGCACGAGTTCCGGAGCTGTGGTCGGTTCCGGAGACCGGCGGCCGGAGACGGGTTGGCCGTCGGCCGGCGCACCGATCACCAACAGGTAGAGCCCCGGCACGACGAACAGGGTCAGCACTGTCGAGGTGACCAGACCGCCGATCACCACGACGGCCATGGGCCTGACCACCTCGACACCCGCGGCGTTCCCGAGGAAGAGCAACGGCACGAACACCGCCGCGACCGTCAGCGCGGTGATGACGACCGGAGCGACCCGTTCACGGGTGGCGCTCACCACGCGGTCGGCACCGGCCGGGGCGGTTTCGTCGGCGTCCGCGGTGAAGTCGGCGTGGCCGGCGAAACTGCCGACCAGCAGCACAATGCTGCGCACGGCAATGCCCACGACCGTCAGCAGACCGGCCATCGCGCCCAGCGTGCCGACCCCGCCGACGAAGAAGGCGGACAGCACGCCACCGGCCACACTGAGCGGCAGGACCACGAACACCGCGGCCGCGAGTCGCCAACTGCCGAACGCCGCTTGCAACAGCAGCAAGACGCCGATCGCCACCGCAAGAGCCGCGCCCGCGACCCGCCAGTGCACCTCGAGCGATTGTTCGGCCGTCTGCAGCACCTCGGCGTGGTATTCGGTGGGCATCGGCAGTGCGGCGACCCGCGCGCGCACCTGGTTCGTCACATCGGCGAGGTTGCCGCTCACCTGGGCGGAGACATCGAGGCTGCGGGAGATGTTGTTGTGTCCGATCGCGGTGGGCGCGGGTGCCACCTTGACGGTGGCGACGTCGGCGAGGCGGAGGTGCCCGCCGGCCGGTGTGTCGATCAGCAGGTCGTTCACGGTGGCCGGGGTGTACCGGGCCTTCGGGGCACCCCAGACCACGACATCGAAGATCTTCTGGTCCTCGTACAGGCTGCCGACCGGCAGGCCCGCGTAGTACGTCGCCGTGGCCCGGCGGACCTCGCCGGGTGTGATGCCGTACTTCTCCGCCGCGGCGAGATTGACCTGCACCTCTACCGTCGGCTCGGACTGCACCTTCTGCACCGACGGTGCAACCACGCCGGGCACACCGGCCAGCACCGAGCGGACCTCCTCGGCCTTGGCGGCCAGCACGGTCAGGTCGGAGCCGTACACCCTGACGACGAGCGGTTCGGAGGTGCCGAAGTCGGCAGCCCGGACCCGGTCCTCGGTGTAGGTCAACACTTCGCTGCGCAGCCCGGGGTACCCGTGCACCACCCGCTTGATGCTGTCCAGAGTTGTTGCGTAGTCGGCGGACTCGGCCATCCGAACCCAGATCTCACCGGAATTGACGTTGCCGATCTGGTCGGCCATCAGGGCCCGACCGACGTGCGATCCGACGTCGGCCACCCCGGGGAGCGCGCGGAGCTCGGCGGCCGCCGCGGCGGTGATCCGCGTCGTCTCGGGCAGTGACGTGCCCGGTGCCGCAGACCAGTGAACGAGCAGGTCCCGATCCTGCAGCGCGGGCAGGACGGGCTCGTTCCGGTTCAGTTGCGGGATCAGCGCAAGCAGGGCGATTGCCAGCACGGCCACCGTCGCGAACACCGCCCGCGGCCGCAGCGAGCCGCGCGCCAACCGATCGAAGCCACGTTCCACGGCGCGCGCGAGCGGGCCGGTCCGGCGCAGACCGGCACCGCCCCGGCGGGCTGAACCGCTCAGCAGGACCACGCACAGAGCCGGCGTCACGACCAGGGCAACCACCAGCGCGGCAGCCACGGCGAGGACGTACGACAGCACGAACGGCCCGGCGAAGGCACCTGCGACGCCGCTGAGTGCCAGTGCCGGCAGTGGCAGCAGCAGGACCACCACGGTCGCGAACAACAACGGGCGCCGCGTGGACAGCGTCGCCGCCACGACCACCGACGCGGTGCTCCGCTGGTCGTCCGCCGCCCGGTGCTCACCGACCCGCCGTCTGATCTCCTCGACGCCGGCCACCGCGTCATCGATCACGATGCCCAATGCGACGGCCAGCCCGGCGAGAATCATGACGTTGAAGGTGGTGTCGCGCAGGAACAGGACGTACCCGGCGGTCACCAGCGAGAGCAGCATCGCGAAGAGCCCGACCAGTGCGGCCCGCCACGACCAGAAGAATCCCCACATCAGCGCCACGGCCAGCACGAGGGCCGCCAGCGCCCACAGTCCCAGGTTCTCCAGCGCGGTGTCGATGAACGTCGCCGGCCGGTAGACGGTCGTGTCGATGGTGATGCCGGACAGGCCGGGCCGCATTTCCTCCATCGCGTCTTCGATGGCCTTGGTGACCTCGTTGACATTTGCTTCGGGGAATTTTTCTACGACGATCATCAGGCCTGGATCACCGTTCAGGACGGCGTCACCGATCAATGGCTGGTGGTCCTCCACCACGGTGGCCACCTGGCCGAGCGTCAATGCGCGGCCCTTGGTGTCCTGAATGCTGACGGCGGAAAGGTCTTTGGCGGTGGTGATCGGCAACACGTGCTGTATCGCGAAGCGCTGGGTCGAGGTGTCGATGAACCCACCGGTGCCCGGCGTCGATGCCTCGACGAACGTCAGCGGTGAGACCCAGAGGGCGTTGCCGGTGGTGTCGACGACCTGGCTCAGTGTCACGCCGTATTTCTTCAGCCGATCGGGGTCCACCTGCACCTGCAACTGCCGGTCCCGTTGCCCCCAGATCGCAACGTTGGCGACACCGGCCAGACCCATCAGACGCGGTTTGATCTTCCAGCGGGCCAGGATGGAAAGGTCGATCAGCGAGAGGTCCTTGGCGTGCAGGCCGATCATCATGACCCGGCTGGTCGAGGACAGTGGCTGGATCATCACCGGCGGTGTGCCGACCTGAGGCAGGGCATGCGCCTGGGTGAGGTGCTCCTGCACCATCTGTCGCGCCTGCAGCGTGTCCGTGCCCGGCTGGAAGATCATGTCGATGCTGGACAATCCCGGGACCGATTCGGAGCGGATCTGCTGCAGCCACGGCACGCCGTTGAGCAGGTCCTGCTCCAGGGGCACCGTGATCAGCTGCTCGACCTCGGCGGCCGACAGGCCGAGAGCCTCCGCCTGCACCTGCACCTGCGGTGGCGCGAATTCCGGTAATCCGTCGACCGCGGCGCCGGGCAATTGGACCAGTCCCACGGTCAGCAGAAGTGCAGCGGCACCGACCACCAGGACACGGAACTTGACGCTCATCGTGACGATTTCGCGAATCACGGGCGACCCTCGCGATCTGTCGATGGTGACAATTCCCGAGATTAGGGAGGAAATGTCGGATCGGCGTCCCCCTGGGGGATTCGGTCCGCGCTCCGGAAGGAGCGTTCGACTGTCGACCCGCGGCCGGCGTCGGATCCACCCCAGGGTGGATCCGGCCCGATACCCAGGTACCGGTTGACCCGAATGGTCGTGACAAAGCGCGCCGGCGGAGTCACGCTCGTGCGGGGTAGGAGACGGGACCGTGCCGGTGTTGTTCGAGGACGAATCGGGCCTCGGCCCGGGACTGCGGCTGACGTGCGCGGCGGTCCAGGCAGTCGGTGTCAGCCCCTGTCGCGTCCCACTTCTCGGGGTGGGCGACCTCGACGGCGGCCGCAGATGACCAGACGGTCGGCGGTGCGCATCATCGATCGGCCCGTAGCTGCCTTCGACCGCCCTGGACGCCCCCGCCACGCCGACAGTGGGACGGGCGCCGCGCCGGACGACGTCCGGCAGTCGGCACGGGCCATCACCCGTCTGCCGTCGGTGTTGTGGCGCCGCGCGGGTTCGATCCGGGCGCGTTCGACGATCGCCGCGATGGTCGTCGTGGGTGTTGCCCTGACGGCCGCCGCGGTGACCGTGGTGATGGTGTTGCGTTCCACGGTCACGCACGACGTGCGCAACGCCGGGTTGCTCCGTGCCATGCAGATCGCGGAGGCGGTCGCCGACTCCGGCGGCCGGGTACCTTCGCTGGCCGACCAGGACGGCGAACTCGTCCAGGTGGTGGATGGGCTCGGTCGCGTGGTCGGCGAGAGCGCCGCACTCACCGATGCCGCCCTGTTGCCGCGCCCGGGTCCGGGAAACGACGCCCTGACCGATGCCCTCGTCGATGACGGGCACTACCTGGTGGTGCAGGCGCAGGCGGCGCGGCCGGGCAGCCCCGGTGCGCCGTTCTCGGTCCTGGTGGCCGAGGATCTCGACGACGCCGTCGACCCGCTCACCTCCCTGACCGTGACGCTGATGGTGCTGGTACCGATGCTGGTGCTGCTGGTCGGTGGGATCACCTGGCGGGTGACCGGGCGCGCGCTGGCGCCGGTGGAGACCCTGCACCAGCAGGTCGACGCGATCACGGCCAAAAAGCTCGACCGCCGGGTGTCCAATCCCGGTGGCGCCGACGAGATCGTCCCGCTGGCGACCAGCAGGAATCGACTGCTCGACCGGCTGCAGCGGTCGCAGGCACAGCGGGGGCCGGCGCAGACGGACATCGACGATGTCCGGTCGCTTGCCACCGCCGAAGAAACGCAGTCACCCCTTCACCGTCGACCGGTGGACATCGATGCGCTGGTGCTGGCCGAGGCCGGATACCTGCGGGCCAGCACCGACCATCAGATCGAAACCCACGGTGAGTCGGCCGGTGTGGTGATCGGCGACCGGTTGGTCCTCGGCGAGGTGTTACGCCAGTTGGGGCAACACGCCGCCGCTCACGCCCGGGGACGCATCTGTTTCACCGTCGAGCCCACGCCCGATCGGGTCCGCCTCGTCGTCGAGGACGACGGGACCGCCGTCGGAAGCGACGTCCGCGCCGCGGAGCGGCCGCTTCGGACGAGCGGAGCAGAGGAGGGCCTGGCGGCAGACAATGGCCTCGGCTCGGCCATCGCGGCGCGGCTCGTCCGAGCACACGGCGGTTGCATGACCAGTGACACGGGCCCGCTGGGCGGAGCGCGCGTCGTCGTCGACCTGCCCCGCGGGCCGGATCAGGTGGCCCCCTTGCGCCGACGTCGCCAAAGCGGTGTTCAGCGCTCTGCGACGGCGCGTGAACCCATGCGCTGATCGTCGGGGTGGCCGCCCTGGTCGACATGGAGAATCCCCCGTTCGGGCAACGCGGCCGGGGATGGTGACCCGCTCGGCACGGCTGGTGCGGACGCAGACGCACCCCCGGATAGCATCGGGTGTTCCTGTGCGGCCCCACAGCTCCCGGCCCGGTCACGACATCGTCCGGCTCGGCGGCGTCGGGCGTCGCATTGTCCGATCACCGAGGAGTCCCCGTGTCCAGCACCACCGCCGCCGCGCCCGTTCGGACCATCAGGGTCCCGGCCGGGACCACGGCCGGTGCGGCGGTCCGGGAGGCGGAACTGCCGTCCAGCGGACCGCATGCCATCGTCGTCGTGCGGGACGGCGACGGACAGCTCCGCGACCTGGCCTGGTCCCCGGACGCCGACACCGACGTGGAGCCGGTGCCGGCGGGTTCCGAGGATGGACGCTCGGTCATCCGGCACTCCGCCGCGCACGTCCTTGCGCAGGCCGTCCAGCAGGCCTTCCCGGACGCCAAACTCGGCATCGGCCCGCCCATCAAGGACGGTTTCTACTACGACTTCGACGTCGAGAAGCCTTTCACGCAAGAGGATCTCGCCGACCTCGACAAGCGGATGCGCAAGATCATCAAATCCGGGCAGCGGTTCGCCCGCCGCGTCGTCGACGCCGACGAGGCGCGCGCGGAACTCGCCTCCGAGCCGTACAAGCTCGAGCTGATCGACCTCAAGGGATCGGCGGCCGGTGCGGCCACCGCCGAGGAGAACGTCGAGATCGGCGCCGGCGAGCTCACCATCTACGACAACCTGCACTCGCACACCGGCGAGAAGGTCTGGGGCGACCTCTGCCGCGGCCCGCACGTGCCGACCACCCGTTACATCCCCGCGCTGAAGCTGACCCGCTCGGCCGCCGCCTACTGGCGGGGCAGCGAGAAAAACCCGCAGCTGCAACGCGTCTACGGCACCGCATGGGAATCACCGGAGGCGCTGCAGGCGCACCTGGACTGGATCGCCGAGGCCGAACGGCGCGACCACCGGCGGCTCGGCACCGAGCTGGACCTGTTCTCCTTCCCGGACGAGATCGGTTCCGGGCTGGCGGTTTTCCACCCCCGCGGCGGCATCATCCGCAAGGAGATGGAGGACTACAGCCGGGCCAAGCACCTGGAGGCGGGGTATTCGTTCGTCAACACCCCGCACATCACCAAGGCGCGGCTGTTCGAGGTGTCCGGGCACTTGGACTGGTACGCCGACGGGATGTTCCCGCCGATGCACCTGGACGCCGAACTCGGCCCGGACGGTGAGATCCGCAAGCCGGGTCAGGACTACTACCTCAAGCCGATGAACTGCCCGATGCACGACCTGATCTTCCGGTCCCGCGGCCGCTCCTACCGCGAGCTACCGCTGCGCATGTTCGAGTTCGGCACCGTCTACCGGTACGAGAAGTCCGGTGTCATCCACGGTCTCACCCGGGTCCGGGGTATGACGCAGGACGACGCGCACATCTTTTGCACCCGCGAGCAGATGGCCGACGAGCTGACCAGCCTGCTGCGCTTCGTGCTCGATCTGCTCGCCGACTACGGGCTGGACGACTTCTATCTGGAGCTGTCCACCCGGAACGAGGAGAAGTACGTCGGCAGCGACGAGAACTGGCGCGTGGCAACGCAAACACTCGCTGACGTTGCCGCGGCGTCCGGCTTGCAACTGGTCGACGACCCGGGCGGGGCCGCATTCTACGGGCCCAAGATCTCCGTCCAGGCCAACGACGCCCTCGGTCGCACCTGGCAGATGTCCACCATCCAGCTCGATTTCAATTTGCCCGAGCGGTTCGAGCTGGAGTACGCGGCGTCCGACGGCACCAAGCAGCGGCCGGTGATGATCCACCGCGCCCTGTTCGGCTCGATCGAACGGTTCTTCGGTGTGCTGACCGAGCACTACGCAGGAGCGTTCCCCGCGTGGCTCTCGCCCGTGCAGGTGGTCGGCATCCCGGTCGCCGACACGTTCGGCGACCACCTGGAAACCGTGATCGGCGAGCTACAGCGGCGAGGGGTCCGGGCCGAGGTCGACCACTCCGACGACCGCATGCAGAAGAAGATCCGCAACCACACGACGCAGAAGGTGCCGTTCCTGCTGTTGGCGGGGGAGAAGGACGTGACCGCCGGGGCGGTGTCGTTCCGGTTCCGCGACGGCACGCAGGTGAACGGCGTGCCGGTGGCCGCGGCGGTGGACGCGATCGATGCGTTCGTGCGCAGCCGCTCCAACGTCAACCCCACTGCCGAGGGCTTCGTGGGGCTGGTGCCGCCCGTCGCCGGGCTCGAGTCGACCGGTGGCTGACGAACCCGAACTCGTCCACCAGGACGGCATCGGGGTGCCGGATCAGCTGCAGCGGCTGTGGACCCCGCACCGGATGGCGTATGTGACCGGCGGTTCCGGGGCGGACCGGACAGCCGCGGGGGGCCAGCCGGCGGATGACGGCGGCTGCCCGTTCTGCAGGATCCCGACGCTGTCCGACGAGGACGGGTTGATCGTCGCGCGCGGCGAGCGGGTCTACGCGGTGCTGAACCTGTTTCCCTACAACCCCGGGCACCTGATGGTCGTCCCGCTCCGGCACATGCCCGATTACACCGACCTGGACCCCGGCGAGCTCGCCGAATTCAGCGAGTTCACCCGGCACGCCCTGCGGACCGTCCGCGCGGTCAGTGCCCCGCACGGCTTCAACATCGGCATCAACGCCGGATCCGCCGCGGGCGCCGGCATCGCCGGGCACCTGCACCAGCACCTCGTCCCGCGCTGGGGCGGGGACGCGAATTTCATGCCCGTCATCGGTCAGACGAAGGTGCTGCCGCAGCTGCTCGCCGACACCCGGCGGCTGCTGGCGCAGGCCTGGTAGCCGGCTCCACGCGCACCCGCCCGCAGCCCGACGCGGCGGAAGCCTGGCCCGTACGGTGGCACCGCGCCGCTATCGTGAACCACTACTCGAGCTTCACCGTGCCGGCTCCGGCGTCCGCACCGGCGGACCGGCGGCAGCCGACCCGACGACGACCACCCGCCTCTGAACGAGCCCGACCGGACGGAACCCGATGCTCAACTCCCTGGCCAGGGCCTCGGTGTCGAAGGTGACCGACCCGATCGGCCGGGGGCTGCTCCGCGCCGGCATGAGCCCCGACCTGGTCACGGTGCTCGGCACCGTCGGCGTCGTCGCCGGGTCGCTCGGCCTGCTCGCCCCCGGTTACCTGTTCGCCGGGACCATGGTCGTAACGGTGTTCGTGCTGGCCGACCTGGTCGATGGGGCGATGGCCCGGGCCCGCGGGTACGGCACCGACTTCGGGGTGGTGCTCGACGCGTCCTGCGACCGGATCGCCGACGGCGCACTGTTCGGGGCGCTGGCGTTCTACGCGTTCTCCTCCGGTCAACGGGTGCTCGGCGGGGTCGCCCTGGTCTGCCTCGTCACCGGTCAGGTCATCTCCTACGTCAAGGCCAGAGCAGACTCGGTCGGGCTCATCATCGGCGGCGCGCTCGCCGAGCGAGCAGAGCGGAACGTGCTCGGGCTCGTCGGCGCCGGGCTGGCCGGCCTCGGCGTCCCGTACGCGCTGGACATCTGCCTGTGGCTGCTGGCCGTCGCAGGGCTGATCACCGTGGTGCAGCGGCTGGTGCAGGTCCGGCGGGCCGCCGTCAAGGCCGCCGCCGACACCAGCTCCGACCGCGGCACCGGCCGTCCGGCGCTGTGACCGGCGCCCGTCCCGCGCCGGGATCACCGTGACCGTTCCCACCGCCCCACGGGGCATCTTCGACGACATCCCCGGCCGGCTGACCGATCTGGGCTTCGGCCTCGGCTGGTCGGCGGTGAAATCCATCCCCGAACCGGTCGCCGACCGGCTGTTCCGGGAGGCCGCGGACCTCGCGTTCCGCCGCCGCGGACCGAGCGTCGTGCAACTGGCCAGGAACCTGCACCGGGTGCTCGGGCCGACGGCCACCCCGGACTCGCTGGCCGCCGTCACCAAGGCGGGCATGCGCTCGTACGCCCGGTACTGGAAGGAGGCGTTCCGGCTGCCGGCGATGGACCGCGACCAGCTGTTCGAGCAGCTGGAGGCCTCCGCGATCGGCGCCGAACACATCGACCGCGCCGCCGAGGAGGGCCGCGGGATCATGCTGCCCGTCACCCACTCGGGCAACTGGGACGCGGCCGGCCTGTGGGTCTCCCGGCGCTGGGGGTCCATGACGACGGTGGCGGAACGGCTCAAACCCGAGTCGCTGTACGAGAAGTTCGTCGCCTACCGCCAATCGCTCGGCATGGAGATCCTGCCCCTGACCGGCGGGCCCAACCCGTCCACCGTGCTGAAGGAGCGGCTGCGGGCCGGCGCCCGGGTGCCGCTCGTCGGAGACCGCGACCTGTCCCGCAGCGGAGTGCCGGTGACGTTCTTCGGCGAGACCGCGACGATGCCACCCGGCCCGGCCATGCTCGCCGCGCTGACCGACAGCTACCTGTGCCCGACGAACCTCGCGTTCACCGAGAACGGCTGGGCCATCCACATCCACCCGCCGGTCACCCTGCCCGGCACCAGGCTGTCCGAGCAGGTCCGCGGCGGAACGCAGGCCATCGCCCGCATCTTCGAGCAGGGCATCGGCGCGCACCCGCAGGACTGGCACATGCTCCAGCCGCTGTGGCGGGCCGACGTCGTCGGCAGGGCGGGCGGGCCGGACGTTCCTCCCGGTGAACGGGCCGGTGCCACGGGCCAGGTCGGTCCGGCGGGTGAGCCTGTTGTCACGGCCGACGGGCCGGTCGGCACGCCCGGGGCGTCCGTCGACAGCGCGCGGGCCGACAGCGCGCGGGTCGACAGTGCGCGGGCCGGGGAGCGGGACGCCCGATGAAGGTCGGCCTGGTCTGCCCGTACTCGTTCAACATCCCCGGCGGGGTGCAGGCGCACGTCGCCGACCTGGCTCGGACGTTGATCGGGCTGGGGCACCACGTGTCCGTGCTCGCCCCGGGCAACGACAACGACGCCACCGTGGAGTTCCCCGAGTTCCTGGTGCCCTCCGGTCGCAGCCTGCCGATTCCCTACAACGGGTCGGTGGCCCGGTTGTCGTTCGGGCCGGTGTCGTACACCAAGGTGCGCCGGTGGATCCGGGCCGGCCGGTTCGACGTGCTGCACGTGCACGAACCCGTGGCGCCGAGCCTGTCGATGATCGCGATGATGGTCGCGGACGGTCCCATCGTCGCGACCTTCCACACCGCCAACCCGAAGTCGCGCATGCTCGGTGCCTTCCAGGGGGTGCTACAGCCGTTCCTGGAGAAGGTGACCGGACGGATCGCGGTCAGTGAGCTCGCCCGCCAGGTCCAGGTCGAGCACCTGGGCGGCGACGCCGTCGTCATCCCCAACGGGGTGGACGTGAAGTTCTTCGACAGCGCAGTGCCGCTGCCCGGCTATCCGCGGGTCGGCGGCACCATCGGCTTCGTCGGCCGGTTCGATGAATCACGCAAGGGTATGCCTGTGTTGCTCGACGCGCTGCGGTTGCTGGTGCGGTCCCGGCCGGACCTGCGACTCCTCGTCGCAGGGAGCGGCGACGAGAAGGACCTGCGCGAGCTGGCCGGACCCGAACTGCAGCACACACTGCGGTTCCTCGGCCGGGTCAGCGACGCCGACAAGGCCTCGATGCTCAAGTCGGTCGACCTGTACTGCGCGCCGAACACCGGCGGGGAGAGCTTCGGCATCATCCTCACCGAGGCGATGAGCGCCGGGACGCCGGTGGTCGCCAGCGACCTGGACGCGTTCCGGCGGGTGCTCGGCGCCGGCAGCGCCGGCGTGCTGGTACCCGTCGGTGACCCCCCGGCTCTCGCGCGGGCGATGGGGGCGGTGCTGGACGACCCCGCCCGCCGGGCGGCGCTGTCCGCGCAGGGCCGGCGCGTCGTCGCCGCCTACGACTGGCCGGTCGTGGCGGCCACGGTCGTCAAGGTCTACGAGACGGTCATCGCGGCCGACCCCCGCGCCGTCGTCGAGGCCGAATGACGGTGCCGCCGACACCGATCGTGCGGTGTTGCTCACTGGATG
>JAESFR010000221.1_pt1 | contig 24043 bp, 21 predicted proteins | sample 9266191 | NCBI WGS metagenome assembly JAESFR01 (sample SAMN14503063, study PRJNA617104) | algae metagenome | isolation source: Pleurocapsa minor HA4230-MV1 and co-occurring heterotrophs from cement on... | place: USA: Nuuanu Pali Lookout, Hawaii | collected 2009-07-20
GCTCGATCTGTTCGGCGCGGGCGGCGGGCAGGAGGTCGCCGCGGCGCTGTCCGAGGGCGATGCCGCGGTGCCCCTGCTCGGATCGGTGCCGCTCAGTCCCGCACTGCGCACCGACGGGGATTCCGGAACCCCGGTGGTGCTGGCCCATCCCGCGGATCCCGCCGCGACGGCCATCCGTGCGATCGCCGACGCGATCGCCGGGGCACCGAGGGGGCTCGCCGGTCGGAGCCTGCCGTTCCGGACAGGGTGAGCTGCCGCGTCAGGTGGCTTCGTTGTCGAAGGGCGGCGGGTCCTCGGCGGTGAATGGCATCGTGGCGCTGCGGGGCTTGGTCGCGGTGGCCGCGGTCACGGCGGCTGCCGCTCCCGCGGCGCGGACCGTGGGCACTGGCGCATCGTCGAGCAGCGCCTCCCGGATGATCCGGCGCGGATCGTACCGACGCGGATCGAGGGTGCGCCAGTCCACGTCGTCGAAGTCCGAGCCCATCTCGTCCTTCATGCGGGTCTTCGCCGACCGGACGTACTCGCGGGCGCGCTTGGCGAAACCGGTCAGGCTCTCGACATAGCGAGGCAGCCGCTCGGGCCCGATGATGAGCCCGGCGACCAGTCCGATCAGCAGGACCTTCTCGATCGTGAGCCCGAAGAACATGCATTCAGGTTACCGCCGCGCCTGAGGGTCCGGCGACGCACCCCCGCGTAGGCTGGCCGCGGAGGAGCACCGATGGGCGAGCACGACGCGAACCACCGCTACGCGGCAGAGGCGACGATCGAGCCCGACCACATCGCGCGTGCGCGTGCGCATGCGCTCGAACTCGGCGCCGCACCGATCAGTCCTCCGGTGGGAGCGCAGTGCGCGGTGATCGCCGCGGCGTCCCAGGCGCTGAACATCGTCGAGATCGGCACCGGCGCAGGTGTCTCGGGACTGTGGCTGCTCTACGGTTCGCCGCGGGCCACCCTCACGACGATCGACAGCGAGCCCGAGCATCTCGGCGTCGCGCGCAAGGCGTTCTCCGACGCGAAGGTGCCTCCCGCACGCGCCCGCTTCATCACGGGCCGCGCCGCGGACGTCCTGCCGCGGATGAACGAGGCGTCGTACGACATCGTCCTGGTGGACGCCGACCCCGAGGGCGTGATCGAGTACGTCGAGCACGGCCTGCGGCTCGTCCGCGCGGGCGGGACCGTGCTCATCCCGCGGGTCCTCGGCGGCGGTGCCGTCTCCGACCCGGTGCGGCGGGACAAGGTGACAGCGGCCTACCGTTCGCTCATCCAGGAGACGCAGGCCTCCCCCGCCGTGATCGGGGCGCTCTCGATCGTGGGCGAGGGTCTGCTGCAGCTGACCACCCGCCCGGCGGAGTGACGGTCGCGCGCAGCGGCGGACACGCGAAACGGCCGGTCCGAAGACCGGCCGTCGGCGTGTGCGATCAGGCGGCGTTGACGACGCCGCCGAGCACGTCGTAGAGCTCCTTGGCCTCAGCGTCGTTCACCGAGACGACGAGGCGTCCTCCGCCCTCGAGCGGCACGCGCACGATGATCAGACGACCCTCCTTCACGGCCTCCATCGGCCCGTCTCCGGTTCTCGGCTTCATGGCTGCCATCGTGGCTCCCTTTCCTCGTGGTCTGCATGTCGAGTTTATCCCGCTGTCAGGACAGGGGGATAATCCCGCTCCGTCGGACGCTCGATCGGTGGCGTCCGCGACACGCGCGAGAGTCGATGATCAGGGGATCTGCCAGTACGTATTGCCGAGCGCGTACATGTTGAAGACCCACCACCACTGCCCGATCATGCACAGCGCGAGCACGCTCCCGCGCCACCATGCCGACCGAGGCATCGCGACGGCGCCCCACAGCGGCGACAGCGGCAGAAGGAGGCGGAAGAGGCTCGACTGGGGGAAGAAGACCGCGAGCAGGTATACGAGGTAGCTCGCCGACCACAGGCGCACCTCGACGCCCAGGCGCCGCACGTGCGGTTCCCACAGCAGCAGCGCGGCCAGCCCGGCGATCACCAGCGCGAGTGCCACGTAGCCCGTGACAGCGCCCAGCCCCCACGTCTCGAACCAGAACGCGGCGCCGTGGACGAAGCCGTCGAACGGGACGAACACCGCGCTGGTCTCCCCCAGCCAGTTTCGCCGCCACGCGAGTTCCGTCGCGAGGTAGGCCCCCGGGTCGCCGGTCACCACGGCGGCGATCACCTGCCACGAGAAGCCGACGACCACAGCGAGCAGGCCGAGAGCGACGATGTGCACGACCTCGGTCGCCCGCAGCGCCTCACCCCGGCGCGAGGACCACCGCCAGATGCCGAACAGCCCGAGCAGCAGGGCGAACGCGAGCACGCCGGGTCGGGTGAATCCCATGAGCGGGACCAGCAGGTACAGCCAGCCATAGCGCCGGAGGGAGAGCATCCACAGCGCCAGGAACAGCCAGAGGAGGAACAGCGACTCCGCGTAACCGACCTGGAAGAGCGCCGCGAGGGGCGCGCTCGCGAAGAAGACGACCGCCCACAGCGCGACGTCGTCGTCGGCGCGCATGCGCACGAGACGGTACAGCACCAGGCACGCGAGGTATCCCGCGACCAGCGAGATCAGGATCGCGCCGGCGGCCCACGAACCCAGGACCGCGCCCACCCCCTTCGCGAGGTATGCATAGACGGGCATGAACGCCCATTGGTTCTCCGCGACGTCACCGGACCCCGTCATGGGAAGATCGACGGGGTACCCGTTCTCGGCGAGGAACCAGTACCACTGCGCATCCCAGCCCAGCATCAGGCTCAGGAGGTTCGCTCCCTCTCCGAAGCGGGACCCGGCGCCGGAGAGCTGCGCGGCCAGCAGCAGGAACCCGGTGGTCACCACCCGCGCGGCGAGATAGAGGATGCCGATCTTCAGCGCAGCGGAGCGTGAGCGCCACGCTCCCGGACGCGAGTCGATCAGCGCGCGCTCAGCCACGCCCGGAGTCCGCGCTCCACGTCCTCGATCTGCGCGAACGGCACGCGCTCCTCATCGTGGTGGGCCAGATGCGGGTCTCCCGGTCCGTAGTTGACCGCCGGCATCCCCATCGCCGAGAACCGTGCGACGTCCGTCCAGCCGTACTTCGGCCGCGCCTCGCCCCCGACCGCGGCGACGAACTCCTGCGCCAGGGGCGCATCCAGGCCGGGTCGCGCTCCGACCGCGACGTCGATGACCTCCACGTCGAAGCCTGCGAACACGTCGCGCACATGGCGCTCGGCCTCCTCCGCCGACCGACTGGGCGCGAAGCGATAGTTCACCTGCACTTCGCACAGGTCGGGGATCACGTTGCCCGCGACCCCGCCGTCGATGCGCACGGCGTTGAGGCCCTCGCGGTACACCAGCCCCTCGACCGCCACGTCGCGCGGCCGGTACTCCGAGAGGCGGGCGAGTACGGGCGCGGCCTTGTGGATCGCGTTCTCGCCCACCCAGGCCCGAGCGCTGTGCGAGCGCACACCGTGCGTGCGGACGATCACGCGCATGTTGCCGTTGCACCCGCCCTCGATGTGCCCGTTGGACGGCTCGCCGAGGATCGCGAAGTCGCCTTCGAAGAGGTCGGGCCGCGTCCGGGACAGACGCGACAGCCCGTTGAGGTCGGCATCCACCTCCTCGTGGTCGTACCACATCCACGTCACGTCGATGCGGGGCGCGACCAGCTCGGCGGCGAGCTTGAGCTGCACCGCGACACCGGCTTTCATGTCGACCGTGCCGCGACCCCACAGGACGGCCTCCCCCTCGACCGCGATGTCTTTCGTCGGCACGTTGCCGTTGATCGGCACGGTGTCGATGTGGCCGGCGATCACGACCCGCTGCCCGCGGCCGAGATGGGTGCGGGCGACGATCGTGTCGCCGTCGCGGAAGATGTCCAGGTGCGGCAGGGGGCGGATCGCGGCGTCGATGAGGTCGGCCAGCGCCGTCTCCTCGCCGGACACGCTCGGGATGTCGCAGATCGTGCGGGCGAGGTCGATCGAGGTCGCGGTCAGATCCAGCGGCGGCATCCCCCGAGTGTACCGAGGGCGCGCGTGCGGGGCCGAGGCGACCGCGCAGTAGCGTGGATGCATGAGCGATGAGCGGTGGATCTGGGGTGTCGGGCTGGCGACGACGTCGGAGGGCGGCACCGTGCTGGACACGTGGTTCCCGTCTCCCGAGACGGGGCGCATTCCGCTCGGCTTCGACCCCGCGATGGCCTCCGACGACCTCGAGCGCCACGCGGTGCCGGACGCGCGGCGCGCAGTCGCCGTCGACGTGGTGGTCGTCGAGATCGACCTCGATGCCCCGCCCGTATCGACCTCCGACGCCTATCTGCGCCTGCACGCGCTGTCGCACCGCCTGGCGCCTCCGAACTCGGTGAACCTCGAGGGCGTGTTCGCACACCTGCCGAACGTCGCGTGGACGAACGCGGGACCCATGCACCCCGACGACGCCGCCCGGCTGCGACCGTTCCTCGCGGGCGACGGCATCCAGGTGCAGGGACTCGACAAGTTCCCGCGGCTGCTGGACTACGTGACCCCGCCCGGCGTGCGGATCGCCGATGCGTCCCGCGTCCGTCTGGGCGCCTACCTCTCCCCCGGCACGACCGTGATGCACGAGGGGTTCGTGAACTTCAACGCCGGCACCCTCGGCTCGTCGATGGTCGAGGGCCGGATCTCGCAGGGCGTCACGGTGGGAGACGGCAGCGACATCGGCGGCGGCGCCTCGATCATGGGCACGCTCTCGGGCGGCGGCGCCCACCGCGTGTCGATCGGCGCGCGCACCCTGCTCGGCGCCAACGCCGGAGTCGGGATCTCCCTGGGCGATGACTGCGTGGTCGAGGCGGGCCTGTACGTCACCGCGGGCACGAAGATCGTGCTGCCCGACGAGCCGCCCCGCGCGGACGGCGGTCGGGTCGCCGTGAAGGGCGCAGAGCTCTCCGGTCGCGATGGCCTGCTCTACCGCCGCAACTCGCTGACCGGCGCCGTGGAGGCGGTGCGTCGGGCGGGCGTGGGGGTCACCCTGAACGACGCGCTCCACGCGTAAAGTCGAGGCAGCCGCGGACGATTCGCGGCGACGGCGGGGCGAAGGAGTCTCATGGGCAAGCGCATGGCGAAGAAGCTGTACGAGTCCGAGCTGATGGTGCTTCAGGCGAAGCTCGTCGACATGCAGGCCTGGGTGCAGGCCACGGGTGCGCGGATCGTCATCATCTTCGAAGGGCGGGATGCCGCGGGCAAGGGATCCACGATCAAGCGGGTGTCGGAGTACCTCAATCCGCGCGTCAGCAAGATCGTCGCCCTGCCCGCCCCCGGCGACCGCGACAAGACGCGCTGGTACTTCCAGCGCTACGTGCCGCACCTGCCGGCCGCGGGCGAGATCGTGCTCATGGACCGCTCCTGGTACAACCGGGCCGGCGTCGAGCACGTGATGGGCTACTGCACGCCGACCGAGTACCACCGCTTCCTCCACCAGACGCCGATCTTCGAGCGGATGCTGGTCGAGGACGGCATCATCCTCCTCAAGTACTGGTTCAGCGTGTCCGACGAGGAGCAGGAGCGCCGCTTCCGCGATCGCGCGGACGATCCGATGCGGCGATGGAAGCTCAGCCCGAACGACGTGCTGTCGATCACGAAGTGGGAGGACTACTCCCGCGCGAAGGACACGATGTTCGTGCACACCGACATCCCCGAGGCGCGGTGGTACGAGGTCGACAACGAGGACAAGCGTCGCGGCCGGATCAACACGATCGCGCACATCCTGTCGCAGATCCCGTACGAGATCGTCGAGCGCGAAGACGTGATCGTTCCGCCGCGACCGCCCTCCGGCGGATACGAGCGACCCCCGCGCGACATGTCCGCGATGGTCCCCGATTACGCGAAGCAGCTGGAGAAGCAGCACGCCGCGGAGCGGGTCGCCTCCAAGAAGGGCAAGCGGGAGCGCGAAGCCGACGCCGCCGAGATCGCCGAGAAGGAGGAGAAGGCGCAGGAGAAGGCCGGCGCGCAGTCGGCCGGAGCGCCCCATCTGAAGGACGACGACACGTCCTGACCGCCCGGCGCGGCGGGCGGTCGATCCACGCTTCCGCCGATTCGGCCCCGGTGCCATAATTCGAGCAGAGGGGGCTCGGACCGGGGGGCGATGTGGCGACGCAGCGATCTGGCGAGCACGTCGACGCGCTCGTCGTGGGCAGCGGCTTCGGCGGCTCCGTCTCGGCCTTCCGCCTGGCCTCGGCGGGCGAGTCCGTCGTGGTCATGGAACGCGGCCGACCCTACCCGCCGGGCGGATTCGCCCGCACGCCCAGCGAGTTCAGTGAGAACTTCTGGTCGCCGGCCGATGAGCTGTACGGCCTCTTCGAGACCTGGAGTTTCCGGGGGCTCGAGGGCGTGGTCTCCAGCGGTCTCGGCGGCGGGTCGCTGATCTACGCGAACGTGCTGCTGCGCAAGGATGCGGGCTGGTTCGTGCACGACTCGCCGCTGCCGGGCGGGGGCTACGAGAACTGGCCGATCAGCCGCGCCGACCTCGATCCGCACTACGACGCCGTCGAGGCGATGATGGGCGCCATCCCCTATCCGTACACCGACACCGCCAAGACCGTCGCGTTCGAGGAAGCGGCGCACCGGGCGCGGCTGCGCACGTTCCGCCCGCCCCTCGCCGTCTCGTTCGCACCGGAGCGGGAGGGTCGCCCCTCGATCGGTCTGGTGCCGGCGGCGCCCTACGGGAACATCCACGGGTCGGAGCGGTTCACGTGCATGCTCTGCGGCGAGTGCGACATCGGCTGCAACTTCGGTGCGAAGAACACGCTCGATCACACCTACCTGTCCGCGGCCGCGCACGCGGGTGCCGACATCCGCCCTCTGCACGAGGTCAAGGGCTTCCGACGCGTGGACGACGCGTGGGAGGTGCGCTACCGCGTGCACGACCCCGTCGCCAGGACGAGCGTCGACCGCACGATCTTCGCCGCGAAGCTGATCCTCGCGGCCGGCACGTTCGGCTCGACGTACCTGCTGCTGAAGAACCGCGCCTCGATCCCGAGTCTGAGCACGGCGATCGGCACGCGGTTCTGCGGCAACGGCGATCTGCTCGGGTTCCTGTTCAACGCGCGCGAGAGCATCGAGCGCACCGCGAGGGCCCGCTCGCTCGTGAGCAGCCGCGGTCCGGTCATCACGAGCGCCGTGCGCGTCGCCGATCGCGTCGACGGCGACGACTCCGATGCGAAGGGCCGCGGGTACTACGTGCAGGATGCCGGATACCCCGGCTTCCTCAACTGGCTCATGGAGCTCAGCCAGCTGCGTTCGGTCGTCTCGCGCAGCACGCGCGTCGCGGTGCGGATGGTCGCCTCGCGCGTGTTCGGCGAAGGGCACTCGAACGTCTCGCGCGACCTCGCCTCGGCGATCGGCAAGGTGTCGCTCTCGTCGTCGTCGATGCCGGTGCTGGGGATGGGACGCGACCTGCCCGACGGCATGATGTTCCTCGAGGAGGGGCGCCTGCAGATCGACTGGACGACCGCGACCTCGATCGACTACTTCGACCACATGCGCGCGACCATGGCGCGCATCGCGGACGAGCTGGGCGCGGACTTCGCCGACAACCCGCTGTGGTGGGCCAAGCGCGTGATCACGGTCCATCCGCTCGGCGGTGCCCCGATGGGCCGGCATCCCTCCGAGGGCGTCGTCGACGCGTGGGGCCGCGTGTTCGGCGCGGACGACCTGTGGGTGCTCGACGGCTCGGTGATGCCCGGACCGGTCGGTCCGAATCCGGCGCTCACGATCGCGGCCTTCGCCGACCGCTCGATCGAGCATCAGCTCGAGAACCCCGCACCGCGTCGGGCGCGAACGGCGCCGCGCACGCCCCGCTCCGAGAGGACGATCATGACGGATGCCGCACCTCCCGCTCCGGGAGCAACCACCGTGCGCTTCACGGAGCAGATGAAGGGCTTCGTCAAGCTCGACGCGAGCGATCCCCGGGACGCGTACGAGGATGCCCGGATCCTCGACGAGAAGTTCATGTTCGAGCTCACGATCGAGACGACCGACATCGACGCGTTCGTCGCCGACCCGGCGCACGCGGGTTCGGCGACCGGCTACGTGGAAGCGGACATCCTGGGCGGCCGCGCCCCCGTGGAGCGCGGCTGGTTCAATCTGTTCGTGCAGCCCGGCGACGCTCAGGACCGCCGGATGATCTACCGGCTGTGGCTCACGGTCGACTCCGGGGCGACGTTCACGGTGCTGGGGTTCAAAGACGTGCACGACGATCCCGGCTTCGACCTGTGGGAGGACACGACGACGCTGTACGTGCAGCTGCTCACCGGACACGTGCCGCCGCCCGACGGCGGCGAGCTCGGCGAGCTGCTGCCGGTCGGCGATCCCGGCGTCGCGGGGGCGGGCGTGCTGCGCATCAAACCGCTCGACTTCGCGAAGCAGATGACGACCTTCCGCACGACCGGACCGGGCGGAGCCGCCGCGGTCGGGGCATTCGGCGGCCTGTTCCTCGGGCAGCTGTGGGACACGTACGCGGCTCTCGCGGCCACGGGGGACTGACGGGTGACCGCATCCTCGACGCCGATGGCCCGGGCGCGCTACGTGCGGCCGGGAACGCGCGACCAGCTGACGGAGTTCATCCCCTTCGACGCCGACGACGGCGTCCCGCTGACGATGCTCCACGTGACCCGCCAGGGCGCCGAGACGCCCCGCGGCCCTGTGCTGCTCGTGCACGGAGCCGGTGTGCGGGCGGAGATCTTCCGCCCCCCGCTCGAGCACACCCTGGTGGACGCGCTGCTGGACGACGGCTTCGACGTCTGGATGGTCAACTGGCGCTCGTCGATCGATCTCCGCCCGATCGCCTGGACCCTCGACGATGCGGCCGCCTACGACTACCCCGCCGCCGTCCGGCTGATCCTGGAGCGCACGGGCGCCCGCACCCTCAAGGCGTTCGTGCACTGCCAGGGGTCGACGTCGTTCATGATCTCGGTGATCTCGGGTCTGCTTCCCGAAGTGACGACGGTGGTCACGAATGCGGTGTCGCTCCACACGATCCTGCCGCCGTGGTCGGCGATCAAGATCCGGGCGCTCTCGCCGCTCGTGCGGCGATACAGTCCGACCCTGTCACCGCGGTGGGGCTATCGGTCCGAGGGGCCCCTGTCGCGCATGATACGGATCGGGGTGGTCGCGACGCACCCCGAGTGCGACAACGCGGTCTGCGCGATGGCGAGCTTCACCTACGGATCCGGGCACCCCGCCCTGTGGGCGCACCGGAATCTCGATCAGGCGACGCACGACTGGATCAGCGGCGAGTTCGCCGGAGCGCCGATGACGTTCTTCGCGCAGATGCGCACGAGCGTGATCGCCGGCCATCTCGTGCCGACCGGCGACGTCGACCTGATCGCGCCGGACCTGATGGCAGCGCCGCGCACCGACGCGCGGATGTCCTTCCTGGCGGGCGGCGACAACCGGTGCTTCCTGCCGGAGAGTCAACGGCTCTCCTTCGAGCACTTCGACCGGCTCTCTCCCGGTCGCCACACGCATCACGAGTTCCCCGGGTACGGGCACCTCGACGTCATCTTCGGGGCGAACGCCTGGCGCGACACGCATCCGGTCATCGTGCAGGAGCTGCACGACTGAGAGGCCGGGTCAGTCGCGCAGTCGCACCGAAAGGCACGTGACGCACCCCTCGAGCTTCTCGAACTCGGTGACCGCCGTCGCGACGACCTCGAGCCCGCGGGCGCGGTAGAGCTCGGCCGTCCGCGGCGCGTCCGCGGACATCAGCACCGTGCCCTCGTCGAGGACGACGACCGCCGTGCCATTGGGCTCCGGGACGGCGAGGAACGACTCGAAGAGCGAGGGGTCGTCCACGAGGGGCTCGAACCCGACCACCGTGCCGTCGGGGAGGGCGGTGACGCCGCTCTTGAGGTGGAGGACCCGGGTGACCGGGATCTCTTCGACCCGCCACCCGCGCGGTTCGAGCAGCCCGCGCAGCTGAGCGATGCCCTCGGCGTTCGTGCGCGACGACGCTCCGACGTAGACGGTGCGCCCGATCTTGAGCACATCGCCGCCGTCGATCGTGCCCGGCGACGCGATGCGCGCGAGTTCGAGCCCGGCATCCCGCACCGCGCCCAGGACGGTCGAGGCCTCGCCGCGCCGGGACTCGGCCCCCGCGCGACACAGCACCGCGAAGTCGCCGAACACCACGACGGCATCCTCGACGAACACGCCGTCGGGGTGCTCATCGGCGGCGGGCACCTCGATGACGTCCCAGCCCCGCACGCGGAACACCTCTACGTACGCATCCCACTGCCGGGCGGCGGCAGGCGGATCGACGGGAACGCGATCCAGGTGGGTCAGCTCGCCGTCCGCCAGTTGCGGCGACGGGCGGCGGACGAGCAGGCGCGGCATCGGAGATGCGGCCGGGTCAGCCGACGCCCGGGTAGTCGCGCCGTTCGGCGCCCACGTACAGCTGCTGGGGCCGGCCGATCTTGGTCTGCGGGTCGCCCTGCATCTCACGCCAGTGCGCGAGCCAGCCGGGCAGCCGGCCGATCGCGAACAGCACGGTGAACATGCGCGTCGGGAAGCCCATCGCCTTGTAGATGACACCGGTGTAGAAGTCCACGTTCGGGTAGAGCCGGCGCTCCTTGAAGTAGTCGTCGCTCAGCGCGAGCTCTTCGAGCTCCTTCGCGAGATCCAGGAGCGGATCGTGCACGCCGAGCTCGCTGAGCACTTCGTCCGCGGATTCCTTGACGAGCTTCGCGCGCGGGTCGTAGTTCTTGTAGACGCGGTGCCCGAAGCCCATGAGCTTCACACCGTCTTCCTTGTTCTTCACGCGCTCGACGAACCGCTGCACGCTCTCGCCGGAGTCGCGGATGCGGGCGAGCATCTCGAGGACCGCCTCGTTCGCACCGCCGTGCAGGGGTCCGTACAGCGCGTTGATGCCCGCCGAGATCGAGGAGAACTGGTTGGCGCCGGTCGAGCCCACGAGGCGCACCGTCGAGGTGGAGGCATTCTGCTCGTGGTCTTCGTGCAGGATCAGCAGGCGCTCGAGCGCCCGCGACATCACCGGGTTGACTTCGTAGATCTCGCTGAGCACGCCGAAGTTCAGCTTCAGGAAGTTGTCCACGAAGCTCAGCGAGTTGTCGGGGTACAGGAAGGCCTGCCCCACGCTCTTCTTGTGCGCGTAGGCGGCGATCACGGGGAGCTTCGCGAGCATGCGGATCGTGTTGAGCTCGACGTGCTCGGGGTTGTGCGGGTCGGACTCGCCCTCGTAGTAGGTCGAGAGCGCCGAGACCGCCGACGAGAGCACGGACATCGGGTGCGCCGTGTGCGGCAGGGCGGAGAAGAACCGCTTCAGATCCTCGTGCAGGAGAGTGTGGTGACGGATGCGATCATCGAACGCCGCCAGCTCGTCGGGGGTGGGCAGCTCGCCGTAGATCAGGAGCCAGGCGACCTCGAGGTACGTGCTGTTCTGCGCCAGCTGCTCGATCGGGTATCCGCGGTAGCGCAGGATGCCCTGGTCTCCGTCGATGAACGTGATGGCCGACTTCGTCGCCGAGGTGTTGACGAACCCGTAGTCCAGGGTCGTGTGGCCGGTCTGGCGGGTGAACGAGGAGATGTCCACACTCGGGGCGCCGTCCGTCCCGCGCAGGAGCGGGAACTCGGCGGTTCGATCACCGATCGTGAGGGTGGCCTTGTCCTGCTGGGTGCCCGCTTCGCTCACGGCGCCTCCTCGCGATTCATGGTCGTGCCGGGGGTCGGGGGCCCTGCGCAGCGCACCCGGAGGCGAGCTCCGAGAGCCGGCGTGATGACGTGGGATGCCGCGCCACCGCGCTCCTACAGCCTAATGCGCGCTCCGGCCTACTGCTGACACGACCAAAGCCCTCCGGCATCAGCTGGAGGAATCCTCTCATTCGTCATCCCGATGACAGGCGCCCCGCCGCGGCGGCGATCCGCTCGTCGCTCGCGGTGAGCGAGAAGCGCACATGCTCGGGGAAGTGCTCGCCGTAGAAGTGCCCGGGACCCGCCAGGATGCCGAGGTCGGCGAGTCGGCCGAGGCTCTCCCACGCGTCGCGACCCTCGGTCGCCCAGAGGTACAGCCCGGCCTCGCTGTGGTCGATGCGGAAGCCGGCCGTCTCGATCGCCGGCGCGAGCACCGCGCGCCGCGCGCCGTAGCGCGCCTTCTGCGCGCTCACGTGCGCATCGTCGGACAGGGCCGCGATCATCGCCGACTGCACGGGGCCGGGCAGCATGAGCCCGAGGTGCTTGCGCGCTGTGAGGAGGCGCCCCACCAGGGCCGGATCCCCCGCCAGGAAGGCGGCGCGGTATCCCGCGAGGTTCGACTGCTTGCTCAGCGAGTACACCGACAGCAGGCTGCGCAGGTCTCCCCCGGTGACCGACGGATCGAGGATCGACGGCACCGGCGTGGAGTCCCAGGGCGCCTTCCAGCCGAGTTCGGCGTAGCACTCGTCGGATGCCACCACCGCGCCGAGTTCGCGCGCGCGGGCGACTGCACGGCGCAGGAACGCCTCATCGAGCACTCGCCCGTCCGGGTTGCCCGGCGAGTTCAGCCACACGAGGCGTGTGTCCGCCGGCCAGTCGGCCGGGTCGTCCGAAGCGACCGGTCGCGCACCGACCAGACGGGCGCCGACGTCGTACGTCGGGTAGGCCGCGCGTGGATGCACGACGGCCGCGCCCGGTCCGATCGCGAGCAGGAGCGGGAGCAGCGCGACGAGCTCTTTCGACCCGATCGTGGGCAGGACGGCATCCGTGGTCAGACCCGGCACTCCGCGACGCCGGGCATACCACTGCACGATCGCCTCGCGCAGCGCGGGGGTGCCAACGGTCTGCGGGTAGGCGTGGGCGTCGGTGGCCGCCGAAAGCGCCGCGGCGACGACCGGTGGCGTGGGGTCGACCGGCGAGCCGATCGACAGGTCGACGATCCCGTCCGGATGGGTGCGTGCTCGCTCGGCATACGGAGCGACGGCATCCCACGGGTAGTCGGCGAGGTCCGCGACGCCCATGACGCTCTAGGGCGCCTGCGGCGGCAGGGCGTCGATGATCGGATGATCCTTGTGGATCACGCCGACCTTCGCGGCACCGCCCGGCGATCCGACGTCTTCGAACCACTCGACGTTCGCCTTGTAGTAGTCCTGCCACTCGTCGGGCAGGTCGTCTTCGTAGTAGATCGCCTCGACGGGGCACACCGGCTCGCACGCTCCGCAGTCCACGCACTCGTCGGGGTGGATGTACAGCATCCGGTCCCCCTCATAGATGCAGTCCACCGGGCACTCGTCGATGCACGCGCGGTCTTTCACATCCACGCACGGCAGGGCGATCACATACGTCACGTTCCCATCCTAATTCGCCGCGGGGTCGGTATCGGCTCGCGCGCGGCGGGGGTCGGGCCAGGCGACCACGATCGCGACCAGAACCGGGACGGCGATCGTCCACACGACGGCGAGCTGAGTCTGCGGGACGATCACCGATCCGCCCGGTCCGCGACCCGAGAAGACGAGCGTCGCGAGGATCATCCCGACCCCCGTCGCCAGCGCCGCCCAGCGGTCCGCCGTCAGCAGTCGCACGGCCACGAGGAGTGCCCCGCTGCCGATGATCGCGAGCACGAGTCCGAGAGGGAACCAGCCCACCGCGTACGAGTGCGCGATCGTGCCGGCGAGCCCGTAGACGCCGCCCACGAGGAAGGCCACCAGAAGCGTCGCGAGACGGGACAGCAAGGGATTCATCGGGGCAAGCTTAGGCGTCCGGATCCGCGGAGGTGGGCCGCTTCAGGCCGCGAGCCCCCACAGGCGCAGAAGGCCCGCCACGAGGGCGGCGGCCGCGACGACGACCAGGAACGGAGCCCGCAGGAGAAGGAGGCCGGCAGCGACCAGGATCGCCGGGATGCGGGCGTCGACGACGATCGCCTGACCCGCACCGAGCGTCTGCACCGCCACGAGCGCGGACAGGAGCGCAACGGTCAGCAGGTCCGCGATCCGCGCCGGGCGCGGCGCCTCGAGGAACCGCTGCGGGATCAGGTACCCGAGCGTCTTGAGCGCGACGCACACGATCGACGCGATCAGGAGCGCGTTCCAGAGCGTCACGAGCGGCACCCGGTCATGGCAGACCCACCCTCTCCGCGACGTCGTCAGGCTCTTCGGGCGGCGTCTCTTCGACGCCCAGCCAGTTGAACCAGCCGACGATGATCGCCACGACGGCGGCCACCAGGACGGGGATGCCGGGCATGAGAACCGGCGTGAGCACGGTCGCGACGACCGCGGCCGCGATGCCCACCGCGATCGGCTGCCGGTGCTTGAGTCGCGGCCACAGGAGTGCCAGGAACGCGGCGGCCGCGGCGGCATCCAGCCCGTAGGCCTTCGGGTCGCCCAGCACATCGCCCAGCAGCGCTCCGGCGAGCGTGGAGATGTTCCAGCCGATGTAGATCGCGATGCCGGTCACCCAGAACCCCAGCGTCTGGGCGTGGGTCGTCGTCTGGGCGAGCGACACCGCGGCGGACTCGTCGATCGTGAACTGCGCGGCCGCAGCGCGACGCCAGAAGCCGGTGCCGATCACGGGTGACATGCGCATTCCGTACGCGATGTTGCGCACGCCCAGGAGCGAGGCGGACGCGATCCCCGCGGCGGCCGCGGGGAGCCCGCCGGCCGCGATCACCCCGACGAATGCGAACTGGGAGCCGCCGGTGAACATGACCAGGCTCAGGACGCACGTCTGCCAGACGTCGAGCCCCGCGGCCACAGCGAGGGCTCCGAACGAGATCCCGTAGGCACTTGTCGCGAGCGCGACGCTCAGCCCCTGCCTCCAGGCGCGCCGGGTCTCGGCATCCCGGATCGAGGCGTCGGAGGTCACCCGCCCGAGCCTACCGAGGGCGCCGACGCGCGAGAACGTGCCGCCTCGAGGATCGTGGCCCGCCGGCCCTCCGCGTCTCCGGGCCGTGGATCAGACCCCGGCGTCCTGACGCTTCAGGCGCGACGTCGCGCGCGCGCGCTCGGTCGCGTCGAGGTTGACCTTGCGGATGCGCACGATCTCGGGGGTGACCTCGACGCACTCGTCGTCGCGGGCGAACTCCAGGCTCTCCTCGAGCGACAGCTGGCGCGGCGGCGTCATCGACTCGAACGAGTCCGACGTCGACGAGCGCATGTTCGTGAGCTTCTTCTCCTTCGTGATGTTCACGTCCATGTCGTCATTGCGCGAGTTCTCGCCGATGACCATGCCCTCGTAGACCTCTTGCGTCGGCTGCACGAAGAACGACATGCGCTCCTGCAGTGCGATGATCGCGAACGGCGTGACCACGCCCGAGCGATCGGCGACGATCGACCCGTTCTGGCGCGTGACGATGTGTCCCGCCCACGGCTCGTAGCCGTGCGAGATCGCGTTCGCGATTCCGGTGCCGCGGGTCGTGGTGAGGAACTCGGTGCGGAAGCCGATCAGTCCGCGCGACGGGACGATGAACTCCATGCGCACCCAGCCGGTGCCGTGGTTGGTCATGTTGTCCATGCGGCCCTTGCGCGCGGCGAGCAGCTGCGTGATCGCGCCCAGATACTCCTCGGGCGCGTCGATCGTCAGGTGCTCGAACGGCTCGTAGGTCTTGCCGTCGACCTTCTTGGTCACGACCTGGGGCTTGCCGACGGTCAGCTCGAAGCCTTCACGGCGCATGTTCTCCACGAGGATCGCCAGGGCGAGCTCGCCGCGGCCCTGCACCTCCCACGCGTCGGGCCGGCCGATGTCGACGACCTTGAGCGAGACATTGCCGATGAGCTCCCGATCGAGGCGGTCCTTGACCATGCGCGCCGTGAGCTTGTGACCCTTCACCTTGCCGACGAGGGGGCTCGTGTTCGTGCCGATCGTCATCGAGATCGCGGGGTCGTCGACGTGGATCTGCGGCAGCGGGCGCACGTCTTCGGGGTCGGCGATCGTCTCGCCGATCGTGATGTCCTCGAATCCGGCGATCGCGACGATGTCGCCGGGGCCCGCGCTCTCGGCGGGGTAGCGCTCGAGTGCGCGGGTCTTGAGCAGCTCGGTGATGCGCGCGTTGCTGACCGTGCCGTCCGCGCGGACCCACGCGACGGTCTGGCCCTTCTTGAGCGTGCCGTTGAAGACGCGCAGCAGAGCGAGACGGCCGAGGAACGGGCTGGAGTCGAGGTTCGTGACCCACGCCTGCAGCGGCGCGTCGTCGTCGTACGCGGGCGCCGGGACGTGCTCGAGGATCGCCTGGAACAGCGGCTCGAGGTCGTCGTTGTCCGGCAGTGCGCCGTTGTCGGGCCGAGTGCGGGATGCCGCTCCTGCGCGACCGCTCGCATACACGACCGGCACGTCCAGCAGCGCGTCGACATCGAGGTCGGGGACATCGTCGTGCAGGTCGGAAGCGAGCCCCAGCAGGAGGTCGTGCGCCTCTTCCTCCACCTCGGCGATCCGCGCGTCGGGGCGGTCGGTCTTGTTCACGAGCAGGATGACCGGCAGCTTCGCCTCGAGCGCCTTGCGCAGCACGAAGCGGGTCTGCGGAAGCGGGCCCTCGCTCGCGTCGACCAGGAGCACGACGCCGTCGACCATCGACAGGCCGCGCTCGACCTCTCCGCCGAAGTCCGCGTGTCCGGGGGTGTCGATGACATTGATCGTGACCGGCACGTCGGTGTGGGCGCCGTTGTACGTGATCGCCGTGTTCTTCGCGAGGATCGTGATGCCCTTCTCGCGCTCCAGGTCGTTCGAGTCCATCGCGCGCTCCTCGACGTGCGCGTGCTCTCCGAACGATCCGGTCTGGCGCAGCATCGCATCGACCAGCGTCGTCTTGCCGTGGTCGACGTGGGCGACGATCGCGACGTTGCGGAGGTCAGAACGGAGGGCGCGCGCCATGGAGAATCCTTGCAAGAACGGGGAAGCGCCCGGAGCCGGGCATCCCCAGTCTACCGGGCGCTTCCTGAGCGTCCCTCTCGGCGTCCGTGCGCCGCGCGGATCAGTCCTCGCCGGCCGAGGCGTTGACCAGCAGCGCCCGCGCTTCGCGCCGAGCGCGCTGCTCGTCCGGGTTGGGCACCGGCACGGCCGCGATGAGCCGCTGCGTGTACGGATCGGTCGCGCCGCGCAGGATCTCGTCGCGCGTGCCGATCTCGACCAGCTTGCCCAGGTGCATCACGGCGATGCGGTGGGCGAGGATGTCCACGACCGCCAGGTCGTGGCTGATGAACAGGCACGCGAACTGCAGCTGCTGCTGCAGCTCCTGCAGCAGATCGAGGAAGCGCGCCTGCACCGACACGTCCAGCGCCGACGTGGGCTCGTCCGCGACGAGGAGCTCGGGCGCGAGCGCGAGTGCCCGGGCGATGCCGACGCGCTGACGTTGACCGCCGGAGAGCTCGTGCGGGAAACGGTTGCGGTACGACATCGGCAGCTCGACCTGGGAGAGCAGCTTCTCGACGCGGCGGTCGAGGTCCTTGCCCTTGGCCTCACCGGACAGCAGGATCGGCTCGCCGATCGACTGGCCGATCGGCATGCGGGGGTTCAGCGACGACGCCGGATCCTGGAAGACGATCCCGGTACGACGCCGGATGCCCTGCAGGTCCTTCTGGGTCGCGTGCGAGATGTCGGTGCCGACGGCGGTGAGCTTGCCCTCCGCGATCGGGAGCAGTCCGATCGCGGCGCGCCCGAGGGTCGTCTTTCCCGACCCCGACTCCCCCACGAGACCGACGATCTCGCCGGGGTAGATCTGCAGATCGATGTGCTCGGCGGCGCGGAAGGCCGGAACGCGGCCGCGCTTGGGATAGTCGATCGCGACGTCCTCGAACGACAGGACCGGGGCGCGGGTCTCGGCGACCGCCTCGGACGCGGCATCCGCTCGCTCGCGGATGGCCGCGATCGCCGGGACGACCTGTCCGTCGCCTTCCACGACCGCCTCTTCGACGTCGTTCGCCTCGAGGACCCCGAGGCCGAGGTGCGGCACCGAGGCGAGCAGCTGCTGCGTGTACGGGTGCTCGGGGGCGTGGAAGATCTGGTTGACCGTGCCGGACTCGACCACCACGCCGTTCTTCATCACCATGATGCGGTCGGCGAGGTCGGCGACCACGCCCATGTCGTGCGTGATCAGGATGATCGCCGAGTCCAGGCGCTTGTGCAGGTTGCGCAGCAGATCGAGGATCTCCGCCTGCACCGTCACGTCCAGAGCCGTCGTCGGTTCGTCCGCGATCAGCAGCAGCGGGTCGCACGAGATCGACTGCGCGATCATGGCGCGCTGGCGCTGGCCGCCCGACAGCTGGTGCGGGTACTTGTCGAAGGACTTCTCCGGAGACGGCATCTCGACCAGCCGCAGCAGCTCGATCGCCTTCTCCTTGGCCACGGTCGGCGGCATGCCGCGATCGTGCGAGCGCAGCGCCTCCACGATCTGGAACCCGATCGTGTAGACGGGGTTCAGCGCGGTCATCGGCTCCTGGAAGATCGGCGCGATCTCGTTGCCGCGCAGCGACCGCAGGGTCGCGTCGTCGACACCGCGAAGCTCGCGCCCGAGGAGCTTGATCGAACCGGTGACGCGTGCGTTCTCGGGCAGGAGGCCCAGCAGCGCCATCGAGCTCGTGCTCTTGCCCGATCCCGATTCGCCTACGATCGCGAGGACTTCACCGCGTCGCACGACATAGTTGAGGTCGATCGCGGCGGGGTAGAACTCGCCCTCGACCCAGAAGTCCACGCCGAGGTCCTGCACCTCCAGGATGGTCTCCGGAAGGTCTTTGTGCGACGCCGCGATCTCGGCCTCGATGCCCGGAGTGTCAGTCATTGGATGTGTCCCATCTGCAAAGCTTGAGGTCATGGCGTTCCAGGAGATCGTGTACCGTCCCGCGTTCGGACGAGTGCTCGCTGTGACCACCGTGGTCGTATGCGCGTTCGGAGTCGTCGCGCTGTTCTGGAGTGATCCGGCGTCCGCGATCCGCTACGTGTGGCCGATCATCCTGGTCGCCGCGATCGCGTGGGCCGTGTTCTGGCGACCGAGTCTGCGCATGCAGGAGCACGGGATCACGGTCGAGAACGTCTTCCGGACGTTCTTCGTGCCGTGGCCGTCGATCCAGGCGATCGACACGCGCTGGTCGCTGACGATCCACACGTCGCGCGGCGCCATACCGGTCTGGGCGACGCCGGCTCCGGGTCGTCACCGTGCCTTCGGCCTCGCGCGTCACGACTTCGACGGCGTCGGCGACTCCGCGCGCGGCGAGCACGGGAGCCTCCGACCCAGCGATGCGCTCAGCACGCCGACCGGCAACCTGGCGCAGGCGATCCGCGGCCACTGGGAGCGTCTGCGCGACAGCGGCGCCTTCGCGAGCGGCGAGGACCCCGACGCGCTGACCGTGACGTGGCACTACGCGACGGTCACGGTGATCGCCGGCCTGATCGCGGCCACGGTGATCGGTCTGCTGGTCTAGCAGCGTCACCGTCACCGCTCCGGATTGAGGGGCTCGTCCTGCGCGTCCCCCGGCTGCTCGGGCCGTTGGTCGTGATAGTTCACGACATCGCCTGTGTACACCGCCTCCATCGGCACGGTCACCGTCGGCGCGGCCGTCGGCTCGGTGCGATCGAGGATGGGGACCACCGGACCCTTGGCGCGACCGGCACGACGCATCGCTCGCTCGCTCGGCATCTTCTTCTGACGCGGGTCGAACGCGTCGCGCAGACCGTCGCCGATGAAGTTGACGCACAGGGCGATCGCGATGATGAAGATGCCGGGCCACCAGAACAGCCAGGGCCGCGTGGAGAAGGCCGCCTGGTTGTCCGAGACGATCTTGCCCAGTGAGGTGTCCGGTGCCTGCACGCCGAAGCCGAGGTAGCTCAGCGCGGACTCCAGCAGGATCGCGCCGGCCATGAGCAGCGTCGCGTTCACGACGATCACGCCGACCGCGTTGGGAAGGATGTGACGGAAGATGATGCGCCGGTCACGGGCGCCCGACACGCGCGCGGCATCCACGAACTCCCGCTCGCGCAGCGTGAGGAACTCGCCGCGCACGAGTCGCGCCATCGTCGTCCACGCGAAGATGCCGATCACGACACCGAGCACCGCGGCGCCCAGGTTTCCGAACGTCCGCCCCAGGACCGAGCCGATCACGATCAGCGGGATGGTGATGATGATGTCGGTGAAGCGCATCAGGATGGAGTCGGTCGCCTTGCGGTAGTACCCCGCGATCGCGCCGATGACCACACCGATGATCGTCGCGACGACGCCGGCGATGACCATCACCATGAGCGACTGCTGCGCGCCGCGCATCACGACCGCGAAGATGTCGCGGCCGACTTCGTCCTGACCGAACGGGTGCTCCCCGATCGCGAACGGCCACAGGCTGAGCGTCGGAACGCCGTTGTTGATCTTCGGGTTGATCTCATCCCAGGAGTACGGCCACCAGCCGGTGATCCGGAAGCCCCAGAGGTTCACGCCGACCGAGGTGAACGCCATCACGATGATGAGCGCCAGCACGATCATCGCGATCAGCGCGCCACGGTGCCGGAAGAACCGGCGGCGGACGATCTGGCCCTGACTGAGGCCCTCGGTCTCCTTCTGCTCGATGGAGATCTCGGCGACGGCCGCCGACTCGTCGGAGGCGGCAGCGGCAGGGCTTCGGGTGTCTGTGGTGTCGATGCCAGTGGTGTTCATGTCAGCCCACCTTGATTCTCGGGTCGAGCGCCGCATACACGAGGTCGGCGATCAGATTGAACAGCACGGCCAGCGTCCCGGTGACGACGAAGAACGCCATCACCGGATTCGGGTCGACAGCGCGGAGACCGTCGACGAAGAGCCGGCCCATGCCGCTCCAGCCGAAGACCGTTTCGGTGACCACCGCGCCGCCGATGATGGCGCCGACGTCGAACGCGATGATCGTCGTGATCGGGATCAGCGCGTTGCGGAACGCGTGGCGCACCACGACGGTGCGCGGGGTGAGGCCCTTCGCGCGTGCCGTGCGGATGTAGTCCTGGTTCATGACCTCCAGCAGGCTCGCCCGCGAGTAGCGGGTGTAGCTCGCGAACGAGATCAGGATGATGGCGATCGTCGGCAGCAGCAGGTGCGTGAACAGGTCGATCCCCTGCACCCAGAAGTTTCCGCCCAGACCCGGCGTCGAGGCGCCGACCGTCGCGATCGGACGACCGCGGACGCGGCTGGAGTTCGCGTACGCCTGCCAGTACGACATGTACTTGTCCAGCGCGATGATCGCGGCGCACAGGAAGCCCACGATCGCGGTGGTGCGCATGACCGGCGCGCGGTCGGGTGCACCCATGAACCAGCCGACGGCGCCGCTGACGACGACCGCGAGCACCGCGAGGAGCAGGAAGAACCACAGCGTCATCCCGTTGAGGATGTAGTTCATCATCGGGAAGTACAGCGCGACGCCGACCAGCGCGACGATGAGCGACGCGTAGAGGGCACGGCGATTGCGCAGACCGGTGGAGATCGCCGTGATGCCGATCGCGATGCTGAGGGCCAGCGCGGCGTAGACGACGATTCCGATGGACGGGTCGGAGAACCACTCGGTCACGGACAGGAACGTCAGGACCGCGGCGGTTGCGGCCGCGGAGACGCCGAGCACGAGCCATCTGCGCTTCCACGGGCCGCCGATGATCGACATCCAGAGCACGCCCGCGACGAGGGATATGCCGATGATCACCGGCACCGAGATCGTCGGATCGCCCAGCCAGTCGTTCAGGCGGATCGCACCGTACTGCTTGAGGAGCACCGCGACCCAGAAGATCGGGAGCGAGAAGAACAGGAACGACACGAGCGTGACGCTGTAGTCGAATCCGCTGTACTGACGCAGCGCCGACACGATGCCGACGGTGAGTCCGAGGAGGATCGCCACGACCGTGGCGGTGGTGACCAGCGTCAGCGTCGACGTGATCGCGTTGCCCAGCAGCACGTTGACCGGCTGGTTCTGGACGCTGACCCCGAAGTCGCCGCGGAAGAGGGCGCCGAGCCACAGGAAGTAGCGCAGCGGGGGCGGGACATCGAGGTTGAGGAGCTTGGTGCGCGCTTCGATGAGCTGCGCTTTGTTGGGTGCACTGCTTTGTCTCAGCTCGTCGAGGGGATCGCCCGCGAACGAGGTGAGGATGTACATCAGGAAGGTCGCGGCGAACAGAACGAAGATCGATGCGATCAGTCGCCGGATGATGAATGAAGCCATGGTGTGGCCGCCTGCCAATCGGTGATCCAGCACGAGCGGACTCCGCGGGCATCCAGTCCGCGCGGCCGCTCTGCCACTGGGAGGAGTCTAACGGGTGGGGTGCAGGATTCCTGAGGAATCCTGCACCCCACCGTGGTTGTCCGGTCGTCAGCCGAGCATCAGCTCAGCGTCGTCCGAGACGACGATCACTCCTCAGTGCCGGCGTCCGTGACCTCCCAGTCCCATGCGTTCCAGAAGATCGTGGGCGCGAGGATCGACGGGTCGATGTTCGTCACACGGTCGCTGTAGGCGGTGACGCCCGGGAACTGGAAGATGGTGACCCCGTAGAAGTCATCCCACAGGATCTTGTCGGCCTGCTGCTTGATCTCGATCTGCTTCTCGGGGTCGAACTCCGACGAGATCTGAGCCGACAGGTCGTCGATCTCCGGGTTCGAGTAGAAGTTCAGGTTGTTGATTCCACCCGTCTCGAAGATCGCGCTCCAGTCGGTCGCGCCGGTGTTGGTCGACTGCCATCCGAAGAAGACCGCGTCGTAGGCACCGGGGGTGCCCAGGAGGCCGCCCCACTGCTCGGAGCCGCAGTCGGTCACGTTGAAGCCGGCCTGTGCCGCGGACGCCTGGATGAGCGCGAACTCGTTCACACGACGCGGGTTGTTCGACGCGTACAGGATGCAGACGTCGCGGTTCGTGACACCCGAAGCATCCAGCAGCGCCTTGGCGCCCTCGATGTCGGGCTCGGCGTACGCGTCGGAGCCGTTGTTCGCGACCGACTCGTCGTAGCCCTCGGCACCCGGGACGAAGATCTGCGAGCTGCGCAGCAGCGCGTCCTCGCCGGCGATCGGGACGATGAGCTTGTCGACGATCTCCTGGCGCGGAACCGTCTTCAGGAACGCCTCACGCACGTTCGGGTCCTTGAAGATGTTCTCCGGGTTCTTGCCCTGATCGAACTGCAGGTCGAGGTGCTCGTACGTGCCCTCGACGCCCGTGATGACCGTGACGCCGTCGATCGCGTCGACCGCGGTCTTGAGGTCGGCGGTCGCCTGGGGCGAGATGACGTCGACTTCACCGTTCTCGAGCGCCTGCGCTGCCGCGAGCGGGTCGGGGATGAAGCGGATCGTAATCTCCTCGATGTTCGCCGCGTTGTCGCCCTTGTACTCGGGGTTCGCGGTGAGGGTGATGTACTGGTCGGCGACGAAGTCGCTGATCACGTACGGACCCGTGGCGAGGTAGAGCTCGGGGTCGTCGGGCAGCTCGGTGAAGTTGAAGCCACCGTTCCAGAACGACGAGATCGGCGCGAGGGCGGCGTCGTCCTCGTTCTGGATCGCGTCGAGGACGGCCTGCTTGGCCTCTTCGGGGTCGTCGACACCGAGGGCGTTCTTGCCCACGACGTGAGCCGGAAGCGGCGAAGCGAAGGCGAGCTCCCAGTCGACGTACGGCTGCGAGTAGACCAGGGTGATCGACTTGCCGTCGTCGCTGATCTCGGGCATGTCGTGCACGAGACCGAAGCGCGAGTCGGGCGATGCGCCGCTGTCGAAGTAGACGACATCGGTCGGGAACGCGTCGGTGAACTCACCCGTGTCGGGGTCGGTGAACTCGCTCGGGTCGAAGTCGGGGGTGTCCAGCGAGCGGGACAGGGCCGCCCAGTTGAGCATGAGGTCCGCGGCATCCACCGGAACGCCGTCCGACCAGGTGACACCGTCGGCGATCGTGTACTTGATGGTCAGCGGGTCTTCCGAGACCATCTCGTACGAGCCGAAGGAGGTGTTCTGCACCAGCTCGGGGGTGTTGTTGTAGTAGTTGAAGCCATCGAGCGTCAAGTACGTGATGTTGTTGTTCGCGGTCGCGTTACCGAACGACGTGTTGCCGTTGTACGAGTAGAACGCCTGGTTCCACGCAGCGGTGATCGACGAGCCTTCGACGAGACCGGAGTCGTCGCCGTTGTCGCCGCCTCCGGCGG
>JAESFR010000224.1_pt1 | contig 23706 bp, 24 predicted proteins | sample 9266191 | NCBI WGS metagenome assembly JAESFR01 (sample SAMN14503063, study PRJNA617104) | algae metagenome | isolation source: Pleurocapsa minor HA4230-MV1 and co-occurring heterotrophs from cement on... | place: USA: Nuuanu Pali Lookout, Hawaii | collected 2009-07-20
GCCGTACCCGCCGCAGCTGTTCCACTACGACACCACCCAGGTTCCGGCGCGTTGGATGGACATCACCACTTCGCGCTCGAGCGGGCAGGTGTGCGGAGTCACGTCGAGCTTCTCGCCGTTCGCGATCGGCTACACGGAACCCGAGACGTTCGACTTCTCCGGCTTCTTCAACCCGGTCTCGATGACAGCGGACAACATCGCGAAGGCGGGGCAGGCCATCCCCGTGAAGTTCTCGCTGCACGGTGATCAGGGTCTCGAGGTGATCGAGTCGGCGCGCTTCGTGATCGAGGGCACCGACAGCACGCCCGAAGGCCAGTCGATCCCTGTGACGACGGCCGGTGCCAGCGGCCTGTCCTACAGCGCCGGGAGCGACACGTACACCTACGTGTGGAAGACGAACAAGGCGTGGTCGCTCAAGACGGGCCGGTTCGAGCTCGCCCTGACCGATGGCACCGTGCACTCGTTCCACGTGACGTTCAAGAAGTGAGTCTCAGCGCGTCGCGCCCACGAAGGTCAGCACACTCGCCAACCCTTCGGGCGTTCCCGGCCAGTGCCGCTCGATCGCGTCCATCCCGGCGTGACGGATGGCGAAGCGCAGCACGATCGCCACGATGATCGCGTCGTCGGCGTAGCCCAGCACCGGGATGAAGTCCGGGACCAGATCGATCGGCAGAAGCAGGTAGCCGAGCAGGCCGATCAGCCACCAGCGCGTGCCGCGCGGAACGGTCGGATCGGCGGCGAGTCTGCGCACCAGTCGGATGACGTCGGGCACGAGCCGCAGGATGCCGCGCCAATCGACGTCGTTGCCCGCCCGCCGCTGCTGCACCCAGAGCACGACGAGCAGCACGACCCAGAGCAGCAGAATCCCGCCCAGCACGCTCAGCACGATCGTCAGCCACTCAGGCATGACGTTCGCTCGGGTGAGAGTTGGGCTGCACAGGTCGATTCAACCCCGTGATCCCGAGTGCCGGCATCCGGCTCGACGGCGACGGAGGAGCGTGCGTCACGGAAATGCGGGCGGGGTGGGCCTGCCGATATGGTGTGAGCACCGGCAGTGCGATTCCTGGGGGTTGAACCCTGCCGGTAGGGGTCTCTTTTGGGGGAGATTGATGACTGACGTCCCGACGTCGGCGAGCCCACCGCCCGGGTGGTACGCCGAATCGCCGCACGCTGCGCGGCTGCGCTGGTGGAACGGGTCGGCCTGGACGGAGCACTACCAGGCTGCGACCGACACGAGCGCGATCCCCGCGCCCGTCGAGACGCCGGCGGCCGTCGTCGGGCCCGTGCCCGAGCCCCTGCCGACGACGCGTGCGGCCCGGAGGGCTGCCGCGACCGCTGCAATGGACACCACCGGCGCCGATCAGGCGGTGCCGGTGTGGGCGGCGATGTCAGCCCGGACGACCGAGCACGACGCCGTTGCGCCGCTCGCGGTCCCTGCGCCGGATGCCGCGGTTCCTGCGCCGGAACTTTCGGTGACCGCCCCGAGCGAACCGCACCGGGAGCCGGCACCCGCAGCAGGTCCGCTCGGCGGTGGCGCGGGTGCTCAGCCGGCGATCTGGCCGCCGCCCGCCCCTGTCGAACCGTTCGGGTGGGGTGCGACTGCCTCCCCGGACGCGGAACCGACCGGCGATGCGCCGGCCCCGCCGGCTTCCGCGGCGTCGACGGCGACGGATGCCGGCGCCGAGAAGCTGCCGGTTGCGCGGGCGTTCGCTCCCGAGGCGTTCCCCGATCAGATTCTCGGGCGCTCTGCGCGCGCCGGTGACTACCGCCCGCCCCTTCCGCCGGTGGCCTACCAGCCGCACGCGTACGTCGCCGTGCCGGGTGCGAACTTCATCCCGGTGACGTCGCGGAACGGACCCGCGTCGGCGTCGCTCGCGCTGAGTTTCCTCGGTGTCGTCGCGGGCATCCTCGTGCACGCGCTGGTCACTCCGACGAACCCTTCGCTCGCCGGCCTGCTCAACCTCCTGATCATCGCCGCGTTCCTCTCGGCGCTGGGGCTCGCCGTCGTGGCGCTGGTGCTCGCCGCCCAGCGACCGACGCGAAAGGGCCGGTCCGTTTTCGCGCTCGTGGTCTCGGCGCTGCTGCTGATCGGCACGTGCACGGCCTTCGCGCTGCGCCTCATCCCCGTCGGGGCGCTCTACAGCGGCGGTTAGACTCGCGGCATGCGAACACCCGCCCGACTGATCGTGCCCGTGCTCGCCGTCGCGCTGCTCACCGGATGCGCCGCACCCAGCGCCGACGGCTCGAATCCGCTGAGCGAGGTCGAGAAGGTGATCGACCTGATTCCGTGGGCCAAGCAGGTCGCGGCCGACGCGAACGCCGACGTCGTGGCCGAGAAGATCGAGGAGATCAAGGCCGGCCTGCCCGATGTGAACCTCCCGGCCGAGACGAAGGCCGACATCGAGAAGCGGCTCACCGAACTCGGGGATGCCGTCGCCGCAGACCCTTCCGCGGTCGCGCAGCACGCCACCGAGCTCAACGCGATCATCGCCGAGATCACCGCCGCACTGTGAGCTCGGCTCGATGATCATCGAGTTCGACAGCGACATCTTCCAGTGGGATGCGCGCACCGACGCGGCCTGGTTCTTCACCTCCCTGCCGCCCGAGCTCGCGACCGACATCCGCGAGATTCCTCGCCCTCAGCGCGGGTTCGGCTCCGTGCGCGTCCGCGCGCACATCGGAGGCTCGACGTGGACGACGTCGATCTTCCCCGACTCCGAGTCGTATTTGCTGCCGCTGAAGAAGGCGGTGCGGGATGCCGAGGGTCTGGTGCCCGGCGGCCCCGTCTCTGTGCGCCTGGAGATCCTCGACGCCTGACCCCGCGCTTTTTCGCGGTCGTTGAGCGAGCGTAGCGAGTCGAGACGCCCTACATTCCCTCGGTCGTTGAGCGAGCGAAGCGAGTCGAAACGCCCCGAGCTCCTTCGGTCGTTGAGCGAGCGCAGCGAGTCGAACGCCCCAAGCTCCCGCGGTCGTTGAGCGAGCGAAGCGAGTCGAAACGCCCCACATCCCCTCGGTCGTCGAGCGAGCGCAGCGAGTCGAAACGCCGCCCACTCACCCGCAAACCACAGCGATCCACCGCTCCTCAGCGTGAGCCCATACTTGGCCAAGCCTGAGCTAAACTGCGTTGACACAGCATGAGAGTGATCTCATGCTGGATGGTCGAGGGACGATTCACGTGAATGTGGATCTCGCGGTCGCCTTTTGGGGAGGCGGACTGGGGATCCGGGTGAAAGCGCCTCGCTTCAGGTCTGGGGATGCTGAGCGGGGACTGCAAACGTGGGTCGGCCCTGCTCTGGGGAACTGGGACGCGCAACTCGGGTGTTTCGGCGTTGGTCATTGGCCGGCGGTGTCAGAGCTGACCATCAACAACAACACCAAGGGGAGTTGCACGCGCATGCGTACTTTCATCAAGAACTACATCGAAGCCAAGAAGGCCCAGAAGCTCGAAGAGACCGGCGAAGAGGGCTTCTCGCTCATCGAGCTCATCGTCGTCGTCGTGATTCTCGGCGTTCTCGCCGCTGTCGCGATTCCGATCTTCCTCAACATCCAGGAGCAGGCAGAGCAGAGCGCGGCCGACACTACGGCAGCGAACGCAGCCACGCAGTGGGCAGCGGCGACTGCTCAGAACCAGACGCCGACGTTCACCAACTTCCCGGGGTACACGGTCACCGTCTCGGCCGGCGCGACCCTCGACTCATTCTGCGTGACCGCGGTGCAGAGCGCCGCACTCGGTGCCAAGACCGGCACTGCCGGCACTGCACCGGGCTGCTGAGAGCGAATTTCAACCACGAGTGTGTGATCTGCGGGTCATCGTCCCGCAGATCACACACTCCTCCTAACGAGGGCTATTCAATGAGCAGGCGAGGTGATTCGGACGGCTTCAGCATCGTCGAGGTCATTGTCGCGATGTTCCTGCTCGCAGTCGTCGCAATTGCCATCCTGCCGGCCCTCGTGCAGGGCGTGCGATTTTCAAGTCAACAGTCTGCTGTTGCGACAGCAACGCGCGAGCTGAATGCAATGGTCGAGGCGGCGCGAGACACACCGTCATGCGCTGAGCTCACCGCACTTGCCGCGTCCAGAACCTTCACTGATGGTGCGGGTCGAACACTCACCAGTTCTGGCGTCGTGGGCGCCTGCGCGGCGAAGTCCGCAGTGAGCTTGAGGCTCAGCGCCGTGAATTCGGGCGGAACAACGTTGGCAAACGTTTCTGCACTGGTGTACGTGCCATGAAGGGTACGCGACCGGAGGGCGACGAAGAACTCGGTCTTACGCTCATCGAATTGATCGTTGCCGTGCTCGTGGCGAGCGTTCTTCTGGCCGCCGCCGCAGCTATCCTCAGCAATTCCTGGACGACGCAGCGAAACGTCACCAGCGTCAGTGATGCGACAAACCGTGGGCAACTTATCTCGTCCGGAGTTGAGCGGGCGATGCGCAACGCTATTGCCTTCGACGTCTCCGTTGACGGCACCACGTTGAGGGTACATACCTCCTTAGGAGGTTCGCTCACGTGCCAGGGCTTCGCCTTGGTGAGCGGCGAATCTCGGATGTCATTGAGCTCGTCGGCCCTTTCGGCATCGACAAATTGGCCGTCGTGGCAGGCGGGCATCCAACAGCAAGGATCCTCGCCCTACTTCACGCAATCCGGCTCTCAAGTTGCATACCGATTCGACATCGGCACGAGTTCTGCTCCGGTTCGATTCGTCGGACAGGCCGGTACCAGGACCGCATCGACAGGAGTGAGTGCACCATGTTGGTGATCAAACGCATGCACCGGTCGCGCCCCGCGGACGAGTCGGGCGCCGTGCTGGTGACGGTTCTCGTCGTGATGCTCGTCGGCTTCGTCGTGGCGAGTGTTGTCGCGGCGTCCGTGCTTTTCACGGTGCAGTCCAATACGAGTAATCGAAGCCGCACCCAGGCGTTCATCGCAGCCGAATCGGGTCGGGATGCCGCAGTCGCGGGCGTGGTGGCTGGATGCGGTAGCACCACCTTCACCGGTAGTAACCCGACATTCGCCTCGACGGTTTATGTGACGAGCGGCAACCAGCCCACGTCAGCGACCGACGCAGGCGTCGCGCAGGGTTGTCCGACCGCGACTTCCCGCTTCATTGTCATTCGATCGACCGGAACCGGCGCAAACGGTGCGACCACGACGATCGACTCGGTATACCCGTGGGTTGTCAGCTACACCCAACAGCCGGGCGGCGTCGTCACATACTTCTCGGGAGGCTTCACTGCCGGCGTATCTCACTACACGGGCGACCTAGTTCTCCGCAACGGCAATTGGGCGTGCACTCAAGGCGCGATTCTCACCGGCGACCTCTACGTCCTCAATGGCACCGTCGGATTCAGCAACAACTGTCGTGTCGAGGGAGACATCTGGGCAAACGGCAACGTTACGAGCAACAGCCAGACGATCGCGGTGACAGGTTCGATCACGACGAACGGGCTCGTCAGCCTGAGCTCGAACGGTGGAGCCACCGTGGGCAAGGATATCAACGCCGGCGGAAACATCACGCTGAGCGACCAGGGCAGCTCAACGGGGACAGTGGGCGGCAAGGTCACGAGCAAGAACTCGATTACGAAAGGATCGAGTTGGACGATCACTGGCGCCCAGACTCCGAACGGTCCCGACCCCGTCTTCGACCCGACGCTTGCGTGGCTCAAGGCAGCGACGCAGTGGATCGATTTCACTTCCGGGACCAACTGGGGTACGAAGTACACCGCGACATCGGTCTGCAATTTGGTGAAGAACAACCCCAACCCGACGATCAAGGGTCTGCTCGAGACTCCCGGGACACCTCTCGTGCTCGACTTTTCGTCGTGCACCGGCAATGGCAATAGCGCCTTCGCCGTTAACGTGGCGCTGTCCAACGTCACGCTCCAGAGGGATGCCGTGATCATCGCTGGGCCATCGGCATCGCTCAGCGCCAACCTTTCGGGCACCATCAATCCTGCAAGCGGTACCACGAAGCAGCTTCTTTTTATCCACAACGACGCAAGCACCAACTATGTGAATGGTGAGCCCGTGCCCACCTGCGGCAACGGCAACCAGAAGGACACGTTCAATGTGAGTGGCGTGGTAAGTGCCGACGTGAAGGTCATGATGTATTCACCCTGCGGGCTCACCGGCACCCTAACGTCGAGCTTCAGTGGTCAGCTGTATACGAACGACAGCACCAACCTGCACTCGTCGGGCAACATCACGACCACCTATACATGCGCGGCGATGGCGTGGACTCCCGCCTTCAACCAACTCGGCTGCAAGATCAAGGGTCAGGGCGGCGTGCAGAACGGTTCACAGACCCAGGCGCTGGGATCCCTCGTCTACCAGACGGAGCGCTGAGAGCATGGAGTCGCTCACGATTGCTCTCATCGTGCTGTCCGGGTTGCTCGGATTGGCTGTCGGGTCCTTTCTCAACGTCGTCGCTTACCGGGTGCCGGCCAAGATCTCGCTGCTCCGCGAGAGCCGGTGCCCCCACTGCGACACGGCGATCCGCGCGCGCGACAACATACCCGTGCTCGGCTGGATCGTTCGCAGAGGGAGATGCGCGAATTGCGAGGCTCCGATCTCCAAGCGGTATCCGCTCGTCGAGGCGCTGACCGGAGCATCATTCGCGTTCGTCGCCTGGTACTTCCTGACCGGCTTCGATGCAGCCCCGTGGTCGGAGTCGGGTTGGGCGTTGGCGCTCGTCCTGGTCGCCTACCTATTTTTCGCAGCGATCAGCATCGTGCTGACCTTGATCGATCTCGATACGCGTCGACTGCCGAACGCAATCGTGCTCCCTAGCTATGTCGTCGGGCTTGTGCTTCTCGGCAGCGCCGCCCTGATCAGCGCTGATGAAGCCGCCATGCTGCGGGGCGTGATCGGGATGGCGGCTCTGTACGCGTTCTACTTCATCCTGCGACTCGTTCGGCCCGGCGGGATGGGCGGCGGTGACGTCAAGTTGGCTGGCGTAGTCGGTCTCTACCTCGGTTTCATCGGGTGGGGAGCGCTCGCGGTCGGAGCGTTCTTCGCCTTCCTCTACGGCGGCGTCTTCGGCGTCGCACTCCTGATCGCCCGCCGCGCAGGCCGGCGGACGGCGATCCCGTTCGGCCCGTGGATGATCCTCGGCGCGTGGACGGGTGTCTTCGCCGGCGAGACGATCGGTCGCGGTTACCTCAGTCTCTACACGGGAAGTTAGGAAGTCCCCCCAATGGCGAAGTCCGTCGTCGCTCTCGAAGTGACCGAAGAAAGCGTCCGTGCGGCGGAGGTCACGACCGGGCGTACACCTCAGTTGCTCGGATACGGTGAAGTACCGCTCCCTCCTGACGCCGCGAAGGACTCCGAGATCCTCGACCCGGGCGTCGTCGCCGTTGCACTTCGACAGCTCTGGACGGGCGCGAGATTCAAGGCGAAGAACGTGACACTCGGTGTTGCGAGTCGCCGTATCCTCGTGCGCGAATACACCACGCAGCTCATGCGGCCCGATCTCCTCCGAGAAGCGTTGCCTTACCAGGTGCAGGATCTCCTCCCAGTCCCTGCTAGTCAGGCAGTCCTCGATTTCTTCCCTCTCTCGCAGCAGGGAGAGCAGGTCAGCGGTCTGCTCGTCGCCGCCGTGTCGGAATCAATAGAGCAGATCATTTCTACGCTGGACCGCGTCAAGCTTCGCACTCGTCACGTCGACTTGACAGCGTTCGGTCTTGCCCGTGCCTCCGCGTCGCTCGCAGCGCCCGAGGATACCGTCGCGATGGTTCACGTCGGAGACCATACAACTCAAGTCGTGGTCTCGAGGGCCGGAGTACCGCAGTTCGTTCGCATCCTGCCGATCGATATGCCTACCTCGGCGGCTGTTAGGCGGGCCGGACAGAGTGAACTACAGATAGTCGAGCCTGCCGTTGAGGCAGTGGTCGGCGGCTCGATTCGAACTCGCGGCGCGATGCGATCAAGCGGAACTGGTCCGGGGGCGTCGGATCTCGCGGGGCGCGTGCGCAGCACTCTCGCATTCTTCGGTGGTCGGCCGGGCGCCGAACCTCTGAGCACCGTGTTCGTCTCCGGAGCGGGAATCGCCGCAGAGGGAGCGCTCGCGGCGCTTACCACCGCGATCGACGTACCCATTCGGGTCGTCACCGTGGGTGACATCGTAGGCACGAAGACTGCGCCTGAAGGCGAGCTTGCTCTCAATCTTGTCAGCACCGTCGGCATAGCTTTGGGGGAGACGAACTGATGGCTCGCGTACCAGTTCCCGCCTACGCGGGGTTGCCCCGTCTGAATTTGATGCCGCGCGTGGAGGTTGCCCGCCGCGAGCGAGAAGCCCTCACTCGTCGATGGGTCTGGGGAGTTCTGGGCGCGGTGCTACTTACCTTGTTGATCATCGCCGGCGCGTTCGCCGTTCAATTCTTGGCCGCGCAGCGGCTCGCGGCTGAGCAAGCGCGTACCAATGACCTCCTGCTGCAGCTTTCCGCCCTGAGCGAGGTGAGTCAATCGCTCGCGACGGAGCAGGAGCTCACGCAGTTCCGGTCCGAGGCGATGGCCAACGACTTCGCCTGGCAACCCGTTGTCGCTAGCGTAGCCAGCACCCTTCCCCCGGAGGTCACGTTGACAGGGTTCGACGTCGTAGCGGGAGGGGCACCACAAACTGAGGACCCCGCCTCCGAACAGGGCCTGGTGGGGACGTTCACTCTCGACAGTCCGAATCCGATCGACATCGTATCGGCGGTTCGCTCGCTACGCGGGGTCCCAGGTGTTCTATACGCCGACGGTCAAGCCGTGACGTCGAGCACGGTGATCGAGGGCCATTACGCGTATGAATTGACGGTCACGTTCGACCAGACGATCTACTCGAACGTGTTCGCGCCCGAGGAAGGGAGCGGCTGATGCCCAAACAGCTCATCACCGTCATTGGACTCGTGATCTCAATCGGGATAGTCGCGCTCGGAGTCGTGCTCGTGGCTGTCCCGATGTTGCTCCAATCGTTCTCTACGGATGGACAGACTGCGTCGGTTGCCGCGAGCAATGATGTGTACGAGACGCAGCTTGTCGCGCTGCAAGAAGCGGACACACGTCAGGCCGAGATCGACGCCTCGGTTGCCACCCTCCGGGCGCAGATCCCGGCAACGGGGCAACTGGATGACGTTTTCGAAGTCGTCGGCAATGCCGCGGCTGCATCCGGAGTCACGATCACAAGCGTGACCGCGGGAGATTCGACGGTGTTCGTGGCTCGCAAGTCGGCCACAGATACCGCAGATCAACCGGATCCCGTTGCGTCGCCTTCCCCCGACGCCACGACCGATCCGGTCGCTCCCGCTGAGGGCACATCCGACGGCACCCTCCCGGCCGAAGGCTCCGTCTCGACCGACGAGTCGAGCACGATGACCGAGCTCTCGGGGCGGCAGCAAGTGGATTTCACTATCCAGGTGAAGGCGAACGACATGAACCAGGTGACCGCGTTCTTGGACGCGCTGCGTGCTGGCCCGCGTCTCTTCAGCAGTATCACCGCACTTGCTGCGACATCGGGCGAGGGAATTGAAGTCGCCGTTGACGGAGTCACGTACTTAGATTCGGAAGGTTGAGATGGACAACGCCGAACTCGAAGCCATTCTGTTCGAGGCAGCCAGGCACCGCGCGTCCGACGTGCACATCACGGCCGGGCGCCCGCCGCTCATGCGGACCGACGGCGATCTGGTCAGCATCCCGAATCATGGCGCAGTGCTGTCGGACAGTTGGGTGGAGGCGGCGGCGCTGAGCCTCATGGGTTCTGCGCAGCGAGAGGAGTTCGCCGAACGCCAGGAAGTCGACCTTGCGCACGCGTCGCCCGGCCTCGGGCGATTCCGCGTCAATGTATTTCGCCAACTCGGGGCGATTGCGATCGCACTTCGGTTCATCCCAGACCGTGTTTACTCACTGGAGGAACTCGGCGCGCCCGCCATCGCTCGGGACCTCGCGCTGCTGCCACGCGGTCTAGTTCTCCTCACAGGCCCGACAGGCTCAGGAAAGTCGACCACCCTTACCGCCATGGTCGACATCATCAACGAGCAGATCCCAGCCCATGTCATCACGATTGAGGACCCGATCGAGTTCCACCACGAGAGCAAAGTTGCGCTGGTGCATCAGCGCGAGATCGGGACCGACACGGGGTCCTTCTCGGAGGCCCTGCGGCGCGTGCTCCGCCAGGATCCGGACGTGATCCTGATCGGCGAACTTCGCGACCCGGAGTCAATCCGCGCAGCACTGTCGGCCGCAGAGACTGGTCACCTCGTGCTTTCAACCCTTCATACTCAGGGCGCTGCGAAAAGCATCAACCGCATCGTCGATGTGTTCCCTGCCGATCAGCAAGCTCAAATACGAACGCAGCTCGGTGACACGTTGCAGGGCGTGATCAGCCAGACGCTGTTGCCGCTCTCGCAGACGGAGGGTCGGACGATCGCCACCGAAGTGCTCATCAACACCCCGGCCGTGGCCAATATGATCCGCGAGGGGCAGGTCGCGCAGCTCTACTCCGCGATGCAGGCCGGATCATCAGTGGGGATGCACACGCTCGATCAAGACCTCAAGCGTCTCGTGGAGGAAGGCGTCATCGCCCAGCACGTCGCCAAGGCGTTCGCGGTGGATCCGAAGAATCTTGATGACGTGTACGTGCGCGCTCACGATCTGGATGCAGAGGCGTGGTCGAGTCACGCCGGCGAATGGCACCACCAGCCGACGGAGGTATGACATGGCCGCGACGCAAGAGTTCATCTATCGCGCGATGGACCCACGAGCCGGGTCCATCATCAAGGGCACGATGGATGCAGGCACGGAGTCGGCTGTCAGCAGCAAGCTCAAGGCGCAAGGTCTTACGCCGCTTGAGGTCACGCTGAAGTCCAAGACGGGGCTGAACCGAGACATCAAGGTTCCTGGCTTCTCGCGCGCAGTCTCCGCGAAGTCGCTCGCCGTTTTCGCGCGCCAGATGTCGGGCCTCATCAACGCGGGCCTTCCGCTTATGCGAACGCTGACCATCCTCATCGAGCAGACCGAAGACAAGAAGCTTCAACCGGCTCTCGTCGCGGTTCAGGCAGATGTCGAGAGCGGGTCCTCTTTCTCGGCAGCGCTCGCGCGGCATCCCGAGACATTCCCGCCGCTGATGCTAAGTATCGTCAGGGTCGGTGAAACTGGCGGCTTCCTGGGGTCGGCGCTCGAATCGATTGCAGAGAACTACAAACGTGAAGCCGAACTACAGAACAAGATTCGTGCCGCGACGACCTACCCGGTAATCGTTCTGATCATCGCAGTGATCGGGGTCTTGGCGATGGTGACTTTCGTCGTCCCCGTATTCGAGAACATGTTCAGGAGCATCGGCGGCTCGCTTCCGATCCCGACACAGATCCTCGTCAACATCTCGAAGAACATGTGGTGGATCTTGCCGCTGATCGCGGTCGTCTTGGTCGTCGTCTGGGCCTGGTGGGCGCGCAATCGGCACACAGATCAGATGCGTCGGGTCATCGACCCGCTGAAACTCAAGCTGCCGGTGTTCGGCAAGCTGTCGACCAAGATTGCGGTGGCCCGATTCGCCCGGAACCTGTCGATGATGCTCAATGCGGGCGTTCCAATCATTCAGGCGCTGTCGATCGTCGCCCAGGCATCCAACAACTGGAAGATCGAGCAAGCAGTCCGCGACGTCCAGGAGTCGATCCGTCAAGGAAAGTCCTTTGCTGGACCCCTCGCCAAGGCAGAAGTGTTCCCGGCGATGGTTCCTCAGATGGTATCCGTGGGTGAGGAATCTGGCACCTTGGTCGACATGCTCGCGAGCATCGCCGACTTCTACGAGGACGAGGTCGAGACTGCGACAGGACAGCTTTCCGCCGCCATTGAGCCGCTGCTCATCGTCATCATCGGTGTAATCATCGGTGGCATGGTGGTCTCCCTGTACCTGCCGATCTTCACGCTCTACGCCGAACTCGCGCAGCAGTAGGCGTTCTGCTATCAGACCGTGACGCGGAGCACCTCTTCGATCGTCGTCAAGCCCTGAGCGACCTTCGACCAGCCGTCGTCGCGGAGCGAGATCATGCCCTGCTCGAGCGCGACCTGACGGATCTCGCCCCCCGTCGCGCGCGTGACGACGAGGGACTCCAGCTCTTCGCTCAGTGACATCACTTCGTGGAGTGCGACGCGCCCGCGGTAGCCGGTGCCCGAGCACGATGCGCACCCGACCGCCTTGAACAACTGCGGGACATCCGAGGGGTCGTGGCCGAACCCGAGTGACGTGAGAACCTCACTCGTCTCGGTGACCGGCATCTTGCACTTCGTGCACAACCGGCGCGCGAGGCGCTGGGCGATGACCGCCGAGAGCGCTGTAGCCACGAGGAAGGGCTCGCAGCCGATCTCAGTCAGGCGGGTCAGGGCGCTCGGAGCGTCATTGGTGTGCAGCGTCGAGAGCACCAAGTGGCCCGTGAGCGCCGCCTCGATCGAGATATTCGCCGTCTCGAAGTCGCGGATCTCACCCACCAGCACGACGTCGGGGTCGGAACGCAGGATGGAGCGGAGTGCCGTGGAGAAGGTGAGACCCGCACGGTTGTTCACCTGCACCTGGTTGATGCCGGCGATGCGGTATTCGACCGGGTCCTCGACGGTGATGACGTTGATCGTCGGGTTCGCGACCGCCCGAAGGGCGGTGTACAGGCTCGTCGACTTGCCCGAACCGGTCGGCCCGGTGGCGAGGATCATGCCGTGCGGCTGGCTGATGGCGGCCCGGAACCGCTGATCGTTGGTGGGGGAGAAGAGCAGGTCGCGCATCGTCATGACCTGACCGGTGTTGTCGAGGATGCGCATGACGATCTTCTCGCCCCACACCGTCGGCAGCGTGGCGACGCGAAGGTCGATCGAGCGACCTTCGTGCGACACCGAGAGCCGGCCGTCCTGCGGCTTGCGCTTCTCCGCGATGTCGATGGACGACATGATCTTCAGACGCGAGATGATCCCGTCCTGGATGGCCCGGTCGGCCTTCTGCATCTCGTGCAGCACGCCGTCGATCCGGAGCCGGACTGTCAGCTGCTTCTCTCCGGGCTCGACATGGATGTCGCTCGCCCGGTCGTTGATCGCCTGGGCGATGAGCAGGTTGACGAAACGGATGATCGGCGCATCGGCATCCTGCTCGTCAAGCGTTTCCGTGAAGGAGGTCTCGGTGACCTGCGAGGTCTCTTCGATCGCGCTCGAGAGTTCGCTCAGTTCTTCGTCGGAGCGAAGGAATCGCTCGAACATCTGCAGAAGCGCATCCTGGGCCACGACCACGGGCTCGACGAAGAGGTCCGTGACGCTCGCGACGTCATCGAGGGCGACGATGTCGTTCGGGTCGAGGACGCCCACCACGAGCCGGTCGTTGCGACGATCGATGGGGATCAGCTGGTATTTGCGACACAGGTTTCCGGGGACGAGTCCGATGACCGTCGGGTCGAGTGCCATGTTCGACAGATCGACGAAACGGTGACCGGTGTGCAGGGCGATCGCCTCGGCGAGCTGAGACTCGGTGACCTGCCCCTGGGCGACCAGATAGCGACCCAGCTCGGTCGTATCGCCGTACTGGCCCAGCGCAGCGGACATCTCCGCCGCCCTCACGGCACCGGTGAGCACGAGCGTCTGTGCAAGTCCTCGCATGTCAAGCCCCCGATTCCCCGATCCCCTCTGCCATCTTAGAAGCGGATCGAGGCTCCCGCGTCAAGTCCCCGGCTCGGGATCGCGCTGCCCGCATAGCCTGAATTCCATGGCTGATCTGATCGCGCGCATCACCGCCTGGGCCCTGCAGCGCAAGCCGGTGCGCGCCCTGCTGCTCTACACCGAGAACCGCGGGCCGATGCTCGCCGACAGCGTCACGTACCGCACGCTGTTCAGCGTGTTCGCCGGCGTGCTGCTGGGCTTCTCGATCGCGGGACTGGTGCTCGCCGGCAACCCCGAGCTGCTGCGGGCTCTGGTCGCGTCGGTGGATGCCGCCATCCCCGGCCTCGTCGGAGACGGGGGGATCATCGACCCGAGTTCGATCACGATCCCGCTGAGCCTCAGCCTCACGACCGCACTGTCGCTCATCGGTCTGATCGGTGCCGCGATCGGCGCGATCGGGTCGCTCCGTGTGGCGTTCCGCGCTCTCGCCGAGAACCTGAACGACGACATCTTCTTCGTGTGGGTGCTGCTGCGCAACCTGCTGATCGCCATCGGCATCGGCGCCGCGTTCGCGGCATCCGCTGCGCTGACCTTCTTCGCGAACGCCGGAATCGGCGCGCTCGCCGGCTTCCTCGGGCTCTCCGAGGGCAACCCGCTGTCGGTGATCGGCACGCGCGTCGTGTCGATCGCCCTCGTCTTCCTGCTGGATGCCGCGGCGATCGCCGTGCTGTTCCGCACGCTGTCGGGCGTCAAGGCGTCGTGGCGCACATTGATTCCCGGATCGCTCTACGGCGCCGTCGGGCTCACGGTGCTCCAGCAGCTGTCGAGCCTGTTCGTCGCCGGTGCTGGATCGAACCCGCTGCTGGCCTCGTTCGCCTCGCTGATCGCGCTGCTGCTGTGGTTCAACCTGTCGGCCCAGGTCATCCTCATCGCGGGCGCGTACATCATCACGAGCATCCGTGAGAAGGAAGACCGCGTGCGGGCGCGTTTCGGCGCCTCGACGTTCGCGCAGCGCCGGGTCAAGCGCGCCGAGCGCAGCGTGCGGCTCGCGACCCAGGAGCTGACGAAGGCGCGAGAGGAAGAGGAGAAAGAGCGGGAGGCCGCGCATGCCTGAGACAGTTCCGACCTACACGGCCGCGCAGGTGCGCGCTGCCGAGAAGCCGCTGCTGGATGCGGGCGAGCCGCTCATGCGCCGCGCCGCCGCAGCGCTCGCGGGCCTCGTCGCCGAGATGATCCCGCCCACCGGCGGGCGCGTGCTCATCCTCGCGGGCAGCGGCGACAACGGGGGAGACGCGCTCTACGCCGGCGCGCAGCTCGCCGAACTCGACGACGTCGAGGTCGACCTCTTCCTCACCTCCGACCGCGCGCACGTCGCCGCACTCGGAGCAGCCGTGGCCGCCGGATGCCGCAAGATCGACCTTCCCGAGGTCGAGAGCGACGCGGCGCCGCACGACATCGTGCTCGACGGCATGCTCGGCATCGGCGTCTCCGCCGACCCCGCGCTGCGCGGAACTTCGCGCACGGTGGTCGAGGTGCTGCTCGACAAGATCTCCACCGACGCAATTCAGGTCGTCGCGGTCGACCTGCCGAGCGGCGTGCACCCCGACACGGGTGCGAACGACGGCACCGTGCTGCCGGCATCCGTCACGGTCACCTTCGGCGCGGTGAAGTCCGGTCTCGCGCACGCTCCCGCGCTCGTCGGCTCGATCGCGCTCGTCGACATCGGGCTGACGCTGCCGCCGGATGCCGAGGGGTCGGCATCCGTCACGCGGCGAGTCGACGCGACGCGGCTTTCGCCGTAGCCGGAGCCGCGGCGAACCTCCCGACGCGCGCACGTCGATGCCGGAAGGGTACTCCGCGTGTGAAGAGCATGTAAACGCTTGCGCCAGTCTGTGGATGGAATGTGCGCGGCGCCTGTTCGATGGGTAGTTTCTATCCATGTCTTCCGAGCCCCTCGCCGACTTGCACCCGCGCCCGCGCGCCACCCATCCGCTCGCGATCGCGCCCGTCGCGGCGCCGTCGAGCTCGGTCGACGGGTTCGTCCGGGAGTTCCTCCTGAACCTCAACTTCGACCGCGGTGTCGCGCTGTCCAACTCGAGCGTGACCGACCGCTACTTCGCCCTCGCGTACACGGTGCGCGACTACCTGATGGCGCGGTGGCTCGAAGACGGCCGCCGTCAGCGCGAGGTGCAGGCCAAGGGCGTCTGCTACCTCTCGGCGGAGTACCTGCTCGGTCGGCAACTCGACAACAATCTCCTGGCGAGCGGCCTCACCGAGATCGCGACCGAGGCGCTCATCGCCTGCGGCGTCGACATCGACGAGCTGCGCGCGCAGGAGGTCGAGCCGGGCCTGGGCAACGGCGGCCTCGGCCGCCTGGCCGCGTGCTTCATCGACTCGCTCGCCACGATCGGCGTGCCGAACACCGGGTACGGCATCCGCTACGAGTACGGCATCTTCCGCCAGACGTTCGTCGACGGGCAGCAGGTCGAGCAGCCCGACGCATGGCTCACTCTCGGCTCGCCGTGGGAGTTCCCGCACCCCGAAGCCGCGCAGCTGATCTCGTTCGGCGGCCACACCGAGACCTATGACGACGAGGGCGTGACCCGCTCGCGCTGGATTCCGGGCTGGAACGTGCAGGCCGTGCCCTACAACTACATGGTCCCGGGCTATCAGAACGGGCGCGTGAACACCCTGCGCCTGTGGAGCGCGGTCGCCACGAACGCGTTCGACCTGCGCATCTTCAACTCGGGCGACTACGCCGAGGCCGTGCGCGCGCAGACCTTCGCCGAGAACATCTCCAAGGTGCTCTACCCCGAGGACTCCACGCAGCAGGGCAAGGAGCTGCGCCTGCAGCAGCAGTACTTCTTCGTGGCGGCATCCATCAAGGACTTCCTCGAGGTCACGCTGCCCAAGGGCTTCGACCTCGAGAAGCTGCCGGAGCGCGTGATCTTCCAGCTGAACGACACCCATCCCGTCATCGCCGTACCCGAGCTCATGCGCGTGCTCGTTGACGAACGGAAGATGGAGTGGGATGCCGCGTGGGAGATCACGCAGAAGTGCTTCGCGTACACGTGCCACACGCTCCTGCCCGAAGCGCTCGAGGTGTGGCCGGTCGACCTGCTCGGTCACCTGCTGCCGCGGCACCTCGAGATCATCTACCGCATCAACGACGACTTCCTGGATGCCGTGCGCGAGCGGTTCGGCGACGACGAGATGCGCATCCGCGACATGTCGATCATCGGCGAGCACCCGGTGCGCTCGGTGCGGATGGCGTATCTCGCGACGGTCGCGGGCTCCAAGGTGAACGGTGTCGCGGAGCTGCACTCTCAGCTGCTGCGCGAGAAGGTGCTTCCCGATTTCGACGAGTTCTTCCCCGGCAAGTTCACGAACGTCACGAACGGCGTGACGCCCCGGCGCTTCGTGCGGCTCGCGAACCCGGAGCTCTCGGCGCTCATCACGGACGCGCTCGGCTCCGGCTGGCTGACCGACCTGGAGCGGCTGCGCGAGCTCGAGGCGCATGCGGAGGATCCGCAGTTCCGTGCCGCCTTCGCCGACGTGAAGGCCGCCAACAAGCGCCGCCTGAGCGAGGTGCTGTACGAGCGCGACGGCTTCGAGGTGAGCGACGGCCACATGCTCGACGTCATGGTCAAGCGCCTGCACGAGTACAAGCGCCAGATGCTCAAGGTGCTGCACATCGTGACCGCGTACGAGGGCATCGTCTCGGGCCGCGTGGCGGCATCCGATGTCCAGCCGCGCACCTTCATCTTCGGCGCCAAAGCCGCCCCCGGGTACGCGATGGCCAAGAACATCATCCACCTGATCAACGCGGTGGGCTCGGTCGTCAACCGCGACCCGCGGGTCGAGGGGCGCCTCAAGGTGCTGTTCCCGCCGAACTACAACGTCACCCTCGCCGAGCGGGTGATCCCCGCCGCCGACCTGTCGGAGCAGATCTCGCTCGCCGGCAAGGAGGCCTCCGGCACGGGCAACATGAAGTTCGCCCTCAACGGCGCGTTGACGATCGGCACGGACGACGGCGCGAACGTCGAGATCCGCGAGCTCGTCGGCGATGACAACTTCTTCCTTTTCGGCATGAGCGAGCCCGAAGTCGAAGCGCTGTGGGCCCGTGGGTACAAGCCGGCCGAGTTCTACCAGGCCGACGACAACCTGCGCCGCTCGCTCGACCTGATCGCGTCGGGGGCCTTCTCGGGCGGCGACCGCACGGTCTTCGAGCCGATCGTGTCGAACCTGCTCTACGACGACCGCTTCATGGTGCTGGCCGACTACTCGTCGTACATCGCCGAGCAGGCGAAGGTGGATGCCGCGTACGCCGACCAGGAGGCCTGGACGCGCTCGGCGATCCTCAACGTCGCGCGCTGCGGGTTCTTCTCGTCCGACCGCTCGATGCGCGACTACATCGACCGCATCTGGCACACCCCGCCGTCGTTCTGAGCCCGCCGCCTTCGTGAGCGTGCCGCGCCCTCAGCGGGTGTAGCGCTCGACGAAGCGGCGCAGGATGCTGCTCGGGTGCGACACGGGCGCTCGGCGCACGGCCTCCAGCGTCAGCTGCAGCTCGTCCGGCGCGAAGTAGCCGTGGTCGGCGTACGCGTGGATGCGCGTCGTGATCCCGTCGACGTCGAGCTCGGGGTGGAACTGCGTCGCATAGACGTTCTCGCCGACCCGGAACATCTGCACCGGGCACCCGGGCGACGACGCGAGCAGCACAGCGGATGCCGGCAGCGAACTGATCGCCTCTTTGTGGCCGACGAACGCCTCGAAGGTGCGGGGGAGGTCCCGCAGCAGCGGGTCGGAGGCCCCGGCATCCGTCGTCGTCACCGGGACGACGCTGATCGGCTCGGAGTACGTGCGGTCGATCGCCGCCCCGAGGTAGGCGCCGACCGTTCCGACGCCGTAGCACGCGCCGAGGAACGGGAAGTCGCGCGCCACCACCTCGTTCAGCAGCGCGGCGAACTCCGCTTCGACGCGGTGCTGCACGGCGGACTTCTTCTCGGCGGGGTCGGAGGCGTTGAACGGTCCGCCGCCGACGAAGATGCCCGAGAGCGCATCGAGGTCGAAGTCGGGCATCGGCTCGGACTCGAGGCGCACGCGCACGAGGTGCTCGTCGGAGAGGCCGCTGTAGCGCAGGAAGAGCGCGTACTCCTCGTCGGCGGGGCGGTCCTCGGCCCGCGTGGCGAGGAGGACGAAGGGCTTCACGAGACGAGTGTATTGGGCTCGTGCGGGCGCGACCGATCGGCGAGGATCGGAGCATGACCGACATCCGTTCCCGCACGTTCGACTGGTCCGATCCCGCGGAGGCGCTGACCCGCGCCCGAAGCGCAGGGACCGGCATCCAGGCCCTGCAGGCGATGATCGACGGCGAGATCCCGCCGCCGCCGATCGCGCAGATGATGGGCTTCACCCTCGTCGAGGTGGGCGAGGGCGTCGCGGTCTTCGAGTGCGAGCCGGCGGAGTTCCACTACAACCCGATCGGGGCGGTGCACGGCGGCCTCGCCTGCACGCTGCTGGACTCCGCGCTCGGGTGCGCCGGCCACACGACGCTGCCGGCAGGCGTGGGGTACACGTCGGTCGATCTGAACGTGCGGTACCTCCGCCCGATCACGCACGCGTCGGGGCTGCTGCGGGCGACCGGTCGTGTCATCAAGCCCGGGCGCCGGGTCATCTTCACCGAGGGGGAGCTGACGGATGCCGACGGCACGGTCGTCGCCGCCGCGACGAGTTCGCTCCTCGTGCTCGCGCCCGCCGGGTGAGCGCATCGTACCGGGCATGGCGCCGCGGGGGGAGCGATCCCGCCGATGCGAGAGGGCGGGACTAGGCTTTCGGCATGGCTATCGCACGACTGCACGGAGGTCCGCTGGACGGACAGCTGCTGCCCCTCGAAGACCCCGAGCTCGACAAGCTGATCGTCCCGTACAGCGAGACGCAGGTGGTGTACGAGCGCAAGGGCTCGCCCGAGAACACCGGCGAGCACGACGGGCCGACCGAAGCCGAGTTCTGGTTCGTCGAGTCGCAGGACGACATCGACCCGTACAGCGACTCACCCCGTGAGCGTCGCTGACCAGAGCCCCCCTCCGGCCGAGCCGTCGCGCTCGGTCGAGATCGAGCTGAAGTTCGATGCCGACGACGAGACTCCGCTGCCGGACTGGGCGGAGCTTCCCGGTGTGACGGGCGTCGGCGCGCCCGAGCTCCGCGAGCTCGACGCCCGCTACTTCGACACGGCCGAGTACGCCCTGGCCGTCGCGGGATACGCCCTGCGGCGCCGCAGCGGCGGCCCCGACGCCGGCTGGCACATCAAGGGCCCCCGGCAGGGCGGCGGTCGCGTGGAGCTGCACTGGCCGCTCGGCGACGGCGGTGAGGCGCAGGTGCCGGATGCGGTCCGTGCGGCCGTTGCCGGCGTGACGGACGCCGACCTGCAGGTGATCGCCCGCATTCTCAACACCCGCACCGCGTACGCCCTGACGTCATCGGCGGGGGAGCTGGTCGCCGAGTTCGCGGACGACCGCGTGACCGCGACCGACGTGCGGGGTGACATCGTCCGCACCTGGCGCGAATGGGAGGTCGAGCTCGGGCCTGCGGCGTCGGCCGACCCTCGGGAGTTCTTCGCCGCCGTGCAGACCGCGGTGTTCGCGGCGGGCGGCCGCCCGGCGGCATCCGCTTCGAAGCTCGCCCGCGCGCTGGGCTACTGAGGACATTCGCCGCCGTACGGCACCCAGACGAAGTCGTCGCACGGCCCGAGGGACTCGCTGGAACGCGCCGACGCCACCACGGTGTCGACCGCCTTCTCGACGAGCGCTTCGGAATCCCAATGGATGGGATGGCCGGCATCACTCGCGATCAGATGGAGGGCGTTGGTCCCCCGCGAGGCCAGGTTGTCGTGCTCGGACGTCCACCACATGATCTCTTCCTCCGTGGCGCCGTCGGGCTGTCCGCGGGTGAGCACGACGAGAGGCAGGTCGCCGAAGTCGAGCCCGGACAGCTCTTCGTCGGTGGTCTCGAGATCGATCGTGCGGCCGCCCTCGGCGAATTCGCTGCTGTCGAACTGCTCGAGCTCGCGCATCGCGATGACCGAGGAGTCTTCGAGGATCACACCCGCTGTCGCGTCACGGTGGCGCTGCGCGAACGCCTGAGCGACCAAGCCGCCGTACGACCAGCCGAGCACGACGTACGGTCCGGGGACCTCCTCGGCATCGAGAGTCGCCCGCAGCTGATCGGCCATCATGCCCGCCGACGGGTCGGCGAGGTCCTCGGGCCACTCGGGGCTCTCGCCGAGGCCGGAGCGGGAGTAGCTGCAGACCCGGGTGTCGGTCGCGATGACCTCGTGAAGGTCGTCGAAGACGGTGAGGTCGGTGCCGAGCCCGGAGATGAGGACCACCGTGGGGGAGCCCTCGCCCGAACAGATCATGTCGAGGTTCGGGGGCGCGAGGCTCGCAGGCGGCGACGTGCACCCCGCGAGTGCGAGCGCGAGGAGAGCCAGGAAGCCGCCCACGGCGTGCGGCCTCGGCGAGGAGCCGCTCATGCCGCGGAGCCTACTCCGATGCCGCCGATGTCGATACGACGTCCGAGAGCCATCCTGTGGGCAACTGAACGTGAAGAACCGGGGACGGATCGCACCTGATGCCCCGCGGAGGGGTGCTCAGCGTCGATTCGTCCCCGGTTCTTCACACGATCCGGTTGCGACCCCGGCTCAGAGGTTGATCATGTGCCCGACGAGACCGTGGAAGGCCTCCTGGACCGCCTCCGAGAGCGTCGGGTGGGTGTGCACGTTGCGGGCTGCTTCGAGTGCGGTGAGGTCCCACTTCTGCGCGAGCGTCAGCTCGGGAAGCAGCTCCGACACGTCGGGGCCGATCAGGTGACCGCCGAGCAGCTCGAGGTGCTCGCCGTCGGCGATGAGCTTGACGAAGCCGATCGGCTCGCCGAGCCCGTTGGCCTTGCCGTTCGCCGAGAACGGGAACTTCGCGACCTTCACGTCGTAGCCCGCGTCGCGCGCCTGCTGCTCGGTGAGCCCGAACGACGCGACCTGCGGCGAGCAGAACGTCGCCCGCGGCATCATGCGGTAGTCGCCGAGCGGCATGGTCTCTGCCTTGCCGATCGTCTCGGCGGCGACGACGCCCTGCGCCTCGGCGACATGCGCGAGCTGCAGCTTGGCGGTGACATCGCCGATCGCGTAGATGTGCGGCACGTTCGTGCGCATGAGGTCGTCGATGTCGATCGCGCCGCGGTCGGTGAGCTTCACCCCGGTGTTCTCGAGGCCGAAGTTCTCGACGTTCGGCGCGAAGCCGATCGACATGAGCACCTTGTCGGCTTCGATGGTGGTCTGATCGCCACCGGCGGCCGGGGTGTACGTGACGGTGACTTTGTCGCCGTTGTCGACGACCGACTCGACCTTCGTCGAGGTGAGGATGTCGACGCCGTACTTCTTGTACTGGCGGGCGATCTCCTTCGACACGTCGGCGTCCTCGTTGGGAAGCGCGCGATCGAGGAACTCGATGATCGTGACCTTGACGCCGAAGTTGACCATGACGAAGGCGAACTCCATGCCGATCGCCCCGGCGCCGACGATGACGATCGAGGACGGCAGGTCGCGCGTGAGGATCTGCTCCTCGTAGGTCACGACGTTGTCGCTCAGCGTCACGCCGGGCAGCAGGCGCACCTTCGAGCCGGTCGAGATGATCGCGTTGTCGAACGTGACCTGCTCGTGCGAGCCGTCGGCCTTCGCGACGTCGATCGTGTGGTCGTCGACGAACGACCCGCGGCCCTCGTACTCGGTGACCTTGTTCTTCTTCATCAGGAAGTGGATGCCCTTGACGTGCGTCTCGGCCACCTTCCGGCTGCGGTCCCACGCGGTGCCGAAGTCGAAGTGCACGTCGCCCGAGATGCCGAACTGCTCGGCCTGGTGATGGAACACGTGCGCGAGGTCGGCATTGCGCAGCAGCGCCTTGGACGGGATGCAGCCCACGTTGAGGCAGACACCGCCCCAGTACTTCTCCTCGATGATCGCAACGGACAGGCCGAGCTGGGCTGCACGGACGGCCGCGACGTAACCGCCGGGGCCGGCGCCGAGAATGGCGACGTCGTAGTGAGGCATGTCTTAAGCCTAGCGGTCGGCAGGGGGCGCGGAATCGGGCGTCGAGCCCGTCGACGCACCGGCGGAACCGCCGGGGGAGTAGGCCGCGGCGGTCGCCTCTTCGAGGGCCTTCCGGCGGCGCGCGCGCGAGACGAGGAGGTAGGTGACGGCGCCGAGCACCGCGACCGCGAGCACCCCGAGGAGGATCCACGGAACCGCGGCCGCACCGGTGTCGGATGCCGGGACCGGTGTCTCCGTCGGTGTCGGCGTCGGCTCCGCGGTCGGGGTCTCGGTCGGGGTCGCCGTCGCCGTCGCGGTCGGCGTGGGAGTCGGGGTGGGCGGCGCGGTCACCGTGAAGGCGTACTGCCCGGAGATCGGGTGCCCGTCGCTGGAGACGACCTTCCACAGGACGGTGATGGCCCCGGATGCCGCGCCCGTGAGCGCCTGCGTGACCGTGGTGCCCTCCACGACCGGGTCGCCGTCGGCGAGGGACGCGCCGGCGGCATCCGTCACGGCGAGCTCGGTGGCGCCGGCATCCGTCGCCAGCTCGCCGCTGAAGGTGAGGGTGAGCTGGGCGGGGAGGGCGTCGACGGCGGCGTCGGCCGCGGGGTCGGTCGAGACGAGCTCGTCATGCGCGTTGGCGGGCGCGGCGACGAGGAGGCCGCCGGCAGTCAGCAGCACAGCGGCGGCCGCAGCGGTGAGCGCGCGGCGCAGGGATCGAGGGGATGTGGTGTGAGAAGGCATCCTGTCCAGGCTACGCCGCGCCCGACCATGTGTCGGGCATGTGAAACCTCGCTGAGTGCGCGCGAGACCCGGTGACTCGGCAGGCCTCGAGGAGTAGCGTTCGAGCAGGCGGCTCCCGCCGCCCTTCACGACAGACGGAAGGAGTGGAACGTGGACTCGATGATGATGGACATGATGTCGAAGGACGGCATGTCGATGCCGGGTATGAGCACCATGGACATGTCGCTCATGCATGCGTGTATGGACGCCTGCTCGGCCTTCGAGCAGGCGTGCACCG
>JAESFR010000225.1_pt1 | contig 23640 bp, 28 predicted proteins | sample 9266191 | NCBI WGS metagenome assembly JAESFR01 (sample SAMN14503063, study PRJNA617104) | algae metagenome | isolation source: Pleurocapsa minor HA4230-MV1 and co-occurring heterotrophs from cement on... | place: USA: Nuuanu Pali Lookout, Hawaii | collected 2009-07-20
AGTCGCGTGAAGTCGTACTCCTGGAACTGCGCGACCTCCGGCACCCACTTCTCCGCCACGAACGCGACGTGCGCCGGGTGGTCGTTGTACGCCTGATACGCGGCATCGTCGGCGAACACCATCGAGAACTGGTGGGTCAGGTCGCTCTTCCCGCCGACCTGGCAGTTCACCCGGAAGTCCTGGACGCCGGGTATCGCCGTGAGGGTCGCCCGAGCGCCGTCGAGGAAGGCCTGCTCGTCCGCGGATCCTGCCGGGTGGACGAGCCGGAAGACGACCGTGTGCTGGATGCTCATGCCCCCCATTCTCCCGCGGCACGCGGACCACGCGGGCGCCCTCGCCGCCGGCGAGAGTACGACGCCGTGCGCACGATGGCAACCCCGGTGCGGGACTGCCCGGTCGGTGGTTGATTTCGAGCATGAGCTCCCAGGTCCCCGACTCCGAACGACCCACCGAGCGCCTGTACGAGGCGAACGACCGCACGTACGAGGCGAACGACCGCACGTACGAGCGCGAGCGCGACGTCGCCGTGGCGCGGGAGAACGACGGCTCCCTCCGGCAGGAGGTCCTCCAGCGCGAGCAGGAGCGCTTCGGGGGGATGAAGTTCGGCTCCGCGTTCTTCGGCTGGCTGACGGCGATGGGCACCGCCGTGTTGCTGACCGCCCTCGCAGCGGCGATCGGCACGGCCGTCGGACTGAGCACCGGCAGCACGGTCGAAGACGCGGGTCAGGCGGCTGCCGAGAACCCCGTCGCCGCCAGCATCCTGAGCGCGGTGGTGGTCGCCCTCGTCCTGTTCATCGCTTACTTCGCCGGTGGATACGTCGCCGGGCGCATGGCGCGCTTCAGCGGACTCGCGCAGGGGATCGCCGTCTGGATCTGGGCTGTCGTCATCGCGGTGCTCGTCGCGATCATCACCGCTGTCGCCGGGGCGCAGTGGGACATCCTGGCGACCCTCGACAGTTTCCCGCGCATCCCGGTGACCCCCGAGACCGCGACGCTGACCGGCATCCTGACCGTGATCGGTGCGGCGGTCGTCGCGCTGATCGGCGCCATGCTGGGCGGTGTGACCGGGATGCGGTACCACCGGCGCGTGGACCGCGTGGGCCTGGGCGCCTAGCTCTCCCCCATCGACGTGCGCTGGATGGCGCTGGCGCTCGGCGTGTCGCCGGCATATACGACAAGTCGACCGGGGAAGCGGAAAGCGCGGTGCGAGCGCTCAGGGACCCTCGTGCGGGGCGGGCTCGACCTGCTCGTGCCACGTGATCGCGCCGGCGTCCGGCGCCTCCCGCACATCGGGCTCGGGCATCCACAGCTCTTCAGATTCGACCGCCGGGTGGTCCTCCGAGTCCGCCCTCCCCAGCGCGGAACTCGGAGGACCGGCTTCTGCCGCCGTGGCGAGCGGATCGATGGCGCCCGACGTCGCATCCGTCATGACAGGGGCCTCCGCTCGTGCGCCTCGCAGCGCTTCGGGTTCGAAGTGGTCGGCCCCAACCGATCCATGGAACGTCTTCCGACGCCTCAGTCTCACCCGAGGTGCCTCCGTTGTCGGGGGCTTGACGCGCGGGCGGGGGGTGGGTTATCGGCGCGGCGGCGCACCGAAGCGCCGCTGCATGTCGGCGTAGGAGGCCGAACCGTCGAGGAAGCCGAGAGTCCCCGCATCCCGCAGCTCGCGTCCGGCCCGCTCGACCGCGCCGTACGCCGCGCGCGCGATGCTGCCGCCGAGACTCACGCGTCGGACTCCGAGCGAGAACAGGGTGGGCGCGGCGATGATTTTCGACGCGAAACCGGCCACCACGTTCAGCGGCAGCGGCACCTCGGCCGCGAGCCGCCGGATGGTGTCCTCGTCGTTGAGGCCGGGCACGAAGACGCAGTCGGCACCCGCGTCGGCGTACCGGACGGCGCGCGCGACCGTCTCGGCGAACGGATCGCCCGTGGTCCCCGCGAAGTACGCATCCGTGCGCGCGTTCAGCACGAAGGTGCCCCGCGGCGCCGCCTCTCGCGCGGCCTCCAGACGCTCCGCCGCCCGCTCCACCTCGAGGAGGACGCCACCCACGGCGTCCTCGATGTTGCCGCCGGCCGCCCCGACCTCGACGCTGCGCACGACCGTGCGCGCCACCTGCGACGGCGTGTCCCCGTAGCCGGCCTCCAGATCCGCACTCACCGGGACGCCGACCGCGGCGGCGATGCTCCCGACCCGTTCGAGCATCGTCTCGAGCCCGAGGAGCTCGCCGTCGGGGAGTCCGAGCGACCACGCGATCCCGGCGCTCGTGGTGGCGATCGCCTCGAAGCCGACCTCCTCGAGGATGCGCGCCGAGCCGGCATCCCACGCATTGGGGATGACGAAGCCCGGCCCGTCGTGGAGCGCGAGCAGGGTCGCGGCCGGTCCGATGTCGTCCGAGATCACGGGTGTATCCCACACCGGTCGCGGCACACCGTCAAGACGGCCGGGAGCCGCACCCACAGGCGGAGCCGTTCGGAGCGGAGATCAGCGCTCGCGCGCGCGGTCCTCTTCGATGTCGACCTCGTCTTCGTCGTCGGCCTCGAAGTCGAACTCATCGTCGAAATCGTCGCCGATGGCCTCCTCGCTGTAGCCGGTCTGCGCGAGGAACGGGTCGGGGGAATGCGTGCTCATGCAGGTGACGCTACGCCTCGGGCAGAGGGCGGCGGATGGACGGAAGATGAACATCGTGCGCACCCGCGCGGAGCAGTACCGTTGAAGGAAACCCGCTCGCCCCGGAGAAGCAACATGACCCACGAACCCCCCACCGCCGAGCAGACGATCGATTCGATCGTCGAGCGCCTCACCGAGCGGTTCCCGTCGACCCCTCCCACGACGATCCGCGAGGTGGTCGCCGAGTCGTATGCGGAGTTCGCCGATGCGAAGGTCAAGGACTTCGTCGAGGTCCTGGTCGAGAAGCAGGCCAAGAAGCGCCTGAAGGCCCTCGTCGCCTGAGCGGCTCCCTCCAGCCGCCTACGCGGCGTGCCGGTCTCCGGCCCGAAGCCGGCGCAGCACGTTGTTCTCCACGAGCACCGGCACGTACGCGCGCAGCCGCGCGCCGTCGAACGACTCGAGCTCGTCGGCGATGAGGCCGAACAGGTCGTCCTCGGTGATGTCGGGGAAACGCAGCTGAAGGCGCTCGGCCAGATGCACGAGTGCCTCGAACTCCGTATCCGGATTCGTGCTGCTCATGAACCGATCATCCTCCTCTCGCGCCGCACGAGCCAGATCGTGTCGCGGCCGAACGACTCCAGCAGCATCCCGAGCGCCAGGATCGTGGCCGCAGAGGCGACCCACAGGGGCACGAGTCCGGATGCCGCGACGGTGAGCGCGATCCCCGCCACGGCGGTGACCACCTTGCGCCAGTATCGCGGGGGAAGCGTCGCCGTCATCCACGGGAAGATCCATCCGGCCACGATGAACGCATAGCGCAGCATCCCGATCGTGAGCACCCACCAGCCGAGGTCCTGCGCGACGTACGCGCTGAGGACGAGCAGCAGGAAGGCATCCACCTCCATGTCGAACCGCGCGCCGAGCTCGGTCGATGACCGGGTGCGCCGCGCGACCCATCCGTCGACCCCGTCGAGGGCGAGCGCGACGACGGTCAGCACGATCAGCAGCGGCACGGAGATCGCCACGACGAAGGACGCCGCGACCAGCGCGGTGACGAGCCCGACGAGCGTCGACCGCGCCGCCGTGACGGCGTTCGCGGGTCCGAAGCGGGTCATCGCGCGATTGTGCAACCCCCTGGCCAGGAGGGCGTTGGCGCCGAGAAGGTAGATGAGCCCGGCCCAACATCCGGCGACTCCGAGCGCGTTCGACCAGGCGATCGCCGCGAGGCCGAGCACTCCGGCGACCACCGACCAGAGCGGAGCGAGTTGAACCTTTTGCACCGTGCGATCCGTTTTCTCTTCATGGGTATCACTCATGACACGTTCTTTCCGCGCCCGCGGGTTCAGCGTGGGGGCCCACCGTGCTGAGCGAGACCGCTTTCTGGATCGAGGGACCCGGTGCCGGTGGGCTCCGGCCGGAGCAGGTGGACGATCCGGGCCCCGGTGAGGTGCGGGTGCGCACACAGTACACGGGCATCAGCCGCGGCACGGAGGGTCTTGTGTTCCGTGGGGAGGTTCCCCCGAGCGAACGCGTACGCATGCGCGCGCCGTTCCAGGAGGGCGAGCTGCCCGGCCCGGTGAAGTACGGCTACCTCAACGTGGGCACGGTGGAGCAGGGCTCGTCGGCGCTGCAGGGTCGCACGGTCTTCACCCTCTATCCGCACCAGTCCGCCTTCGTCGTTCCCGAGTCCGCGGTCGTCGTGGTGCCGGATGACGTACCCACCCGACGGGCCGTGCTCGCCGGCGCGGTCGAGACCGCCGTGAACGTGCTGTGGGATGCCGCACCCGTGGTCGGCGACCGCGTCGCGGTGATCGGCGCGGGGATGATCGGCTGCGCCGTGGCCCGTCTCGCGCGCGGGATCGCTGGGATCGACCTCGTCGTCGTGGACGTCGACCCCGCCAAGGCGGCGGTGTGCGCCGCGCTCGGCGTCGCCTACGCGCACCCCGATGACGGGCCGCGCGAGCAGGACGTCGTGATCGAGGCGAGCGCCTCGGCAGAGGGCCTCCGCTTCGCACTCGAGTGCGCGGCCATCGAAGCCGAGGTGATCGTCGCGAGCTGGTTCGGGAGCACCGCCGTGCCGTTGGATCTCGGCGGAGCGTTCCACTCGCGGCGACTGACGATCCGCTCGAGCCAGGTGGGCATGGTCTCCTCGCGACGGCGAGCGGTCCGGACGAGCCGCGACCGACTCGCACTCGCCCTTCGGCTGCTGCGCGATCCGGCCTTCGACGCGCTGCTGACCGGCGAGTCGTCGTGGCAGGACCTGCCGGCTGTCATGGCGGGGATCGCCGGCGGCTCGTCGCCGGGCCTGTGTCACATCATCAACTGGAGGGATGCCGCATGACGTACTCGGTCACGGTCCGCGACCACATCATGATCGCCCACAGCCTCACGGGCGAGGTCTTCGGGCCCGCGCAGCAGCTGCACGGTGCGACCTTCGTCGTCGACGCGACCTTCCGCGCGCCCGCGCTCGACGAGCACGGGGTCGTGGTCGACATCGGTCGTGCGTCCGAGGTGGTGCGCGGCATCCTGGCGCGCTTCTCGTACCGCAATCTCGACGACGTTCCCGAGCTGGCCGGGGTGAACACGACGACGGAGCGGCTGTGCGGGATGATCGCCGACCGGCTCGCGGCGGCCGCGCGCGGCGGCGAGCTCGGCGACGGCGGCACGCGGCTGGATGCGATCGCGGTGACCCTCCACGAGTCGCACATCGCGTGGGCGTCGTGCGAGGTGACGCTGTGACCCCGCCGGCCACCGTGCACTTCGTCGTCCCCGACGGCGTGGACGACCCCGCGCGGGCGTCGGGCGGGAACACCTACGACCGGCGCGTGCGGGACGGCCTGCGCGCGCTGGGCTGGGACGTGCGCGAGTGGCAGGTGGACCTCGGCGCGGACGGTGCGGCGGGCTCGACCCTGTCGCGCGTGCCGTCCGGCGCGACGGCCCTGATCGACGGCCTCGTCGCGGCCTCCGCGCCGGCGGCGGTCGAAGAGGCGGCAGACCGATTGCGTGTCGTGCTGCTGATCCACATGGTCGCGGCATCCTTCCCCGACGCCGACCCGCGGCTCGTCGACGGCGAACGACAGGCCCTCCGATGTGCGACCCGCGTTCTCGCGACCGGCCCGTGGACGCGCGACGAACTCGCGCGGCGCGGCCTGATCGATCCGGCACGGGTCGATGTCGCGATCCCCGGAGTCGATGACGCCCCGCTCGCGATCGGCACCCGCCGCGGGCGTGCGCTGCTGTGCGTCGGAGCCGTCGCACCCCACAAGGGACAGGACGTCCTGATCGACGCCCTCTCGACCTTGCGCGGCACGCCGGGTTGGACCTGCACGATCGCCGGATCTCTGGATGCCTCGCCCGCCTACGCGGAGGAGGTCGCCGAGCAGGCGGCTGCGGCCGGCATCGACGACCGCATCCGACTGACCGGCGTGCTCGACGGATCCGCACTCGACCGCGTCCATCGCGAGGCCGATCTCGTGGTCGCGCCGTCGCGTGCGGAGAGTTACGGCATGGCGATCGCCGACGCCCTCGGCCGCGGCATCCCGGTGCTGGCCGGCGAGGTCGGCGGCATCCCGCACACCGTCGCCGGGCGCGCCGCGATCCTCGTGCCGCCCGACGAGCCGCGCGCGCTGGCCGATGCGCTGGAGCGCTGGATGGCGCAACGCGGTCGGCGCCGCGCGCTGAAGCGTCAGGCCGTGCACGCCCGACGCACGCTTCCCCGGTGGACCGACACGGTGGAGCGCGTCGCCGCGACCCTGGCGGGCGCGTCGTGAGCCAGGTCATCCCGGTCTCGGTCGAGTGGCTCGGCCTCCGCGAGGAGGCCGACGCCCCGGCGCGCTCGGAGGAGCTCGCGCGGCGCGCCGCCCGCCTGGCCCGGCAGCCGGTCGTCGTGCACGACCTCGGAAGCGGCACGGGTTCGATGATGCGGTGGCTCACGAGCTTCCTCCCGACACCCCAGACCTGGGTGCTGCACGACTGGAACCACGCCCTGCTCGATCACGCGGCCCGGCAGGCCGACGCCGGGAGCGACCCTGTCGACGTGCGGACGAGTGTGCGCGATGTCGCGGCGCTCGAGGGCGCAGACCTGGCGGACGCGACCCTCGTCACGACGTCGGCACTGCTGGATGTGCTCACCCGCGAGGAGGTCGAACGGATCGTCCGCGCGTGCGTCGCGGCGCGCGTTCCCGCGTTCTTCTCGCTGACGGTGACCGGCCGTGTGGACCTCGAGCCGGCCGACCCGGGCGACCGCGTGTTCGAGTCGGCCTTCAACGACCACCAGCGGCGCACCACCGACGGACGCCGACTTCTCGGACCGGATGCCGTCCCCGCGGTCATCGAGCTGTTCCGCGCCGCCGGGTGGCGGGTGCGGCAGGTCGACACACCGTGGCGCCTCGATCCGGCGCAGGCCCCCCTGATCGACGAGTGGCTCGAGGGGTGGGTGGTCGCGGCGGCCGAGGAGCGGCCGGCCCTGCAGGAGTGGGCCGACGAGTACCTTCGCGCGCGCCGCGCGCAGCTGCGCGCCGGCATCCTGCGGGTCGAGGTGCGCCACCGCGACGTGCTGGCATGGCCGCCGTGACCGCGCCGTCCCGGCCTTCCGGCAGCGGGGATCGAACCCCCGCACCGCGGCGGAGGGCGATCGTGCGCGCCGCGATCGGAGCCGCCGTCCTCGGCGCGATCGTGCTGATCGCGGGAACCGAGCCGTTCCTGCAGGGTCTGGCCGCCGTGACCGCCGGACCGGCCGCGGCAGCCGTCGCCCTCGGTGCGGTCACGACCGCGGCAGCGGCGTGGCGGTGGCGCGTGATCGCGCGCCGCCTCGATCTGGAGCTCGGACGCCGAGAGGCTGTCGCGGCCTACTACCGCTCGCAGTTCCTCAATTCCGTGCTGCCCGGAGGCGTGCTGGGCGACGTGCATCGCGCGATCGCGCACGGCCGCACCGCCGGCGGGGTGGCGAACGCCTCCCGGGCGGTGGTGTGGGAGCGCGCGGCAGGTCAGGCGGTGCAGATCGCCCTCGCGACGATCGCTGTGGTGGCGGTGGGAATGTCGGGATATTCTCCCGCTGTGAGCACCGTGCTCCTCGCGGTCACCGTCCTCTGCCTCACTCTGGTCCTCGCCGCCGCTGTCAGCGCACGCGCCCGCCGGTTCCTCGCCGGTGAGCTGCGAGCGCTGCGCTCCGCGTTCGGCAGCCCGTCCGCCGCCTTCCAGGTGGTCGCGGCATCCGTGCTCGTGATCGGCGGCCTCGTCGCGACCTTCGTCGTGGCGTGCGTCGCCGTCGGCGTGGACGCCCCGCTCCCCCGTCTGATCGCCCTCGCCCTGATCACGGTGCTCGCCGGCTCGCTCCCGCTCAACATCGCCGGATGGGGCCCGCGCGAGGGTGCCGCGGCCGCGGCTTTCGCGGCGGCCGGACTGGGCGCCGCAACCGGGATCGCCGCATCGACGGCCTTCGGAGTCCTCGCGCTGATCGCGGTCGCCCCGGGCGCGGCGGTGCTCGCGGCATCCGCTCTGCGCCGTCATCGCGGTGCGCGCGCGTCGGGACAGGCGGCCTGATGAGCGCGATGCGGCCGTATGTGACCCTCAGCTGTGCGATGTCGATCGACGGATACCTCGACAGCGCGGCGCCGCAGAAGCTCGCGATGTCCAATGCGGCGGACTTCGATCGGGTCGATCAGCTGCGGGCCGAGAGCGACGCGATCCTGATCGGCGCGTCGACGGTGCGGCGGGACTGCCCGCGCCTGCTGGTGCGGTCGCCGGAGCGACGGATGCGGCGCGTGGCAGCCGGGCGGACGAGCACCCCCCTCAAGGTGACGGTGACCGCGAGCGGCGAGCTGCCGCCCGAGTCGGCCTTCTTCACCGAGGGCGATGTGGAGAAGCTCGTGTACTGTCCGAGCGGCCGGGTGTCGCGCCTGCGCGAGCGCCTCGGCGCCGGCGCGAGCGTCATCGGGCTCGAGCCGGACGTGACGATGCGCGCCGTGGTGGCGGATCTCGCCGCGCGCGGGGTGGGCCGCCTCATGGTCGAGGGCGGCGGGAAGGTGCATACGCAGTTCCTCACCGACGACCTGGCCGACGAGCTGCAGCTCGTGGTCGCACCGTTCTTCGTCGGCGAGCAGGGTGCGCCTCGCTTCGCGGGCGCCGGCACGTTCCCGTGGACGGCGTCGCGCCGCGCGGCGCTGGCGGAGACCCGGCAGATCGGCGACGTCGTGCTGCTGCGGTACGCCCTGTCGGAGCGGTTCCAGGCCGCCGCCCCGGTCGGCGCATCACTCGGAGGGCTGTTCGCGCGATCGTGAGGCCGGGCGTGAGCGGAGAGTTCGATGACGTCGCCCCGCGACGGGCGCGAGGCAGCCGCGCCGCAACGGCTGTCGCGCTCGGCGCCCTCGTGGTCGTGCCGCTGCTGGCCGGGGCGCTGACGACCGGAACGCCGGCGGCCCTCCTCGGGCTGCCGGTCGAATCGATCGCCGTCGTGCTCGTGCTGCTCGCGGCGCCCGGCAGGCTGGTCGGCGTGCTCGCCGCAGCTGCGTTCGCCGCCGTGGTCGTCGGCGCGGCGCTGCTCGGTGCGCTCGACTCGGGCTTCGAGGCGACGATCGACCGTGCGTTCGATCCGGCGCAGGACGGCCCCGCGCTGGTCAGTGCGTTCGGCGTCGTGGGCGACGCGGTGGGGACGGGCAATGCGATCGTGATCGTCGGCCTCGTGGCGGCATCCGTCGTCACCGCGATGATCTTCGTGGCTCGGGCCGCGCTGCGCGCCGGGCGGGCGGGCAGGCGCTCCGGCGAGCCGGCGCGCGTCGTCGCGACCGCGGTCGCGGCCGCCTGGATCATCGCCGCGGTCACCGGTGCCCAGCTCTGGCCCGGGGTCCCCCTCGCGGCGGCCGACGCGGCGACCGCACTCGCCTCGACCTCGGCCCAGACCGCGCAGAGCCTGCGCGAGGAGGCCGCGTTCGAGCGGGCGCTGCGCGCCGACGCCGATCCTGTCGCGACCGGTGACCGCACTCTCGCCGGGCTGGAGGGGAAGGACGTCGTGATCGCGTTCGTCGAGAGCTACGGCGCCGTGGCGGTCGACGGAGCCGACTTCACCGCCGGCATCGACGACGCGCTGGAGGCCGGCGACGCGCAGCTGAGCCGCGACGGCTACGCCGCTCGGAGCGCGTTCCTCACGTCACCGACGTTCGGGGGCGTGAGCTGGCTCGCGCACGCGACCCTGCAGAGCGGCACGTGGGTCGACTCGCAGCAGAAGTACGACCGGCTGCTGGGCAGCGACCGGACGACCCTGACCCGGGTGTTCCAGGACGCGGGCTGGCGCACCGTCTCCGTGGTCCCGTCCAACATCGAACCGTGGCCAGCCGGCCAGGAGTTCTACGGGTACGACGTGATGCTCGATGCGCGCAACATGGGGTATCGCGGACCGGCCTTCAGTTACGCGCGCATCCCCGATCAGTACACGTGGCAGCTGCTCCACGACCGCGCACTCGATGCGCAGCATCCCGAACCGGTGATGGCCGAGGTCGACTTCGTGTCCTCGCACACGCCCTGGACGCCGATCCCGCAGCTTGTGGCGTGGTCGCGGATCGGCGACGGATCGGTGTTCGACGGCCAGCCGGCGCGGGGGCCGGCCCCGGTCGACGTCTGGCCCGATGAGCAGCGGGTGCGTGCGGCGTACGCCGACTCGGTGCGGTACTCGCTCGAGGCGATGTTCTCGTACCTCGAGACCTACGATCAGCCGGACCTCGTCCTGATCGTGCTCGGCGATCACCAGCCCGCGCGGATCGTCAGCGGAGCGGATGCCGGCCACGGCGTGCCGGTGACGATCATCGCGAAGGACCCCGGGGTGTTCGCACGGATCGCGTCGTGGGGATGGGACGAGGGGGTCCGGCCGTCGGCGGGCGCCCCGACCTGGCGGATGGACGAGTTCCGCGACCGCTTCCTGCAGGCCTTCGAGCGCTGACGCGGCTCGTCAGCGATCGGCGACCGCGCCGCGCCGCTGCCGGAACAGGAACACCGTGGTGACGGCGAGCACGACGATGCCGATCGACTCGACGATCACGGTCTGAGGCACCAGCAGGAAGTCCCACGACGAGCTGATGCCGAAGAGCCCGACGGTGAGGGCGAGGAGCAGGGCGCCCAGCGTCGCGATCAGGAACAGCAGGCTGAGCACGCTCGCGAGCTCGAGGAGCCGGCCGCGCAGAACGAGCATCGCGATCGCGAGCACGAGGCCTGCGACCGCGTTGAGGACGAATGCGATACCGAGGATGCCGCCCGTGCCGTTGAACACGAGGAACAGGTGGATGCCGCCGGTCACGGCGAGGAAGACGGCGCTCAGGAATCTGAGGACCCACAGCGCTCGCGGGCTGGTGGTGGTGGCCATGTCACTCTCCGTTCCCCCGACGACCTCGTCGCCGAGACCTTCTGCCCGTGACACGAGACGGGGGGCGCCGAGGTTCATCCGCCGGGCAGCCGCGGGTCGCCGGCCGACGGGGAGCCATCCCCGTCGACGGGACGCGCTCAGGGGTACTCGTCGGCTGTGAGCTTGTCGCCCCATTCGGTCTCGGGCTCGCCGGCGTCGGGCGACGGGGCCTCCCACAGCGCGAGATGGCACAGGAACTGATCGTGAGTGGCTCCGTGCCAGTGCCACTCACCGGGCGGCGTGTAGACGGTGTCGCCGGGGCGCAGCTCGATCAGCTCCTCGCCGCGGCTCTGGACGTAGCCGTGGCCTTCGGTCACATGCAGGGTCTGACCGACGGCGTGACGGTGCCACGCGGTGTGGGCGCCGGGCGTGAAGCGCACGAGGTTGAGTCGCGTGCGCGACGGCTCCTCACCGGCGTAGTACGCGTTGAAGTAGACGTCGCCGGTGAACCACTCCTCGGGTCCCTTGACCGTCGCCGATGTGGGCTGGATGCGGGTGCTCATGCGTCCTCCTCGCGCGTCACAGGCCGACCGCGGCCATACCCGCGGCGTCGTAGCGGTTGCCGGCGACTCCGATCGTCTCGACCAGCGCATCGAGGTCGGCGACGTCGTCAGCCGACAGCGCGACCGCGGTCGCGCCCGCGTTCTCGTCGATCCGCTCGCGCCGTCTCGTTCCGGGGATGGGGACGATGAACGGATGCTGCGCCAGGAGCCACGCGAGGGCGACCTGTCCGGGCGTCGCGCCGCGCTGCTCGGCGAGCGCGCGGACGTGGTCGACGAGCGCCTGGTTCGCGCGGAGGTTCTCCGCCTCGAACCGCGGAACCCGCGCGCGGATCTCGTTCGCGCCGAACGTCGAATCAGCGGTCACCGACCCGGTCAGGAATCCCTTGCCGAGCGGGCTGAAGGGCACGAACCCGATCCCGAGCTCGGCGCACGCCGGGAGGACCTCGGCCTCGGGGTCGCGAGTCCACAGCGAATACTCGCTCTGCACCGCCGTCACCGGGAAGACCGCGTGCGCGCGCCGGATCGTGCCGGCCGCCGCCTCGGACAGCCCGAAGTGGCGCACCTTGCCCGCTCGGACGAGTTCGCCCACCGCGCCGGCCACTTCTTCGATCGGCACGTCGGGATCCACGCGGTGCTGGTAGAACAGGTCGATCACGTCGACGTTCAGCCGGCCGAGCGACTCGTCGGCGACGCGGCGGATGTTCTCCGGCCGTGAGTTCACGCCCTGCATCCGCCCGTCGACGATGTTGAAGCCGAACTTGGTCGCCACGACGACCTGGTCGCGGATCGGGGCGATCGCCTCGCCGACGAGGATCTCGTTGTCGTAGGGTCCGTAGACCTCGGCGGTGTCGATCAGGGTGACACCCTGTTCGACGGCGTAGCGGAGCACGCCGATCATGTCGTCGCGGTCGCCCGGGTTCGGGCCGTAGCTCATCGACATGCCCATGGCGCCGAGTCCGATGGCCGAGACCTCGAGTCCCTGGCCGAGTGTGCGCGTGTGCATCGTGGTCATTCCTCTGCTCGGATGCCGCGGCGTGCGGCATCCCGTCCTCTCACCGTACGAAGCTCGCGCCGGATGTGGGAGGTCCTGACAGAGCCCCCTCGGATGCCGCGTCCGCGGGTTCCGGGGTACCGCCAGTACCTGTCAGCCGGCGTGCATCCGGTCTAGCGTCGGAGTATGGACACCCGCAGCGAAGTGCGCGAATTCCTCTCCACGCGGCGCGCGCGGATCACCCCCGATCAGGCCGGTCTGCCGGCGTTCGGGGGCAACCGTCGGGTGCCCGGCCTTCGGCGAGAGGAGGTCGCCCTGCTGGCCGGCGTGAGCGTGGACTACTACACGCGGCTCGAACGCGGCGACCTGTCGGGTGCCTCCGACAGTGTGCTCGGATCGCTGGGGCGCGCCCTTCAGCTCGACGAGGCCGAGACGGATCACCTGTTCGATCTTGCGCGCGCGTCCAACGCCTCACCGCTCGCGCGCAAGGCCCGCACGCGGGCCGATGGCCTGCGGCCCAGTCTGCAGCGGCTGCTCGACGCGATCACCGAAGCGCCCGCGGTCATCCGCAACCCCTACTTCGACTACGTGGCCGCGAACCGGCTCGGGCGGGCGCTCTACGCTCCCGTCTTCGCCGAGCGCGCACCCAACAGCGCGCGGTTCACCTTCCTGAACCCGGCGGCCCAGGATTTCTATCCCGACTGGGAGCGGGTCACGAAAGACCTCGTCGCCACTCTGCACGGGGAGGCGGGGCGCAACCCCTTCGACAAGCGCCTGACCGATCTGGTCGGCGAACTGTCCACCCGGAGCGAGTACTTCCGCACCCTGTGGGCCGCTCACAACGTGCGCTTCCACCGCACGGGCGTCAAGAGACTCCGCCATCCGATCGTCGGCGACCTCGAGCTCGAGTACGAGGCGTTCGAGCTGCCCGCCGATCCCGGACTGAGCCTCTCGACGTTCACCGCCGCCCCGGGCAGCTCATCCGAAGACGCGCTGAAGCTGCTCGCGAGCTGGGCCGCCACCGGCGGCGACCAGCGGGTGCCGGATCTCAACACGACGCCGGCGAGCTGATACGCGCCGGCGGTCAGCGCGAGCGCGACCCGCGCGTCATACCGTCGACGACGTGTCCTGTCTCTGGGTCGCCCCCCAGCTGGCGAGCACTTTCAGGCGGTCCTCATGGGGGCTGCCGGGCTCCGCGGTGTACAGGTTCAGGTAGCGCGCCGCCTTGGCGGGGTCGAGCTCGGCCGACTGGTAGGTCAACTCGATGAACCCGACCACCGGGTGGTTGAGGCGCTTGATCCCTTCGTGGCGCGTCCGCACGTCGTGCGATGCCCACAGCGCGGTGAACTCCGGGCTGCGCGTCGAGAGCTCGCCGATCAGCTCGCGCAGGGCCCGGTCGTTGGGCTCGCGACCCGCTTCGGCGCGCAGCAGCGCCACCGTCGCCGAAGCCCCGCCTTCCCAGTCGACGAAGAAGTCGCGGGCGGCAGGGTCCAGGAAGTGGAAGCGGGCGAAGTTCGCCTGATCGCCGATCGTGGTGGGGCTGGCGAACATCGGGGCATGGAGGGCGCGCCCGAGCGCGTTGCTCGAGATCACGTCGAGGCGACCGTTGCGCAGGAAGGCGGCGGAGACCGTGATCGAGTCGATGAGCCACTGGACCGGCCCGACGACGGTCGCGTCCTTCGGGCGGCGGGCCGGGCGCAGCGTCGGCCGCGCTGCGCGGGCGAGGTCGAACAGGTAGGCGCGCTCGTCGTCGTTGAGCTGCAGCGCACGCGCGACGGCCCCCAGCACCTCCTCGGAGACCCCCGTGATGTGCCCCTTCTCCAGCCGGGTGTACCACTCGGTGCTCACACCCGACAGCACAGCGACCTCTTCGCGGCGCAGGCCCGGCACCCGGCGACGGTTGCCGGCGGGCAGACCCACCTGCTCGGGTGCGAGACGACCGCGACGACTGATGAGGAAGTCGCGGATGTCGTCGCGATTGGGAGGCGGGGTGTCCATGGGATAAACGGTAGCCCCGCCTGCCGGCGTCTGCGGGGGGAGAGCTTGTCCCCCCGATAACCGCGACCTCCCGCGCCCGCACGGGAGGGGGTGTGATGGAGAAACCGCTCAGAAGGAAGAAGACGCCATGCGCGCAGCACTCATGTACGGCCCCGGCGACGTCCGGATCGAGGACGTCCCCGACTCGACCATCAAGAACCCCACCGACGCGCTCGTGCGCATCACGGCATCCTGCATCTGCGGATCCGACCTGCACCCGTACCACTCGATGGATGCGGCGGGCGGCCCGGCCCGAATGGGCCACGAGTTCATCGGCATCGTCGAAGACATCGGCTCAGAGGTGCACACGGTGAAGAAGGGCGATCTCGTCGTCTCGCCGTTCGCGATCTCGGACAACGTGTGCGAGATCTGCCGCGAGAACCTGCAGACCTCGTGCCTGCACCATGAAGCGGGCTTCTGGGACGGCCTGCCCGATGAGGGCGGGCAGTCCGAGGCGATCCGCGTGCCTCTGGCCGACGGAACGCTCGTGAAGCTGCCGGTCGCGGCGGATTCCGCCCTGATCCCGTCGCTGCTCACCCTGTCGGACGTGTTCGGAACGGGCTACCACGCCGCCGTCGCCGGCGGTGTCACGGCAGGCTCCACCGTGACGGTGATCGGCGACGGCGCCGTCGGTCTCCTCGCGGTGCTGTCGGCCCGGCGCCTGGGCGCCGAGCAGATCATCCTGATGGGCCGCCACGAGGTGCGCACCGACCTCGGCCGGGAGTTCGGCGCGACCGAGGTCGTCTCCGCCCGCGGCGAGGAGGGCATCGCGCGGGTGCGCGAGCTCACCCGGGGCCTCGGCACCCATGTCGTGCTCGAAGCGGTCGGCTACATGTCGGCGTACGAGCAGGCGGTCGGCGTCGTCCGCCGCGGCGGACTGATCAGCCGGGTCGGCGTACCGCAGTACGAGGAGGCGCCGATCGGGTTCGCGAGCCTCTTCCGCCACAACATCCGGCTCGCCGGGGGCCCCGCTCCCGTCCGCGCGTATATCGAGGAGCTGATGCCCGACATCCTCGACGGCACGATCGAGCCCGGCAAGGTGTTCGACGCGCGCACCGACATGGCCGGTGTCCCGGCCGGGTACGCCGACATGGACCAGCGCAGAAGCCTGAAGGTGCTGATCACGCCGTGACGGAGGGCGGGGATTCCGGATGCCGACCCGGGGTCCCTGCTACTCTTCGAGCACCGCAGACATCCCGAGGAGGTGAGACCCATGAAGGAATCCACGTGGGCGCTCCTGTCCGCAGCCCTGGTCGGGCGATAGATCGTCCGGGAGCGCCGCGCACGCGCACTCCCGAAAGGCACGATCATGCACTTCACCTCTTCTCAGCGCCTCGATGACGACGTCGTCGAGCGCGCATTCATCTGCGACGAGATCCCCGGCATCCTGTGGACGCCGGCGTCGGCCGCATCAGACCCCGTCCCGCTGATCCTGATGGGTCATCCCGGCGATCTGACCCGGATGCGGATGCGGCTCGCCGCCCGTGCGCGGAGCGCCGCAGCCGAGGGCTTCGCCGCCGCTGCGATCGAGCTCCCCGGTGCGGCCGGCCGGCCGCCGCTCGAGGGCGCCGAGCACGCGCGCACCGACCTGCGACGCGCGATTTCCGCCGGCGAGCGTCCGAGCGAGGACGTGATCGAGCGGCTCATCCTGCCGATGGTGGATCGAGCCGTACCGGAATGGCGGCGCACGCTCGGCGCGCTCGGGGAACTGCCCGAGATCGCCGGCCCCGTGGGCTTCTCCGGCGGTCCGATCGCGATCGGCATCCGTCTGGCCGTCACCGAGCCGCGCATCGTCGCCGCCGGACTGTTCGCGGGGAGCTACGTGCCGCGCGCGATGTTCGACGAGGCGCGCCGGGTCACGATCCCACTGCACGTGCTTCTGCAGTGGGATGACGCCGGCAACGACCGTCAGCTCGCTCTCGACCTGTTCGATGCGTTCGGCTCGACCGAGAAGACCCTGGTCGCGAACATGGGCGGACACACGGGCGTTCCGGCATCCGCGGGCGAGGATGCGGCCCGGTTCTTCCAGCGGCACCTGGGAAGCCGGTCCGCACGCGAGTGAGCCCGAGGAGCGGTTCCCTGCTGTCCCGGAAGTTCAGGCGTGCTCACCCGGGGCCGCCGCGCGCTGAGCCCGGAACGCGTCGGAGCGCTGCTGAAGGGAGGCGCACAATTCGGCGAGCACCGCCATCTCCTCGGCCATCGTCCGGATCTGCGACGATCCGAGCCGCACCGGCTGCTCACGCGGCTCGAACATGACCGTCCATTCCACCTGCGTCGGCGTCGGCGGCTCGAGGTAGATCTCGGTGGGCGAATTCGGGAGCCGCACCGCGATGAGGCCGGTGTCGTCACCCCCTTCGCCGTCCTGCGGGATCACGCGGATATCGCCGCCCGCGGACGGCGCGAGCTGCTCGAAATCGTGAACCCACGATTGAAGCACCGCGATGCTCCGAAACGGCATGGCACCCTCCCGTGACGATCGAACGGGTCAAGCCAGATTATGCCGCGGTGACCGCATACGGGGTAGATGCAGCCGAGTTCTGCCCCGTGCCCTGGCACGGCGCATCCGATCGGCGCCTGGTCACGCCGAGCCGACCCGCACTCCGACCACGCCGAGTGCTCCGAAGTCCGCCGTGTAGATGCCGGCGCGCTCGATCTCCGGTGGCACGATGACCGTTCCGGTCATGACCAGGTCGTTCGCGCTCATCCGCTCTCCGCTCGCCGCGAGCACGCGCGCGATGTGGGCGACGACCGAATGGATGCCGCCCACGGCCGCTCCGGCATCCGCCGACTCGCCGAGGGTCTCCCCCTCGTGCGTCAATCGCATCTGAACCGGGCGGTCTCCGAGGGCGGCCGGATCGACCGGGTCGCCGATCACCACGACGCGGTGATAGATGTTCGTGTGCAGCATCGCGTCCACGTCTTCGAACCCGCCGGTCACGTCGACCAGTTCGAACGCGGGCATGATCGCCGCCACGCAGTCCCAGATCTCCTCCTGCGTCGCTCCCGCGCGCACATCGCGGCCCAGCCGCACGGCGATCTCGGGCTCCACACGCGCGCTCGTCCACCCCGCGACGGCGATCTCGACCCCGGTCTGATGCACGCCGTCCGCCGCCAACCGGCCGACGAGCGGGCCCCGCAGCCCGAGCGCGAGCGCCCGGCTCATGCCGAGTGCGGCCTTCCAGCCTGCCGGCTCCCCTGAGATCACCGAAGTCGGAGCCAGGTGGCGATCGAGCTGCCGCGCGGCGTCGCTGCCGCTCATGTCCGGTTCCGATGGGTCACCACACCATGGTGACCCACCCAGCCGCGCCGGTCACGCATGTCGCCGGTGCGTGGGACGATCCGCGAGAGGGCGGGAGGCGGGATGCGGGGCGAGGCGACCGTGCTGCACGCCGACCTCGACGCGTTCTACGCCTCAGTCGAGCAGCGCGACGCGCCCGCGCTGCGGGGCCGCCCGGTCATCGTGGGCGGCGGGGTGGTGCTGGCGGCGAGCTACGAGGCGAAGGCTCGCGGAGTTCGCACCGCGATGGGCGGGCGGCAGGCCCGCGACCTGTGCCCGGAGGCGATCGTCGTGCCGCCCCGCATGGAGGCGTACTCCGCCGCGAGCAAGGACGTGTTCGCGATCTTCCGCGACACCACCCCGTTCGTCGAGGGCCTGTCGATCGATGAGGCGTTCCTGGAGGTCGGCGGACTGCGGCGCATCGCGGGCACGCCCGAGGCGATCGCCGTCGCGCTGCGCACGCGGGTGCGCGCGGAAGTGGGATTGGCGATCTCGGTCGGCGTGGCGCGCACCAAGTTCCTGGCGAAGGTCGCGAGTGCGGTCAGCAAGCCCGATGGACTGCTCGTCGTCGAGCCCGAGCGGGAGGAGGCGTTCCTGCTGCCGCTGCCCGTCGAGCGGCTCTGGGGCGTCGGGCGCGTCACGGCCGAGAAGCTCCACGGACTCGGCATCCACACCGTCGGCGAACTCGCCGACCTCGAAGCCGCGACGGCCGAGCGACTGCTCGGACGCGCGGCGGGCGCCCACCTGCACGCCCTGGCCCGGCTGCGCGACCCCCGCCCCGTCGACACGACCCGGCGGCGCGGATCGATCGGCTCGCAGCGCGCGCTCGGAACCCGCCCGCGGACGCCCGACGAACTCGACGTGATCCTCACGCAGATCATCGATCGCCTCACGCGGCGCCTGCGCGAGCACGAACGCGTGTGCCGAACGGTCGTGCTGCGGCTGCGCTTCGGCGATTTCGCGAAAGCCACGCGCTCGCGCACTCTCCGCTTGCCCACCGACCGCACCGGCGTTCTGCTGGGCATCGCGCGCGACCTGCTCGTCGCCGCGCAGCCGGAGATCACCGCGCGCGGCATCACCCTGATCGGGGTCTCCTTCTCGCAGTTGGGCCGAGCGGACAGCGTGCAGCCCGAGCTCGACATCGACTGGGACGACGGCGTGCGCCTGGACGCCGTGCTCGACGCGGTCCGCGATCGCTTCGGCGCGGCATCCGTGGCGCGTGCGACGCAGCTCGGGCGCGACCCGGGATGGTCCACGCCCGTCCTGCCCGAGCACGAATGACGGTGCGGCCGAGCGGTCAGCTCACGACGGCGCGGGATGCCGCGTCCGCGTGAGCGCCACGAATGCGGCCACCGCCACCGCTGAGCAGACCGTCATCGTCACGGCCATCGCGACGGCGCTCCCGGCGACGCCGCTGCTCGCGATCGGTGCGACGGCCCCCGCGAGCGCGAACTGAGCGGCGCCGAGAACCGCGGACGCGGACCCCGCCGAATCGCGCGCCTCGTCGAGCGCGAGCGAGGTCGCATTGCCCAGCACGAAGCCGAGACAGGTCACCGCGAACCAGAGCAGCACGAGCAGCACCGGCGTCGTCAATGCGCCGGTGAGCACCGTCGCGAGGAGGGTGCCCGTGGTGCACAGCTCCGCCGCGATCCCCGCCGCCAGAAGTCCACGCGGCGCGGCGCGGCGCACGAGCCGCGCGCTCGCGAACGAAGCGAGCGTCAGCCCGCACGCGTTGGCCGCGAAGGCGAGCGCGTACGCGCCGGGCGACAGGCCGAACCCGAGCTGGAGCACGAACGGCGATGCCGAGACGTAGGCGATGAGCGTCGCATATGCGAACACGAGCACCGCCGTGTAGCCGAGGAAGCGTCGACGGGTGACGATCGTCGCCGCCCGGCGCGCCCACTCGCCCCACGCCCCCGCGCGGCGACGGGAGGGCGGCAGGCTTTCGGGCAGGAGGAACACGCTTCCGGCGAACATCGCCAGGGCGAACACCGTGAGCGCCGCGAACACGCCGCGCCAGCCGGCCACCGCATCGACGAGCCCGCCGAGCAGCGGAGCGACCACCGGCGCGATCGCGCCGATCGTCATCAGCAGCGAGAAGGCCCGCGCGGCCGCGTTCGCGCGCAGGGTGTCGGCGACGATCGCGCGGCCCAGCACGATTCCCGCGGCGCCGGCCAGTCCCTGCAGGAGGCGGGCGACGAGCAGCAGCTGGATGCTGGGGGCCAGCGCGCACGCGGCCGAGGCGAGAACGCACAGCGCGGTGCACGCGAGCAGAAGGGGCCGCCGCCCGGTGCGATCGGACAGGGGGCCGATCACCAGCTGGCCCGCAGCGAGTCCGACCAGGAACGTCGTCACCGTCAGCTGAACCGTCTGGGCGTCGGTCTGGAGATCGACCGCCATCGCCGGCATCGCCGGCAGATACATCGCGGTCGCCAGCGGGGAGATCGCCGCCAGCAGCGCGAGCGCGAGCAGTCGGGGCGGCGCGAGCCGCTCGGTCGCAGCGTCCATTCCCGGCCCCCTCTGCCGGGTCAACGACCGAGGGTCGCGGCGAGCCACCGGGTCGTGCGGTCGATGATCTCGGGGAAGTGCTCCGAGAGGATCTCGTAGTGCTGGCCCGGGTACTCGACGAGCTCTTTCGGCTCGGGGATGCGCGCGAACATGTCGCGCGCCTCCTCGACCGGGGCGACGGAGTCCTGCGAAGCCAGCACCATCAGCAGCGGCGCGGTGATCCGCTCGGCGTACGCCTCGACCTCCATCTCGAACAGCCGGTCGAGCGTGCCGATCGTGATCTCGTTGCGGAAGCTGGGCAGGCCGTGGATCATCTTCTCGACGAACTCGAGGCCCTCGTGGTCGCTGAACATCACCGGGCGGCCGGGCTCCGGGGTGCCGTGCAGGCGGATGGTCGCAGCCGGCTCCCCGCGCAGCCGGTTCTGCCGGTCGATCGGGATGAGCGCCTCGAGCTCCGCGAGTGTGTCCGCCGGCTGGAGTCGGCGGGCGCTCCACCCGCTCACCGGCGGGATGATGCTCACGACAGCGCGCACCCGGCTGTCCATCGCCGCCGTGAACATCGAGTTCGCTCCACCGATGCTCACTCCCCAGAGCCCGAGCCGGCCGGCATCCACGTCGTCGCGCAGCGTCAGGTGGGTGATCACGTCGCGGAGGTCGCGGCACTGCTGCCACGGGTCGAACTCCTGACGGGGCTCGCCGTCGCTGTAGCCGGTGGAACGGTGGTCGTAGGCGAGACACGCGAGCCCCGCGGCGGCGAAGGCCGGAGCCATCGGCCAGTTCGACTCGGCCGGTCCGCCGAGTCCGCCCTGCAGGATCACGACCGGGGCCGGCTGCGCGGCATCCGCCGGCAGGAACAGCCTGCCGCGCAGAGCGACGCCGTCGACGGGGAACTCGACGTCTTCTTCGGTGTGCATGGTGTCGCCTTTCGCGGGAGGGGTCATCGGGTCACATCGGGGACGCGGTCGCTGTGCACGGCTTCGGGATCCGACGAGGCGCGCATGATCGGGAAGACGGCCTCGCGCATGTCCTCCTCGTACGCGCCGATCGCCTCGCGCAGCGAGCGGCGCCCGTGCGTGACGTCCGACAGCGCGCGCACGAGCGACGCGGCGTCGCGCAGTGCGGAGTTCGCGCCGGCCCCGAAGCTCGGCGGCATCGCGTGGATCGCGTCGCCGAGCAGCGTCACCCGGCTCGGCGCCCACGCATCGGCGACCTCGAGGTGTCGCACGGCGCTCGGTGCGATCGTCGATTCGTCGATGCGCTCGACGAGTTCGACGAGCCCCGCGTGGGCGCCCGCGATGGCACGCCGCATCGCGGTGTGCAGCTCGTGCGGCGACGCATGGGCGAAATCCGGAGTGTCGCTCACGACGGTGGCCCCGAGGTCGCTCCCGTAGGTGACCATGACGTATGGGTCGACGGGGTCGATCGCGGCGCCCGGCGCGAGCTCGGCCACGGCATCGGCGATCGGTCGACGCGGGTCGTAGACACCGACCGCGAAGATCGTCCCGTCGCCCCGGTTGACGATGCAGAACCCGTCGAAGACCGGGTCGGGCAACAGGGCGGCGAGGTCGGGCGTGAAGGGTGCCGTCGACCACATGCCCCGCATCCCCGAGTCGAGTATGCCGACCTCGGGAAGCAGCTGCGCGCGGATCGCCGAATGGATGCCGTCGGCGCCGACGAGCACATCGCCGGTCGCAGACGAGCCGTCGGCGAAGTTCAGCCGAACCCCCTGCTCGTCGATCTCGTAGCCGGTCGCCGCGCGTCCGAAGTGAAGCACGTCGTCGAGGCCGGTCGCGAGGATCTGGCGCAGCGTGCGGCGATTCACGGCAGTGTGCGGCCGCTCGCCGTCGTTGGCCGGTCCGATGTGCGGGCGAGACCAGATCTCGTCGCCCTGAGGGTCGATCATGACCGAGACCTCGCGGCGCGGGTTCTTGCGCGAGGTCTGCAGGTACAGCTCGTACAGGGCGTCCGGCAGGCACTCCTGCAGGGCGTTACCCCCCAGGGCGTTCATGTGCAGGCGGTATCCCGCATGCACGACGCCGGGCTGGCTCTCGAAGACCTCGCAGCTGATCCCGGCTTTGCGCAGTCCCTGCGCGAGGCACAGGCCGCCGATGCCCCCACCGGCGATCAGAACGTGAAACGACGACATCGTCGACTCCTTCGGCTCGGTGCCACCCGAACCGAGTTCGGGCGACGAGTCGATCTTCGGACGACCGCCGCGTATTGGGGAAGACGAGAAATAGGATGGCCGCTATTGGAATCGCCGATACCCAGGGATGCCGACATGCGGATCGATCTGAACCTGCTCACCTCGCTGAACGCGCTCCTGGAGGAGCGCAGCGTCAGCCGGGCGGCGGAGCGGCTGGGCCTCAGCCAGCCCACCCTCAGCACGGCGCTCGGCCGCCTGCGGCATCACTTCGGTGACGAGCTGCTCGCCCGCACCGGCAACACCTATCGCCTCACGCCGCTCGCCGAGGAACTGCTCGAATCGACCGGGCACGCCCTCTCCTGGACCGACCGGGTCTTCGACACGAGGCCCGCGTTCCAGCCCGAGGCGGCAGAGCGCGAATTCACGCTCGTGATGTCCGATGCCCAGCTTCCGGTGTTCGGCCGCGCCCTGGCCGAACTGGTGTCGCGCGAGGCGCCCCGGGTGAAGCTGCGGTTCGAGCACAGCACTGCGCGGATGATCCTCCCCGGGCTGGAGTGGCTGCGCGACATCGACGCGCTCGTCCTTCCGCAGGGCATCCTCGCCGACGCGCCGAGCCTGGATCTCTACCGCGACCGCTGGGTGTGCGTGATCGCGGAGTCCTCTCGCGGAGCCGGCGCGCTCACGCTCGCGGAGATGGCGGAGCGGCCGTGGGTCACGCCGTACCACCCGCGGATGCCGGTGCTCTCGGTCCTGCATCGCATGCGGCAGTCCGGGATCGAGCCGCGCGCGGTCATCAGCACCGAGGACTTCCTCGCCGTTCCGCACCTGGTCGCAGGGACCGACCGGGTCGGGCTCATGCCCGAGCGAGCCGCCGCGCTGGCCGTCGCCGCCGACGACGTGTGCATCGTCGAGGCGCCTTTCGAGATGGGGATGCTCGTGGAGGCCATGTGGTGGCATCCCATGCACGAGCGCGACCCCGGTCACCGCTGGCTGCGGCAGGCCGCGGTGCGCGCGGCGCACGACCTCGACCGCCGGGGCGAACCCGCCGCCGACCGACCCGGCTAGCTGTACCGGGTCAGGGCGTTGGTTGCAGTCGGCTGATCGGGGGTTTGCCGCCGAGGGCTGAGTGGCGTCGTCCAGTGTTGTAGTGCTCGAGCCAGGGGTCAAGGGCTGCTGTGCGC
>JAESFR010000226.1_pt1 | contig 23564 bp, 22 predicted proteins | sample 9266191 | NCBI WGS metagenome assembly JAESFR01 (sample SAMN14503063, study PRJNA617104) | algae metagenome | isolation source: Pleurocapsa minor HA4230-MV1 and co-occurring heterotrophs from cement on... | place: USA: Nuuanu Pali Lookout, Hawaii | collected 2009-07-20
GGCACTGACTTTCGGTACACTGTTGAGTTCTCAAAGAACGGACACACACCCGCCGCAGCCTTCCGACCACCTTGGGGGCAACCCTGTAAACACTACCGGTGAAGCCGGTCAACTCCAAATCGCTGACCTGCCTTACCGTTCCGACTCACGTGGCGAAAGCGTGCTTCGCCGCCTCCGGATCGCGGAGGTGATCGTCGGGATTTGCCTTGGGCCGTCCAGCTGATCGGATCCTTATGTCTCCGGCCGCTGTGCGGTTCCCCGTGGGGCGAGAACTAAGTTACGGCCGGATTGCCTGCTCGTCAACTCCGCAGGTCAGCGGCCTGATGGATGATCTTGACCGAGAATCGGTGCAGGTCAGTGGGTTCTCCGCCACCACGCCGCCTCGTTGCGCGCGGCCGGGTGATCGTCTTCACAGCTGCCGGCCGCCCGCACCCGCCGAGGCTGCCTGGGAGGTTGTCGCATGCGGTCGTTGCCGGCGCCGGCGTCCTCCTGGTGCTCGAGGCGGGTCGGGCAGCAGGGCGGCGGGACCCAGCCCGACCGGGCATGCCGCGGTACACCCATGCAACCGCACCGCGGATCTCGAGGCCGTGGGCTCGATCCCGCGGCCGCACAACATGTCCGCAATGCACTCGATCGAGAGCGCGGTCGGGACCGTCGGCACGACCGGCCCCGATCGGCAGCGCGTACCTGCTGCACATCCGCACGCTCAGCGGCGGATCAGTACCCCGGCAACGGACCGCTTGCCGCGGCGCAGCACCAGGTACCTGCCGTGCAGCAGATCGCCGGGTTCGACGACCCGGTCGGCGTCGCTGACCCGTGCGTTGTTGATGTTCGCGCCACCTTCGGCGACGGCACGCCGGGACTCGGACAGCGAGGAGGTCAACCCGGTCGCCCGCAGCAACTCCACGACGGTCGGAGAGCCGTCGACCTCGGTCAGGCCGACCTCGTCCAAGGCCGAGTGCAACGTCTGCTCGTCGATGGCCGCCAGGTCGCCGCGACCGAACAGCGCGGCACTCGCCGCGACGGCGGCATCCCTGGCCGGCGCACCGTGCACCAGCGCGGTGAGCTCACCGGCCAGCTCGCGCTGCGCCTGCCGGGCCTGTGGCCGGTCGGCGGTCGCCGCGATCAGCTCCTCGATCTCCGCCAGCGGACGCAGCGAGAAGACCTTCAGGTAACCGGGGATGTCGCGGTCGTCGGTGTTGAACCAGAACTGGTAGAAGGCGTAGGGGCTCGTCATCGCCGGGTCGAGCCAGATCGCCCCGCCCTCGGTCTTGCCGAACTTCGTGCCGTCCGCCTTGGTGATCAGCGGGGTGGCCAGCGCGTGCACCGAGCGCCCCTCGACCTTGCGGATCAGCTCCGTGCCGCTGGTCAGGTTGCCCCACTGGTCGCTGCCGCCGGTCTGCAACGTGCAGCCGTACCGCCGGTACAGCTCCAGGTAGTCCATGCCCTGCAGGATCTGGTAGCTGAACTCGGTGAACGAGAGCCCCTCGTCGCTGTTCAGCCGTGCAGACACCGTCTCCTTCGCCAGCATCCGGCCCATCCGGAAGTGCTTGCCGACATCCCGCAGAAAGCCGATCGCGCTGAGATCCGCGGTCCACTCCAGGTTGTTGACCATCCGGGCCGCGTAGGTCCCGTCGAAGTCCACGTACTGCTCGACCTGGTCGCGGATCCGCTCCACCCACCCGGCGACGACGTCCTCCGAGGTCAACACCCGCTCCCCCGACATCCGCGGGTCGCCGATCAGACCGGTGGCGCCGCCGACCAGCATCAGGGGAGGGTTGCCGGCGCGCTGCACGCGGCGCATGGTCAGCAGCTGGACGAGGTTGCCGATGTGCAGGCTGGGCGCGGTGGGGTCGAAACCGACGTACGCCGTCACCGGTCCGGCCGCCAGATCCGTTGCCAGCGCGTCAATCCCGGTCGACAAGGCGATCAACCCGCGTGCCGTCAAGTCCTGCAGGAGCGGGACGGATGGAGTCTGCGCCGGTGCTGTCACGACGCTCATCCTGCCATCCGCCCCGGCGTCACCCGGGCGGCGACGGAACCGGCCGCTTCCGGGGCACCCAGGCGCGGAACGCCGACACCGTCGGATCGCCGTTCACCCAGAACCGCCGGGGCTCGTCGGCGGCCGCGGCAACCCCCACCCTGGGACCGACGACGATGTCGCCGGCCGGCGGCGGTGCACCGTGCAGCAGGCGGATGGGCCCGTCGCCGTCGATGAGGTCGCTGCCGTTGCTGCCGGCGGACAGTCCCAGCACCGTCGCCAGTCCCGCGGGGCCGCGGGCCAGGTGCTCGTCCTTCGGTGTTCGCCGGCCGGCAGTCGTCCGGCGCGCCCTGGCGGTTTCGACACCGTCGACGACCTCCCCGGCCCGCAGCAACACGGCGGACGGCACGCCGTCCGGTCCGGTGACCACGTTCCCGCACCAGTGCATGCCGTAGACGAAGTAGGTGTACAGGTGCCCGGCGGGCCCGAACATCACCGCCGTGCGGGGGGTCCGTCCGCGGTAGGCGTGGGACGCCGGATCCTGCAGACCGGCGTACGCCTCCACCTCGGTCAGCCGGACAGCGACAGGACCGTCGGGTGAGTCGGCCTCGACAACGGTGCCCAGCAGGTCAGGGGCGACCGCGATGACGTCCCGTTGCAGGAACGAGCGCCGCACCCGTCGACGATCGTTCACCCGGCAATTGTTCCATCGCGCTTCGCCGGGCCGGACCAGCCGGCACCGGGCGACGCCGCAGCGGTCGTCCGACCGGGTGCTGTTCTCAGCCCGGTGCGGTCGACTCGAGCACGGGTGCCGGCGGGTCGACCTCGACGCCGTCACCCTGCCGGCGGCGCTGCTCGGCGCGGCGCAGCCCGGTGGCGAAGAACGACGTGTCGAACCAGGTCGGAAAGGCCCGGGTCAGCCGGCTGGGTCCGAGCAGTCGCACGTCACCTGCGGTGATCAGCGTGCGGAACGGCACCAGGCCGATCAGCCAACGCTGCAGCGCCCCGGTGTCACCCTGCACGGCCAGGTCGACCTCGTACCCGGGGTCGTCCTTGCAGACGGTGACCCCCCGCCGCTCCAGGCACAACCAGCCCTCCGCCGCTCCCGGCCCGGTCAGCACCATGTGCGCGACCGTCCGCTGCTGCGGCAACTTGGCGGGGACTGCGTGCTGGTGCATCCGCCACAGCAGGGACAGCCCGTCACACTCCTCCTCGGTCGGGTTGCCGAAATTCCACTCCGCCGCCCAGTGCCCGATCGCCCAGACGATCGGCGTGAGGGCGTCACCGGCGGCGGTAAGGGTGTAGCCGCCGCCCGACCGTCCGGGTTGACCGGCGGTGCGCTGCACGAGCCCCCGCCGTTCGAGCGTGCGCAGGCGCTGGGCGAGCAGGGAGCGACTCATCCGCGGCACACCGCGGTGGATCTCGTTGAAGCCGGTGGAGCCGACCATCATCTCCCTGATGATCAGGGGGGTCCACCGGTCGCCCACCACATCCACACCGACAGCGATGGGGCAGTAGTCGCCATAGCTCGACATGCCCGACATCCTCCCGCGGGCAGCGACGCCGGGGTAGTACCAAATCTGCACCTGCGAGACCCGCTGGACGTGCACCAACACCACCGATCCGGGCCTTGGGGGTACGGATCCGGGGCCCGACCGTCCGACAGCGCGGTACCGGATCAGGACTGGTTGACGGGTGTGGCTGCGGCGCATCGTCTGATCCGAGGGCGACCGCAGGGGTCCCCGACGAACAGGAGACACCACGAGATGACCATCACCACCGCGCAACCCGACCTGGCGGCGATCAAGTCCAAGCAGCAGAAGACCTGGGCCAGCGGCGATTACGCCGTCGTCGCGGGCCGCATCGTCCTGGTCAGCGAACTCCTCGCCGACGCAGCGGACCTGCGGGCCGGTTCGCGGGTCCTCGACATCGCCTGCGGCAACGGCAATGCCGGCCTCGCTGCGGCGCGTCACGGCACCCAGGTGGTCGGCGTCGATTACGTACCGGCACTGCTGGAGGGCGGTCGCGCGCGTGCCGTCGCCGAAGGCCTGGACGTCGAGTTCCGGCTCGGTGACGTCGAGAACCTGGAGTTCGCGGACGGCTCGTTCGACGCCGCGCTGTCGGTGTTCGGGGCGATGTTCGCACCGAACCACCAGCAGACCGCCGCAGAGATGCTGCGGGTGGTGCGCCCGGGCGGAACCATCGGCCTGGCGTCCTGGACACCGGACGGATTCATCGGGCAGATGTTCAAGGTGATCACCGGGCACGTACCGGCGCCCGCCGGTGTGGCCTCCCCACTGCTGTGGGGCACGCAGCAGCACCTGGACGAACTGTTCGGGACGTCGGTGACCGACGTGCGGACCGTGCAGCGGTCCTACACCTGGCAATTCACCTCACCGGACGACTTCGTCCAGTACTTCCGGCGCTGGTACGGGCCGACACTCAAGGCATTCGAAGCCCTGGACGAGAGCGGAAAGGAGGCTCTGGCAGCCGATCTCGCCGACCTCGCCCGCCGGTCTGACCGCAATGCCGACGGTGGACCGATCACCGTGCCCGCCACCTACCTGGAAACGGTGATGAGCCGGCAGTAGCTGCGGCATCGACCGCGCGCGACCTGCACGGCCATGAGAGGTCCGCGGGTGCAGGTCGCGAGCGGTCGGCCACGCGTCAGAGTGCCCCTCGTCGGGGGCGGCCGGCCCAGCTGCGGTCCGCGTCGACCCGGGTCCGCAGAGCCTGCAACTGCTCGGTGACCCGGGCGGGCGCCGTCCCGCCCACGGCATTTCGGGAGGCGAGCGAGCCCTCGACCGTCAGCACGTCCCGCACGGCCGGGGTGAGCGCTGGGTCGATCGACGCCAGCTCGGTGTCGGTGAGCTCGTCCAGCCGCCGACCGCTCGATTCGGCCAGCGAAACACAGCGTCCGGCGGCCTCGTGCGCGACCCGGAACGGAACGCCCTGCCGCACCAGCCATTCCGCGATGTCGGTGGCCAGAGAAAAACCGGCCGGGGCCATCTCGGCCATCCGCGCGGTGTCGAAGGTGAGGGTGGCCGTCATTCCGGTGACCGCCGGCAACAGCAGGTCGAGCTGGACCAGGGAGTCGATCAGCGGCTCCTTGTCCTCCTGCAGATCGCGGTTGTAGGCCAGCGGCAGCGCCTTCAGGGTGGCCAGCAACCCGGTGAGGTTGCCGATCAGCCGGCCGGCCTTCCCGCGGGTCAACTCGGCGATGTCGGGGTTCTTCTTCTGCGGCATGATCGACGAGCCGGTGGCGAACGCGTCGTCGAGCCGGGCATAACCGAATTCGGCGGTGGTGAAGATGATGATCTCCTCGGCCCACCGGGACAGGTCCACCGCCAGCATGGCCAGCACGAATGCCAGCTCGGCGGCGAAATCCCGGGACGCCGTGCCATCGATCGAATTGGCCGACGGCGCATCGAATCCCAGCTCGGCGGCCACCGCCGCCGGGTCCAGGCCCAGGGACGAGCCGGCCAGCGCGCCGGATCCGTAGGGCGACACCGCCGCCCGGCGGTCCCAGTCCCGAATCCGGTCGACGTCGCGGACCAGCGCCTGCGTGTGCGCCGCGAGGTGATGGGCGAGCAACACCGGCTGGGCGTGCTGGAAGTGCGTCCGGCCCGGCATCGCCGCGCCGGGGTGGCGATCGGCCTGATCCAACAGTGCCAGCTGCAGGGCGGTGACCTGGGCCGCGACCAACCTCGCCCGATCGCGCAGGAACATCCGGTACAGCGTCGCCACTTGGTCGTTGCGGGATCGGCCCGCCCGCAGCTTGCCGCCCAGGTCCATGCCGGCCCGGTCCAGCAGCCCGCGCTCCAGTGCCGAGTGCACGTCCTCGTCGGCCGGTACCGGCGCGAAACGGCCGGTCTGCACGTCCTGCGCGAGATCGGCCAGGGCGGACAGCATCGACGAGAGCTCGAGGTCGGTCAGCAATCCTGCACCGTGCAGCACCCGGGCGTGCGCCTTCGAGCCGGCGATGTCGTAAGGGGCCAGCAACCAGTCGAAATGTGTTGAGACGCTGAGTGCTTCCATCTCCGGGGAGGGGCCGGACGCGAACCGGCCGCCCCAGAGCGGAGTTCCCGCGGTCGCCGGGACGGGTCCGGGAACCGAGCGGGTGGTGTCGAAGGTGTTGTCGGACATGGGTCAGTCGGTCCCGGTGTCCATGGCGGCACTGTCGTTGGCCTGCTCGATGGCCTGTCCCAGGTCCATCAACTCCTCGCCGGAGGGCAGGCTGGCGATCGCATCCGCCTGCCCGGGGCTCAGGGTGCCGACGAGGGTGTGCTGGGTGTCGAGCTGTCCCAGTCCGGCGTACAGCTCCAGCTTGGACCGGCTGTCGGCGATGTCCAGGTTGCGCATGGTGAGTTGACCGATCCGGTCCGCGGGCCCGAAAGCGGCGTCGGCCACCCGCTCCATCGACAGCTTGTCCGGGTGGTATGACAGCGCCGGACCCGTGGTGTCGACGATCGTGTAGTCGTTGCCGCGCCGCAGCCGCAGGGTGACCGACCCGGTGATCGCCGAACCGACCCACCGCTGCAGCGACTCACGCAGCATCAGGCCCTGCGGGTCCAACCACCGCCCCTCGTACAGCAGCCGACCCAGCCTGCGCCCCTGGTCGTGGTAGGAAGCGACGGTGTCCTCGTTGTGGATGGCATTGACCAGCCGCTCATAGGCGATGAACAGCAGAGCCATCCCCGGTGCCTCGTAGATACCGCGCGACTTGGCCTCGATGATGCGGTTCTCTATCTGGTCGCTCATGCCCAGCCCGTGCCGGCCGCCGATGGCATTTGCCTCCATCACCAGGGCGACCGGGTCGAGCCGCACCCCGTTGATGGCGACCGGTCGGCCGCACTCGAACTGCAACGTGACGTCCTCCGGGTCGATCACCACCGATGGATCCCAGTGGGAGACGCCCATGATCGGCTGCACGATCTCCACGGAAGCGTCCAGGTGCTCGAGGCGCTTCGCCTCGTGGGTCGCGCCCCAGATGTTGGCGTCCGTGGAGTACGCCTTCTCGGCCGAGGCCCGATAGGGCAGGCCGCGGGCCAGCAACCATTCGCTCATCTCGGCCCGGCCGCCGAGCTCGGACACGAATTTGCGGTCGAGCCACGGCTTGTAGATGCGCAAACGGGGGTTGGCGAGCAGGCCGTAACGGTAGAACCGCTCGATGTCGTTGCCTTTGTAGGTCGACCCGTCACCCCAGATGTCGACCTCGTCGTCGGCCATCGCCCGGACCAGCAGGGTTCCGGTGACCGCCCGGCCGAGCGGGGTGGTGTTGAAGTAGGTCAGCCCCGCGGACCGGATGTGGAAGGCCCCGCAGGCCAGGGCCACGAAGCCCTCTTCGACCAGCGCGGCCCGGCAGTCGACGATCCGCGCGATCTCCGCGCCGTACTCCTGCGCGCGACCGGGGACACCGGACAGGTCCGTTTCATCGGCCTGGCCCAGGTCCGCGGTGTAGGCGCACGGCACGGCACCGTTCTCGCGCATCCAGGCCACGGCCACCGAAGTGTCCAACCCGCCCGAGAAGGCGATGCCGACTTTCTGCCCCTTGGGCAGCGACTCAAGAACTTTGGACACGAGTGGGGAGCCTATCTGTGCGGGCGGGACCGCCGATCCGAACGGCGGGGTCAGGGAAGGGCGGGCGGGCAAGGGAAGGGCGGGCGGGCAGGGGAAGCGCGGGCGGAGCCGGTCGTTGCGGGCGATCAGGCATCCCCGGCGGCGTAGGCGGCCAGGGTCGCACCGACGTCGGCGCCGGTGAGCCCGTCACGAGCGACGACGAGAATCGTGTCGTCACCGGCGATGGTGCCGATGATCTCGGTCAGCCCCGCGCGGTCGATCGCCGAGGCCAGGAACTGCGCGGCGCCCGGCGGGGTGCGCAGCACCGCGAGGTTGCCCGAACCCTCGTGCGACACCAGCAGGTCGCCGAGCAGCCGACCGAGCCGGGACGTCCCGCCCACCATCGGCCGGGGTCCGCCGTCGTCCGGAATCCGGTAGACCGCGGCGCCGCCGTCCACGCCCCGTAGTTTCACCGCGCCCAGTTCCTCCAGGTCCCGGGACAGGGTCGCCTGGGTGACGGAGAAACCGTCCCCGGACAACAGCGTCATCAGCTCACCCTGCGAGCGGACGGTGCGGTCGCGGATCAGCTCGGTGATCCGGCCGTGCCGCGCGGCCTTGGTGGCCAGCGCGGTGCCGGCGGTCATCGGGCTGCCGCCTGCGCGGTCGAGACGTGCGTAACCCCTTCGATCTCAGCCGGCGGGATGATTCCGGACTTCTCGAAAAGGAAGGTGAGCAGGGCCTTCTGGGCGTGCAGCCGGTTCTCGGCCTCGTCCCAGACTGCGGACGCGGGACCGTCGATCACCTCGTCGGTGATCTCCCAGCCGCGGTGCGCCGGCAGGCAGTGCAGCACCAGGGCGCCGGCCGCCGCCCGGCCCAGCAGTTCGGTGTCGACCTGATACGGCCGGAACGGTCCGACCCGGTCGAGGCCGTCGTTCTCCTGCCCCATCGAGGTCCAGGTGTCGGTGACGAGCACGTCGGAGCCGTCGACGGCGGCGTGCGGGTCGCCGAGAAGCTCGATGCTGCCGCCGGTTTCGGCGGCGCGGCGCTTGGCGTCCAACAGGATGTCGCCGTGCGGGTCGAATCCCTGCGGCGAGGCGACTCGCACGTTCAGTCCGGCGTTGGCACCGCCCACCATCAGCGAGTGGGCCATGTTGTTCGAGCCGTCACCGAGGTAGGTCAGCGTCAACCCGGCCAGCCGGCTCTTGCGCTCCCGGATGGTCTGCAGGTCGGCCAGCACCTGGCAGGGATGGAACTCATCGGTCAGCGCGTTGATCACCGGCACCGTGGAGACCCTTGCCAGGGCGTTGATCCGGCGTTGGGCAAAGGTCCGGATTGCGACGGCGTCGACATACCGGGACAGCACCCGGGAGGTGTCCTCGATGGTTTCCTCGCGGCCGAGCTGCGAGGTACGGGCGTCGATGATCACCGGCTGCGCACCGAGCTGGGCGATGCCCACCTCGAACGACAACCGGGTGCGGGTGGAGTTCTTCTCGAACACCACCGCGACCGACCGCCCGGTCAGCGGACGAAAGCCCTGCCGGTCGGCCTTGTACGCATCGGCACGGTCGAGCACGGCGACCAACTCGTCCGGGCCGAGGTCGTCGTCCCGCAGGAAGTGCCGCAGGGCGGCGGTTCCGGTCACCGTGGTCTCCATTCCGGTCGCGCTCATGTCGCCATCTCCGCCGCGGCGGCGTGCAGGATGGCCGGCAGGGCCGCGACGAAACTGTCGGCCTGCTCGGTGGTCAGGATCAGCGGCGGGGCGAGCCGCAGCACGTCCGATGCGGGTGCATTGATCAGGAAGCCCGCCCGCCGCGCCTGTACAACGGCCTGTGCGCCGACCGCGTCCCGCAGCACGATGCCGAGCAGCAGGCCTCGCCCGCGGACGTGGTCGATCATCGGTTCACCGAGATCCTCGACGCCGGTGCGGATGTGCTTGCCCAGAGCATCCACATGGTCGAGCAGGGCGTCCTTCTCGATCGTGTCCAGCACCGCGAGCGCCGCCGCGGCGCAGACCGGGTTGCCGGCGAAGGTGGACCCGTGCTGGCCCGGCTGCAGCAGGTGCGCCGCGTCCCCGAAACCGATCGCTGCGCCGATGGGCAGCCCGCCGCCGAGTCCCTTGGCCAGGGTGAGGACGTCCGGCACGACGCCCGCCGTCTGGTGGGCGAACCATGAACCGGTGCGGCCGATACCGGTCTGCACCTCATCGAGCACCAGCAGCGTGCCGTGCTCGGCGGTGATCCGGCGGGCCGCGGCCAGATAGCCGTCCGGGGCGGGGATGACGCCTCCCTCACCCAGGATCGGCTCGAGAAACACTGCTGCCACGTCGGTGTCCACTGCAGCTCGGAGCGCGGCGACGTCACCGTAGGGCAAGAATTCCACCCCGCCGGGCATCGGCTCGAACGGCGCTCGTTTGGCGGGCTGGCCGGTCAGCGCGAGCGCGCCCATCGTCCGGCCGTGGAAGGCGCCGTCGGCGGCGATGATCCGCGGCCGGCCGGTCAGCCGGGCCATCTTGAAGGCTGCCTCGTTCGCCTCGGCGCCGGAGTTGGCGAAGATCACCCTGCCGGTCGCGGCGCCCCCGGCGTCCCTGGCGCCGCTGACGTCGAGCAGCCGCTCGGCCAGGGTGAGCACCGTGGGGTGGGTGAAGAAGTTCGACACGTGGCCGAGGGTCGCGACCTGCTCGGAGACGGCCGCCACGATCGCCGGGTGGGCGTGTCCGAGGGCGTTGACCGCGATGCCACCGAGCAGGTCGAGGTACTGCGTCCCGTCGGCGTCGGTTACCACGGCTCCGGCACCGCTGACCAGTTCGACGGGCGGGGTGCCGAAGTTGTTCATCAGCGCGTGCGACCAGCGCTCGGCTGCCCGCTCATTGGCGGTGTGGTCAATCTCGGTGGTGGTCATGATGCCTCCATCGTCGGAACGATCATGGTGCCGACGCCCTCCGTCGTGACGATCTCCAACAGCACCGAGTGCGGGATGCGGCCGTCGATCACGTGGGCCGCGGACACCCCGCCGCGGACGGCGCGCAGACAGCCCTCCATCTTGGGCACCATCCCCGCCTGCAGCCGGGGCAGCATGTCCGCCAACGCGTCGGCGGACACCCGCGACAGCAGGGAGTTCCGGTCCGGCCAGTCGGCGTACACGCCCTCGACATCGGTCAGCACAACGAGTTTCGTCGCGCCCAGCGCGACGGCCAGCGCGGCGGCCGCGGTGTCGGCGTTGATGTTGTGCACGACGCCGTCGACGTCCGGCGCCACGGTGGACACCACCGGGATCCGGCCGGCATCGATGAGATCGAGCACGGCGTCGGGATTGACGTCCACGACGTCACCCACCAGGCCGATGTCGGTCTGTTCGCCGTCGACCAGCACGGTGCGCCGGGCCGCCGTGAACAGCCCGGCGTCCTCGCCCGACATGCCGACCGCCAGCGGACCGTGCGAGTTGATCAATCCGACCAGTTCCCGGCCGACCTGGCCGACCAGCACCATCCGCACCACGTCCATGGTCTCGGGGGTGGTGACCCGGAAGCCGCCCTTGAACTCTCCCGGCAGGCCGAGCCGGTTCAGCATCGCGCTGATCTGTGGACCACCGCCGTGCACGACGACCGGCCGCAGGCCGACGGTGCGCAGGAAGACCATGTCGGCGGCGAAGGCCGCCTTCAGGTGCTCGTCGGTCATGGCGTTGCCGCCGTACTTGACCACCACGATCGAACCGGCGAACTGCCGCAGCCACGGCAGGGCGCCGGCCAGCACCTCGGCCCGCTCCCGCGCGCCGGCCAGGTCGGAGGGCTGCCGGGGCTCGACGTCACCGGCACCGACATGCGGTGCTGCCGTTGACGTGTTCATGTGGAGTACGCCGAGTTCTCGTGCACGTAGGCGTGCGACAGGTCGTTGGTCGCGATGGTGGCCGACTCCGTGCCGGCGTGCAGATCGATGACGACCTGCACCGACCGCCCGGTCAGGTCCACCAGGTCCCTGTCGTCGCCGGTGGACCCGCCGCGGCAGATCCAGACACCGTTGATGGCCACATCGACGGCGTCGGCGTCGAACGCGACCTCCGGGCCGACGGTGCCCACCGCTGCGAGGATGCGTCCCCAATTCGCGTCCTGACCGAAGAACGCCGTCTTCACCAGATTGTTGCGGGCCACCGCCCGGCCGACGGCGACCGCATCGTCCTCGGTCGCGGCGTGCACCACCTCGATGGTGATCTCCTTGGTGGCGCCCTCGGCGTCGGCGAGCAACTGGGCCGCCAGGTCGGCGCACGCCCGGGTCACGGCCGCCTGCAACAGGTCCGGTGCCGGTTCCACCCCGGAGGCCCCGGAGGCGAGCAGCAGCACGGTGTCGTTGGTGGACATCGCGCCGTCGGAATCCAACCGGTCGAACGTGACCCGGGTGCCCGCGCGCAGGGCCGTGTCCAGTGCCGCGGAATCGGCGACGGCGTCCGTGGTCAGCACGACGAGCATCGTCGCGAGGCCCGGGGCCAGCATGCCGGCGCCCTTGGCCATGCCCCCGACGGTGAACCCGCCGACGCTGATCTGCACGGTCTTGGGCACCGAATCGGTGGTCATGATCGCGGTCGCGGCGTCGGCGCCCCCGGTGCCGGCCAGTGCAGCGCCGGCACGATCGATGCCGGGCAGCAGCTTGTCCATCGGCAGCTGCACACCGATCAACCCGGTGGAAGCGACCGCGACCCGCTGCGCGGACGTGCCCACGAGGGCCGCGACATGCTCAGCAGTGGCGACGGTGTCGTCGTACCCGGCAGGGCCGGTGCAGGCGTTGGCGCCACCGGAGTTCAGCACCACCGCGGTCAGCTCGGGGTTCGGGCCGGCGAGGATCCGCTCGCACCAGCGCACCGGCGCGGCCTTGACCCGATTACCGGTGAACACGCCGGCGGCCGCGTGATCCGGGCCGTCGTTGATCACCAGTGCCACGTCCGGCGCGCCCGACGACTTCAACCCGGCCGCGACGCCGGCGGCCCGGAAGCCACGCGGGGCAGTCACTCCCATCCCGTTTGCCTGCTGCGATTCGGTCACGGCGCCACCCCGACCGTCGGCAGACCCGTCGTCTCCGGTAGGTCGAGCGACAGGTTGAGGCACTGCACCGCGGCGCCCGCGGTGCCCTTGGTCAGGTTGTCCAAGGCGGTCACCACCACCACCCGACCGGCCCCCTCGTCCACGGCGACCTGCAGCAACACGGTGTTCGCGCCGAGCGTGGCGGCAGTGGACGGCCACTGCCCCTCCGGCAGCAGGTGGACGAAAGGTTCATCACCGTAGGCCTTCTCGTAGACGGACCGGACGTCTGCGACGGTCACGCCCGCGCGGACCGGAGCCGAGGTGGTGGCCAGGATGCCCCGGGACATCGGCACGAGCACCGGCGTGAACGACACCGTCACCGGCCCTGCGGCCGCGGCGGACAAGTTCTGCACCATCTCGGGGGTGTGCCGGTGCACCCCGCCGACGCCGTATGCCGAGGCCGCGCCCATCACCTCGGACCCGAGCAGGTTCACCTTCGGCGACTTGCCGGCTCCCGAGGTCCCGGACGCGGCCACCACGACGACGTCCGGCTCGACGACGCCGGCGGCCAACGCAGGGGCCAACGCGAGTGAGGCGGAGGTCGGGTAGCAGCCGGGGACGGCAACGCGCTTGCTGCCGCGCAGGGCGTCGCGGCCGTTCGGCAGTTCCGGCAACCCGTACGGCCACGATCCGGGGTGCTCGCCGCCGTAGAACCGTTGCCAGGCAACGGGATCGGTGAGCCGGTGATCGGCGCCGCAGTCGACGACGACCTCATCGCCCAGCTGGGCGGCAATCTCGTGCGACTGGCCGTGCGGCAGCGCGAGGAAGACCGCGTCATGTCCGCCCAGCACCTCGGCGGAGGTGGGCGCAAGGATGCGGTCGGCCAGCGGCAGCAGATGGGGTTGGTGCACGCCGAGCCGGTCACCGGCATTGCTGAACGCGGTGACGGCCCCGATGCTGACCTCCGGGTGGCCGAGGAGCAAGCGGAGCAGCTCACCGCCGGCGTAGCCGCTGGCGCCGGCCACCGCGACGCGGTACGTCATCTGCTGCACTCCGTTCGTCGACCTCAGAAGTCACGAACTATACAGCGCTCTGCATGAGTATCCAACTCCGCTCCGGCCTGTCCGCGGCGACTCGGCGCGCGCTCAGGCCGAAGCCTGTCCCGCCCCGTCAGAAGTCCCTGATGCCCCACAGGGCCCGCTCCACCCTGACCTGCGGAAAAGGCGTGGCGCGGTCCCCCACGAACAGATCCCAGTAGAAGTCATTCATCGCGGCCGCCACCGGCGCGTACCGACGGATCATCGCCGCTAGCTCCGCCGGAGCTCCGGCGGGATCGGCACCGTCGGCACACGCACGGATGTAGCTGTTGCGTCCCGCCGGGCCACCGTCAGCCGGCGCATGGATACCGCAGACGTTGGTGACGATCCAGTTCACCAGACGCATGGCTGCGTATCCGCTGTCATGGCTGCGGTGACGCCGCAGGAACACCAGTTCCGCAGGCGACAGATCGAAATCCGGGGACGTCGCCAAACCGAAATCGGTGTAGAAGAGCCGGTGGCCATCGGTCAGCACATTGCCGAAATGCGCGTCGAAGTGCATCAGACCCGCGTCGTTCATTGCCGGCACATCGGTGCGCAGCGACGACTCGATCAGGGCGCATGCCGTCACCACGGCGCCGGTATCTGCGAGAGGGACTGTCGCAAGCCAGTTGTCGAGGCTGTGCGGGACGTACTCCTGGAAGAGCACCAGGCCGGCGGAAGCACGAGCCAGGGCACCCAACCGGTCCCGCACCCCTGGTGAACCCCCCCAACAGCGGACGGTGGCCTCGATGTCGAGGCGCTCGGCCGGCGGCACTTGGCCGCTGACCACCCGCCAGTGGTACAGCAGGGGAAACGCGCCGCTGACGCCGGTGAGGACCGATCCGGTCGCGATGCGGTGCGCAGCGAGTTCGCGCCAGGCACCAAAGCCCGGGGAACCTACTCCGTACTGACAGTACGGAGGCAGCCCGAACATGTTTGCCGTCGACCCGACGTTGACCGACCGCTGCTCCACGTCGGTCAACGGCACCCGTTTCGCGAAGACCGGCAGCCCGGCGACCTGACACAGCAGTGTGCTGCCACCGATGCCGGTGCCGAGGGGCCGGGCTCGCGCCAGGACCGCCGCCAGCTGCCGTTCGGTCTGTCCGGCCAACACCTTGGACAGGTGAAGGTACCGCCGGATGCGGTCGCCGCGGGACATGAACCCCTGCCTTTCACGCGTTGCGCTCACTGCGGTGCCGGTTCACGGTCTGCCTACGATCCGTGCCCGCCATGCCCCATGCCCGAGGGCGAGGCGGCCTCCGGGAGCGGCTCCACCTGCTGACCGGGCTGGACGACGACGAACTGGCCCATCAGCCCCTCGTCCTCATGGCGCAGCAGGTGGCAGTGGAACATGTACGGGCTGTCGGAATCGGCGTAGTCGGTGAATTGCATGATCAGCCGGTAGCCCCGATGGGGTTCGAGGTAGACGGTGTCCTTCCATCCCTGGAGCTCCGGCGGTGGTGCCGTTCCGTCGATGTCCAGCACCTGGAACTGCACGTCGTGGACATGGAAGTTGTGCGTCAGGCCGTCGATGTTGCGCACCTTCCAGATCTCCGTCGTGCCGACCGTGACGACCTCGTCGATGCGCCCCGGATCCATCGTCCTGCCGTTGATGAACCGGACCGCCAGCTCGAATTCCCGGGTGACCGTCGCCTCGGACTCGGGCAGGCGGCGGACGTCGGCCAGTTCGGCGGGCACCGGCCGGGTGGGCGAAAGACTTTGTGCCGCACGTAGTTCCAGCACATCGAACCTGTCGTCGCCGCCAAAGGCCGCGGCGGCGGCCACCCGTCCCAGGTCCGGCGAGTCGGAGATCAAACGCACATTCTCCCCCGGGTCGAACGCGACCACGATCTCGGCGCGCTCCCCGGGTGACAGCCGGACCCGTGTCGTCTCATGGGGCGTCCGGAGCAGTCCGCCGTCGGTCCCGACGAGGTCGAACGGCCGATCGTCGTCGAACCCGAAGTTGTAGGTCCTGGCCGTGGACGCGTTGAGCAGGCGCAGGCGGACGCGCTCGGTGGTGACGTCCTGAAAGGCGCCGATGGTGCCGTTGACCATGATGGTCGAGCCCAGCAACCCGGGTTCCATCCCGCTGCGGCCCAGGGTCAGCCGACCGTCGTCGTCGAAGGTCTTGTCCTGCACGATGACCGGGATGTCGTCCACTCCGTACTCCGACGGCAGGTCGGGTGCGGCCGCCGGATCGTCCACCAGGAACAGCCCGGCAAGGCCGCGGTAGACGTGCTGCTCGGTCTGTCCATGCGGGTGTGGGTGATACCACAGCGTCGCCGCGGGCTGGTCGATCTGCCATGTCGGTCGCCACGTCCCGCCGGGCGCGATCATCTGGTGCGGTCCGCCGTCCATCTCCGCGGGCAGGTGCATGCCGTGCCAGTGCACGGTCGTTGCCTCCCCCAGGGAGTTGCGCACCTCGATCGCGACCCGTTCGCCACGCCCGGCTCGCAGGGTGGGTCCGAGGTAGTTGCCGTTGAAGCCCCACGTCGGAGTCTGCACGCCGTCGCGAAACGGCGTCGTACCCGCCTGCGCGGTCAGCTCGAAGACGCGCGTGCCGTCGTCGTCCACCCGGGATTCAGCGAGAGGTGGGATGGCCAGCCGAGTTCCCACGACGGCCTGCACCACAGCGCGCCCGCCGAGCGCACTCCCGCACCCGGCCAGCAGGACGGTCGCCACGGCCAGTCCGAGAAGGACCCCGAGACGACGCCGAGATCGTCGGTGGTACCAGAAGAAACGGACGTCGCGCGGCGGGCCGGTTGCGGTGTTCCACATGAGAACCACGCTAGGAATCGGCCGGGGGCCGGTCATCGGTCGCCGGGCGTCGGTCCGTCCCCCTTCCGGTGACTGCCACGGTCGTCGGGAGGCGACCCGTCGCATCGGGCGGTGAGGTGGTGCCGGTCAACCGGAGAGCTCAGGTGCCGGGGACGACCAGCCCGGTCTCGTAGGCCATCACGACCAGTCGGGCACGGTCCCGGGCGGCAAGTTTGGCCAGCAGCCGGGAAACATACGTGCGTGCCGTCGCCGGCGACAGGAAGAGCTCGCCGGCGATCTCCTCGTTGGAAAGGCCGCGCCCGACCAGAGCGAGGACTTCCCGCTCACGGTCGGTGAGGCGCGCCAGCGGCGTGTCATGAACGGTGCCGCGCAGGCGTTCTGCCATGTACCGCATCACGGTCGCGGTGATCGACGGCGAGAGCAGTGATTCACCGGCGGCGACCGAACGGATCGCCGAGCGCAGGTCTGCCGGGGCGACGTCCTTGAGCAGGTACCCGGCGGCACCGGCGCGGATCGCCTCGAAGACGTGTTCATCCTCGTCGAACGTCGTCAGCACGAGCACCCGGACGGCGCTGAGCGCCGGGTCTGCGACAATCTCCCGGGTCGCCTCCAGACCGTCCATCTCCGGCATCCGGATGTCCATCAGCACCACATCGGGACGGTGCTGCCGCACATGGCTCAATCCGGCCCGGCCGGTGCCCGCCTCCCCGACCACGGTGATGTCACCGTCGTGCTCGGCGAGTGCCCGCAATCCGGTCCGCACCAGCTCCTGGTCGTCGACGAGCACGATGCGGATCACGGAGCCACCCTCGTCGGGAGCGCGGCGCTGACCACGAACCCACCCGCCCGGCCGCGACCGGCTTCCAGCTGCCCGCCGAGAACGCCGGCGCGCTCCCGCATTCCGACGATCCCGTGACCGCTCCCAGAAGATGCCGGCGTCACGGGCGACAGCGCGGGCGGGAAGCCGCCAGTTCCGTCGTCGGCGATCACCAGGCTCAGCACATCGTCGCGGACCTGTGCGGTGACGGCCGCACGGGTCGCCCCTGAGTGCCGGATCACGTTGGTCAGTGACTCCTGGACGATGCGGTAGGCGGCCGCCTCGATCGCTCCGTCGAGGCAGCCGCCGGCGACGGCGACGTCGAGATCGACCATGACACCGGCCTTACGGGCCGCGTCAGCCAGTTCGCCGAGTCCCGAGATGCCCACCGCACCGCGTTCGGCGGTCGCAGCTGGAGAACGGAGGAGCTTGACCGTGGCCCGGAGTTCACGGAGCTGGGTGGAGGTGGCCTCCGCGATCCGCGCGACGGCGCGGCGGGCTGCGTCGTCGTCACGGCCGATGGCCTCTGCTGCGACGTTGCCGTGCAACGCGATGACGGACATCGCATGCCCGACCGAGTCGTGCAGGTCCTGCGCGATGCGCACCCGCTCTGCCTCGAGACGTCGCTGTGCATCACGGGTCTGCTCCGCCGCCGCCAACAGCCGAAGCTTGTTCTCGGACTCCCGTGCCTCCCGGCGGACCCGGACGCTCACCCCGAGAGCGATCGCCGCGGCGATCAAGGCGCCGTTGGTCAGCAGGTCGTCACTGAGCAGGTAGGTCGTCGGCTGGGCACCCTGCACCACCTGCGCCACCGCCGCCACCATGACCAGCAGGCCACCCGCCCCGACCGCCCATGCCAGGGCGCCGGCGTCGGCCGCCCGGTAGAGCGCGGCCACTGCAGGCAGCGCGATGCCGACCGCGGGCAGATCGAGGGTGTAGTAGGCGAAGATGCTCAGCACCGTCAAAACCAGCGCCCATCGGGGGGCACGCCGGGCGAGAAGGACCAGCGCTCCGAACCCGATGGCAAAGCCGAACGCAACGGCGGTTTCGGGGCCGAAGCCCGGCTCGGCGGCGGCGACGACGAGGGCCACCGTCAGAGCCTGGGCGGTCGCCAGCAGAGCGTCGGTCAGGCGCTGGTCCACCCGACCGCCCTGTGAAACGGCGGCCGGCTCCCCGATGCTCGGCATGCCCTCAGGGTAGGAACTGCAGGACCGGCCGGCCATCCCACCCCGGGGACAGCGACGTTCGCATTCCGGTGCACTGGATGTCGCCTTTGGACGACCCGCCCCTCCGCCTCCCGGGGGATGCCACCGCCCGGGTGCCGGCCTAGCGTCCGGATGCATGCCGAACCGGAGCCCCTCCGTCGGATCACCCGGCGGCTTCGGTGCGGCGGTGAGCTGGCCCATCGTGCTGGGTCTCGCCGCTCTCGGACTGCTCGTCCCGCTCGCGGAGCTGACGGGACTGCGCGACGCGCTCGGACCGACGGGCGGGGTCCTGCTGTTCGCTGTCGTCGGTGCCGCCTGGATCGGCGTTGTCGGCTTCGGCGACGTACCCCGGGCCGTCAGCACGCTGACGCTCACCGGCGCGATGTTCGGGCTGTTGCTGGTGGGCCTGTCCGTGACGCTGCGGACGCTGCCCGACGCCGACGGCCTCGGGCTGCTCAAGGGTGCACTGCTGGAGGTGGCGAGATCGACGGTGCTGGGCGCCGTCTGCGGTGTGCTCGCCGCCGCACTGCAGAACGCGCGGAGCGGTCAGCGCTGATCCGCCTGTCCGCCCGACGCTGTCCCGATGTCGGTCGGCGGCGGGACGCGCCAACCGTCACTCACCAACGCCGACACCCGGACAAGCCGCACTCGGACAAGCCGCACTCAGACAAGGAAATCCCATGCCACGCAACCTCCCTTCGACTCCCGTCGACATCCTGATCGCCCCGGTTCAGGCGCAGCACCGGTCGGCGGCCGCATCGCTGGCGGCGCGGGCAATGGCGGACAACCCTCTGCACGTCGCCGCTCTCGGGCCGGACGTACGCCGGCGCATCGAGGTCATGGAACGCGCCTTCGGCGTCCTGCTGGAGCCGCGCCACCGTTCCCTTCTCGGCGCCTGGCATCAGGACCGGCTGGTCGGGATGGCCGCCTTCGCGTCCTCGGATCACTGTCAGCCCGACCCTCGTCAGGTGTCGAGAGTCGGTCCGGCGCTGATCCGGGCCGGTCTGCATGCCCCGCTGCTGCTGCACTGGCTCCTCGCATGGGGTCGGCGCGATCCCGCCACGCCGCACTCGCACCTGGGACCGGTTGCCGTCGACCCTCTGCTGCGTGGTCGCGGCGTCGGCAGCCGACTGCTGGCCGGCTACGTCGGGCGGCTGGACGTCCGCTCCGAGACCGGCTACCTGGAGACCGACAGGGCGGAGAACGTCAGGCTCTACCGGCGTTTCGGTTTCCATGTGGTCACCCGGGCCGCCGTCCTGGGGACGCCGAACTGGTTCATGCTCCGCATTCCGGAGCTGTCACCGGCGGCCGCGCCCGCCGCGGCCGCCCACGGCGAACCGGCGATCAGCACCTGCAGGGGCGGCACCGACAGCGAGTTCGACGCACAACGCAGGCCGGTCGCAGGCTGTTGCCGCGCCGGTGGAGGGGTTCGGCATGGCATCGCCTGAGTACACCCGCAAAGCGGGCACCGCGCGCACCCTTACGGGCGGACTCGCAGGCTACGGCGCGTGGATTGTCGGCCTGCTGATGCTGACTCCCATCCTGATCGCCTGCGGATCGGACGCTGCGCCGACCGGCGAACGCACATCGCCGGCCCGGGTCGGATCGGCCACAACAGCAGGGGCCCGATCGGTGGCGGAGCGGACCGGGTATCCGCTGACCATCGACAATTGTGGCAGGGAGGTGACTTTCACTCGGCCACCCGAGCGCGTCGTCATCCTCAACGGTGCTTCGGTGGCAGAGGTGCAGAGCTTCATCGTGCTCGGCATCCAGGGCAGTGTCGTCGCGAACAGCCAGTCGTACCCGGTCTCGGACGACCCCGCGATGCTCGATGCGATCGCGGCGGTCCCCACCGGTGGTCTGCAGGTCGACGACACCTTCGAGGTCCCCCGCGAGGCGGTGCTCGCCCAGCGGCCGGATCTGGTGGTCAGCACGTGGTCCGGCGGCTTCAGCGAGGAGATCGGCTCGATCACCCGGGATCAACTCGATGAACTCGGGATCAACAGTTACGTGACTCCGTCGAACTGTGCCTACGGCGCGCTGAATCCTCGACCCGCGGATGAGCAGGCGTTGTCCGGGCAATCCTTCCGGTCCTCATTCGAACTCCTGCATCAGTTGGGGCGCATCTTCGATGTCCAACACAGGGCGGCGGAGGTCGTCGACAGCCTCGAGGTACGCATCCGCGCGGTGACCCGGGACGGGGGTGCCGATCCGCCCACCGTGCTGCTGGTGTTCCCTGGAATGGCAGCGACGGACCACACCGGGTTGCCGGCGGTGTTCGCCGGTCCGCTGTACGACTCGATCATCGAAACCGCCGGTGGGATCAACGCTTTCGCGGGCCGGGACGTCGCGTCGGCGGCTCGGATCAGCGCCGAGGAACTCGCCACCACGGACGTCGACGTCCTGGTGGTCGGCAGGTCGTTCGACGGGGATGACCCCTCGGCGATGGCGCGTGTGCTGTTCGATCGATTCCCCGGCTGGGAGGCCTCACGGACGCGCACCTTCACCACGGTCTCCGACGGGGTGTATCTCGGACCGTTGAATGCGATCGCCATCGAGCGGATCGGTGCTGCGGTGCAGTCCCGTGCCTGAGCCGTCGACAGTCATTCGCCGGTCGCATCCGGTGACAGGACCGGGGGTGACCTTGCTGGCCACCGCCCTGGCCGTAGCCCTGCTGATGTCGATCATCGCCGGGATTGCCGTCGGCACTGTGAACCTCCCGTTCGGCCAGGTGTGGCACATCGTCGGTCACCACATCGGACTGGCCGACGGTGCGCCGGGATCGACCGACGACCGGATCGTCTGGCAGTTCCGGGTTCCGCGGGTCCTGCTGGCCGCGGTCATCGGAGCCGGCCTCAGCGTCGCGGGTGCATGCCTGCAGGTGCTCGCCCGTAACTCGCTCGCCGATCCCTATGTACTGGGCGTTTCTTCCGGGGCGGCCTTCGGGGCGGTGCTGGTCGTCGCGTTCGGATCCGCGGCAGCCGGCGGTCTCGGCGTGAGCGGTGCAGCGTTCGTGGCCTCCGTCCTCACCTTGCTGGTGGTGGTCGCTTTCGCGCAGCGCGGCGGACACGTCGCCCCGACCAGGCTGGTGCTCGCCGGCGTCGGGGTCAGCTACCTGCTGACAGCGGGAACGAGCTTCGTGCAGTTGTCGGCCGGTGAGAACCAGTTGCGAGGAATTCTGTTCTGGTTGCTCGGGTCGATGTCCGGCGCCACTTGGAACGACCTGCGGGCACCGTGCCTGGCGATGGTCGTCGCCCTGGCCTGGTTGCTCGGCCGGGCGCGCGCCATGAACGCGATGACCACCGGAGAGGACACCGCAGCAAGCCTGGGCGTCGCGGTCAACCGAGTGCGCATCGAACTGCTCGCGGTCTCTGCGCTGCTGACCGGTTCTGCGGTGAGCGTGGCCGGTGGGATCGGCTTCGTCGGCTTGATGGTGCCCCACGCAACGCGGTTGCTCGTCGGACCGGACCACCGCAGGGTGCTGCCGATCGCCGCGTTGCTCGGTGCCGGCTTCCTCGTGTGGGTCGATGTCCTGTCCCGCACCGTCGATCGGCCCAACGAACTGCCGGTCGGCATCTTCACCGCGGCCATCGGCGCACCCTGCCTGCTGTTGCTGCTGCGCCGCGCCCGTGGACATGCATGGTGACGCAACAACTGTCACCACTGCGGGTGACGATCGACGGCGTGACGGCCAGCATCGACAACGTCCCGATTCTCACGGGCGTCACGATGCACATCGGCGCCGGATCGTGCCACGGCCTCGTCGGCCCCAACGGCAGCGGGAAGAGCACCTTGTTTCGTGCCATCTGCCGGTCCTTGCGACCGACGGCCGGCGTCGTGCTGCTCGGAGGGGATGATCTGTGGCGCCACCTGGGTGCGCGCAGCGCGGCCACACGTCGCGCGGTCGTCACCCAGCACAGCGGAATCGACCTCGACTACTCCGTGCGTGATGTCGTGGCGATGGGTCGGATCCCCCACAAACGCCCCTTCGAACGGGACACCGCGCAGGACCGCGATCTCGTGCAACGCGCCCTCACCGACGTGTCCATGGCGTGGGCTGCCGATCGCATCGTGTCGACGCTGTCCGGAGGAGAACGGCAGCGGGTGCTCGTCGCCCGGGCGCTCGCCCAGCAGGCGCCCATCCTGGTCCTCGACGAGCCGACCAATCACCTCGACGTGCGGGCCCAACTGGACCTGCTCGATCTCGTGGGGTCGCTCGGTCTGACCATCATCGTCGCGCTCCACGACCTCAGTCAGGCGGCCGCAGTGTGCGACACCGTCAGCGTCATGCAGGGCGGAACCGTGGTGGCCACCGGCGCCCCCCGCGAGGTGCTGACGCCGCAACTGATCGCCGACGTCTTCGCGGTCGACGCGCACGTCGGCACCCACCCGATCACCGGTCGACCACAGGTTTCCGTTGCGCCCTTGCGTTCTCGATCGACGGCGACCGATCTGCCGACAGCCGTACCGACGACACCGAAGGATTGACGACCATGAGAGCCGGCTTGCTGTTGTTCCCCGGATTCACCGCGCTGGACGCCTTTGGGCCGTATCACGCGCTCGGCCACCTCCCCGGTTCCGACTTCCAGTTCATCGCCGAGGATGCGGGACCAGTCCGTGACAGCGGGCGGATATCGGTCGTTGCGGCGGCGGGCATCGACGACGTCGACTGCCTTGATCTGCTCATCGTGCCCGGTGGAATCCCTGCCGTCGCCATGGCCCGGTCCGGCCACCGCCTGGTCGAATGGATCCGTGCCGTCCACCCGACGACCCAGTGGACGGTGTCCGTGTGCACCGGTGCGCTGATGCTCGGCGCCGCCGGGGTGCTCGCCGGACGGCGCGCCACCACCCACTGGTACTTCCATGACGAGCTTGCCGATCACGGCGCGGTCCCCACCCACGAACGAGTCGTCTTCGACGGCAACATCGCCACCGCGGCGGGCGTGTCGGCGGGCATCGACTTGTCCCTGCGTCTCACCGAGCGGATCGCCGGGCTTCGCTATGCGCAGGCAACCCAGCTGGACATGGAGTACGACCCACAACCACCTTTTGCGGCCGGGCACCCACGTTCGGCCGCGGCGTCCATCACCGCCTGGCTCGCCGAGATGTACGACGAGGCGCTGGACGGCTGAGCTCT
>JAESFR010000227.1_pt1 | contig 23490 bp, 22 predicted proteins | sample 9266191 | NCBI WGS metagenome assembly JAESFR01 (sample SAMN14503063, study PRJNA617104) | algae metagenome | isolation source: Pleurocapsa minor HA4230-MV1 and co-occurring heterotrophs from cement on... | place: USA: Nuuanu Pali Lookout, Hawaii | collected 2009-07-20
GATCGCGACTCCCAGCACCACGAGGGTGATCAGCCACTTCGTTGATCGGCGTGTCTCGGCGCCGAAGTCGGGCCACACGATGCGCACGAGCACCCACAGCGTGAACGGGATGCCGATCAGCACCGCGAGGATGCCGACGAGGTCCATGATCACCAGCGCGATGTCGCGGCTGTCATCGCCGATCACGAAGTTGAGCGCGACCCACAGCGAGGGCAGCAGCAGCAGGAAGGCCCGCACGAATTTGCCGCCCACCGGCTTGCGCTCGACCAGCACGAAGACGAACGCCGCCGTGGAGGCCGCCCACAGCGCCAGGATGTCGTCGAAGAAGATCTCCCCCCATGCGCCGAGGGTGAAGGCCGGCCACCACGCGATCGCCGCGATGCCCACCATCACCACCCCGGCCGGGATGTCGCGCCGGCGCTTCTCTGGGACAACGGGCGCCTCGCTCACACGCGCACGCTAGCGCGCGCGTCGCTCGGCATCCCCGCTCCCACGCCGTCCCGACACGACCGGAGCGCGGCGGGTCAGCTCTCGGGCTCGCCCATGACCCCGGTCTCGGGCAGTCCCGGACGCGGACCGTAGCGCAGCAGCACCGCACCGGCGGATCCGGCCAGCGGCGGCGCCAGCAGCTCGAGGTTCGCGGGAGCGGCGCCATTCGGGAACACCTTCTTGCCGGTGCCGAGCACGATGGGGTACACCCACAGCGCCAGTTCGTCGAACAGGCGCTCGGCCAGGAGCGTCTGGACGAAGTCGACGCTGCCGATCACCTGCACGCGATCATGACGCTCGCGGATCGCCGCGAACTCGCGGTGCAGGTCCGCGCCGAGCTGCGAGGAGTTGTTCCACTCCAGCGACGGGTTCCCCCGCGACGCGACGTATTTGGGCACCTCGTTGAGCCGCTCGCCGATCGGGTTGCGGGGCGCACCGTGGTGCGGCCAGTAGCCCGCGAAGATGTCGTACGTGCGGCGGCCGAGCACGAGCGCATCCAGTTCGGCGATGCCCGCCGAGATCTGCTCGCCCACGACGTCGTCGTCGAGCGGCGCCTGCCAGCCGCCGTAGGGGAAGCCGTCGCTCGGGTCCTCCTCGGGACCGCCGGGCGCCTGCGCGACGAGGTCGAGGGTGGTGAAGAGCACGATCTGCACACGACCGGTCATGGTCGCTCCTTTCGCGACGGATGCCGCAGCATCCGTCATGCCGCCAGGGCGGGGTCGCCCTGCGGGTCGATGTGGAAGGTCTCGGCGAAGCGCTCGAGCAGTCCGGCCTCGCCGGAGAGCACGTGCACGATCCCGACGTCGGTGGACTCCGCCGGGCTCACCTCGCCGGAGATGAGCCGGCGGATGCCGGGGCCCGCCGCGAAGACGAGTTCCGGTGCGCCCGTCGGTGCGGGCTGGCCCGGAGTCGGGATGCCGTCCGGGCTGAGCCGCGCGATCCGCAGCTCGGCGCCGTCGACCCGCACACGCAGCGATACGTCGCCGACGTGCAGCTCGTAATCGGCAGCGGGCAGGGCGGCGGCGACATCCGGCCGGAATGCCGTCCGCAGCGCCATCGTGAGCGAGTCCGCCGTGACCACGTCGCCCTCCTGGGGCTCGCCCATCTGCGGGAAGCCCCACCGCCCGAGAGCGAGGACGATCGGTTCGAGCTGACGGCCGTACGGTGTGAGCTCGTACACGAGCCCGCAGTGCAGCAGCGGCACGCGGCGCACGACGCCGCCCTCCTGCAGCTCCTTGAGCCGCGCCGAGAGGATGTTGGTCGGGATCCGGGGCAGGCCCTGCTTGAGGTCGGTGTACCGGCGCGGGCCGACGAGCAGGTCGCGGACGATGAGCAGCGACCATCGCTCGCCGATCAGCTCGACGGCGGTGGTGACACCGCAGTACTGCCCGTAGCTGCGCGCGGCCATCTACGCCTGCGCGTGCTCCGCCATGTAGGCCTCGGGCCCCTTGGCCGCGGCCTCCGGGTCCATCCACATGAACTGGATGCCGTTGCCGTCGGGGTCGATCAGGTCGCGGGCGTACATGAATCCGTAGTCCTGGGGCTCGCCCGGAGCGGTGCCGCCCTGCGCGACGCCGGCCTCGATCGTGCGGTCGACCTCGTCGCGCGAGTCGCGGCTGACCGACAGCAGCACCTGCGCGTGCGTCTTGGGGTCGGCGAACTCCTTGTCGGTGAACGTCGAGAAGTACTCGCGCGTGAGCACCATGAAGAAGACGTTCTCGTCCCACACGATGCACGCGGCGTTGTCATCGGTGAAGTTCGGGTTGATGTCGCATCCGAGCGCGGCGTAGTACTCCTTCGAGCGCTGCAGGTCCGCGGTGGGGAGGTTGACGAAAATGCTGGTCATGGCGATCTCCTGTTCGGTGTCCCCGTCGCGGTCCGGCGGTGGACTCGAACGCTAGCTTGCTATTTGCAAGCAAGCTTGTCAATAGCAAGTAGATCAGTCGCTGACACGCACGAGTTCGTTGTGCGGGATGAGGTACTGCCGCTTGAGCCAGTCGCCGAACCTCCGCACGGCGAGGCAGCTGTTCGGCCCGTTGCAGTTGATCACCGGGTCGTGCGAGGCGTAGACACCGAAGGCCTTCAGCTTGCGCGCCAGCGGGTCGGGGTCGATGTTCGGGCTCAGCCCGGCCACCGGGTACCCCATCGCGTACTGCACGGTGTTCGGGTCGATCAGTCCGGCATCCACCTGGCTCGCGACGATCCTGCCCACCGACCGGTGATCGGGGTGGTCGCCGCTCGCGCCCTGGGCGAACCCGGGCAGGTGCGCGAGCACGGCGCCCGCGCGGTAGCCGCTGACGATCTCGGTCACCGTGCTCTCGAGCCCGGCGAGCGTGACCTCCTGACCCGTGTCGAGGGTGTGCATCGTCTCGATGTCGCCGGTGACCAGCTGCGGCAGACTCTCGTTCCCCGTGCGCGAGTACCCGCTCGCATTCAGGCCGCCGTCGGGCAGTCGCAGGAACAGCAAGGACACGCGATCGTCGCCGTCCGGCCGGGTGAGCGTGACGGTCATGCCGTCCTTGAGCAGCACCGACTGATCCGACCACGGCCCCGACTGCCCGCGCACCACGTCGTACGCCGCGCGGATGCCGACCTCGCGATTCGAGGCGTATTTGGACTCGCCCTCGCCCGCGTCGGAGATCGTGAAGAAGAACGTCCGCAGGCACTGCCCCGCATCGAGCGCCTCCTGGAGCGCCGGATTCGCGAAGATCAGATCGTCGTCGTAGTGAGCCCAGAAGGACACGACGGTCCCGCCCGGGCACGTCGGCGCATCGAGGATCTGCAGCGGCGACGCGAAGACCGTTCCCTCGGGGTCGGTGCGGGCGGCGTCGCGCTCCACGATCAGCGGGACTTCGTCGCACTGCCCGGTCGAGGCGAAGAAGATCATCGCATCCGCCGCCCACTGCGACAGGTCGTTCAGCGCGAGACCGGGGACGGTGGGGTCGGCGACACTCAGACCCCCGCACGCCCCGGCGATCGCGAAGATCTGGTCGCCGGTCATGGTGTTCCGGGACGGCGGCGCGACCGCGGCCGGGGTCGGCGTGGCCGACGGCGACGACGAGGCGGCGGGAGACGGGTCGGCGGACTCCGCCGTCGCCCCCGCGCACCCGCCGAGCAGGACGGCGACCACGACGAGCGCGCAGGCCGAACCCCACCGGATCCTCGAACGAACCACGACGTCCCCCCGAACGCACTACCCCGAACTGCCAGAGTACCCGGCGCGCGCGACGGCTCCGGACAGCGGATGCCCCGGCATGGCGGATTCCCCCTTCAGCGGGATGCTGTGCCGGGACGCGCGCCGTACCGTGGACGCGTGGCCACCCTCGATCCGCCGTCCGTCCGCCCCGCTCCGACGCCGCGCGAGCTGCGCGGCGATGTCTATCTCGCCGCCGTCGTACTCGTGGGCGCGATCCTCAGCGCGGCGCTGAGCGCGATCTCGGGGATCTACGGCGACGAGCAGGGTCCGTTCCTGCTCGCGGTCGGCTATGCGTTCGTCCTCGCCGTACCGCTGGCGGTGCGGCGACGCTGGCCGGCGACGGTGGCGGTCGTCGTCTCGTCCGCCTACTTCGCGGCCGTGACCCTGCACGTGCCGGAGCTGTACGTCGGGAACATCGCGATGTTCATCGCGCTCTACACCGTCGGAGCGTGGTCCTCCGACCGCCGGCGGGCGCTCATCGTGAGGGTCGCGATCATCATCGGCATGTTCGCCTGGCTCATCGTCGTCATGTACCGCGACGCGCTCGAGTCCGCGGAGGAAGCCGATGTCATCGCCGGCGCTTTCTCGCCGCTGGTCGCCCAGGTGCTTCTGACGATCCTCGTGAACGTGCTCTACTTCGGCGGCGCCTACTACTTCGGCGAGCGCGCGTGGATCGCCGCGGTCCAGCTCGCGGCCCTGGAGCAGCGCACGGCCGAGCTCGAGCGCGAACGCGAGGTGACCGCGGCGCAAGCGGTGGCCCTGGACCGCGTGCTTATCGCACGCGAGCTGCACGACGTCGTCGCCCACCACGTCTCGGTGATGGGCGTGCAGGCGGGCGCCGCCCGCGCCGTGCTGGAGTCGGACCCCGCCGCGAGCAGGGAGCTGCTGAGTGGCGTGGAGGCGTCGGCGCGCGAGGCCATCGACGAGCTCCACCGGCTGCTCGACACGCTGCGCACCCCCGGCGCCCCCGATGACGCGGCCCCGTCGACGATCGGTCTGCACTCCCTGCCGGCGCTCGTGGCGGCCTCCGACGCCGCCGGCCTGCCGACGAGCTTCACGGTCGTCGGCGACCCCGTTCCCGTGCCCCAGACCACCGAGGTGAACCTCTACCGGATCGCGCAGGAGGCGCTCACGAACGCCCGACGGCACGGCGGGCCCGGCGCGTCGGCCGACGTGCGGCTGCGCTTCACGGGTGACGACCTGGTCGAGCTCGAGGTGGCCAACGCGGGGCGTCCGGTGCTCGATCAGCGCCCCGGCCTCGGACAGCTCGGCATGCGCGAGCGCGCGGCCGCATCGGGCGGAGCGATCGAGATCGGGCCGCGCGAGCGCGGCGGGTTCCGCGTGCGGGTCGCGGTGCCGCTGGGAGCCTCCGCGACTGCGCCGGCCGCCGCGGCGGGTGCGACCCGATGATCCGCGTGCTCCTGGTCGATGACCACGCCGTCCTCCGCGCGGGCTTCCGCACGATCCTGGAGGCGGCATCCGGCATCGAGGTGGTCGGCGAGGCGGAGACCGGCGAACAGGCGGTCGGCGCGGCCGCCGCCCTGCGCCCCGACGTGGTCTGCATGGATGTGCAGATGCCCGGCATGGGCGGCCTGGAGGCCACCCGTCGCATCGTTGCGGATCCGGCCGTCCACGCGGGCGTCATCGTGGTGACGACCTTCGACCGCGACGACTACCTGTACTCCGCGCTGGATGCCGGAGCGAGCGGGTTCCTGCTGAAGAACGCCGGCGCCGACGAACTCGTCGCCGCCGTCCGCACGGTCGCGGCGGGCGACGCCCTGCTCGCGCCGGAGAAGACCGTTCGCGTGCTCGAGCGGCACGCGGCGTCGTCCGACTCGATCGCGCCATCCGCGCGTGGCGACGGAGACGACGGGGACTGGGTGCCGGCGGCCGCACTCACCGAGCGCGAGGCCGAAGTGCTCCGACTCGTCGCGCAGGCCCGCAGCAACGCCGAGATCGCGGGCGCCCTGTTCATCGGCGAGTCGACGGTCAAGACGCACGTGTCCAACGTGCTGCAGAAGCTCGGCGCACGCGACCGGGTGCATGCCGCGGTGCTCGCGCACCAGCACGGGCTCGTCTGACGGCGCCGGATCTCCCTCTCAGGGGGGAGTCCGTCGCCGCGCCTCGTCCGTAGCGTGGGACGCATGCTGCAACTGCGAAGTCTCGACAAGAGCTACGGCACCTCCCGTGTCCTGAAGGACGTCTCGTTCGACGTGCAGGGCGGTCGCCTGACCGGTTTCGTCGGCGGGAACGGCGCCGGGAAGACCACGACGATGCGGATCGTGCTGGGGGTGCTCGCCGCCGACTCGGGCACGGTCACGCTCGACGGCCGTGAGGTGGGGGTCTCGGACCGCCGCCGATTCGGCTACATGCCGGAAGAGCGCGGGCTCTACCCGAAGATGAAGGTGCTCGAGCAGATCGTGTATCTCGCGCGACTGCACGGATACTCCCGCAAGGGCGCCACGACCGCCGCGACAGCGCTCCTGGAGCGGCTCGGCCTGGGTGAGCGCGTGAACGACAACGTCGAGACGCTCTCGCTCGGCAATCAGCAGCGCGCCCAGATCGCCGCCGCGCTCGTGCACGACCCCGACGTGCTCATCCTCGACGAGCCGTTCTCGGGCTTGGACCCGATGGCGGTGGACTCGGTCGCCACCGTGCTGCAGGAGCGCGCGCGGGCCGGCACCGCCGTGCTGTTCTCATCGCATCAGCTCGAACTCGTCGAGCGCTTGTGCGATGACCTCGTGATCATCGCCGGCGGGACGATCCGGGCGGCGGGCGAGCGCGAGAGCCTCCGGGCGCAGCACTCGAGCCGGCGGTACGAGCTCGTGTCGGCCGGCGACGCCGGCTGGGTGCGCGACGAGAGCGGGGTCTCGATCGTCGACTTCGACGGCGGATACGCCCTCTTCGACGTGGACTCCGACCAGACCGCCCAGCGCATCCTGCGGGAGGCGGTCGCCCGCGGCGATGTCGGAAGCTTCGCGCCGCAGCATCCCACCCTGGCCCAGATCTTCCGGGAGGTCGTCCGATGAGCACCGACACGCGCACCCGCGCCGAAGGCCGCGCGAGCAGCCCGACGGCGAACCGCCCGCCCGCGCCCAGCGAGGCGGCAGCCGTGTGGCTGGTCGCCGAGCGCGAGATCGGCTCGAAGCTGCGCAGCAAGGCGTTCCTGATCTCGACCGCGATCCTGTTCATCCTGGCGCTGGCCGGTCTCGTCTTCGGCGGGCTCGCCGCGCAGAACCAGGGCGGCACGCCCGTCGCGGTGACGGCGGATGCGGCATCCTTCGTCCCGTCCGGCGACGCGCTCGAGGTCACCGAGGTCGCCGACCGCGCAGCCGCCGAGGCGCTCGTGGAGGACGGCACCGTGGATGCGGCGATCGTGGGCGATCCGTCGGCCGAGCCGTTCGGCTTCACGATCATCGCGAAGAGCTCCGCACCGACCGGGCTGATCCTGCAGTTCGCGCAGGTCCCGACGGTCGAGCTGCTGGACCCCGACCCGACCGACGAGGGTCTGCGCTACCTCGTGGCGATCGGCTTCGGGATCGTGTTCCTGACCGCGGCGAGCCTCTTCGGCTCCACGATCGCGCAGAGCGTCGTGGAGGAGAAGCAGACCCGAGTGGTGGAGATCCTGATCTCCGCGATCCGGGCGCGCACCCTGCTCGCCGGCAAGGTCATCGGCAACACCGTGCTGGCGATGGGTCAGATCCTCGTGCTCGCCGCGATCGCCGTCGTGGGGCTCGCGATCATCGGTCAGACCGAGCTGCTGGGCACCCTCGGCGCCCCGATCCTCTGGTTCGCGATGTTCTTCCTGTTCGGCTTCGTGCTCCTGGCCGCGCTGTTCGCGGCCGCGGCGGCGATGGTCTCGCGACAGGAGGACATCGGCTCGACGACCTTCCCGCTCACGCTCCTGATCATGGCGCCGTACTTCCTCGTGATCTTCTTCAACGACAACCCGGTGATCCTCGCGATCATGTCGTACGTGCCGTTCTCGGCGCCGGTCGGGATGCCGATGCGCCTGTTCCTGGGCGAGGCGCAGTGGTGGGAGCCGCTGATCTCGCTCGCGATCCTGATCGCGACGTGCGTGGGGGCGATCCTGGTCGGCGCGAAGATCTACCAGAACTCGCTGCTGCGGATGGGAGCACGCGTCAAGCTCGGGGAGGCGCTGCGCGGCTGAGGTGTGACGCGGGATGACGGGTCTGGCGCCGGGAATTTATTCACTCGCATACGGTTGAAGCGAGTGGGCCAACGGCGACCCGATCCGTCCCCATCACGAAAGAGGTCGCCATGACCACTCCCCTGCTCAGCCGCACCGCCGAGACCGACGCCCCCGTGCTCGAGATCCTCGCCGATCGCTGGAGCCCGCGCGCGTACGCGCCCGACGACGCGATCGACGAGACGCGACTCGCCAGTGCCCTCGAGGCCGCGCGATGGGCGCCGTCGGCGAACAACACCCAGCCCTGGCGGTTCATCGTGGCCCGGCGCGGCACCGAGGCCCACGAGCGGATCCACCAGTCCCTGGTCGGCTTCAACCAGGTGTGGGCGGGCAACGCCGCCGTGCTGATCGCGGCGGTCGCCGAGACGACGGATGCCGACGGCAAGTCCCTGCCCTGGTCGGTCTACGACCTCGGTCAGGCCGTCGCGCACCTGTCGGTGCAGGCGCACCACGACGGTCTCTACGTGCATCAGATGGGCGGCTTCGACCGCGCCGCGGTGCGCGCGGACTTCGCGCTCGAAGAGCGCTTCGAGCCGATCACCGTGATCGCGCTCGGGCCCATCGGCGACGCGTCGCAGCTGCCGGAGGCACTGCAGGAGCGCGAGGCCGCGCCGCGCGTGCGGCGTCCGCTCGCCGAGTCGCTGATCGCCGCCTGAGCGATTGACCCCGCGCCGGCGTATCAGACCGGGCCCAGTACCGACAGGACGTTCCCGGCGGGGTCGCGGAACCAGGCGATGTCGGGGCCGTAGCCCCGGGAGATGCCCTTCGCGTCCCCGCCGAACTCGCCGTCGTAGATCTTCGTCACGACGCCCCGCGCATTGAGCTCGTCGACGGCCGCCTCGACGTCCTCCACCGGGAAGTTGAGGATCGTGAAGCCTGCCGGCTCGTGATCGGGCTTCGGGTAGGCGATCACCTGCGCGCCCGAGCCGAGCGTGATCTCGAGGATCCCCATCTCGTTCCGCTCGACCGGCAGTCCGAGCGTGTCGGCGTAGAACGCGCGGGCGGCGTCGATGTCGTCGACGGCGAAGCCGCTGAAGGCGGCGGAGTTCGTGAGCATGTGCTTCTCCGGGGTCGTGAGCGATGGACGCGAGCGGACGAGCGCCCCGCGCCTCCAGCATCCGCTCCCCCTCAGACGGTGTCCAGAGGGCGCTCGACGAGCACGCCGTCCGCGTCGGCCCACATCCGCCGGCCCGGCGCGAACCGCACACCGTCGATCACGATCTCGACGTCGATCGCACCAACCCCCGCTTTCGCGCTCTTGCGCGGATTCGATCCGAGCGCCTTGACGCCGAGGGGCAGCATCCGCACGGCGTCACGATCGCGGATCGCGCCGTGCACGAGCACTCCCGCCCAGCCGTTGTCGACCGCCGCGGTCGCGATGAGGTCTCCCACGAGGGCGGAGGCGAGCGACCCGCCTCCGTCGACCACGAGCACCGCCCCCTCACCGGGCGTCGCAAGGACCGCCTTCACGAGCGCGTTGTCGAGCCCGCGCTCACCCGGCGCCGCCCCGTCGTAGCACCGCACCGTGCGGATCAGGCCCTCGAACGCGGTCACCCCTCCGAGATCCAGCAACGGCAGCACGAGCGAGGCGAGCTCTTCGCCGCGCTCGTCGTACAGGTCGGCGGTGGCGGTGATCATGCCCCCACGCTACGGGCGGCGTGCGAACCTCCGCGCGCACACAGCGCGGGAAGGATGCCGGTTCTTCTGCTCCGGGAAAAGGCTGCGGGGCGAGCGGGCCGGGGACTCTCCTGCGTTGTGCAGCTCGGAGGCGGGGTTCAGTGCGCGGCAGGAGGGTTGAGGTCAGGGTGGACCACCGTGAACAGCGAGTAGGGATCGCCGTCGGGGTCGGGCCCGCGCTCCTTGAACTCGCTGATCACCTCGAACAGACGTCGGCCGAGCTCCTCGCGGTGCTCGGCGTTGAGCTTCAGGCCGAGCCAGGTGATGTCCAGCGCATCGGGGTCGAGCCCCGCGATCTGCTGCAGGAACGTCTCGACCATCACGAGCGACCCGCCGGGCATCGCCGTGCGCCACGACAGCCCGGTGGCCCGATACGGCACCTCACGGGCTCCCTGCGCGCCGACGCGGTCGGGCTCCGCCGCGAGGAAGCCGGTCTGCACGAGCGTGCGCACGTGATGGAGCATCGTGCCCGGATTGACTTCGAGCAGCTCCGCGAGCTCTTTGTTCGTGCGCGACTCGAACGCGCAGAGCCGCAGCACGCGCAGTCGCGTGGCCGAGCTCAGCGCGCGGATCCGCGCCTGGGCAGCCGGATCGTCCTCCTCCAGCACCACCCGGTCCTCGCTCACGCCTGCCACTCTAGCCGACTGATTGACATCACTCAATCAGTGAGGGACACTGATTGACATGTCTCAATCAGACGATCCGCGCACCGCGGAGAACGACCTCGTCGCCGAGGCGCGCGCGGAGACCGTCGAACACGGCGCCCTCGCCGGCCCCGTGCCCGAGTCGACCGACGACGACGGCATCGGCGCGGGCGCGCCCGCCCCGGCCCGATCGGCGCGCGGACGATCCCTGTGGCACGACCGGAACTTCCTCACACTGTGGGGCGGCCAGGCATTCAGCCAGTTCGGCTCGCAGATCCAGGAGCTCGCGATCCCGGTGATGGCGGTGCTTCTCCTCAACGCGAGCGAGTTCCAGGTGGGCCTGCTGACGGCTTCCGGCGTCGCGGCGTTCCTCGTGGTCGGGCTCCCGGCGGGCGCGTGGATCGACCGCATGCGCAAGCGCCACGTCATGATCTGGGCTGATGCCGTCCGCGCGGTCGCCATCGCCGCGCTGCCGCTGCTGTGGTGGATGGGCGCGCTGCAGATGTGGCACCTGTATGCCGTCGCTCTCGTGATCGGCATCGCGACGGTGTTCTTCGACGTGTCGTACCAGAGCATCGTCCCGTCCCTCGTCCGTCCGACACAGATCGCGGAGGCGAACGGCAAGCTGCAGTCGACGTACGAGCTCGCGAACATCGCGGGCCCCGGCATCGGCGGCTGGTTGGTGGGAGTGCTCACCGCTCCCGTCGCACTTCTTGCGACCGTGGGCACCTACCTCATCTCGTTCGTGGCGCTGCTCTTCACACGCGACAACGAGCCGCCGCGTGCACCGGACGATCGCGCGCCGATCCTGCACGAGATTTGGGAGGGGCTCCGATTCGTCTTCACCGAGAAGCTGCTTCGGCGGATCGTCGGGACGACCGGGACATCGAACTTCTTCAACCTGATCTCGACGACGATGTTGCCCCTCTTCATCCTGCGCGAACTCGGGCTCAGCCCCGCGGCGATGGGCATCATCTTCTCCCTCGGCGCGGTGGGCGGACTGGCCGGAGCGATCGCGACGCCGCACATCGTTCGCTGGATCGGCGAGGCCCGGGCAATTCCCGTGAGTTCGATCGGCTTCAGCGTCATCGCCGTGTTCCTGCCGGTTGCCGCGATGGTGCCGCAGATCGCGTTCCCGCTGCTGGTCGCTCAGGGCTTCATCGGCAGCTTCATGGTGCTGGTGTACAACATCACCCAGGTGACGTTCCGCCAGCGCATCACCCCGCCGCGACTTCTCGGCCGGATGAACGCCTCGGTGCGCTTCGTGGTGTGGGGTGTGATGCCCATCGCCGCGCTGTTGTCCGGCCTTCTCGGGGCGTGGCTCGGTGTGGTCGCCACGATGTGGATCGGCGCGGTGGGCCAACTGCTGTCCGCCCTCTTCGTCGTGATCGGCCCGTTCTGGATGATGCGCGACCTGCCGGACGTGCTGACCCGCGGCGACGGCCCCTCGCCGGCCGAACGATCGGATGGGTGAAAGCCCGGAATCCGCAATACCCCCACCGCGCGCCGCCCCCGCGGCTTATCGTGAAGCATGACCGCACGCATCCTGTCGATCGGCACCGCGACACCGCCGACGACGATCATGCAGGACCGCATCCGCGACTTCTTCGCGCGGCAGCCGGGCACCGACAGACTCACGCAGCGGCTGATCCGCGCGACGTTCGACGCCGCGGAGATCGAACGCCGCCATACCGTGCTCAGCGAACTGGGCGACACCGAGCGCGGCGGCCTGTTCCTGGACTCCGACGGCGTGCTCCGCTCCCCCGGGACCGCGCTGCGCAACGCCGAGTACATCCGCCACGCACCCGAGCTCTCGCGCCAGGCGGCGGAGCTCGCCCTCGCGGAGGCCGGGATGGCGGCATCCGACGTCACGCACGTCGTCACGGCGTCGTGCACCGGATGCTTCGCCCCGGGTCCCGACTTCCGCATCGTCCGTGATCTCGGCCTCGCCGCGTCGACCGAGCGGTACCACCTGGGGTTCATCGGGTGCGCGGCGGCCTTCCCGGCGCTGCGCGCGGCCGAGCGGTTCTGCGCCGCTCAGCCCGACGCCGTCGTGCTCGTCGTGTGCACCGAGCTGTGCAGCCTGCACATCCGGCCGAGCACGTCGCCCGATCAGATCGTGTCGTCGTCGGTATTCGCCGACGGATCCGCCGCGGCCGTCGTCACGGCGGCCTCGGAATCACCCGGCCTCGATCTGGAGCGGTTCGCCACGACGCTCACGAGCGAGGGCGAGCACGACATGGCCTGGACGATCGGCGACGACGGCTTCGAGATGGTGCTCACCGGCGAGGTGCCGCGCATCATCGGGCGGGAGATCCGCGGTGCGGTCGACGCGTTCCTGGCGGGCGTGGAGCCCACCGCATGGGCGGTGCACCCGGGTGGCCGCAGCATCCTGGATCGCGTGCAGGGCGGGCTCGACCTGGCTCCCGATGCCCTCGCCGCCTCGCGCGCGGTGCTGCGCGACTACGGCAACATGTCCAGCGCGACCGTGATGTTCATCCTGCGCGATCTGCTGCACGACGAGCGGGTGGAAACCGGTGCGACGATCGCCGGACTCGCGTTCGGCCCCGGGCTCACCGTCGAGTCGGCGCTGCTGACCAAGCGCACGGTGGCGGTCGCGCCCGCAGCCGACTCGGAGCGACACCTGGCAGTGGCGGGGTGAGCCTCGCCGAACGCGACGTCGCCCTGCGCGAGCTCATGGACGACCCGCAGTGCGACCCCGACCTGCTGCGCGAGACGCTGCGCCGCTTCGACACCGTCAACAACGTCGTGTCGGGGTGGGGGCATCTGTACCGTGCCCGCATCCGCCCGTACCTGGCCTCGCTCGGGCGACCCGCGCGCGTGCTGGATCTCGGATGCGGCGGCGGTGACGTCCTGACCCACCTCGCCCGTCGAGCTCAGCGCGACGGGCTGACGGTCGAATGGATCGGTGCGGACCCGGACCCTCGCGCGCTCGAGGTGGCCGGCGCCCGCAGCACGTCGGGCGGTGCGAGGTTCGTCTGCACCGACAGCGCCGGTCTGCTGGCCGACGGCGAGCGCTTCGACCTCGTGCTGTCGAACCATGTGCTGCACCACCTGACCTCGAGCGAGCTGGCGCGCTTCGCCGACGAGTCGCGACGCCTCTCGCGCGGGCTGGTGATGCATGCCGACATCGAACGCGGTCGCATCGCGTACGGCTTGTACACCGTGTGGATCACACCGTTCGCGCCCGGCACATTCCTGCGCACCGACGGACTGCGCTCGATCCGCCGCAGCTACCGCGTGCCCGAGCTCGCGGGGGCGCTGGGGGCGCCCTGGCGCGTGGACCGCCCGTTCCCGTTCCGGGTGCTCGCGACCGCGCCCGGGTCCGCGGGTGACTGACGTCCTGATCGTGGGTGCCGGCCCGGTCGGCAGCCTGCTCGCCGCCGAGCTCGCGCGAAGCGACGTCGCGGTGCGGATCGTCGAGCGCCGCCCCGAAGCAGGGCTGGGCACGCGGGCGATCGGGGTGCACGCGCCCGTGCTCGCCGCGCTCGAGGCGTCGGGCATCACCGAGCGGCTGCTCGAGCGGGCGCAGCGGGTTCCTCGCGGCGAGGCGCGCGCCGGCTCCCGCGTGCTGGGGATCGTGCGCTTCGACCGGCTCTCGACCCGATTCCCGTTCGTGGCGACGCTGCCGCAGGCCGAGACCGAGGCCGTGCTCGCGGCGGTGTCACCGTCGCCCGAGCGTGGCGTGGAGGTCACGGCGCTTCGTCCGCGCGCCGGTGGCGTGGACGTCGCGATGACGCGGGAGGGGGGCGCCTCGGAGGATGCGGCTGCGCCGATCGTCGTGCTCGCGGGCGGCTGGGCGGCGCGCCGTCTCGCCTACCGCGACGGGCGGGTGCCGACCACGACGTACTCCGACCGCTACCTGATGTCCGACATCCCTGTGCCCGACCGGCCCGACGCCGGCACCGCGGTGGTGAACCTGAGCCCGGGGGGCGTGCTGGAGTCGTTCCCGCTGCCCGGTTCCATGCGGCGGGTGGTGGCATGGGATGCCGCCGCCGAGCCCGCCGTCGACCTGGATTCCGTGCGCGCCGCCCGCCTGCGCTCTGCCCTCCGCGCGCGGGGCGAAGGAGAGGCGGCCGATGCGGTGCAGACTGCGACGGCCTTCGGCATCCGTCGCGTGTGCGCGCCGCAGCTGCGCCGGGGCCGGCTGTTCGTGATCGGCGACGCCGCGCACGAGGTCAGCCCGATCGGCGGTCAGGGGATGAACCTGGGCCTGCTCGACGCGGTGGGGCTCGCGCCTCTGCTCGCCCGGTGGGTTCACCAGGGCGTCGAGCCGGGCGCGGAGCTCGCGGCCTGGGAGCGCCGGCGCGTGCGTTCGGCGGTGCGTGCGGGTCGGCTCGCCGCGGTCAACACCGTGCTCGGGCGGCCGCGGGGCGGGGTCGGCGACCTCGCCCGCCGCACGCTCGTGCGCGGGATGCTCATGCCGCCGCTGGGCCGCGGCTTCGCGTCGGCGTACGCGATGGGGCTCGATCTCGGCCCCTGAGCCGGGGATCGCGTGAAGAACCGGGGACAAATCGACATCCAGGGTCGATCCCGACGCCTCTTCGGCTGATTTCTCCCCGGTTCTTCACCGGTGAACGCCGGTTCAGGCGGCGAGCGCCTGCCCGGACGCGGCAAGCAGCACGCAGAGCAGGAGTGCGGCGAGCATCACGAGCCGGAAGACCCACCGCCCCGGCGGCCGCACGAGCGCGAGCACCAGACCGGCGGCGGCGATCAGCACGACTCCCGCGAACACGATCGCGCCGAAGACCGTGATGCCGGCATCCGGCCCGAGCAGCACCGCGAGCGCGCCCCCCACGAGCGCGAGCGCGGCGATCACCGCCGACGCGCGGCGACCCAGACGGTGCGGAAGGCCGCGCACCCCCGTCTGCGCATCGTCGTCGAGATCGGGCAGCACGTTGGTGAGGTGGATCGCGATCCCGAGCGCCGCACCGGCCGCCCACGCCCACGGCGCGGCGAGGCGGGGGTCGGCCGCCGACAGCGTCACGAGCGAAGGCAGAAGCCCGAAGCTCACCATGAAGGGCACCACCGAGATCGGCGTGGACTTGAGCCCCGCGTTGTAGGCCCATGCCGACGCGAGTGCGATGAGGTGTGCGAGAGCCATCTGCCAGCTGAGCACCCGCGACAGAGCGAGGGCGACGACCAGGCAAGCGGATGCCGCCACCCACGCCGTCCGCACCGACACGTCGCCCCGCGCGAGCGGTTTGTCGGCGCGCCGGGTGATGCGATCGCGCGGCGCGTCGATCGCATCGTTCGAGATTCCGACCGACAGCTGCCCGAGGAGGATCGCGAGGCCGAGCACCGCGATGCGCCAGGGATCGAGTCCGGCGGCGATGCCGAGGGTGACCGCGACCGCGGTGACGACGACGCTCGGGCCCGGATGGGTCGAGCGCCAGAGCGCGGCGACAGGAGACGGATGCCGCTCCCGCCCGCCCGACGCCGAGTCGGTGTCACTCACTCCCGGCGCCTCACGCGTCGAACGGACGACGCCAGCGGGCGATGCCGATGATCCCGAAGACCACGGTCGCGAGATAGGCGAGTCCGATGAGCACACCCGCGACCGTGAAGATCGCCTCCGACGTCTCATACGAGACGCCTCCGCCGGTCCAGGTCGTGAGTGCGGAGTCGAGGTGTCCGCTGTCACCCGAATCGGGCACCGTGACCGCGGCAACCAGGAACGCGCCCCACAGCACGAAGCTCGAGATGTCGTACGCGAAGCGGGTCGCCTTGCCGCGGCGCACCGTGCGGTCGAACAGCGTCATGATCGGCGGCACGAGGAGGATCGCCACGACGAGCAGCCCGTAGACGATTCCGATGATCGCCATCCAGCCGAGCTCGGCGCCCAACAGTCCGCGCCCGAGGAAGAAGATCACCGGCAGCAGCACCACGGCGACCCACTGGGCGATGAACACGAAACGGCCGGAGCTTGCGATGTGCATGCCCCGACCGTATCGTCGCGGCGCCCGACCCGGAGCCGCTCGCCTGTCACGATCTGCGAGTCGCACCCGCAGATTGCGACAGGCGAGCAGTCCTGTTCGCGATGAGTCAGTCGTCGAGGAGCTCGGCCTCGATCACGTCATCATCATCCACGGGAGCCACCGGAGTCTCGGCCGGTCCGCGGCTGGTGAGGACGAGGCTCGAGTTGTCGGCCGCGACGTCGACCCGCACGAGGTCGCCGTCGTGCACGCCGCCCGAGAGGATCGCCATCGCGAGGCGGTCCTGGATCTCCGACTGGATCAGCCGGCGCAGCGGCCGCGCCCCGAACGCCGGGTCGTAGCCGCGCTCGGCGAGCCAGGTGCGCGCCTCGGGGGTGACCGCCAGTGTCAGCCGCCGGTCGCGCAGGCGCCGCTGCAGCGCGTCGACCGCGAGCTCGACGATCTGAGCGAGGTCGTCCTCCGTGAGGGCCTGGAAGATCACGATGTCATCCAGCCGGTTCACGAACTCGGGCTTGAAGGCCTGGCGGACCAGCCCCTGCACGGCATCCCGCTTCTGCTCGACCGAGAGCGTCGGGTCGATGAGGATGGGCGAGCCGAGATTCGAGGTGAGGATCAGGATCACGTTCTTGAAGTCGACGGTGCGCCCCTGACCGTCGGTCAGGCGGCCGTCGTCCATGACCTGGAGCAGCACGTCGAACACCTCGGGGTGCGCCTTCTCGACCTCGTCGAGCAGCACGACCGAGTACGGGCGTCGCCGCACGGCCTCGGTGAGCTGGCCGCCCTGCTCGTAGCCGATGTAGCCCGGAGGGGCGCCCACCAGTCGCGAGACCGAGTGCTTCTCGCCGTACTCCGACATGTCGATGCGCACCATCGCGTGCTCGTCGTCGAACAGGAAGTCCGCGAGCGACTTGGCGAGCTCGGTCTTGCCGACACCCGTCGGCCCTAGGAACAGGAACGAGCCGGTCGGACGGTCGGGGTCGGAGATGCCCGCCCGCGAGCGCCGGACTGCGTCGGCGACCGCTTTGACCGCATCCTTCTGTCCGATCAGCCGCTTGCCGAGCTCGGACTCGAGATGCACGAGCTTCTCGGTCTCGCCCTGCATGAGCCTGCCGACCGGGATGCCGGTCCATGCGGCGATCACCGCGGCGATGTCCTCGTCGGTCACCTGGTCGTTGACCATGCGGTCACCGGCGGGCTCTTCGCGCTCGGCGGTCACGAGCTGCCGCTCGAGCGCCGGGATCTCGGCGTACAGCAGCCGCGACGCCTTCTCGAGGTTGCCCTCGCGCTGGGCGCGCTCGGCCTCCATGCGGGCGGCGTCGAGCTTGGTCTTCAGGTCGCCGACGCGGTTGAGCGAGGCCCGCTCGCGCTCCCAGCGGTCCTGGAGTTCGCGCAGCCGCTCCTGCTCGCCGGCCAGATCGTCGCGCAGCTTCGCCAGGCGGTCCTTGGATGCCGCGTCCTTCTCCTTCTTGAGAGCGAGCTCTTCGAGCTTGAGGCGGTCGACATGGCGACGCAGCTCGTCGATCTCGAGCGGCGCGGAGTCGATCTCCATGCGCAGCCGCGACGCGGCCTCGTCGATCAGGTCGATCGCCTTGTCCGGCAGCTGGCGGGAGGGGATGTAGCGGTTGCTGAGGGATGCCGCGGCCACGAGCGCGGCATCCGCGATCGCGACCTTGTGGTGGGCCTCGTACCGCTCCTTGAGCCCCCGGAGGATCGCGACGGTGTCCTCCACCGTCGGCTCGCCGACGTAGACCTGCTGAAAGCGGCGCTCGAGCGCGGCATCCTTCTCGATGAACTCGCGGTACTCGTTGAGCGTCGTCGCACCGATCAGGCGCAACTCGCCGCGGGCGAGCATGGGCTTGAGCATGTTGGATGCCGCGACCGAGCCTTCGCCGCCGCCCGCGCCCATGAGCACGTGCAGCTCGTCGATGAACGTGATGATCTGCCCGTCGGATTCGGTGATCTCCTTCAGCACGGCCTTGAGTCGCTCTTCGAACTGCCCGCGGTACATCGCGCCGGCGACGAGCGCCGAGATGTCGAGCGTGATGAGCTCTTTGTCCTTGAGGCTCTCGGCGACGTCGCCCGCGACGATGCGCTGGGCGAGACCCTCGACGACGGCGGTCTTGCCGACGCCGGGCTCGCCGATGAGGACGGGGTTGTTCTTGGTGCGCCGTGTCAGCACCTGGCTGACTCGTCGGATCTCGCTGTCGCGCCCGATGACGGGGTCGAGCTTGCCCTGTCGGGCGCGGTCGGTGAGGTTGATCCCGAACTGCTCGAGGGCGCTCTGCTGCTCCTCCTGCCCGGGCTGTTGCGTGGCGTTCATGTGTCTCCTGAAGTCTGAATCGCGGCCCTGCGAAAGTTGAGCCGCATTGACTCAAGTTTAGCAGAACCAGTGGTGGCGGGCAACGGAGAGAGCTCGGCGAATGCACCCCCGGTCGTCAGCTAGGTTGGTCGTTGTTCCACCGAACCGCTGGATTGCTCGTCGAACGGCTCACCGCGGTTCTCTGTATCACGAGAGGCGATGGCGCCATGGCTCGAACCCCGGTTCCTCGCGCCAGCGCGGCGAACGGAGGGGCCCAATACGAGTCCAATCGGTTCAGATGGATGGACCTCCTCCGCGGGCTTGCGGTTCTGCTGATCATCTCGTGGCACGCCATCACTGTGCCTCGGGGATTCGGCATCGACATGCCGGAGATCGTGGTCACGATCAACACGGCTCTCTCCCCATACCGTCTCCCGACTTTGCTCGTCATCTCCGGGATGCTGCTGTCACGCAGTCTCGATAAGCCGCTCGCCATCTACTACGAGGGCAAGGCACGGCGCATCCTTTGGCCCTATGTGATCTGGACGTTGCTGACCGCTCTCGCGATATGGAAGCCGTCGGCCATTGCCGATCCTGTGACTTGGTACAGCGGCCTGAATCATCTGTGGTTCCTTTCGACGCTTCTCGTCTGCTATGCAGTCGCGCCTCTCCTCCGCAGAGTGCCAGGATGGCTTGTCGCCGCTGCCTTGTTCGCGTTTTGGCTAATTGCCGCGCCCCCGATACCGGGGGTCTCCAACTGGATCTGGTTTGGCGCGTACTTCTTCCTCGGGTCAAGCATCGCGCGCGCGCGACCGACGCGCATGCCTTGGTGGGCGGCGGCTGCGCTGGCCGTGGTGGCCGTCGGGGGAAGCGTCGCTGCGGTCACGGGGTCGGGCAGCGGGTATGCCTGGAAGGTCCATTGGATCGTTCTCTCGCTCGCCGGCGTGCTCTTCCTGATCTGGCTCGCTCCTCGGATTCCACGCGTGGGCGTCGTTCGGGCTCTCGAGTCGGTCGGGCGACACTCCATCTACTACTACACGGCGCACATGGCCGCGATTGCGCTTTTCGCGCGGGCGCTTGCGGCCCTGGACGTTCCAGGCGGATGGCTTACGTACCTGGGGGTGCTCGCCATCGGCATCCTGCTCCCTCTCGCATTGACACGCACCCCCGGCGCACACTGGCTGTTCGCCTTTGCGCGTCGACCATCGACCGAGAAGAGCTCTCCGGTCGCGCGCGACCCGGCCTAGTCGATCACGGAGGTGGTATCAGCGTGACGCATCAATGCACACGCGGGCCCGGCAGCAGTTTCGCGTGAAGAAGCGGGGAGATTTCCGCACTCACGGGCGCTCGAACGGGCGTACACCCCGATTTCTCCCCCGTTCTTCACCGGGCGCGCCCGCTGGATCAGCTCCGCGGGGCCTCCGCCAGCGCGTCGTCGTACGCGCGGCGCACGGTCTCGCCCACCCATTCGGTGCTCCGGTACACGTGCCCGGGCCCGAGCTCGTCGGCCAGCCCGCTCACGACCACCTGGTCGTACACGAGCCGCTCGCTGATCACGAGACGCAGCGAGGAGCCCACCGCCTGCAGCTCGTGCGCGTAGCGGCGAAGCACCTCGATGAGCGACAGCCCGATCTGGTCGGTGCCGCGCAGGCGCACGATCACCGCGGCGCCGCGCGCGTCGGGACCGATCTCGGGCAGCTGCTTCTCGAAGATCGGCGCGCTCGCGAAGAACAGGCTGCCGTAGGGCTGCAGCACCACGACCTCGCCCGGTCCGATCGCCGCCGGCGGCGCGCTCTCGCGCATGCGCCCGTGCTCGAGCACGTGCACCTGCCGGACCCGCACCCGATTGGACTGCTGCGCGACGAACAGGATGATGCCCAGGCCCACGCCGACCAGGACGGCGAACTGCAGGGGGATCACGAGGGTGAGCCCGAACGTCACCGCCATGATCGCCGTCGGCAGCGGTCCGCTCTTGATGACGGAGTACACGCGGCTCGGCTTGATCGCGCCGATCCCCACGACGATCAGCAGACCCGCGAGCGCCGGCATCGCGACGTAGCTGACGAGATCCGAGGCGAAGAGGATCAGCAGCGCCATCACGCCGCCCGCCACGATGAAGGCCAGCCGCGTCTTGGCGCCGCCCGCGACGATGAGCGTGGAGCCCGACATCGACCCGCCCACCGGCATCCCCTGGAAGATGCCGGCCACGATGTTGCCCGCGCCCTGTCCGACGAAGTCGCGCGAAGTGTCGGCGGGCTTGCCGTGCGCGGTGGGCAGGCTCGCCGAGACCGCCGCGCCCTGCACGACTCCGACGAACGCGAGCGAGAAGGCGGGGATCAGCAGGAACGCGACGTCGTCGATGTTCGGCAGCACGGGCGCGGGAAGCCCCCGCGGCACGTCGACGATGTCATCGAGCAGCAGCACCGGCTCGGCGAGCCACACGTTCAGCAGCACCGCGAACGCCGACCCGAGGACCACGGCGATCACGAGCCCGAGTGAGCCGACCGGCGTGAGGCGGAACAGGTAGATCAGCCCGATCACGAGGAGGCCGACCCCGACCGACGCGATGCTCCACTGCGGGATGTGCACGAGCTGGTCGACGAGCTTCGCGAGCCGGTTCGAGCCCTGGGAGCCGTATCCGGTGAAGTTCGACAGCTGACCGAGGATGATGTTCACCCCGACTGCGGTGAGGAATCCGGTCATCACGGCGGTCGGAACGAAGCGCACGAGCCGGCCGCCGCCGAGGAGTCCGGCGATGATCATGATGATGCCGGTCATGATCGCGAGCGTGTACAGCGCCCGGTCGGGATCGGCACGCGTCTGCAGGTCGGAGTCCGACACGATGAGCGCCATCGCCCCGGTCGCCTGCACGGCCATGAAGGTGCTGCTGGTGAAGAAGGTCGCACCGACCATGCCGAACAGGTACGCGTAGAGCCCGGCGAGCGGATTGATGCCCGCGAGCAGGCCGGCCGCGAGCCCGTCGGGCACCGCCTCGATGCCGAGCACGAGTCCCGACACGGCATCCTTGCCGATCGTCTTCCGGGAGAAGAGCCTCCGTAGGGCCGCGCGCACGGTCACACGCTAGCGAAGCGCGCCCTCGCGCGCGTCGCCCGGATCAGGTGACCCCCGGTCGGGCCGCCGAACCGGCCTCGCGCTCTGTGCGCGCCGCGCAAGCCCTAGCGAAGCGAGCCGCTTGCCAATAGCTTCGGAAAACCGGTGTCAATGCGGATGCCGGTTCCGAGAGGAGAAAGATGTCGCTCAAAAAGCACAGACTGGGGGCGGTCATCGCCGCCTCCGTGCTCGTGGCCGGAGTGGGATTGGCCACGCCTGCGTTCGCCGTCCCCAACGCCGACACCGTCGACAAGCTCACGAAAGCGGTCAAGATCAGCCAGGTGCTGAATCACCTCAGGTCCTTCCAGAAGATCGCCGACCAGTACGGTGACCGCGCAGCCGGCAAGCCCGGCTACGAGGCATCCGTCGACTACGTGATGCGCGAGCTGACCAGGGCGGGATACACGCCCCAGAAAGTCCCCTTCACCTTCACGTACGCCGAGGAGAACAGCACGCTCAGCCGCGTGAACCCGGCGACGACGTGGGTCGATGGCCAGGACTTCCTGCGCAACAACTTCGACACCGGCAGCCCGATCGCGACGGGCACCGGCCCGCTGGTCGCGGTCGACTTCGTCCCGGCGTTCCCGGGAAACGGCTCGAGCACGAGCGGGTGCGATGCCGCCGACTTCGCCGGGTTCACGGCCGGATCGGTCGCCCTCATCCAGCGAGGCGGATGCGACTTCAGCCTGAAGGCCCTCAACGCCCAGGCCGCGGGCGCGGTCGGCGTGATCGTCTCCAACGACGGCCGTGCGGGCCTGGTCGGCATGATCGGAAGCGCCCCCGGGCTGAACATCCCGGTGGTGTTCGCCTCCACCGCGACCGGCCAGGATCTGTACGCCACTCCGGGGGCGACCGTCACCGTGACCGTGGACTACTTCGCCGAGGAGCGGACCGCCTGGAACGTGATCGCCGAGACGAACTCGGGCGATGACTCCAATGTCGTGATGGCCGGCGCACACCTGGACAGCGTTCAGGGCGGAGCGGGCATCAACGACAACGGAACCGGCAGTGCCGCTTTGCTGGAGACCGCGATCCAGATGCAGCGCGTCCAGCCGACGAACACCGTGCGCTTCGCGTGGTGGGGCGCTGAGGAGGAAGGTCTCCTGGGTTCGACGGACTACGTGGAGAATCTGACCGAGGAGCAGGCGGCGGACATCGCCCTCTACCTGAACTTCGACATGATCGGATCGCCGAACTACTTCTACGGCGTGTACGACGGCGACAACTCGGGCGGCACTGCTCCGGACGGCTTCATTCCGCCCGGATCGGCCGAGATCGAGGACGTGTTCGAGCAGTTCTACCAGTCCCAGGGCCTGCCCTACCAGGACACGGACTTCTCAGGACGTTCGGACTATGGTCCATTCATCGCCGTCGGCATCCCCGCGGGCGGTCTGTTCACCGGTGCCGAGGACGAGAAGACCGCAGCCGAGGTGGGTCTCTACGGCGGCCTGGGCGACGTGGCCTACGACCCGTGCTACCACCAGCCGTGCGACAGCCTGACCGCGCAGGGTGCGGATCAGGCGCTGTACAAGGCTCTCGACAAGGCCTACAAGTCGCGTCTGGCGGGCAACGTCAACCGCGTGGCGCTGGATGTCAATTCCGATGCGCTCGCGGCCGCGGTGATCACGTTCGCGTTCGACACCTCCACCGTCAACGGCGGTGTCGACACCTTCGCGAAGAAGTCGACCGGCTCGAGTGTCGATCTCAACGCGCTGCGGGACCGTCTTCTGCAGTAGCGGCATCGACGAGGGCGGCGGGGTGCTTCACGCTCCCCGTCGCCCTTCGTCATGCGGGCCGACGCGACCGTCGCGGCCCGCAGGTCAGGCGGCCGAACCCGCCAGTTCGGCCTCGCGCTCGGCCTCGCGTCGCGCGAGCGCCGAGCCGCCGGTGCCGATCTCGCAGCAGAA
>JAESFR010000228.1_pt1 | contig 23444 bp, 29 predicted proteins | sample 9266191 | NCBI WGS metagenome assembly JAESFR01 (sample SAMN14503063, study PRJNA617104) | algae metagenome | isolation source: Pleurocapsa minor HA4230-MV1 and co-occurring heterotrophs from cement on... | place: USA: Nuuanu Pali Lookout, Hawaii | collected 2009-07-20
GACTTTATGATTTTTAAGCTTATTCACAGATAATAGAGTCAACGATTAAAACTTGTTATAGAAAGTATACACTATGCAAGAAAGCTTTTTGTTGAACGTTGTAAATGCTGTGTATTATATAAACCTATGTACAGCAGCAGGGGCAGTGAATTATCAATGATGAAGTAAATACAGATTCTTTCTTGATGTTCTTTCAGCCTGTAGAACTGGGCATTGTGCAGCTTCAATTCAAAAGGATTAATATTATCTGCATCACAATGACTTCTTGGTGGCTCAAACAGGCTTGTTTGCTCTGGTGGTTTTGTATTCAGTATTTTCTGTTGATGCTTAAAGATTCTAGCTTTCCATTTTAGTAGAGCATCTTTGCTCATTAATTTCTTTGGTTGCTCTACTCGATAGGCTGATTTGAGATTGAATAGTTCTAATTGTTCACTCACTTTCGGTAAATAGTTGATTGCCAAAAGTGTCAGGATATCACAGTAGAAAGAGTAAAAGAGCAAATTTTAAGATATCAATTAAATCAGAGTCACAGCGTATTTTAATTACCCAAAATAAGCTGGTGTTTGTAGTATATATATAATTACAATGCCAGTAGGAATTAACGAAAAAGGAAGAAAATTCATAGAAACAGAGCCAATCGGTCAAGATGGCGAACATTGTGAGCAAAAAGCATGGGATGCTTGCAAAAAAGCTTTTGCCGATCGCGAATGTATTGGTTATTGGAGATATCCGATTTTCTCTAAAACTGGAGAGTGTCGTAAAGAACCTGACATTTTAATAGTAGATAAAGAATTTGGAATAGTAGTTACTGAAGTTAAGGGAATTACAATTAACCAGATTAAGTCAGTAAATGGTCATTTGTGGGAATTTCAAAATTTCTACACAACACAGGACAGTCCTTCTCCTTATAAACAAGCCGAAAAACAACTTTATTCATTGCTTGGTTATTGCGATCGCGAAGAGATAATTTGTCGTCAAGTCAAAGGTCGAGCCATTGTAGCTTTACCTTTCATTAGCGAAAAAGAATGGCAAGAAAAAGGATTTGATCGACTTCCCAGTTGTCCTCCTATTATCTTCAAAGAGGATTTAGGAGCAAAGTCATTAATCAAAAGAATAGAACAAAGTTCTTTAGTTCAATCTGGCAGAAATCTTAATGATGAACAATGGGAGCTTCTTCTTGCTGTTGTTGGTGGCACTCCCGTACTTCGTAGAACTCTCAATAAATCTATAACAGTTGCTCAAGATAATAAAACACGCTCTAGTGTAATTAATCAATTAAGAGAACGCCTTTATGAACTAGACTTACAACAACAACATATCGGTTTAGAAATTCCCCCAGGAGCGCAGCGTATTAGAGGTATTGCTGGATCGGGTAAAACTGTTTTGCTTTGTCAGAAAGCAGCTAATATGTACCTCAAACATCCTGATTGGAATATTGCTTTAGTCTTTTTCACTCGTTCTCTATACGACCAAATAGAAAATCTAGTTGATAAATGGATACGTCACTATAGTTATGGAGAACTTGACTATAAAAGTAATGTTCAAGCTCAAAGTAAGTTAAAAATTTTACACGCTTGGGGAGCAAGAGATAGAGCAGGATTTTATCGGACTATTTGTAAAGAACATAATCAGCATCCCTTGGCAGCTATCAAAAATACACAGCCAAATGAAGGATTAGCAACTGTTTGTAAACAGTTAATGCAAAATATTGATATTACTCCAATGTTTGACGCTGTTCTCATTGATGAAGGTCAAGATTTAGTTGCAGACCCCATACAGCTTAGATATGAAGATAAGCAAGCTATTTATTGGATGGCTTATCAATCACTTCGTCCTTGCGATCGCTCACAACCAGAACAAAAAAGATTGATTTGGGCTTACGATGAAGCTCAAAGTTTGGATACTTTGAAAATTCCTACAGCTAAAGAGTTATTTGGCGAAGAATTAAGCCAGCTTCTTAGCAGAGGACGACAATACAAAGGTGGGATTAATAAATCTGAAGTTATGCACCGATGCTATCGTACACCAGGGGAAATTTTAACTGCTGCTCATGCAATTGGTATGGGATTACTTCGCCCAAACGGTATATTGTCAGGACTAACTACAAAAACTGAATGGGAAAGCATTGGATATGAAGTTCAAGGAGCTTTTAGAGAAGGACAAGAAATAACCTTACATCGTCCTCCAGCTAACTCACCCAATCCAATACCTACTCTTTGGGGTGAACCAGTTATTCAATTTAATACATACAGTTCCAGACAGGAAGAGTTTTCTATCTTGGCTGAAAATATTAAACATAATCTTGAATATGACGGACTGACACCTAGCCGACAAATTTTAGTATTAGTTTTAGGTGGCTATGAAGCTAAACAGTTAGAAACTCATGTTGCAGAATTCTTAATGAACCAAGGGATTGATATTTTTATTCCAAGTGCCGTTAAATTGAATCAGTTAGATCCTAAATTTGATAAATACAACCCGAATAATTACAACCCTGATACTTTTTGGCATGAAGGAGGAGTGACAGTATCTCGTCTTAATCGGGCTAAAGGAAATGAAGCTGATATGGTTTACGTTGTTGGTTGCGATAATGTAGCCAAAAATGAATCTAATATCAATTTGCGTAACCAGTTGTTTGTAGCATTAAGCAGAGCTAGAGGTTGGGTAAGTTTAAGTGGTACTGGTTATTATCCTATGTATGATGAAATTCAAAAAGTAATAAACAGTGGTGATACTTTTACTTTTAATTATCAAAGACCAAAACGTAGTTTTGATGATGAAATAACCGAAATACCTGTACAAGCTAATGTCAACATACAAATGCTCCCCGAAAAAACAAGTAGAGCTTATAGTAGGGCTGCTAATAGAGCTAAATATAAAGCTTCTAAATTAAAACTTAACAATACAAAGCAAATATTCTAAATAATCTGCGTTTAAAAGTGAAATCCAATCACTACGCGATCGCTCTTTGAAACAAAAAACCCAGTCACTACATGAGTAACTGGGTTTAACTATTAGTCTATATGACGTTTGTTCGTTATCCGAGGAAAGACTATTCGCTACTCTTCGCTCTCTAGATTTACTTTCACTACTTTATTTTTTTCTTCTTCAGACTTAGGTAGAGTCAAATTGAGGATACCGTCTTTGTAGTCGGCGGTAACGTTGGTGTTTTGAATCCGTACTGGTAGAGGAATGACTCTAGAGAACTTGCCATAACGGAATTCAGAACGAGTTCTACCGTCTTCTTCTGTTTTAGTTTCTGATTTACGTTCACCAGAAATAGCTACTCGATCTGCCATAACTTGAACGTCTAGATCTTTGGCTTCCATGCCTGGAACTTCTAGTTTGAGATGAACTGCATCATCAGTTTCGGTTAGTTCCGCAGCAGGTACTTTAGCTAGATTACCAAAATCGCTCCAGTTTTCAGGAGTTAAAGCATCATCGAACAAGTGATTTAGTTGGCGTTGTAAAGAACTCATTTCATGCCAAGGGTTATATCTTACGGCGCGTTTTGGGTGTGAATACTCATACCCAAAAGCCGCCTTACTAAAGCCATGATTTGTGTCTCCTTCAATCGATAGTTTTTTAGTTGATTAATTTAGAGTTTCGGTATATTTCCGTTTCTTACTCAATAGCCTTAATGGGGGGAACCCCCACAACGGCTTTTCGCGTTTCGATATTTATATATTAATCAGCCAGTAAAAAACAAAGAAGTGTGGCTTATATCCCATAGACGGTAGTAATTTTAGCCCGAACAAGCAATAAGTAAAACAGGTTGGGAAAACTATACTTATAACGGTTCGGTTTGTCTTGTCTAATCCTAAGTAAAACTATGAAGCTCGAACGATTAATCAGCATTAACGGTGCAGTTCTAGTGGTGTATTATGTAGGCGATCTTTATTATCAATATGAGATAGTCTTCTGGGATGGTTCGATCCATCAGCCACAAGAGATTTACGAGACAGCAGAAAAAGCTCTTAACATAGGGCTAGAGATGGTTAAAGTTGTCATTGGGTATTAATAAGTATTGAGGCGACGTACTGTAATTCGTTTTTGCGGATCTTGCTTTCTTACCCAAGCTAAAAATTTACGCATTTGTGGTTCGTCTTTCAAAGCTTCGATAGTATTTAATTCCTTCGCCAAACGCTTATTATCGAATAAAACATGAATCTGTCGGTGGCAAGCCGAACAAATATCTATTGTCGGACTTGTTTCTAGATTTTTTCGCTTAGTATATTGTCTGGGTATTAAGTGATGGACTGTAAGATTGTTCATCTCACGAGCGCATAATTTACATTCCATATACGAATAGGTTTTTTGCTCAAATTATAACGATTATTGCTATGCCTAAGATTCCTAATTGCGATGCGCGGAGCGCGGGCTTTGCCCATCGCTGTTACCAGGGGGGATGGTGTAACGGCAACATTTCTTGTCTCCAAAACTCTTGTTCTAGGTTCAAATCCTAGTCCCCTCGCCTGTGGTGCTGTAGACAAATTGGTTAAGGAGCTTAACTGCGAGAAGCATCAGCAATAACGCGGTTCAAACCTTTCTTTTGTGCTTGATTATTTTTAATTGCTTTGAGTCTATTGGTATTAGATTTGGCACATATAAGTTTTCCAATCTAACCGACATATACCAACTTAAGCTAACTGCTAGTTTACTGGACATCTCTGGCAATTTGAACAATAATTAGCTAGAATAAATGGAAATATCTTGCACAGGAGTAAATCAATGAAAACCATTACTGTAGCTGACAATAGCGATCGCGAAATACTATCTTCATTTAAAGATTTGATTTCAAGTATGTCTTTTAACACTAAAAATCGCTTAAAAAAAAGGTTTGAGGATATAGCTGCTCAATCATGCCCTTCAATTGAGGAGAAGCGACTAGCGGATGAAATTGCAGGAAAGTCATATAGCCTAGAAGAAAGAAAGGAGCTTGAATTAAGTAATCTAATCAAATCATTTTCCCTGAGAAATATACTTTTGAAAGATACTATTTCAGGAGTCGAGGTGGCAAAGTTACTGAATTGTAGCTCAAGACAGACTCCATTAGATCGAGTCAATAATCAAACGCTGTTGGCGGTCAAAGACAATGGAAAATGGAAGTATCCACTATGGCAATTTGATGTGAATGGTGCAGATAGAGTTATAGAGGGATTGCCATCTGTGATTGCTGCACTGAAGGTTTCCAATTTGGCTAAAGTTAGCTGGTTGACTCGCCCCAACCAAGTATTTGAAGGTAAAACACCTGTCGAAATGCTCAAAGAGCAAAAATTGGCAAGAGTTTTAACTGAAGCAAGGGGAGTAGGAATAGGACAGTAATGGTAGAGATTAATCCACCACCCCCAGATCCAAAGTTTCCTATTTCACCTGAATATCAAGTTTTACAAATAGGCACTCAACTTAGAAGAATTTATAATCCAAATCAGTACAATACTAGACCAATCAGTTTTCGATTTAATGGGCCAAGAGCAAGGTTCGATCACCATAGATACAGTCACCAAGATCCTCTTGAGGATAATGAGAGAGGAATTAACTACTGGGGCTTTAGCCTGAGTTGTTGTCTAGTAGAAGTTTTTGGAGATACGAGAATTATTGATGTGCAGGATTATCAAGTAGCTCTTTTAACTTTAAATCAAACAATTAAATTACTGGATCTTCGAGGGAAAGCAGCTATGAAAGCAGGAATTCTCTGCTCAGTGAGTCAAATACCAGAGCGAAATTTATCTCAGCAATGGGGAAAATATTTTTACGAGAAAACTGAGGTTTACGGTATTATTGATGGCTTGATTTTCAACAATGCACATAATAGCGAAGACTCAATTGCTCTCTATGAAAGAGCGAAGCCACAGCTTGATTCGGCAAAGATAAAAACATTGGCTTTAAATTCGTCTTCCCTACGTGCTGCTATTGCCGATTGCGCTTTGGAAAATAGTATGATTTTTGACTAACACTTGATGAGGATATGAAGTCTCTCAGCCCTGCTTATGCGATCGCTTAAAATCTAGGCAAATGGACCTGAGATGGCATTTGTCACTGAGTTTACGTCGCCGACAACTAGAAAAGCTCTAAGTACAGGACAAAAACTGGAGAGATTGACGAAAATCAGCTTGATGTTCATCCAAGTTAAGTAGAACATGACGTAAATAATCAAAACCGTAACGAAAAATGCTTTGCGCTTTTCGTCCATGAGTCTTAATTAAAATGGGTTTTTGGTCAGATAACCATTCACCAGTACGATATGCCCAACAAAGGGCGATCGTGAGCAAGGCAAATAAGCGACTTAAGCGTTCTGAATCAACTAAATGAGTATCTTCAATGACCAACTTAGCCATGTCGTAATAATCTAAGTCGAAATCGCGTAAAAATCTCTGTAGTCTTTTGTAATTTGATTCTTTCTTTGCTTTGCTTTTAAATCCGATTGATAAGTCTACTAGATTTACCGTCTTGACTCTGAATAGAGCAATGAGAAATAGTGCCAGAAAACTTAGTCTTGCTCCATGCCACTTCAAATGAGATTTCAAGGTGTTACGAAGCAAGTTAACATTATTCATAGGGTTCTCATAAATTAACTGTAGTTACTTATCATGAAACCCTTTTTCTCTCTTCTTTTTCAACTTTTGTCCTGTACTAAGGTTTTTTGTTCTCAAATTAATTTATCATTTTCACTCAATTTAAGATGCGTTCGCCCTGCCCTGGAGATTTAACCAACGCAGATCGAGTTTCTCGGCTTTTAAAGCCGAGAAACTCGATCCAATTGAAATGCTTACTTTGAAACGATCTTAATCCCTGTACCTTTACTCTTTTCTTGCTCAATCATGATTTACTCTTGTAATGAACATCAATTTGGTTTCCAGATTTTACAAGTTTGCAGTAAAAATTTTCTCACCGAGCCACTACCTGATAACTGGTATCAACTCACCAAACAACAACAAGATGATTTTCTCTACGCTCATGTTTGGCAGCCTTTAGAGCATCTGTCCCCTCAAGAGCTTTGGCAATTAATTGAATCTTCTGCTGATACTCTTGATAAATTAATAGCTAGATAAAAATACTTAAATATGATTAATGTTTACTTGTCTTAGATACTGATACCCCTCAATCTACCCGCGCTTATCCTCAAATTGTTGCTAATTTTTTAGAGGGTCGCGGTAACAAAGGTCAAACTCTCTGGGATGCCTACAAAGGCGTTACCGAATGGCTCGATCATCAACGTGGTAGCGATGCTAATCGTCTCGATTCTTCTTGGTTTGGCAATTCCGCTAAACTTCGCGCTCACGCTCACTCGAACGCTCTTGAATTAGTTTAATTTTGATGGCGATGCCAATCACGGATTAGCTTCGCGTCCGATCGCCGTCAATTGTTGAATAGGCGATCGCCCTTCTCTTCATTTCTTAATTCATGTGAAAATTATGTTTGATTTTCTTACTCGTAAAACCAATAAACTTTACTTGCATTTTTTCTGTAAGTATATTTATACCGATGAATGTGGCAACAAAGTTTTTCAGGCTCCCTATTTTGATTCTGATGTTGTCAAAATTATTTCAGTCGAGCCAAAAGAAGAACACTATTTAATCCGTTATCTTGAGTGGTTTGAGTCATGATTGTTTTTACGAAGAGTACTTCCCTTCATCTGAGTCCCTTCATTTGCGCCACAATCTGTAAACTTATGGCGCTCGCTTTACTCGTGAGAGATCGCTCGACGTGGAAAGATAAGAGAAAAGAAGATAAGATAAGCCCTCTACCAACAACAACCCCTTGAAGCTGTTTGTACCAGCTTTAGGGAAAATCAACACCCTTACCAATTAAAGTAAATGAGTAAATATAAAATTGATTCGGAACAATACTTGATTTACGTTGGATATGACCAACCTCTAAGAACCTTCTTCGCTACTGTGGAAGATCTCAACTTATCCGAAGACGAAGATGGGCTTTTACTCTGGGTCGGTACTGATTACGACGAAATTACTGACCTCAACCAGCTAGATTGCCTAGTTGCAGAGTATTCTAGTATCCCCGATGAAATCATTCTTAAGCTCGATGAGGACTCAAAACAACCTTTTGAGCCTAGTCCTTTTCAAATCCAAACTGAAACTTTTTTTGCTCCTTTGCTCAAAGAACAGCGTAAACTGAATTCGTAAATCTCAAAATAAGATAATTTCCTCAACAAAAAAAGTTGAGGAAAAATCCTCGCGATCTCACGAGTAAAGCGATCGCCTCTCCAGAAGCGATCGCTTTACTCGTGAGATCGCAAATCACCTGTCCATAAATTCTTTTCTACTTTTCAGGTACAAATTAATGAGCTTTTTAACTACCACCCGATCTAATTCTTGCCCCTGCTGTGGTGATACTTCTGGCAAATGTCGAATTTTACACCTATCACAAATAGCTGAATTCTTAAATCGGCTTCAAGCTTCTTTTTACTTAACTTACATTAATTACTTGACTTTTTAAGTTAGATGTGAGATTATATAAGTGGGTCGAAAAGACTTGATTAACCTCGACTCAAGCATCCCGCAGATTCTTCATTGTGCCAAAGTAAGCGTAAGCTGAAACGTCGGTTTCACTTTGAACTCTGCGGGTAATCTAAATACCTTAATTCAGATTCTCTAGCCAACAATGCCAATCACGGATTAGCGAAACAGCACTGTAAAATATAAACATCCCCTCCGAATACCAATCATCTGGGGATGTTTAATCAAGCAATATGTTCTTAACTACAAAGTATATTAAATGAGCAATCCTGTCATCGAGACTAATATCGCTGATATTCTTCAAGAAATTAAATCTAACCAAAATGAACAACACTCAAACACAAAATTGGTTACAGATCATTGATGTTAATGTCGCTCATGGCACAAAACAACAACGTCTCGATCTTTTACAGAAAATTGTAGCTACGGACGATCGCATTTTATTAGCTAGGTACTTGGTTGAATTAATGGTTTATGAGGATAAACAAGAGATTATTAATGGCGACCTTGATTTTTTGGACTCGGTTTTGCGTGGTGATGGTTGGATTGGTTATTCCCAACTCTCAATCGAACAAAATATCATCGAGTTTATTAGTCGTGAATGTACCCACAAACTCTTTTTTTATTCGGATGACCCTCAATTTCAACATTTGTTAGCTAATCTCAATCAAACATTTATCACCGAATAATTAATTGCCCCTTTAATTGAGCTAGGTGAATTATTAATTTAATTTTTCCTGCTTAACTTAGTTATTTACTTGACTTCTTATGTTAAATATAAAATTATATAGGTGAGACGGAAAGATTTGACTAAGCTCGACTCAAGCGATTAGGCTCCGCCTACCCTTCGGGATCTCGCCACACCAAAATAAGTTTGGGAATCTGTCTGGGCGCAAACCATGGACAATCACACTCAAGAGCGATTCGACTCTACATAGCGATCGTTTATTAATCATTGCTGCAATTACCCTAAAGGCTAGGCGGCGATCGCTTTTGTAAGAGTGATTAAACTCCTCCCAGCCTTCAACATCGCCAAAAAATCTCATCCTTATTTAACCAAGTTTATGGACGTTAATAATGCACAAATTTACGCCCTACTCTATTGCCAGTACGATTCGGCAAGCGGTAGCCGTAGATACGATCTTCTTTCTCCTAAAATTATTAAAGAGTTAGATCTCGCTGTTGCCAAAGCTGCTCAAAGTAGCCCCAAAGCTGAAATTACTAAAATTATCTATTTTGGTTCGCCTCATGCTCAACGATTGACCAACCCAAGCCAACGACACGAATATGCCTCATCCATAGTTCGACGATTAGAGATTTAACCAACAACAATCTTAATCCTCGTCTCGATTCTTCTTGGTTTGGTAATTCCGCTAAACTTTAACTGCGATCGCGTAACTATCGCTTTTAATCCTGCACATTTTTAAAAAGTTTTGCTCTGGGGGCGTAGGAACATCTTTTGTGATTCTGTTGGTTGCTATTTCTGCTTATTGCACTGTAAGTTTTGCTTTAATTCCTCAATATTTACCTAATAACAACCGCTCGTATCAATTTTTAACCGCTAGTTTTAACAACCATCCTATTTATTTGAGCCATAGCGATGCGCTTCGGCTAGGCAGAGCCTAATCGCTTTCAAGTGAACGATCGCTTCTCAACTAAGAAAAACATGGACGACAAGTCGAAATTTAATTTTATATCTAATCAGGTACAAAAAAATGAGCATTTCCTCCACTCAGAACATTAAGAAATATACTTTCACCGTGGAAGTGAATATAAACGAACTTACTACAACTTATTTAGAAGCATTAGAAACAGATGAGCCTGACAGCCTAAAATCAATGATCGAACATGAATGCCACTGGATCGAAGCAAGTGGGCTTTATGTAAGAAAAATTGCAGAAGTTACCCCAGTTTTGCCCGACTCAAGTTTAAACAATCATCAATTTCGTTTCCAGATTTTACAAGCTTGTAGTAAGAATTTTCTCACCGAGTCACTACCTGATGATTGGTATGAACTCACCGATCAACAACAAGATAATTTTCTCTGCGGTTGTGCTTGGCAACCCCTAGAACATTTGTCCGCTCAAGAGCTTTGGCAATTGATTGAATCTTCTGCTGACACTTTTTCTGCTTTTTTGCTTAACCATTAATCATCACAAATAAAATGGATGTTAAAGAATTACTAGATAAATGCGATCGCATTCTTGTCGCTTGGTCAGGAGGAAAAGATTCCCTCGCTTGTATCCTGAATTTGTACGACCGAAGCTATGGAGAAAAGATAGAGTTGCACCATCATTTGATCGATGGTCATAGTAGCGAAACTACTTTTTTTGACTGGGCAATTACTGAAGATTATTGTCGTGCGGTTGCCAAACACTTTCAAATCCCAATTTACTATAGCTACAGAGATGGTGGCTTTAGACGAGAGATGTTACGAAACAACACTGCTACCGCTCCAGTGTTTTTTGAGAAACCAGACGGTACCTGGGAAAAATCTGGAGGCAAGGGCAACCCTAATACTCGACTAAAATTTCCTATGCCTACAGGAAATTTATCAATTCGCTGGTGTTCTGCCACTCTAAAGATCTCTGTGATGGATGCCTCAATCCGCAACCAATCAAGATTTGACGGCAAAATAACTGTAGTTGTAACTGGAGAACGGCGGGAAGAATCGCCAGGACGGGCAAAATACAAAGAACTAGAACCCCATCGAACTTCTTGCCAAAAGCGCGAAGTCTGGCACTATCGCCCAGTAATTGATTGGACTACCGAGCAAGTGTGGGCAAGAATTCAGCAATCTGGCATTCAATCACATCCATGCTACGAACTAGGTTATGGGCGTGCCAGTTGCCGAGCGTGCATTTTTATTAATAACGACGATTGGACTACATTAAATCGCATCGATCCTACCATTACAAAAGAAATAGCCAACTACGAAAAAGAGTTTGGCTCGACAATTGCCTACGATCGGCAGAGAAATAAAAAGGGCTTACCGCAGCTAAACGTATTGGAGCGATCGCTTTTGGGAACAGCTAGGGAAGTCAATAGTTATTGGGTAGAGGTTGCCAATTCCAAATCATGGAATAATCCTATCTGGATGCCTCCCGAACAATGGCAAACGCCAAGGGGCGCAACTGCATCTTTATCTGGCGGCAGCTATTAATCGACAGTTTCGAGTCAAAAATCTTTAAAAATAAGCGACAGCACCATCGGCAAAGCGCTGAACAAACTGAACTATACTCGAAAAAAAAACTAGATGCGGCGAACTATGCGCCTTTCTGGGTATCAAGAACGAGATGAAGAAAAAAGGCAAAAGTTTAAGCTAGAAATCAGTAAAACGAAACCTGAAGATCGAGTCTATATTGACGAGTCAGGAGTAGGAAATTATCTAAAATCGAAATTTATCCCGATCGCCCTTGAAAGCGATCGCTTTATTTTGTCCTTTTAGAAAATAAAAAAACTTTAAATTTTAATCTCTTGATGATCCACTGTCACCTCTTTTTTGACTTTCCAGCGAATTACAATTTCTCCTTCCATTGCTGTCACCAAATCTAAAAGGGTTATTGTTCGAGAATTATTCGGATTCTCTAAAAACTTCATCACCGTACTAGTATAGTTTCCCGCACCTTTGTTTGTCTGCCTCACTTTATCTAGTTCTTGAGCAAGTTTATAGGGTGTCCAGCCCAAATCTTTGAGGCGATCGCTAAACGGTTTTGCGTCCATTTTCTCTTCATTTCTTAATTCAACTTCTTACTTATATCACTTTGACGCTAGTTTAACTATTTTCAACTTAGTTTTATATAGCGTAATAAGATATTAATTATATCGTTTTTATGCTATAATTAATTCATAAAGAAAAGAAGGCTGGCTTTGGTCGGCTCCGCCCTCTTTTCTTTGACCCATTACTTTCAATAGGATATTTCACATTATGTCACATGAATTTGAATCAGGTTTTTTTGTTAATCAAGGCGCATGGCACGGATTAGGAACTGTCCTTAACAGCCCGCCTACAACCGCTCAAGCTATCGTTGATGCTGGTCTTGATTGGCAGGTAAAAGAACAGCCTATCTACACACAGTCTAATTTTGGTTTAAGCCCCGTTTCCACCCATAAATCTTTAGTTCGTTCTACCGACTTTCAATTACTGGGAATTGTTTCACAACAGTATCAACCTTTACAAAACCACGATGCTTTTAGCTGGTTTGACTTCTTGCTTCACGATGGCGATGTCACCTTAGAGAGTGCTGGCAGCCTTAAAGATGGTAAGCGAGTTTGGATTTTAGCCAAAATTAATCAATCTCCTGTAGATATCATTAAAGACGATCCTGTTAAACCATACTTGCTTTTATCAAACTCTCATGATGGCTCTACCGCCATTTGGATTCAATTTACCCCGATTCGTGTTGTTTGTCAGAACACTTTATCTTATGCCTTAAGAAGCAGAAACAAAGATAAAGAGCTTGGTCGCGCCTTTCGTATTCGCCACCAGGGAAACCTTGAAAGCAAACTCAATCAAGCTAAAACAGCTTTAGACTTTGCTCGCCAACGGTTTGCGATCGCTACTGAAGAATATAAGGCGATGGCAAGTTACGGTCTTAATCAAGCAGATCTCGATTTCTATTTGTCTCTTGTCTTAGATACTGATACTCCTCAATCTACTCGTGCTTATCCTCAAATCGTTGCTAACTTTGAACGGGGTCGCGGTAACAAAGGTCAAAATCTTTGGGATGCCTACAACGGCGTTACCGAATGGCTCGATCATCAACGTGGTAGCGATGCTAATCGTCTTGATTCTTCTTGGTTTGGCAATTCCGCTAAACTTCGCGCCCACGCTCATCAATCTGCTCTTGAATTAGTTTAATTTTTGATGTGACTGCGATCGCCCTCAAGGGCGATTGCCTCATCGCTGATTCTTTCAACCAAAAAAATTATGTCTGAGACTAAAACTTTTTTTGCCTCTACCTTTAATTCGACCAGTCCCTATCGTGAAGCTATTACAGAGATTTTAGAGCTTCTAGAAAATGCTGAAATTATCACTCCCGCAAACAAGCAGCAAACAATTGATATTGCTTTGAATTATTTAGCAGAAAATTCGGACTTTATTACTATCATTTGGTGTGCTGATGATGTTATGGAAATTGCTACCCAAAAAGGTTTAAACATCTCAAAACAAGACTGTCTTGAAGTCCTAAAGTTTTTGGAATCTAACCACGATGCTAACTTGGGAATTACCTGGAATTCCCTTCATTTTGCTTTAGACCATCTTGATTTTAATTTGTGACTGCCAAAGGCATTGAACGGAGGCTCCGCCTAGCCTTCGGCATCGCTTTCTGACCATCTCTTATCCCTTATATCCAATCAAGAATACAACCATGCCTAATTGGTGCAATAATACTTTGAAAATTACAGGCGATTCCCAGCAAATCGAGCGCCTACCTTGGAAAGACATCGATCGATCTCAACTAAAACTGTTTCAGTCTCTATTACCTTGTCCTGATGGCTTGAATGGTCAAGAGCAATACGATTGGGCATTGAGAAATTGGGGCGTAAAGTGGGATTGTTTTGTCGAAATTGTCGATACTAGTGATGACTATATTGAATTACAGTTTGATACTCTAAGGAATGCTCCCCATAAAGGTATCGATCGAATAGCCACTATGTTTCCCTTGCTAAATTTTTACTTACAATCTACCGAATCCGTTTATGATTGGCAAGGCAGTTTTAGCTGGAGTAATGGCAAGTTGATCGAACAAATTAACGGCACTTATTATGCCGAATCTCCTAGTACTTGCCCCGAATGCCACTCTGAATATTTTCCTGAAATCGATCTTTACGGTGAAATAACCTATCATCGGTGTTTTGAATGCGCTTGGTCGAATTGAAACTTTTCCATTTTTTAGGGCGATCCCGAAGGCTAGGCGGACGCGAAGCGCTAATCCTTTAGGAGAGCCTAATCGAGAATGTTTTCACTGCGGTTGGTATCCCATCTGGTCTTAATTGAGCAAACACTAATAATTGATCCAAAGCCTTTTCAACATTGCCTTCTGTCGCTTTCCATTAATCGTTATCCACATTATCACTCAACAACAAAAACATTTTCTCATGAATTTTCCCGAACAATCCTCAACACCAGAAAAAATTCTCAATCCGCTCCGAAAGCTATATCTAAAAGATATCGAGCAAAGAAAAGCGATCGTCCTGATTGCCAACAACTTCAAAGTGCGTGGTGTTTTTCTCCACAATGAAGTAAATTTTCTTAAAGAACGATTATCTGTTCAAAATATTGATTTTGATAGCGGTTTGCTTCGAGCCAAAATGCTGACTATCGAACTTGTCCCTTCAACCTCTTGGTTTTCAAATGTCCGAAGTAATGTCGAGCGACCAACTTGGGATATCTTACGAAAATTAACCTACAGGCAGGCTCGCTATAAATGCGAAGTCTGTGGCGGTCGGGGTGCTAAACACCCCGTCGAATGCCATGAAATTTGGCATTACGATGACTCAAATTATATTCAAACCTTGTCAGGATTAACGGCTTTATGTCCAAGTTGTCACCAAGTCAAACACATAGGTCTAGCTCGGTTACAGGGTCAGGGCGAAAAAGCAGAAGCTCAACTATCCAAAGTTAACGATTGGACAACAGAACAAACCGATAGATATATAGATGGTGCTTTTGCTCTTTGGCAGTCACGAAGTTGCCACGATTGGACTTTAGACCTTTCTTGGTTAGACCGCTACAAAATTCACATACATTGCTGAAGGTAAGTTAAGAGCTTGAGATGATGGCTAAGCGAAGCTATTTGCCAATCACAAAACAAGTTAACTTGACAGGAAGTTAGATTGTCTACCAAGACATTGCCATAATCGCTGCCATACCTTTAGCTTTCGTTGCCTCCACCGTATAAAAAATTTCCTGAAACTGATGAACTCTAGCCTCTTCGTCCGCCACCAAAAATTGATAACACTTTGAAGGCGAATAATAGACTACCAGCAGATAATCATTAACTAGAGTAACAAAAAACCATTAGCAAAATAATTAAACTAGGCGAGCGCGATCTTTTAGCAACATTGTTAGAGTTGCTGCTTCGTACTTCGGTTGAGTTCATCCAAAGGACAGACTTCAGTAGTAAACAAAGGACTATTAGGAGAAAATTGTCGAACTACAATAGCTTCTTTACCAGGATCGTAGTTTCGAACAGCTTTAAGAAGAAAATCTTCTTCGTCACCCAGAAAGTCTTGCTGACCATAGTAAAAGCACTTGAGGGAGCAGCAAGCAACATAGCCTCGACCTTTTTGCTTGGTGCTGTCTTCTATATATTCTCTAAAAGAGTTATAAGAGTTTGAGAAACTACCCTTAACTACTTTTTGTTTGACTTGACCATAGTTAGGATCTTTTGCTTTTCTTCTTTTTGCTTCACCCATTGACTATTGACAACCTCCCTATTTCTCTTAGCTCATTAACCATTTCTAGTTTAACCAAATCACCTTCAATCGCTTCTACAGTAAACGGACTCGCACTAAAGTATATGCGGAGCGGTGACGCGATATGATGGTAAATCAGGAAACTCTCTACTTTTCCTCACTGACATTCTTGAGGCAATAGAAAGGATAAAGTCAGATACACGATCGGGAAAACAAGAATTTTTAGAATGAAATAACCCTAAATTTGAAATTAACATTGAGATATTTTTATTAATCTTCATGAACAACTAAAAATTAACAGAAACATTAATCCAAAACACAAAACACTTATGAATCCAAGTATTTTATAGTCTTGTTTCATATTTTTCGTAAAAATATTGGTTTCATTAAATTTTGAAATATGATTATTACAAGTCTTTTTTACACGTAAAAAACAGAAAAGTAATATAGCTTCACCTAAACAAGAACTAAATAGACTAATAGTTTCGTCTTTGACCAAAACTACCATACAGCCCATACCAAATATCATAACACCAAGAGAAAATCCCGCAAGAAAGGCGCTAGTACTTTGATATTCAAAAGTATTTCTATTTTTAAAAGGTATTACAATAGGAATAACAGCATTTGCAGGAAATGCATACCATAAACTATCTTGATAAAACAACTCTGAGTAATTGTTTTCGTCACACCATTTTTTATTCTTTAGATAGTCAAAGTAATAAGGACTATCGGGAGAAAAAGTAGTAATTGCAGATGATTCTTGTTCACGCCATTTTTTCTCTAGTTCTTTTTGCTCTTCTAGACAATAAACAAAATAATTCTCATAGGGAATATATTGTAGATCATTTTCACTATAATCTCTAGCTGAATAAATTCCATTTTCAAAGTTAGTGTATGAAATAAAATCTAAAAATTTTCTTGCTGCTTGACCAAAATTTTTCTCTTTATAATGCTGTGAAAGTTCAGCAAAAATCTGCGGTTTAAGGTTATTAATTGCAGCACTTTTAGTTTGGCTAAATTTAAAAGCAAATTTTTGACTACTATCATATAATTCTTGTAAATCTTCATTTTGATAACCTAATTCTAAGTTGCCCTTGGAATAGTATAATTGTTTACAAGCTTTTTCTACATGTTTGGCAAGTTGATAAAGTGAAAATAAATTACCTTGTATATCTATAGATTTTTTATTAATTAATTTGCCAGCTTGATAATATTGTTTTTTTCTATATAATTTTTTTAATTGCCTATACTGAAAAGAGAATATTTTCCAATTTATAGAAAACATACTAATAAGTTTTTTCAACTCAATTATTTCAGGTATAAGCTGGCGAAAAGCTTTTTTGTTCGGATAGTTTTTATAGTTTGAATGTTTATAATAAGTTTTTAATACTATTCTATAATCTTCATTAACTATTTGATAAATACGCGCTATTTGAGCGTATTTATGGCAAACACCATTAAAAAAGCCAACTTTTAAACAAAATTTCTTAAAAATAGCCAAAATCGAATTCATTACCTGCAATTTCCAGAGCGAAAAATCAAAAAAAGTCGAGCGCACTTCTTACTCTTGTCACAATCTCTGCTATCCCCGTTTGACCATAATTCAAATGTGCTTTAAATTCAAGACTTACTTGAATTTCTACATCAAAAATCTCTTCCCGATCTTTTGTGATTTTTGATGGAGGAGCAATCCAGATAATTTTACCCACCACTGTTCCAAATTCACGTCATAAAAAAGCATCTAACTTTATTTTAGCTGATAGCCCTACTCTTAGAAATCCCGAATCTCGACTTTTAACACTACCTTGAAAAACTAAACTGGTACGATAATCCTTCAGCTTTTTCCTTCTTTTTTAAGTTCGACTTTCATCATTATTTTTCTGTTTAGCTTTCAAGTATCGAGGAGCTTGTGTTCTAGCCTGTTCTAGTTCTTCCATCACCATAAATTTCTGCAACTCAGGTTCAAATTTAACTTTTGTCTGCACAAATAAACGTGGCATTTGCCCTTGTTGCTCCAAGTTTGGATCGTATTTAAACGGCTTTGGTGACGAATCGAGCCATTCTACTGGTAGATGATTGGGGCGCAACCACCTACTTGCTTTTTGCTGACCTACTTTTTGGGCTTGTTTGGCTAAACTTTCACTGTAGTTTCTCATCACTGTTATACCAGGACCATCACAAAACTTTACATACTGCCAATATCCTGATATTTGGAATTCTCCTACCGCCAAATCCCCAAATATTCCTGCTATTTTCTGCTTCTCTTGGAGGGAAGGTTTTTCTACTGATACTAAATTAAAGTTTATTTCGTAGGTAAAATTATTCCCCTCTTTTTTTAACCGCGAAATGCGGTCAGGCGCAAGCCCTGGCTTTAAAAGCCAGGGAACGCCTGACCTGTAGTTGACTTGAGGATAAACCGATATTTTCTGGATTTTACTTCCTTGGCTAGATATTTCTTCGAGCAATTTAGCGTAATCTCGTTTTCTCGATTTAGCCGTATAACCCAAGCGATATTTTTGATTACCTAAAGTGATTGTTAGCTGCGACTTCTCGGTTACGCAGATTATTCCCTCAATCACTCCAATTGCTTGAAATATTGCCGCGTTTGCCTCTACCTCTGAAGATGTCTCCTTCTTTTCCAGTGGCAGTTCTTTGGTTACTGTCTCTTGTAAAGGCGAACTTATTGTTTTATCTAGTTTTACTGTAGACTCACGCATTTTCGACCCAGGGGCGACTATTTCTGCTGCTGCTACAACTGCTTTCTGGCTTTTTTGAGACGTACTCTGGGATTTTTTCGCTTCTGCCTTGGTTGCAGTTTCACCATCCCTGATTTTAGCTATTTGTTGTTCTGCTTTGTGTAGTAAGCTTTCGTACATGGCTTTTTCTCTCGGACTCAAAGCACTTTCTACTAGTCTTTTGATTTTGGCTACATCTTTTTCTGCTGCTCTACTTACCATATTCTTAATGTTTTTAAAGTTTGACCTGCTAGACGAATATACTTGGGGTAACAGCCCAAGTAAAGACGAGGCTTCCCGAACGGAAGCTAAAACGACAAATTAATCGCCTTCTACTCAACTGATTTGCTGTGTGGCAAATCTGAGAATGCTTACGTCCATCAAAATAATTTTTTTTCTTCTTGCTCAGTAGCCTTATCCTCCGCAACGGGCGACGGCTTTTGAGCGGCGGCTTTTATATGGTCAGCTAACCACGTAAAACGCGCCTTCTCTTCGCGTTTCTAGCTCCACCCATTAATTACAGACAACCTCTCTATTTCTACTAACTCACTGACCATTTCTAATTTAACCATCTCACCCTCAATCGCTTCTACTGTAAACGGCGATGCCCACGACCAATGCCCTGGACAGTCAGCGATTTCTACGCGATCGCCTACTGTTATGACTGACTCTACTTTCGGTGACGGCATTTTCAAAACCTCTTCTAATATTTCTTTTTCCTCCTTTTGTCCCTCTTCTGGCATATTACATCCAGTTTGAAATTCTACATTGTTCTCTAATTCTCTTGACTTTTCAAAAATGCCGTCATATGCGGAGCGGTATCCTTTAGGACAGTCATCACATTCATCATTGTCAATCGTTTCATCCATCACATATTCCATCACAGTCGTCACTCTATCCATCACCATCGCCCATAATTTACTTATTACATTTGTGTTTTCTGGTTGAGGACTAATATTTATTTCTACTGATGTATTTCCCTTCGGGTGAGCATCGGCGGCTTTTGGGACAGAATCTTCTAACCCAAAACACGCCGAGTGGAATATGCCCTTTAACTTAAAGCATGGACGCTCACCTGTGATCAGTGGTGGTGAAGTGTCGCTCTGTTCTCGAATCTTCAGACCAACAAAATATGACCCATGGCGGTCGCGTTCTCGACTAATATCCAAACCCAGTTGGTTTTTACCCAAATCAGATAGCAAGGTGACGAATCGGCGTAAACTAACTGGACGAGTCCCGCTATTATGGCAATACTCGCAATAGTTAGCGTATAGCCATTTATCGGTGTCTAGATACCAATGAGAGGAATTACTATCTTTATCCCTTTTTGCCACCCCAATATTGGTTCTAGCTTCAGGCTGATAGACTATAAAGTTATCTAACCAATCAGCGATCGGGTTCGTTTCCACCAATGTCCTTGCCTTCATTGCCAATAATGATGGCACGCTCACTTCATAGTTCTTCACAATTGAAGTAGCTGACTCCTCATCCATCGACAGCACCCAGTTCAATAATCCTGGGATGTAGGGCAAAAACTCACCCCTCATCTCACCATTCTTGTGTTCGATCAGGTTCTTCTGGCGATCGCTTGAGATCTGGTTGAACATGGGTATAGATATTCTTCTTCTTGCCAACCCCGACGTATAGTCACAACTTTGGATGACTTCATTGGTACTGACAATTACTAATGCCGACGGAGAAAAACCACCCTTAGACTGCTTAAATTTCACCTCATAAGGCAATGTGTCTTGTCCTGTCAGGTTTTTGAGTTTACCTACTTCACCTGCATATCTCTCTGAATCATTGATCAACACCAACCTTTTACCAGCGATCGAGGCGGTTTCAAACTTTTCTTTTTCTAGTTTTTTCAGCGTTGTGGTATGGACATTCTCTTGCCCTACCAATGCCGTGGCTAATCTGGTCAGGGTGCTTTTCCCTGTTCCCCCTGGTCCAACTAATTCTAAATACTTCTGCCAGTCTGTTCTGCCTGTGACGATTCCCAGCAGATACGCTCTCATTAATTCTACTAACTGGCGATCGCCATTACACATTGTTAATAACCAATGTTGAATTGGTTCACAAGTCGCCAAAATATTGTAGTTATACGGCAAACACCAGGTTAATCGGTTTTGAGGCGAATGAGGCAGCAGCTTCTTGGTTTCAAGGTGCAAAACTCCATTGAGCAGTGGCAATACTCCTGATGCTTCGTTCCATTTGTCTACTTCTAAGTCTAACTTTACTAATGCGGTTATTCCATTGACAAAACTGATGGTATAGTTCGGCTTCTTCTTTCCCGATTTGGCTAGTTCACGGGCGATCTCACTTACTTGATTTTTAACTAACCTACCTATTCTTTCTGTCGAGCCTTTGCTCCAAATCCCCTCTGTCACCGAACTGTAGTGATACCATTCCTGTTCCTCTACATTCCAGGCTAATTGACCTTGATACTTCGATGCTAGCCATTCGGCAATGTCTGACTGTGACCAGTTAGGGAAATTAGCTAACACCTCTGCTTGCTCTTGCTCCTTTTTTTTCAGTGAGTTTCTTTCGGCAGCTTTGGTAATCCCTCTGTTTAATCTTTTAATTAATTCATCTGTACTAAGCTGAGGATGAGCTTCTACCCAGTCAGTGAGATCTCCTTTAATTGGCATATCCGCCCAGACATCTGTTGGCGAGATAATTAAACATCGCAAGTTGACTGACTGGCAAGCTGATTTGACTAATTCTGCCTTTTTCTGCCCCACTTCGTCATGATCGGGGAAATAGACTAATCCTGCTGCTCCACTGTCTTTTAAGGCGCTCAAATCATTGGCGATCGCCTTGGGTGTCCAGTTTGACCCCTGCCAGGTTATTCCAGAAGCGGCGATCGCTCTGGCTGTTTCAACACAGCCTTCTCCTTCTAAACCTAAGACCCATTTTCCCCGACAATGTTTAACTGCTTCTCCTAGTCGATAGGCTCTCCAGTCTTTTGCGCCTTTGCTCCATTGAATTAACCCATTCGATTTGATGTGACCCTGGCGGATTGTTTTTTCTTTAATGCCTTCGCTATTTTGCCACTCAAATCTGCTTACCCATTGAGTTTTTGAGTACCAATAACGAGTTTCGGTAGCTGAAACAGGTACTCCTTGTTTAACTAGCCATTCGGGAATAACTTTTGACTCTGGTGAAGGCGAATCTGTGGGGAGTGAAGTAAGTCGAGCTAGTTTTAAGCTTTCATGCGCTCTTTGTCTCCCCTGCTCCCCTGCTCCCTGTCTCCTTGTCACCTCAGACCAAGGACTCACTGCCTCCCGAATATCCTTAACTTCACAGCCACACTTGAACGCTTGGTACGAACCTTTTTTCTTGTTGATCTTGAACCCACCATCTCCACAGACAGGACAAGTACAATGGTATTCATTTGAAGTTTCTTTGACTACGTTTAAGCGCTCTAAGTAATCTAAAATCTGGAATGGCGAGATAAATCCTATCACATTGCACCTCCCAACTGCTTTGAGCGATTTGATAATACTTGTGCTGAAACGTGAGTGCAGTTTTTACCTACACCATTTAAGATATACATAGTTGCTAATTCCTTTTTTTGGAAATTGGTTTGAAAGCGATCGCACTCCCTGGAAAAGAATTGCGGTCGCTTTTGCGTTTAAGATATTTTACTAATATGTGAAATATTTTTTGGCTACCGTTAATGTAATAACCAAGGTTTTAGGGTTTTAAGATTTTAATGCCTTCAGTCTAAAGTCTAAAAACATCAAAACTAATCAGATACATACTCGATTAAATCATTAGGGCTACATTCCCTAGAACTAAGCTTGGAAATTGCTTGACATATATTTGCTAGTGCTTCACCACCGATTTCTGGCAACAAGTCATTACTTTTTAATTTGGAAATACTCACTGGATTCATTCCAAGCTCCTCAGCCAATGCCTTGTTAGTAATTTTTCGATCTGCCATAACTGCTCTGAGTTTCCAATAGACTTTTGCCACACGCCAATTAACATAAGATTGCATTCATAAGTATCTCCTAAAAATGAGCAACTTATTAAATATAGCTTATGAAGTTATATTTTTGCATTTATAAGCTAATAATATCAATATAAATAGTTTTCATAACAAATAATATAGCTTTTCGATTTATTTTTTTAGCTTTACAAGCTATACTATAGATATAAGGATTAAAAAACTAAAAGGAGAGCAGCAATGCTTTGGTCGGCTGCTACTCTCCTTCCCTCAACTAATCTCATTAAGGTATTTACTATCATGACATACACCGTTGAAAAACCAACAGTACAGACATCCGAACAACAGTTAATCACCATTGAATTTGCGCCCAAACTTGACCCCAATGAAACCGAATACACTTACCCACAACCTTTATTCGTCTTTGGTGAACAAGTTATCCACCAAAATCATCCATCTAACCCATTTACCGTTTGTGCGATGGAGCTAGTCGAATTTAAGACTCCTTCGGGACAACTACTCAATCAACCTTACTGGAAATACAAAATCACTAACGGAGAAGTTAGTTTCTGGAAAGATGAATCGGCTCTGGAGCGTTATTCTGATACCTGCGCTCAATGCCCTCATTTCAACGACTATCAAGAAACTAATGGACGTGGTTGGTGCGGTCTTTTTGAACAGGCTGCCAAAACTCATCATCGAAGAACTAATGACTGCGATTTGTTTGGCGATCAAGATCCCCTCGATGTCCCTCATGCTCGTTTTGCTCTTGATAGTAAAGTGAAAGTCATTGACCCTATTGAACACCACAGTGAATGGGCGACTTTCACAGTTATCGGTCGTCAATACAATCAC
>JAESFR010000229.1_pt1 | contig 22947 bp, 18 predicted proteins | sample 9266191 | NCBI WGS metagenome assembly JAESFR01 (sample SAMN14503063, study PRJNA617104) | algae metagenome | isolation source: Pleurocapsa minor HA4230-MV1 and co-occurring heterotrophs from cement on... | place: USA: Nuuanu Pali Lookout, Hawaii | collected 2009-07-20
TCGACCTCGTCTCGGGCGGGCGTGCCGAGATGGGCATCGGCGGCGGCTGGTACGAGCACGAGTGGCGGGCGTACGGCTATGGCTTCCCGCCGATCAGGGAGCGCCTCGGGCGGCTTCGCGAGGGTGTGGAGATCATGCACCAGGCGTGGACCACCGGCACCGCCACCCACGACGGGATCTACTACCAGGTCGAAGGTGCGATCGTGCAGCCCCAGCCGCTGCAGGAAGGCGGCATCCCGCTCTGGATCGCCGGCGGCGGTGAGAAGGTGACCCTCAAGATCGCGGCCGCGCGCGCCGACTACACGAACTTCGCCGGATCGCTCGAGGATTTCGATCGCAAGAGCGACGTGCTGCGCGGTCACTGCGAGAGCGTCGGCCGGGACTTCGACGACATCACGCGCTCGTCGAACTTCAACACGATCGTGGGGGAGACCGAGTCCGAAGCCGCCGATCGGCTCGCCGCGGTGATCGCCCGGATGCGACCGTTCGTCGGCGATGACCGGGCGGCGGCCGTCGAGCGCGAGTACCACGCGTCGCCCGGCTTCGGGTCGGTCGAGCAGGTCGCAGAGCGCCTGAGCGAGCGCGCGGCGCACGGCCTCGGCTACGCGATCCACTACTTCCCGGAGGCGGCGCACGACCTCTCGGGCATCGAACTCTTCGAGCGGAAGGTCATCCCCGCGGTCTCCTGACCGCCGCGCCCGCGCTCAGACCAGCGCGCGCACGCTCGCATAGCCATCGGCGACCACGTCGGGGCGGGATGCCGTACCCTCGAAGATCCGCGTGGTGCCCGGCGCAGCCGACCAGGGGGCCCACCCGGGCTCGCCGGTGCGGACGAACGCGACGGCTGAGCCGTGCAGCGCCGAGGCCAGGGCGCGCGGCGGCGCCTGCCCGGCGATCTCCGGAACCCCGTCAGCGTGGAGGCAGTCGAACCAGAACGGCACGTCGAGGCAGTGGCACGCCCACCCGATCGTGGGAGAGGACCACGAGAAGCGGTACACCCACGTGCCGGCATCCGCCCGCGCTTCGGCCGTGCGCACGACTCCGACGCGGAAGAGCACGTCGGTCGCGTACCGCCCCAGCACGGCGGCGGTGCCCTTGCGGCGCTGCTCGGTGTTGGCGGCCAGGTACGCGGTGCGCGTCGTGCGATCCACGTTCAGATTGCCGAGAGCGATCGCCGGTGGCACGAGTCGCAGCCCGCGCCGGGCGGAATCGGTCGCCATCGTGAATTCGTCGTCGGTCGCACCGAGCACGAGCGGGATGGTCGCGCCCACCCCCGCCTGCAGCGACTCGAGCGTGGGCCGGCGGATCAGGTCGCCGTCGATCATCGGCCCCCACGAAAGCCCGTCGCCGAGGAGGGCGAGCAGGGTGCCGAGCTGACCACCCGCGTCGGATTTCGCGGCAGTCTCCTGCAGGTCGGTGAGTCTCTGCTCCGGAACCGAGGCGAACCCCTCGCGCGTCGGGGCCACCCCGGCGAGGTTCGCGAGCTTGGCCGACAGGGTCCGCGCGCGCTCGCCCGGCACATCGCCGAGCGCGGGCGACAGCGCCCACGCCGCGGAGAACAGGCCCTGCGCAGCCGGCATCCCGAGCAGCGTGAGCACGGCTCCTCCGCCCGCCGACTGCCCGGCGATCGTCACACGCGTCGGGTCGCCGCCGAAGGCCGCGATGTTCTCGCGCACCCACTCGAGCCCCGCGAGCCAGTCGCGCACTCCGCGGTTGCTCGGGGCGCCCGCGATGTGCCCGAAGCCGTCGAAGCCGAGCCGGTAGGACAGGGTGACCGTCACGATGCCGTCGCGGTTGAACGCGGCGCCGTCGTACCACGGGCTCGCGGGCGAGCCCTCGACGAACCCGCCGCCGTGGATGTACACGAGCACCGGGAGCGCAGCATCCGCGTCGGGGGTCGGCGTGAACACGTTGACGTTCAGGGTCGCCTCGCCCGGCACGGCGGGCTCGGGGATGAGGGTCTTCTCGCCCGGCTTCTCGCGCTTGGCCGTCGCACCGTACTCGAGGGCGTCGCGCACGCCCTCCCAGGGCTCGGGGGGCACGGGGGCGGCGAACCGCAGGTCGCCGACGGGGGGCTGGGCGAACGGGATGCCGAGGAACGCGGCCGAGTCGCCGCGCCAGAATCCGCGAACCCGCCCGGACGCGGTCGACACCACGGGGTCGGGATGCCGCGTCACGACGCACCGCCCGGTCGGTCGGCCGCCGGTGGATCGGCCGCCGGCGCGCCGGGTATCAGCGCATCGAAGAGCGCGTCGATCGTGCCGGCCATGTCGACGCTCGGATCGAGCATCCACTGGATCTGCAGCCCGTCGGCCACCGCCTGGAAGATCCGGGCGAGGGTCTCGGCATCCACCGCCGACGTCACGTGGCCCTCCGCCTGCCGCTGCGCGAGTGCGGCGGCGAAGACCGTGCGGATCGTGTCGTTGCGCTCGATGAAGTACCGGTGCGCGGGATGCTCGGGGTCCACGGCATCGACCGAGAGCCGCGAGAAGAGCTGGACGAGTCCGGGCACGTCGGCGTTGTGGCGGATGACCTTGAGGTACCCCTCGCGAAGGTCGAGCATCTCGGTGTCGACCGGAGGCAGCGGGCCGTAGTGCACCACGTCGACCTCGTCGCGCTTGCGGAGGATCTCGGTGAAGAGCTCCTCCTTGCTGTCGAAGTAGTGCAGCAGGCCGGCCTGACTCAGCCCGACCGCGTCCGCGAGCTCTTTCACCGATGCCCCGCGGTATCCCTCGCGCGCGATCACCTCGAGAGCGCGCTCGAGGATCTCCTCGCGCTTGGCCACGCCCTTGGCGTAGGAACCTCTTCGTGCCATGCGCCCAGAATAAACCGAGCGACACTTGATTTTGAAAACCTAGTGACATAAGGTTTTGCTCGGCTCGATGTGGAGCCGCCCACTCACTCCCGAGGATCACCATGACACTGCCGTCCGATTCGCCCACTTCGGCCCTCGACTCCGCCGCCGCACCGATCACGGAGAACACCTTCGTCGCGACCGCCGCCGGCAACGACGATCCGCCCCCGCCGATGACGGGTCTCCGCCGCCTGCTGGGCTGGATCGTGCCGGCGAACCTCGGCGTCTTCCTCATCTGGGGGGCGGTGCCCGGCATCCTGCTGCCGCAGCAGATCACGGTGCAGTTCGGCGAGGCCGACAAGGTGGCGAACCTCGCGATCGTCGCGACGATCGGTGCGCTCGCCGCGATGATCGCCCAGCCGATCGCGGGGCAGATCTCCGACCGCACCCGCACGCGGTTCGGCCGCCGCGCACCCTGGATCGTGATCGGCGCCCTCGCCGGCGCCCTCTCGCTCATCGGTCTCGCCTTCGCGAACACTCTGGTCGGCATCGCGATCGCCTGGACGCTCGTGCAGATCTCCTACAACTTCGCGCAGGGACCCCTGAGCGCGGTCATGCCCGACCGCGTGCCGCTCGCGCGCCGCGGCACATTCGCCGCCCTGTCCGGAATCGGACTGATGGTCGGCGCCCTCGGCGGCTCGATCGTCGGCTCGCTCTTCTTCAACAGCATCACGGCCGGCTACATCACCTTCGCCGTCATCTCCGTCGGCGTCCTGACCCTGTTCGTCGTCTTCAACCCCGACTACTCGAGCACGGCGCTCGTGCGCGAGCCGTTCCACTTCCGCGACTTCCTGCGCACGTTCTGGGTCAACCCGATCACGCACCCGGACTTCTTCTGGGCGTTCACCGGCCGGCTCCTGCTGTACACCGGCTACTTCGCCGTCACGGGCTACCAGCTGTTCATCCTCACCGACTACCTCGGCATCGAGCGGCCCGAGACCGTCATCCCGCTGCTCGGCCTCATCAGCCTCGCCGGCATCCTGATCGCCACGATCATCTCCGGGCCGCTCTCGGACCGCATCGGGCGCCGCAAGCCGTTCGTCTTCGGCTCGTCGGTCGTGATGGGGCTCGCGATGCTGCTGCCCTGGCTCGCGCCGTCGCTCGAGTCCTGGATGATCATGACCTTCATCGCGGGCCTCGGCTTCGGCATGTTCCAGGCTGTCGACACCGCGCTCATGAGCGAGGTGCTCCCGTCGGCCAAGTCGTTCGCGAAGGACCTCAGTGTCGTGAACATCGCCGCGACCCTGCCGCAGACCCTCGCCCCCGCGGTCGCCGGCGCGATCGTGCTCACGTTCGGCTATGTCGGGCTCTTCCCGGTCGGCATCGTGCTGAGCATCGTCGGCGCCTTCGCGGTCTGGCCGATCAAGGCCACCCGCTGACAACCTTTCCCTGACCACCATCACCAGGAGCACACCATGACCGACACGACCTCCGCCCCGCAGACCGACACCACGGATGCCGCCACCATCGCCGACCTCACCCTCGAGGAGAAGGCGTCCCTCACGAGCGGCGGCAGCTTCTGGATGACCAAGGCCGTCGAGCGGGTCGGCATCCCCGCGATCATGCTCACCGACGGGCCGCACGGCCTGCGCAAGCAGGCGGGAGCGAGCGATCACCTGGGGCTCGCCGAGAGCGTGCCGGCGACGTGCTTCCCGCCGGCCGTCGGCCTCGGGTCGTCGTGGGATGTCGAGCTCGCGGAGCGCGTCGGCGCGGCGCTCGGCACGGAGTCCGCGATCGAGAACGTCGGCGTCCTGCTCGGCCCCGGGATCAACATCAAGCGCTCGCCGCTGTGCGGCCGCAACTTCGAGTACTTCTCGGAGGACCCGATCGTCTCGGGCCTCCTGGGCGCGGCGCTCGTGCGCGGCATCCAGTCCCAGGGTGTCGGGGCCTCGCTCAAGCACTTCGCCGCGAACAACCAGGAAGACGACCGCATGCGCTCCTCGAGCGACGTGGACGAGCGTCCGCTGCGCGAGATCTACCTGCGCGGCTTCCAGCGGGTCGTCCAGGACGCGCAGCCGTGGACGGTCATGTGCGCGTACAACCGCATCAACGGCGTGTACGCGTCGGAGGACCCGTGGCTGCTCACCTCGGTGCTGCGCGACGAGTGGGGCTTCGAGGGGCTCGTGGTCTCGGACTGGGGGGCGGTCAACGAGCGCGTGCTCGGGGTCGCCGCCGGGATGGACCTCGAGATGCCGTCATCCGGCGGAGTGACCGACGCGCAGCTCGTGGCCGCGGTCACCGAGGGCACGCTCGACGAAGCGGCGGTCGACATCGCCGCCGGGCGCGTGCTCGACCTCGTGCGCAAAGTCGAGGCGGGTGCGGGATCGATCGCCGGTCCGCTCGACGTCGACGCGCACCACGCGCTCGCGCGTGAGGCGGCCGGCCGCTCGATCGTGCTCCTGCAGAACACGGGCGGCCTCCTACCGCTCAGCCCCTCGGCTTCGGTCGCGGTGATCGGCGCGTTCGCGCAGGCGCCCCGCTACCAGGGTGCCGGGTCATCCATGATCAACCCGACGCGGCTCGACAACGCCCTCGACGCGATCATCGAGTACGCCGCCGACGACGCCGTCGCGTACGCGCAGGGCTTCACGGTCAGCCTGAAGGACACCGCGGATTCCGCCCAGCTGCGCGCCAACGCCGTCGAGCTCGCCGCATCCCGCGACGTGGCCGTCGTCTTCCTCGGCCTTCCCGCCGCGGCCGAGTCCGAGGGCTACGACCGCGAGCACATCGACCTGCCCGCCGCGCAGCTGGACCTGCTGGATGCCGTGCTCGAGGTGAACCCGAACACGGTGGTCGTGCTCTCGAACGGCAGTGTCGTCGCGCTCCCGTTCCGGGACCGGGTGCCCGCGATCCTCGAGGCGTGGCTGCTCGGCCAGGCCGGGGGCTCCGCGACCGCGGACGTGCTGTACGGCGCGGTCAACCCGTCGGCGAAGCTCACCGAGACCATCCCGGTGCGGCTGCAGGACACCCCGGCGTTCCTCGACTTCGGAGCGCTCGAGGGCCACGTGCGCTACGGCGAGGGCATCTTCGTCGGCTACCGCTGGTACGACGCGCGCGAGCTCGAGGTCGCCTTCCCGTTCGGCCACGGGCTGTCGTACACGGCGTTCTCGTACGGGGATGCCGCGGCATCCGTCACCGAATCCGGCGACATCGAGGTGCGCGTGAGCGTGACGAACACCGGCGAGCGCGACGGGCGCGAGGTCGTGCAGGTCTACACGTCGCTGCCCGGCTCGACCGTGCAGCGCGCGGCTCGAGAGCTCAAGGCGTTCGCGAGCGTCGCGCTCGCCGCCGGGGAGACCCGCGAGATCGTCCTGACGGTGCGACGCGACGACCTCGCGTACTGGAGCGTGCGCGCGCAGCGGTGGATCGTCGAGGGCGGCGCCTACGCGTTCGATGTCGCCGCATCGAGCCGCGATCTGCGCGTGCAGGCCCAGGTCGAGGTGACGGGCGATGTCGTGTCGCTTCCGCTCACGCGCGAGTCGTCCATGGGCGAAGTGCTCGCGCACCCGATCGCGGGCCCGATCGTGATGCAGGCGATGGCCGGCATGTCCGACCTGTTGGAGGGTGCCGTCTCGATCATGCCCGAGGGCGTGGACATGATGAAGATGATGCAGTCGTTCCCCGTCGGCCGCATCGGGATGATGGCCGGAGAGGGGTTCTCGCCGGTGATGATCGATCAGCTGCTGGCGATGGCGAACGCGTCGCAGGAGTCGTAGGGGGCGTTCTCCACAGGCGTCGGGAGACGTCATCCGCACCAGAGAGAATGACGACACCTGTGCCCGACGGCGCCGCCACCCTTCCCGCTCCCGATCCCGCATCCTCTGCTCCCGATCCCACGTCGACCTCCGACGCTCCACGCCCGCAGGCCAAGCGACTGGCGATCGTCGCGCTCGTCCTCGGAATCGCGGCGTTCGTTCTCGGCCTCGTGCCGGGACTCGGCATCCTCCTCGGCATCGCCGCGGTCGTGTTCGGATCGATCGCGCTCGCCAAGCGCCAGCCGAAGGGCCTGGCGATCACCGGGCTCGCGCTCGGGATCGTCGGCCTGATCAACTCGATCGTGATGACGATCGGTGCGATCTGGGCGGTCGCCAACTACGACGCGCTCGCCGCCGCCGCGAACCCCGCTCCGTCGAGCGTCGCCGCTCCGGAGGAGTCGTCTGCACCCGAGGCCGTCGAAGAGGTGGACGCCCCGGCGTTCGACCCCGCTACCTACGCCGAGATCGACGATGCGACCTTCGCGGCGATCGCGGCCGACCCGACCGCGCACCTCGGGGAGACGTTCCTCCTCTACGGCGAGGTCGGGCAGTTCGACGAGGTCACCGGATCGTGCGCGTTCCTCCTCTCGGCGGACAACACCGCGCAGACCGCGTGGGAGCAGTACCTCGTCCCCGTTCTGGCGTTCGCCGCCTCGGGCGACCAGAACTGCGCCGAGTTCACGGGCGTCGCCGAGCTGAGTCACGTCAAGCTGTGGGTCACCGTCGACGGCGCGTACACGCTCGAGTTCGACGACGGACCGCAGCAGGTGCTCGGCGTGGCGGTGAACCAGGTCGAATTCCTGCCCGCCCTGTAGCGGCAGGTCAGGAGGCGGCGCGGGCGACGCGCGTGAGGCGTCGCTCGCGCATCGCGAGGAACAGCGGGAACGTGAACGCGAACGCGGTGAGCCCGGCGCCGACCACGTACAGCCACCCGAAGCGCATGCGCAGGCGGCGGGCCTCGACGATGATGAAGGCGCTGCCGGCGATCGCCACGACCAGCAGGTCCACCGTGATCGACGAGACCGCCGGGCCGCTGGTGACCAGGTCGCCCAGGAAGTCGGCCATCTGCACGATCGCGAGGGCGTTGAACCACCAGGTTCCGACGAGTCCCGCCGCCGCGAGCAGCGCGTAGACGACAGCCAGGGGAGTCCAGTCGCGGGTCATGGCGCCATGATGCCACCCGGCGAGGCGATCGGGCCGAATCGCGTCAACCCCGGCCCCGGATGTTCCCGCGGCCCGTAGCGTGGCACCATGAGCGACTCCAGACGCGCGAACAGGACGGATGCCGCGGCAACCGCCGCCGGTCGAGGCTCCACCTCTGCGGCGGGGGACCCGTCCAGCCCGCGCGACCTGCTGCGTCAGATCGCCGTCATCTCCTCGCTCGGGTTCACGCTCGTCGCGGTGCTGGTCGGCGTCGGCGGGCTCGGCGGGACCGAGGTCGAGAACTCGCAGGGCGGCCAGCTGTCGGCGCAGGGGTCGTACCTCGCGCCGGCCGGCCCCGCATTCAGCATCTGGTCGGTGATCTACGCGGGGCTTGTCGCCTACGTCATCTGGCAGGCGCTGCCGAGCCAGCGGGCCTCGCAGCGCCAGCGGGCGATCGGCTGGTGGATCGCGCTGACGATCGTGCTCAACGGACTGTGGCTCGTCGCGGCGCAGCTGCTCACGATCGAGTGGACGGTCATCGTGATCGTGCTGCTCTTGATCGCGCTGTGCATCACGTTCCGGATCTCGGTCAGGACCCGCATGCCCCGTGCGGGATTCGTCGACGCCCTCCTGATCGACGGCGTCACCGGTCTGCACCTGGGGTGGGTGACCTTGGCGACCGTCGCGAACACCGCGGCGTGGCTCACCGGCGTCGTCCCGGAGTCGTGGGGTGACGCGGCATCCGCGTTCGGCCTCGCGGTGCTCGCGGTCGTGCTCGTGATCGGCGTGGGCATCTCGTGGCGCAGCGGCTGGCGCATCGCTCCGGCGCTCGCACTCGCGTGGGGTCTGTCCTGGCTCGCCGTCGGGCGTCTGGCGGATGAGCCGCAGAACCAGGCGATCGGCGTTGCGGCCATCGTGGTCGCCGCGATCATCCTGATCGTGCCGCTGTCGGTCGCCGGACTGAGACTCCTGCGTCCCGAGCACGACTGACGCGCTCAGCGCGGTCAGCCGGCTCGGGCGGCCGGGTCAGGTCGCGAGGAAGGCCAGCAGGGCCTCGTTCACCTCGTCGGCGTGGGTCCACAGCATCCCGTGCGGCGCCCCCTCGATCTCGACGTACGTCGCCTGAGGGAGCAGCTTCGTGAAGCGGCGACCGGTCGCGTCGATCGGCAGGATGTTGTCGGCCGTGCCGTGCACGATGAGCGCCGGCACGTCGATCTTCTCGATGTCGGCGCGGAAGTCCGTGGGCCAGGTGAGCGGTGCGGCGGAGATCGCGGCGTTGCCGGCGCGGTTGGCCGCGGCGATGCTGGCATCCACGGCCTCTTGCGAGATGCGCGAACCGAGATTGTCGTCCAGGTTGTAGAAGTCCTTATAGAAACCGGTGAGGAAGGCGTAGCGGTCTTCGCGCACCGACGCGGCGATGCCGTCGAAGAAGTCCTGGGGCGCCGCGCCGTCGGGATTGTCGTCGTTCTTCAGCAGATACGGCTCGAGCGACCCGAGGAACACCGCCTTCTCGACGCGCTCGCTGCCGTAGCGCGTGAAGTACCGCGCCACTTCGCCGGTGCCCATCGAGAATCCGACCAGCACGACCTTCTCGAGATCGAGCGTGTGCATCAGCGCACCGAGGTCGTCGGTGAAGGTGTCGTAGTCCGAGCCCGCACGGGTCTTGCTCGAGCCGCCGAACCCGCGGCGGTCGTACGCGATCACGCGGTAGCCGGCATCCAGCAGCGCGGCTTGCTGTTTGCCCCAGGACTCGCCGTCGAGCGGGAAGCCGTGGATGAGCACCACGGTCTGCCCCTTGCCGTGGTCGGTGTAGTGCAGCTTGACCTCGGTCGAGTTCTCGGTGCCGACAGTGATGTGTGCCACGCGTCCATCCCCTTCTGCCGAGACGGCGGGGTGCCCCGGCACTGCCTCGAAGGTAGGCGCGGGGCAGGCGTCGCGGCCAGGGGTTGCGGTCGCCCCGATGACCCGTTACATGTCGCGCCCCGCGCCCGCGGACGGGATCACGGCGAAGACCGTGGGTGCGGCGAACCCGGAGGCCGCGAACGCGGCAGCCGCGGCATCCCGGACCTGCTGAGCGCGGTCGTCCTCGACGAGCGCGATCGCCGCGCCGCCGAACCCTCCGCCGGTCATCCGCGCGCCGATCGCGCCGCCCGTCATCGCGGCCTCGACTGCCGTGTCGAGCTCGGGCACCGAGATCTCGAAGTCGTCGCGCATCGACGCGTGCGAGGCGAGCAGGAACTCGCCGATCGCGCGCGGCCCGCGCTCGCGCAGGGTGCGGACGGTGTCGAGCACCCGCTGGTTCTCGGTTACGACGTGACGCACGCGGCGGAAGGTCACATCGTCCATCAGCTCGGCGGCCCGGGGGAGATCCTCGACCGACACGTCGCGCAGAGCGGGAACGCCCAGGATCTGCGCTCCGCGTTCGCACGATGCGCGGCGCTCGCCGTAGCCGCCGGTCGAGTGGGAGTGCTTCACGCCGGTGTCGATCACGAGGAGCTGCAGGCCGGCATCCGCGAAGCCGAGATCGACGATCGAGGCCTCCAGTGAGCGGCAGTCGAGGAAGATCGCGGCGTCGGAGCGGCCCAGCATCGAGGCCATCTGGTCCATGATCCCGGTCGGGGCGCCGACGGCGTCGTTCTCGGCCGTGCGACCCACCTGCGCGAGCGCGACGGCGTCGAGCCCGAGCCGCCAGGTGTCATCGAGCGCCGACGCGACGGCGCCCTCGATCGCGGCCGAGGAGGACAGTCCCGCTCCGATCGGCACGTCGGAGGCGATCGCGAGGTCCACGCCGCCCAGGCTCGACGCGTCGACCCCGGTCGCCCGGATCAGGGCCCATGCCACCCCGAGGGGATACGCCGCCCACTCCGGCACGCGCGCGTCGTCGCCGCTCTCGGCCAGGAAGAGGTCGTCGAGCTCGGCGAGTTCGACCTCGACGGGATCCGCGTCGAACGTCGAGGCGACCCGGATGCGGCCGTCGGTGCGTTCGCCCAGCGCCACGTGCGTGCGCTGCTGGATCGCGAAGGGGAGCACGAAGCCGTCGTTGTAGTCGGTGTGCTCGCCGATCAGATTCACGCGTCCCGGCGCCGACCACGTGCCGACCGGCTCCGAGCCGACGAGCGCGGTGAAGGCGGCGCGGGCGGCGGCGCGGGCGTCGGTGCGATCTGCCGAATGGGTCACAGGGTCATCTCCGGCACCGACTCGATCGCGGCGCGCAGGCGCTCGGCGGCGGCCTCCGGCGGCACGTCGCCGATCCACGCGCCCATGGCCGCCTCGGATCCGGCGAGGTACTTGAGCTTGTCGGCCGCGCGGCGCGGCGAGGTCAGCTCGAGGCGCAGGCGCACGGCATCCCGTCCGACGTTCACCGGCGCCTGATGCCAGGCGGCGATGTACGGGGTCGGGGTGTCGTACAGGGCGTCGACGCCGCGCAGGAGGCGGAGGTAGAGCGGTGCCAGTTCGTCGCGCTCGGCATCCGTCGTTCCGGCGAGATCGGCGACGTGACGTTGCGGCATCAGGTGCACCTCGAGCGGCCAGCGGGCGGCGAAGGGCACGAATGCCGTCCAGTGCTCCCCGCGCAGCAGCACGCGCTCGGAGTCCTGCTCGAACGCCAGGATGCGGGCGAACAGGTCGGGACCCTCGTTCTCGACCTGCGCGAGCAGCCGGCGCGTGCGGGGCGTGAGGTAGGGGTAGGCGTAGATCTGCCCGTGCGGGTGAGCGAGCGTGACGCCGATCGCCTCGCCGCGGTTCTCGAACGGGAACACCTGCTGGATGCCGGGAAGCTGGGCCAGCGCCGCGGTGCGGTCTGCCCAGGCCTCGATCACCGTGCGCGCGCGCGTGGGGGTCTGGGTTCCGAAGGATCCTTCGTGCTCAGGGCTGAAGCACACGACCTCGCAGCGGCCGACCGAGGTGCGGGTGCGGCCGAGGCCCGGGGCGTCGAGGTCGTCCAAGCCCAGCGGTGGGTCGACGGCAGCCGGTGCCTCGCCGACCGCTTCGGCCAACGCGGGGCCGAAGGAGGGCGAGCGGTTCTCGAACACCGCGACGTCGTACCGCGAGGGGATCTCCGACGGGTTGGTCGGCGTCTGAGGAGCGAGCGGGTCGAGTTCGGCCGGCGGGAGGAAGGCGCGGTTCTGGCGGGCTGCGGCGACCGAGATCCAGTCCCCGGTCAGCACGTCGCGGCGCATCGTCGCGGTGGCGCCGCGCGGGTCGAGCGCGCGTGTGTCGACGGCGCGGTCGGGCCCGAGCGTGGTGTTCGGGTCGTCGTAGTAGATCAACTCGCGGCCGTCGGCCAGGCGGGTGGAGCGCTTCGTCACGCCGGCGCCCAGCGGCTCCGTGGAAAACGGATGAATGTTCACGTCAACACGGTAACAGCCGAGCCGTGGTAACGTCAACATGCCCCGATTCTTCACCGGATCGTCGGGCGAACCCGTGAGCAATCGGCACCGGAAGGACGCCCGATGGACCAGAACAGGCAGGCACGCGTCTCGATGAGGCACGTCGCCTCCCGCGCGGGGGTCTCCGGCCAGACGGTGTCGCGTGTCGTCAACGGCAGCCCGCGGGTCGACCCCGGGACCCGTGCCCGGGTCGAAGCCGCGATGGCCGAGCTCGGCTACCGCCCGCATCGCGCCGCCCGAGCGCTGCGCACCGGCCGCACGCACACGATCGGGCTCGTCGTGTCGACCCTCGCCTCGGTCGGCAACTCGCGGATGCTGCAGGCTGTCGCCGACGCGGCATCCGCTCGGGGTTACGCGCTCACCGTCGTCACCGCGTCGGACGCCGTCGCGCTCGCGAGCGGATTCGAGCAGTTGCGCGATCAGGGCGTCGACGGCGCGATCGTGCTGAACGAGGCGACAGCCGCTGCGCACCGCGCACCCGCACCCCCGGGTCTCACCCTCGTGGTGGTCGACTCGCCGCCCGACGAGCGCTTCAGCGTCGTGCAGTCCGACCACGAGGCGGGCGCGCGGCTCGCGACCGAGCACCTGATCGAGCGCGGGCACGCGACGGTCTGGCACCTCGCCGGGCCCGAGGACTCGTTCGCCGCGTCCGAGCGCGAGCGAGGCTGGCGGTCCGAGCTCGAGGGTGCCGGCCTGGTCGCGCCGCCCGTCGTGCGCGGCGACTGGACGGCGGCATCAGGATTCGCGGTCGGCTCTGCGCTCGCCGACCGTCCGGACGTCACCGCCGTGTTCGTCGCGAACGACCAGATGGCGCTCGGGATGCTGCGTGCTCTGGCGACTGCGGGCCGGGCGGTTCCGGGCGAGGTCTCGGTCGTCGGCTTCGACGACATCGCGGATGCCGGCGACTACCAGCCTCCGCTCACCACGGTGAGGCAGGACTTCGACGACCTCGGCGAGCGCGCCGTGCGGGCGCTCATCGCGGCGATCGACGGAGGTTCTGCGAAGACCGAGCTCGTGCCGACGCGCCTGATCGTGCGGGAGAGCACCGCACCACGGGCCTGAAACCCGCCCGGCGCGCGGAGGAGATCCGAGATCGGGAGGCGAGACTGCGCGAATCCGCCCTCCCGATCGCGGATCCCCTCCCGGACCATGAGCGCTGAGTACCGTGGACCGCGTGAGAGTCGTCGTCGCGCCCGACAGCTTCAAGGGGTCGATCTCGGCCGCCGCGGCCGGCGTCGCGCTCGCTGACGGCTGGCGGTCGGCCGATCTCGACGCCGAGATCGTGCTGCGACCGATGGCGGACGGGGGAGAGGGCACGCTCGACGCGTTCGCGGCGTCGGTGCCCGGCAGCATCCGGGTCCCGGTCGAGGTGACGGGCCCGGACGGGCGTGCGTTGACCGCGTCGTGGCTGCAGCTGCCGCCGACCGAGGCGGCGCCGAACGGCACGGGTGTCGTCGAGCTCGCCTCGACATCGGGCATCGAGACGCTGGGTGACCGGCGGCTGCCGCTCGATGCGCAGTCGCGCGGCTTCGGCGAGGCGATCGCGGCGGCGCTGGATGCCGGTGTCTCGGCGCTCGTGCTCGGCATCGGCAGCAGCGCCTCGACCGACGGGGGCACAGGCATGCTCTCCGCACTCGGCGCACGATTCACGGATGCCGGCGGCGCGGTGGTCCCGCCCGGAGCGCGGGACCTCGGGGCGATCGACTCCGCGGACCTCACTCGGCTCCGCCCCCTCCCCGCCGGAGGTCTCGTCGTACTCACCGACGTGTCGAACCCACTCCTCGGTGCTTCGGGGTCGGCCGCCGTGTTCGGTCCGCAGAAGGGCCTCGTCGGCCGGGACATCGCCCGCGCCGACGCCGGCCTTCGGAGCCTCGCTGCGCTGCTGCCCGCCGACCCGGAGACGCCGGGAGCCGGCGCGGCCGGCGGCGTGGGGTTCGGGCTGCTCGCGTGGGGCGCGCGACTGCGGGCCGGCGCCGCCGACATCGCCGAGCTGATCGGTCTGCCCGGCGCGCTGCGGACGGCATCCGTCGTCATCACGGGCGAGGGCTCGTTCGACGCGCAATCGGCGCGCGGCAAGGCCCCTGCGCAGGTCGCTGTCCTCGCGGCCGCCGCCGGCATTCCCGCGTGCCTCGTGGCCGGGCGGATCGCGCCGGATGCCGATACCTCCGCGTTCGCGGCGTGCGTGTCGCTCAGCGACCTCGCCGGCGGCGCGGAGCGGGCGCTCGTCGATCCGGCACGCTGGCTCGCGGAGGCCGCGGCCCGGCTGGCCGGAGCTCTCGCCTGATCTCCTGGCCTCGACTTCCCCGATTCTCGCCCGCGCATTACAACGTTAGAAGAATTTCCTTGACACGCGGCGAGCGCCTGCCACAGCATGGGGGAGAGCGCAGATTACGACGTTGTAAATTTGATCCACCCCCATTTGCGGCGATCCTGCACTCATCCCCCCGCCGTCGATCGACGGCGTTCTTGTGGCGCGCGCACGAGGCCGTGCGCGGAAGAGAGGATCAACGATGACAACGGTTCAGCACGGGACGCGCGCTCGACGCGGGTCTCGACGGAGATGGGCGGCCCTGACGACCGCGCTCGCGGTGGGAGCGGGCTCGCTCCTGGTCGCGCAGCCCGCCGCGGCAGAGGAAGACCCGTGGGTCGCCGAGGTGCAGCCCAACGCGGTGGGCGACGTGTACCGCTTCACGGTGCCGAACGCGGCGATCCAGCCGGCGACCGGCATCACCGGCTCCGTCGTCGCGGTGGAGGGCAACTTCGCGCCGGGAAAGACCTGGACGACCCTCAACATGGGCGCCGGCGGCGGCAATTGGAGCACCACGCTCGGACCGCTCGAGCCGGGTCTGTACTACTACCAGTACTCGGCTCGGCCGGCCTGGAACCAGGACGCGATCCCGTTCCGCAATCCCGCGAGTCCTCAGGAGGTCACCTCGAAGCCCACCTGGAACACGCTGTTCGTCGACGGGCCGGGCGCCGAGTGGCTCGCCGATGCGCCGGACGGCGGCAGCCTCGAGCCGCTCGTCTACACCAGCAAGGTCACGGGCGGGGAGCGCTCGGCGCTCGTGTGGACGCCCCCGGGCTACGACGCGAACCGTGCCGAGGCGTACCCGGTGCTCTACCTGCTCCAGGACGACGGCCAGAGCTCTCGCGAATGGGTCGAGCTCGGGCGGCTGAAGCAGATCCTCGACAATCTCACCCTCGCAGGGGAGGCCGAGCCGATGGTCGTCGTGATGGGTGACGGCGAGGTCGACGACATCCGCGGCGAGGTGATCAAGAACCTCCTTCCCGCCGCAGAGGGCGCCTTCAACATCTCCAGCGACAGCGCGGATCGGGCGATCGCCGGGATCGGGCGTGGGGCCGACCAGGCCCTCAGCCTCCTCGTCGACGCCACGAAGGAGTTCTCGAAGGTCGGTTCGTTCTCGGCCGACCTGCAGGCGAACATCGGCAACGGCAGCGGCAAGATCAGCAAGGGCAAGGCGAAGCAGATCAACGACGCGACCGACCTCATCCGTTTGTACGCGGGCAATGTCACCGACCCGAGCTACAACGCGACCGTCGACCTCGCCGACAAGCTGGGCGCGGCGGGCGTCGAGTTCCAGTCCGACGGGTCCGACCCCGAGACCGGTGGCACGTGGGACACCTGGCAGAAGAGCCTGCACGACTTCGCGCAGCGTGTCTTCCAGGAGCCGGCTGACACCGGACCCAGTGAGGGCCACCTCGCGCTCGCGCCGCACTCGCTCCCGGCCCCCGGCACGACGCCGACCCCGTGGATCGACGAGAACGGCGTCGTCACCTTCGAGACCGGCCCGGAGTTCGCGGGTGCGAACAACGTCACGGTGTGGGGCAACTTCGGTCCGGCGGGAAGCTGGCCGCGCACGCCGATGGTCAAGCAGGACGACGGGCGCTGGCGTCTGACGATGCCGGTCGAGGCGGGTTCGTACTACTACAAGTTCGTCGTGGAGGGTGCCGACCGCAAGGACCAGGGCAACCCGACGAGCGTGCTCTCCGAGCCCAACTGGAGCACGTTCCAGGTGCCCGGCGACGAGACGCTGCGCGGCGAGTACACGACCCCGGTCGCCCCCGAGGCCCGCGGGGCCGTGGAGGTCATGGACTACACGAGCAGTGCGAGCGGCAACCCCACGCGCTCGGCGTACGTGTGGACGCCGCCGGACTACGACCCCGAGCGCGCCGAGGCCTATCCGGTCTTCTACCTGCAGCACGGCGGCGGGCAGACGTGGACGGACTGGATCGAGGTCGGCTTCGCCGCCCAGATCCTGGACAACCACTACGCCAAGGGGAACATCGTCCCCATGGTGGTCGTGATGGCCAACGGCAACGGCGTGAACTTCCCGACGGAGATCACGCAGCGGATCACGGTGGCCGCCGAGGCGCAGTACAACGTCAGCAGCGCCCCGGAGGACCGGGCGCTCGCGGGCCTGTCGATGGGATCGGGCGCGGCGTTGAGCACGCTCTACACCTTCCCTGGCCAGTTCGCCTACATCGGCGCGATGTCGGCGTTCACCAACCCCCCGGCGAAGGCGGATGTGGCGGCGATCAACGAGGGCACGAAGCTCCTGCGGGTCTACACGGGCGACATCCAGGACTTCACGTATCCGAACACGCTGAGCCTGATCAACGCGCTCAGCACGCGGGGGATCGACCACGAGTTCGCTCCGGTCATCCCCGGTCCCCACAGCTGGGACGTCTGGCAGAAGGCCCTGATCGACCTCCTGCCGCGCCTGTACCAGGGCTGACGCCCCGGCCGGTCACGAGTGCGAGCGGCCCGTTCTCGCACTCGTGATCACCGGGCGTGGCACCGTCGTCGACTCGGCGGCGGTGCCACGTCGTAGGTCGCGGGCCTCAGCCCTTGACGGATTCGGCGGTCTGCTGTGCGGCCGGCGACTGCGCGAAGCCGGTGGACTCGCGCTCGACGATGCGGAAGTCGGGCTTGATCCGGCGGGGCGGCATCCGCTCGCCCTTCTCGGCGATGCGCTCGACGAGCATCTCGACGGCCATCTCGGCGATGTCGTCGCGCCCCGGATCGACGCTCGTGAGCGAGGGGATCGAGAACCGCGTGGCGTCGATGTTGTCGAACCCGATCACGGCGACGTCCTCCGGAACGCGCACACCGGCTTCGCCGAGTGCGCGGAGCGCTCCGATGCCGAGCGAGTCGTTGAGCGCGAAGAGCCCGTCGAAGGGCACGCCTGACGCGACCAGCGCGCGGGTGGCCGCGGCGCCGTTGTCGTGATGCCACGTGCCGGCGTGGCGCACCAGCTCGGGATCGACCGGGATGCCGGCGGCCTCGAGCGCCTGGCGGTAGCCCATTTCGCGCAGGCTCGCGGATCCGACCGAGTTCGGCGCATCGGGGTCGTCGGCGCCGATCAGGGCGATGCGCCGGCGCCCGAGACCGAGGAGGTGCTCGACGGCGGCCTGCGCAGAGGAGACGTTGTGCATCGTGACGTGGTCGGTCGGCCCGCCGAAGATGCTCTCGCCGAGGATCACGAGGGGGAAGGGGACGTTGAGAAGGTCGGCATCCGCTTCGCTGATGTGCACGGGGCTGAAGACGATGCCGTCGGTCAGTCGCAGGCGGCGACCCGCGATCACGTCGAGCTCGTGCTCGCGCACCTGGTTCGTCTGATCGAGGACGACCGCGAGACCGCGCTTCTCCGCGGCGACGATGATCGAGTCGGCGAGCTCGGCGAAATACGCTTCGCGAACGGAGGGGATCGCGAGGCCGATGACCCCGGTCTTGCCCGAGCGCAGGCCGCGCGCCGAGAGGTTGGGCTGGTAGCCGAGCTCGGTGATCGCGACCAGCACGCGCTCGCGTGTCTCTGCGCGCACGTGGGGATAGTCGTTGATGACGTTGGAGACCGTCTTGATCGATACTCCTGCGACGCGGGCGACGTCGTGCATCGTGGCGTTCACCACGCCCCCCTCTCGATCGCCCGCCTGCCATTGAGCGATTCTCCACAGCTTAGCCCTGCGCGGGGCGCTCCTCCGTGGGGCGCGAGCGCGGCCGGTCACGTGATCGCCCGCGGGTACCATGACGACATGGCGGCGGACACCGGACGAGCGTCGCGTCCCGGAATAATCCGGCCGCGGCTGGTCGTCGACGACGTGTACGACCAGCTCGTCGAGCTGATCGTCGACGGGCACGTCGCGCCGGAGGACGCTCTCAGCATCGACGCTCTGGCGCGGGAGTTCGGCGTGTCCACGAGCCCCGTGCGCGAGGCCCTCGCCCGACTCGAATCGACCGGACTGATCCGACGGGCCGCGATGCGCGGCTACCGGGTCGCTCCCGCCCTGGATGCCGGCGAACTGGGCAAGCTGCTCGAGGCCCGGCTGCTGATCGAACCGGGCGCCGCCCGGCGCGCCGCCGAGGTGTCGCCGCGCGAGGACACCGTGGCCGCACTCGATGATGCGGTCTCGGACCTGACCTTCGCTCCCCGCGGAAGCAGCTACGAGTCGTTCCGCGACTACTACGAAGCCGACCGTCGCTTCCACCACGCGGTGATGGTGGGGACGGGCAATCGCTTCCTCGTGCAGTCGTACGAGGCGCTGGGCGGTCAGTTCCAGCGCTTCCGCCTGTTCTCCGGACGCGGCGTCACCGATGCCGACGCCACCATCGCCGAGCACCGGGCGGTGCGCGATGCGATCGCCGCGGGCGATGCGGATGCCGCCGCCGAGGCGATGCGCGCCCACCTGGAGGGTGTCCGGCAGCGTTCGCTCGACGAACTCGCGTCGGCGGTCTGACGGCGGTCCGGCCTCGCATCCCCTCATCCATCGATCGTGTATCGTGCACGATACGTGATTCGAGGAGACCTACCGATGCCGCTCACCGCCGAGACCTGGCCCATCGCGGCCTCGATGCTGCCGTTCCCGGCCGACCCGCCGAGCGGCGCCGATCGCGACGCCCCGGCCGAGCACCGCTGGAACCGGGCGTTGCAGGCCGTGGCGGACGCCGGATTCGAGGCGATCGACCTCACCGACACCTGGCTGCCTTTCGGAGACCTCACGGGAGGGCAGAGCGCGGCGGTGAAGGAGCGGATCGAGGCGAACGGACTGGCCGCGGCATCCCTCTCGGTGATCCGCCGCAGCGTGACCGACCACGCGACAGGTGACGAGAACCTGGCCTACAGCCACCGCTGCATCGACCTCGCGGCCGAGTGGGGCGTGGGGGTGGTCTCGGTGGGACTGCACCGCCCGCTCACCGACGAGCAGCAGCGCCGACTGTGGTTCTGGACGGCCCCCGGTCACCGCGACCAGGCCGACGATCCCGACGAGTGGAACCTCGCTGTGGCCCGGTTCCGTGAACTCGGTCGACATGCGGCGGATGCCGGGCTGCTGCTCTCCCTCGAGATGTACGAGCACACCTACCTCGGCAGCGGCTCCTCGGCCGTCCGGCTCGTCGAAGACATCGGAATGGACGTCGTCGGACTCAATCCCGACATCGGCAACCTCATCCGTCTGCACGAGCCGATCGAGGACTGGCGCGAGGTCGCGCGGCAGACGCTGCCCTACGCGAACTACTGGCACGTCAAGAACTACACGCGCGACGAGGATGCCGCCACAGGCATGATCGCCACGAGTCCCACGTACCTCGAGAGCGGGCTGATCGACTATCGCACCGCCCTCGCGTGGGCCGTCGACGATGGCTTCCAGGGCGTCCTGTGCACCGAGCACTACGGCGGCGACGGCCTCAGCATGAGCGCAGCCAACCGCGACTATCTGCGTCGAATTCTCCCGCGGCGCGACTACGCGCCCGGCACGAGCCGCGTGCGGCAGCAGTTCTCGGGCGTGGAGACGCCCCGATGACCCGCATCCTCGACGATCCCGATGCGTTCGTCGAAGACGCGCTCGAGGGATTCGTGCGCGCCCACCCCGCTCTCGTGCGACGCGCCGACGGAGGTGTCGTGCGTGCGGCCCCGCTCGACCACCGGCAGGTGGCGGTCGTCGTCGGCGGCGGATCGGGACACTACCCGGCGTTCGCCGGTCTCGTCGGGGTGGGCCTCGCCGCGGGCGCGGTGTGCGGGAACATCTTTTCGTCTCCGTCCTCCCGCCAGGCCGTCGCCGTCGCCCGCGAGGTCGAGGCCGGCGGCGGAGTGCTCTTCAGCTACGGCAACTACGCCGGCGACGTGATCCACTTCGGTGCGGCCGAGCGGGAGTTGCGCGAATCGGGGATCGACGTGCGCACGGTGCTGGTGACCGACGACATCGCGAGCGCTCCTGCGGAGGATCGCGCCGCGCGCCGGGGCATCGCGGGGGATCTGTGCGTCTTCCGTGTCGCCGGCGCAGCGGCGGAGGCCGGCGCGGACCTCGATGAGGTCGAGCGCGTCGCTCGGCACGCGAACGAGCGCACGCGCAGTGTCGGCGTCGCGTTCGCGGGCTGCACCCTGCCGGGTGCCGACCACCCGCTCTTCAGCGTGCCCGAGGGCATGATGTCGATCGGTCTCGGCATCCACGGCGAGCCGGGCATCCGCGACGTCCCGCTCGAGTCGGCCCCCGGGCTCGCCCGCACGCTCCTCGGGCCGCTCCTGGCCGAACGCCCCGAGGGCTCCGGCTCTCGCGCCGTGCTTCTGGTGAACGGACTCGGCACCGTCAAGTACGAAGAGCTCTTCGTTCTGTTCCGGTACGTCACCGACCTGCTCGACGAGGCGGGGGTCGAGGTGGTCAGTCCGCTGTGCGGCGAAATGGTGACGAGCCTCGACATGGCGGGCGTCTCGGTGACCCTGATGTGGGTCGACGATGAGCTCGAGCGACTGTGGGACGCCCCTGCGCTCGCGCCGGGCTTCGCGCGCGGCAGCCGGAACGCGCCGGCGCCGCCGCCTCCCGCCGAGTCCGTGCTGCCTCGACGGCCGCGGCAGCCGGTCATCGTCGCCCCCGTCGTCGAGGCGACACCTGCCTCCCACGAAGCTGCGCGACGAGCGGCCGCACTGCTCGGCGTGGCCCGGGAGAGCATCGCCGCCCGGGTCGACGAACTCGGCGACCTCGACGCGATCGCCGGTGACGGCGACCACGGCGTCGGAATGCTGCGCGGGCTGGATGCCGCCCTCGCGGCGACCGGTAGCTCGGGAGCCGCCGTCGGAGTCGACGACCTGCTCCGGCGGGCGGGTGCGGCCTGGGCCGACCGTGCGGGTGGGACCTCCGGGGCACTGTGGGGCGCGGCGATCACGGCGATGGGGGATGCCCTCGCGGGATCGCAGCTCGATGCGTCGGCCGTCGCGGGAGCGGTGCACGCCGCCCGCGAGCGGATCCAGGAACTCGGCGGAGCGCGGCCCCGCGACAAGACGCTCGTCGACGCGCTCGTCCCGTTCGACGAGGAGTTCGGCCGGGCGGTCGCCGCCGGTGACGCGCTCGTGCTCGCACTCGCCCGAGCGGCATCGGCCGCGGAGCGAGCGGCATCCGCGACGGCCGATCTCACCCCGCGGCTCGGTCGAGCCCGACCGCTCGCTGAGCGCAGCCTCGGTCATCCCGACCCCGGCGCGGTCTCGCTCGCGATGATCGTGAATGCCCTGAGCACCCGAATTCGAGAAGAGGAGAACGCATGATCGATCGGATCGCCGTCGTGGGATCGGGCTACATGGGCGGAGGCATCGCGCAGATCTTCGCGCTCGCAGGTCGCCTGGTGATGATCGCCGATGCCAGTGCCGAGCACGCCGTGCGCAGCCGGGAGCGCATCATCGCGGAGGCCGCGGACTACGCCGCCCGCGGGCTCTTCCCGGCGGATGCCGCGGCCCGCGTGGCCGACCGGGTGAGCGCTGCGGAATCGATCGAGGACGCCGTGTCCGACGCCGATTTCGTCGAGGAGGCCGTTCCCGAGATCCTGGCGCTCAAGCACGAGACCCTCGCCCGCATCAGCGCGGCAGCCCGCCCGGACGCGCTCATCGGCAGCAACACCTCGACGATCTCGATCGGCACGCTGGCCGACGCCGTCGCCGCACCCGAGCGGTTCCTCGGCGTGCACTTCAGCAACCCGGCACCCTTCATCCCCGGCGTCGAGGTCATTCCGCACGCGGGGACGAGAGCGGATGCCGCAGACGTCGTGATCGCGCTCCTCGCCGAGGCCGGCAAACTCGGCGTCGAGATCACCGACGTCACGGGGTTCGTGCTGAACCGGCTGCAGTACGCCCTGTTCAGCGAGGCCGCTCGGCTGGTGGAGGAGGGTGTGGCCAGTGCCGAAGCCGTCGACACGATCACCCGCACGACGTTCGGCTATCGCCTGCCGTTCTTCGGACCCTTCGCGATCGCCGACATGGCGGGGCTCGACGTGTACGCGTTCTGCTACCGCTCCCTCGCCGAGGGCTATCCCGACCGCTTCGCCGCCCCGGGCCTGCTGACCGAGCGGGTCGAGGACGGCGCCCTGGGCGTCAAGAGCGGCCGCGGCTTCCTCGCGACGCCGCCCGAAAAGCTGCCGGCACTCGTGGCGCACCGCGACACCGCGTACGCCGCGATGAGCCGGCTGCTGGCAGAGCTCGGCGATCCGCCGGTCACCTACTGATCCGCGCGTTCCGGAGAGCCCTCGCCCCTGCGGCGGGGGCTCGCCGTGCATGGTGTCGTCTTTTCTGCAGGAACTTTTCGGAATTTCCTTGACACCTTCCGCGGCATCCGTCACTATCAGTACAACGTTGAATGTACAACGTTGCAAACGCGAAGAGAAGCAGCGTCGCTCATCCGAGTGGGACCCGAAACCCCGCTCCTCGCGGCGTGACCCCCCTGTTCGCGGGCGCCTTGACGAAGATGTCCAGCATCCGAAAGGAAAAACAGTGAAGACGACACCGGTCATCGCTGCAGCAGCCACGCTCGT
>JAESFR010000230.1_pt1 | contig 22697 bp, 16 predicted proteins | sample 9266191 | NCBI WGS metagenome assembly JAESFR01 (sample SAMN14503063, study PRJNA617104) | algae metagenome | isolation source: Pleurocapsa minor HA4230-MV1 and co-occurring heterotrophs from cement on... | place: USA: Nuuanu Pali Lookout, Hawaii | collected 2009-07-20
GGGATGCCGATCCCCACCGAGTCGATCGATCCGTCGACCTGAGCGCCGAGTGCGTGCACCGCTTCGATCACGGTGCGCACGACGGCGTCCGCGCCCCAGCCGGTGGGCAGGCGCACCCGCGCGAGGATCGCGCCCGCGGAGTCGACGGCGACGGCATCCGTCTTCGTCCCGCCGATGTCCAGTCCCGCTCTCATCGGCCGGCTCCCCTGCGGAAGGCGGCCGGGATGCTGCCGCCCATCAGCCCTTGACCGCCCCGGCCACGAGACCGCCGGTCATCCGGCCCTGCACGATCAGGAAGAAGATGACGACGGGGATCGCGATCATCGTGGATCCGGCCATCACGGCGCCCCAGTTGACCGACCCGCCGACGTTCGAGGACTGGAACGCGTTGAGCCACGGCATGAGGGTGAGGTTGTACCCCTTCATCAGCAGCAGCGCCATGGTGAACTCGTTCCACGCCTGGATGAACGCGAAGATGCCGGTGGCGACCAGACCCGGTGCGAGCAGCGGGAACGTGACCTTCCAGAACGCCTGCGACTTCGTGCAGCCGTCGATCATGGCGGCCTCCTCCAGATCGGCCGGCACGCCGGAGACGAAGCCGCGGAGCGTCCAGATCGTGAACGGGATCACGGTCGCGGTGTAGACGATGCCCAGGCCCAGCAGCGTGTTCATCAGGCGCCAGTCGTCGATCATCCCGTAGATCGTGAACATCATCGCCTCGCCCGGGATCATCTGGACCACCAGGACGGCGACGATGAACGCGCGCCGGCCGCGGAAGCGGAACCGGGCGACCGCGACGGAGGCCAGGAACGCGAACAGCAGGGTCGCGACGAGGACGCCGCCGGTGACGGTGAGACTCGAGCCGAGCGCATGCGGGAAGTCGGTCTGCCCCGGCGCGGCCTCGCGGTTCCAGGCGGTCAGGTAGTTGCCGACGGTGAAATCCAGCGGCACGAACGACGGGTTGCGGCTGATGATCTGGTTGTTCGGCGTGAACGACAGGTTGATCATCCAGTAGACGGGGAACACCGACGCGGCGAACACGATCGCGGCGGCGATGTTGAGCAGGGTGCGGGTCAGCACGCGACGAGGCGAGGGACGCCGCGCCCGGATCGACCCGCGGCGAGGAGCGTTGGGCTCGCCGCCCTCGCCGAGGACGTCCGCGGCGCCGATCGTGCCGAGCTGGACGCCCGCGTTGATCTGGGTGCTCACAGTTCCTCCTCCTTGAGCGTCGTGCGCACATATCCCCAGGACAGGCTGAGCAGCAGCACGACCATGACGACGCCGATCGCGCTCGTGACTCCGAACTCGCCGACGCCCTGCCGGAACAGATACGTGCCGAGCACGTTCGTCTCGGCGGCGATCCCACCGCGGCTCTGCAGGGCGTACACCTGCGTGAAGATGCGCAGGTTCCAGATGATCTGGAGCACGAGCACCACGGTCAGGACGCTGCGCAGGTAGGGGAAGACGACGAGCCGGAAGCGGCTCCAGCCGGTGGCGCCGTCCAGCGACGCGGCCTCGAGCACCTCACCGGGCACCTGCCCGAGGGCGGCGAACGTGGTGAAGGCGACGAACGGCACGCTCTGCCACACGATGATGATCGTGAGCACGAAGAAGAACGACCACGGGTTGAGCAGCCACGAGTGGTTGGTCCAGTCCGTCGTGCCGGTGATCGCGTTGAGGGCCCAGTTGACGACCCCGTACTGGGTGTCGAAGATCCACCCCCACACCACGGTCGCCGTCAGCGGCGGCATGGCCCAGGCCAGCAGCAGGCCGACCGACACGACGATGCGCCACGCGCGGCTGAGCCGGGTCATGAGGACGGCGACCAGGATGCCGAAGAGCATCGTGAACGCCGTCAGCACCACCATGAGGCCGAGGCTGCGCAGGAGAACGGCCGGGAAGTCGGACTGCGAGAACAGCCCGACGTAGTTGTCGAAGCCGACGAAGTTCGGCACGGTGCCGAGCACCTTGTTCTTGACGGTGTAGTCCGTGAAGGACTGGATCACCATCAGGACGGCGGGGTAGCCGACCATCACGGCCAGGATGATCAGCGACGGACCGAGCAGCGTCCACGCGCCGCGGGCGTCGCGGCGGGCGCGCACGCGCTCGCGTGAGACGGGCGGACGCGGCTCGCGGTGTTCGCGGGCGGCCGGGCGGGTCGCCGTGGCGGTGTCGCTCATGTCGTCTCCTCTCCAGGGATGTGTCGGACAGGCCGGAGGGGCCCAGGCGCGAGAACCCGGACCCCTCCAGGTGTACTACTTGTTGAGGATCGCTTCGATCGCCGTGTCGAGCTCGGCCGCGATCGCGGCGACGTCGCCGCCCTGCGCGATCTTGACGAGCGCGTCGGGGATGATCTGCGCGGCCTCGACCTCGGCCCAGTTCGGGCTGGTCGGGGTGAACTTCGAGTTCGCGAGCGCTTCGGCCTGCGCCTTGGCGATCGGGGTGTCGGGCAGGTACTGCGCGGCCGAGACGAGTCCCGGGGTCAGGCCCTGCTCGGCGAGGAGCTTCTGGTACCCCTCCGACAGCATGATCGTCAGCGCGGCCTTGGCCATGTCGGGCGCGTCGCTCTTGGTCGCGACGGCGACGTTCGAGCCGCCGGCGAAGATCGGCGCGGTCTCGCCGGCCTTCATGCCCGGCAGTGCGAAGGCGCCCAGGTCCGATCCGTACGTGTCGGGGCATCCCTCGGAGACCTCTTCGCCCGCGGCCTCGTCACCCCACGGCCAGTCGCCGGTGATGTTGCCGGCCGCCCAGGCGGGGCTGGAGAGGAAGCCGACCTCACCCGCGCAGAAGTCGATGTTGCCGAGGCGCTCGTTCCCGTCGACCGGAGCGACCGACGCGTTCATGTACACGTCCTGCAGCTGCTCGAGACCCTCGAGGCTCTCGTCGCTGGAGAACTGCGCGTCCCACTCGTCGCCGTCCTGGACCGCGATCTCGCCGCCGTGCGCCCACACGTAGGGCAGGGCGTTGTACCAGTCCTTGCCCGGTGCGTAGATGCCCGAGACCGTGTCGGTCTTCAGCGCGATGCCCTGCGCGACGTACTCGTCGAGCGTGGTCGGGAGCGTGTCGCCGACGATCTGCGGGGTGTAGAACACGATGCGTCCGCCCGCGTAGTACGGAGCCGCGTACAGAGCGCCGTCATAGGTGCCGGCATCCACGAGACCCGACAGCAGGTCGTCGCCGCCGAGGTCCGCCTCGATGTCGGACAGGTCGAGGAACAGGCCGGCATCGGCGAAGCCGAGCGCCTGCGTGTTGCCCACCTCGACGACATCCGGCGAGTCGTTCGACGACAGCGCCGCCGTGTACGTGTCGGAGACGTCGGCCCAGGTCTTCTCCTCGACGGTGAGGGTCCAGCCTTCGTTCTCCTCCTCGAACGTCTCCTTCAGGTAGTCGCGCGCCGTCTGGGGCGTGTCGGCACCGACCAGCCACACCGTCAGGTCGCCGCTCTCCTGGGCGGGCGCGCCGCCGCTGCCGCCTGCGCAGCCGGCGAGCACGACGGCCGAAGCGCCGACGAGCGCGAGGGCTCCGAGCTTCTTGTTCATGGTGTCTTCCTTCGTGTTTTCTCTTGGTGGTTCCGGGGGCCGGGTGACCTGACCGGGGGGTGTGTTGCGTGTGTTGCCCGGCGGATGCTGAGGGCGAGGGGCGGGGTGCCGGCTAGGACACCCCGAGCTGTCCGGAGAGGACCATGACGGCTGCTCCCCGCAGCACGATGTCCTGGCCCTGCTCGGTCATCCGCACCCGCACGCCGTCGTGGAACTCGGCGAGCGTGCGGGCGCGAAGGGTCTCGACGGTCGCATCGGCGAGGGGGCCGTCGAGAAGTTCAGGGGGACCGGACAGCACGATCTCGGACACGTCGAGCACGCCGACGATCGGGGCGAGCGCGATCCCGAGTCGCTCCCCCGCGTCGCGCAGGATGCCCGTGCGGGCGTCGTCGCCGGATGCCGCGGCCAGGCGCTCCGTCAGGGCAGGCACCGCGAGCCAGGCCTCGAGGCATCCGACCTTGCCGCACACGCACACCGGGCCGCCGTCCGTGCCGACGGTCACGTGGCCGATCTCGCCCGCGGCGAAGTGCGCTCCGCGCATCGGCTGCCCCGAAGCGAGGAGACCCGAGCCGACACCGCGACCGACCTTCACCAGGAGCACGTCGTCACCCGACCCGCCGAACGTGTACTCGGCGAGCACCGCGGCGTTCGCGTCGTTCGCGACGAGGACCGGCAGTCCGAGCGCGCCGGACAGCGCGCCCTCGAGGTCGAATCCCGCCCACTTCAGGTTGGGGGCGGTGAGGATCACGCCGCGGTCATCCACCACGCCGGGGGTGCCGACGCCGATGCCCAGGACGGGAGCATCCGCGTCGCCGACCAGATCGCGGGCGAGGTCGACGACGGCGCCGACGATGTCGCCGTCGGTCACGATGGGCACTTCGCGGCGGGCGACGATGTCGCCGTCGAGGGTGAGGACGGCGCCGATGAAGGCGTCGCTGCCGGAGAGGTCGATGCCCACGATGCGGTGACCGGCGCGGTCGAGGTCGACGAGGATCGCAGGCTTTCCCGGACCGGCCGCCTCGCGCACGCCCATCTCGGCGACGAACCCGTCCGCGATGAGCTCGGCGACCAGATCCGAGATCGTGACGCGGGTGAGCCCGGTCTCACGGCTGAGGTCGGCGCGGCTCATCGCGCCCTGGTGGAACAGCGTCTGCAGCACGAGCGAGCGGTTGTGGCCACGCGCGTGCTCCGGCAGCACCTTGGCGCCCTGACGCAGCGCGCGGCCCGGGCCGAACGACCGCCCGGCGGCCGCGCTGGACGCATGCGGCGGCTCGAGCATCGTGGTGCCGGTCCGGGTCTCGCGTGCGGTCATGTTTGTTAGTACACCTTACGAACATTCATCGCGCAAGCGTTTCGGGCGAATTTGCGCGGCGCATTTACAAAACTGTTATCTTGCGCATTCCGTGATGCTTCCGTTGCCGACCACGCGAAGTCGTCCCGTACGATGAGAGGACGTGTTCGCAGCCGGGGGGTGACGGCATGACAGATCTGGCCACGAGGCCCGGCGCTGATGAGGCGCCCCTCGAGGACGATCCCGCGCGCGCCGCGGACCCGACGGGCGGCGATCACAGCACTCCCCCGCTCGAGTGGGCGCCCGCGGAGCCGGCGCCGCGCAAGCGGCGCCTGGGCCTGTGGATCGGCATCCCCGCCGCCATCGCCGCCGTCGCCCTCGTCGCGTCCTCGCTCGTGCTGATCGCCCCGGGCACGTCCGTCGCCGGGGTCCCGGTCGGCGGCATGACGCCCGGCGCCGCCGCCGACGCGATCGCGGCCCGCCTCGCCGAGACCACGATCGTGCTGACCGGAGACGGCGGAGACGCCGTGGTGACCGGAGCCGACCTCGGAGCATCCGTGGACGCCGCCGCACTCGCCGACGCGGCATTCGCGTCGAACCCCATGTGGAACCCCACGACCTGGTTCGCCGAGCCGGTGGATGCCCCGGTGCGCATCGACCCGGAGGCCGCGACCGCCGCGCTGCGGGATGCCGCCCCCGGCCTGTACACCGAGCCGGTCGACTCGGGCATCGTCTTCGACGCCGCCTCGGCGAGCTACGTCGCGACGCCGTCGGAGTTCGGCACGGGTGTGGACGTCGAGGCCGTGCGCGCCGCACTCGCGGATGCCTTCGCCGCGGGGACGACCAGCGTCGACTTCGCCGCCGAGGCCGTGCCGGTGCAGGCCGCCAGCCCCACTTTCGTCGCGCAGGCGACCGTGAACCGGCTGAACTCCCTGCTGGATACCGCGGGCTTCTACGTCGGCGGAGAGCGCACCGTTCCGCTGGACCGCGCGGTCGTGGCGTCCTGGCTGACCGTCACCGCGACCGATCGGGGCACGTACGAGATCACCGCGGATGCCGCAGCGATCCAGCCGTCGGTCGACGGTCTCGCTCCCCTCGTGAACCGCCCCGCCGAGGACGGACGCGTGATCACGGACTCCGAGGGCGGGGTCCTGCGCGAAGAAGCGGCGGGCATCTCCGGCCGCGAGCTCGGCGACACCTCGAGCGTCGCGTCGGACTTCGCGACGCAGCTTGCCGGCGGCAGCAGCGCCTACACGCTTCCGGTCACCGAGGTCGCGCCCGTGATCACGACGCTCGCGCGTCGCATCGAGGTCAACCTCAGCGAGCAGCGGGCGTACCTGTTCGAGAACGAAGCCGTCGTGCAGTCGTGGTACATCTCCTCCGGCAAGGAGGGGTTCAGCTCGAGCACGGGCCACTTCCGCATCTCGGCGAAGCTGACCTCGCAGAACATGGGCAACCGCGACCTCACCAAGTCGCCCTTCTACTTCACGCCCGACGTGCCATGGGTCATGTACTACAACGGCGACGAGGCCCTGCACGGCGCGTACTGGCACGACAACTTCGGCAACGTGATGAGCCACGGCTGCATCAACATGCCGGTGGATGCCGCCTCCTACGTCTACCAGTGGGCCCCGATGGGCACCGAGGTGTGGGTGCACTACTGACACGGGCGAGCCCGCTGCGCGAAGCGCGTTGAGCCCGCTGCGTATCAAGGTCGAGGAGCGCGCCCCCGCGCGCGGATCGAGACCTGCAGTCCCCCCGCAACGACGAGGGGGCGGATGCCGCAGCATCCGCCCCCTCGTCGTTGCGTGGCCTCAGCCGATGCCGTCGATGATCGCGTTGAACGTCGTGGCCGGCCGCATGACCGCGGTGACCAGCTGCGGGTCGGGACGGTAGTAGCCGCCGATGTCGACGGGCGAGCCCTGCACCGCGAGCAGCTCGCCGACGATCTGCTCCTCGTTCGAGGCGAGAGCCTCGGCGACCGGCGCGAAGGTCGCGGCCAGTTCGGGATCGGCCTGCTGCGCGGCGAGCTCCTGCGCCCAGTACAGCGCGAGGTAGAAGTGGCTGCCGCGGTTGTCGATCGTGCCGAGCGCGCGGCCCGGTGACTTGTCGTTCTCGAGGAAGGTGCCGGTCGCGGCATCCAGCGTGTCGGCCAGCACCTGCGCCTTGACGTTGCCGGTGAAGTTCGCGAGGTGCTCGAGCGATGCGGCGAGTGCGAAGAACTCGCCGAGCGAGTCCCAGCGCAGGTAGTTCTCCTCGAGCAGCTGCTGAACGTGCTTGGGCGCCGAGCCGCCGGCGCCGGTCTCGAAGAGGCCGCCGCCCGCGAGCAGCGGGACGATGCTGAGCATCTTCGCCGACGTGCCGACCTCGAGGATCGGGAACAGGTCGGTCAGGTAGTCGCGCAGCACGTTGCCGGTGACGGAGATCGTGTCCTCGCCCGTGCGCAGGCGGTCGAGCGAGTACTGCGTCGCCGCGGCGGGCGCGAGGATCTCGAGCGTCAGCCCCGCCGTGTCGTGTTCGGCGAGATACGTCTTCACCTTCTGGATGAGCGCCGCGTCGTGCGCCCGGTGCTCGTCGAGCCAGAAGACCGCCGGCGCGCCGGTGGCCCGCGCGCGGGTGACGGCGAGCTTGACCCAGTCGCGGATCGCGATGTCCTTCGTCTGCGTCGCACGCCAGATGTCGCCCGGCTGCACGGCGTGCTCGATGAGCACCGACCCGGCGCCGTCGACGATCTGCACGGTGCCGGCGGACTCGATCTCGAACGTCTTGTCGTGGCTGCCGTACTCCTCGGCGGCCTGCGCCATGAGGCCGACGTTCGGGACGGAGCCGATCGTGGCGGGATCCAGCGGGCCGTGGGCGATCACGTCGTCGATCGCGGTCTGGAAGACGCTCGCGTACGACGAATCGGGGATGACGGCAAGGGTCTCGGCCTCTCCGCCGTCGACGCCCCAGAGCTTGCCGCCGTTGCGGATGAGCGCGGGCATCGACGCGTCGACGATCACGTCGGACGGCACGTGCAGATTCGTGATGCCCTTGTCGGAGTTGGTGTACGACAGGCGGGGTCCACGCTCGTTGGCGGCGGTGATCGCGGCGGCGATCTCCGCGCCGTCGGCGACGTCGCTGAGGCCGCTGAGGATCGCGCCGAGGCCGTCGTTCGGGGTCAGGCCCGCCTTGGCGATCACGTCGCCGTAGCGGTCGAAGACGTCGGCGTAGTACGCCTTCACGACGTGGCCGAAGATGATCGGGTCGCTGACCTTCATCATGGTGGCCTTGAGGTGCACCGAGTACAGCAGGTCATCGCTCTCGGCTGCTCGGAGGGTCTCGGCGAGGAACGCGTCGAGGGCGGATGCCGACAGGAACGTGGCATCCACGATCTCGCCGGGCAGCACCTTCAGGCCGCTCTTGAGCACCGTGACGGTGCCGTCGCCCGCGACGTGCTGGATCGTCAGCTGATCGTCCGAGCCGATCACGACCGACTTCTCGTTCGAGCGGAAGTCGTCGTGACCCATCGTTGCGACGCGCGTCTTGGAGCCCTCGGCGAACGGCTTGTTGCGGTGCGGGTGCTTGCGGGCGTAGTTCTTGACCGACAGCGGAGCGCGGCGGTCGCTGTTGCCCTCGCGCAGCACCGGGTTGACCGCCGACCCCTTGATGCGGTCGTAGCGCGCGCGGATGTCCTTCTCCTCGAGCGTCTGCGGGTCATCCGGGAAATCCGGGATGTCGAAGCCCTGACTCTGCAGCTCGGCGATCGCGCCCTTGAGCTGCGGGATGGATGCCGAGATGTTCGGCAGCTTGATGATGTTCGCCTCGGGCAGGGTCGCGAGCCCGCCGAGTTCGGCCAGCGCGTCGCCGACCTGCTGCTCGGGCGTGAGATTCTGCGGGAACGCCGCGAGCACGCGGCCGGACAGGGAGATGTCCCGGGTCTCGACATCCACGCCCGCCGGGCCGGTGACGGCCTTGATGATCGGCAGGAAAGACGCGGTGGCCAGTGCCGGAGCCTCGTCGGTGTGGGTGTAGAAGATGGTCGATTCGGTCACCGGTGAGTCTCCGTTCGGGTCGAGATTCCAGCTTATCGCAACGACGAAAGTATCTTGACATCGAGATACTTTAGCCATATGAATTCCTCGTTACGGAAGGACACCCGCCGTGACGCGAAGGGGTGATCCCGACTACCCTGTGCCTATGGCTGACCTTGCGCTGGTGGAACTGTCCGCGTCGACGATCGTCGCGGTCAATACGCTGGGACTCAAGCCCGGGCAGGAGCAGTTCCTGGCCCCGGTCAGCTACGGCGTGGCGGCGACCGTGGTCAATCCGCAGACGACGTGGCAGCGGGTCGTCGTCGACGGCGACGAGGTCGTGGGCTTCGTGAGCGCGAACTTCGATCCGGAGGCGCACGAGCCGCATTTCCGTTCGGTGCTCTGGCGCATCAACGTCGACGCCGACGACCAGGGCCGGGGTGTCGGCCGGTTCGCGGTCGAGCAGCTGATCGACGAGGCGCGGCGCCGCGGCATGGACCATGTGGACGTCATCTACGAGGCCGGCGAGGGCGGACCCGAGGCGTTCTTCACCCGCGTGGGATTCACGCCCGTGAGCGAGACCGAGTACGGCGAGGTCATCGCCGAGATCCGGCTGTAGTCCCGCGTCTCGTCCGATCCGTCGGAGCCCTCCACCGTCGGCTCGGGTCCGTTCGACGCGCTCGAGGTGAAGAACCGGGGAGATTTCGGCTCCGGGGGCGGTGTTCGGCCGTTCCACCGCCCGTTTCTCCCCGGACTTTCACGCGACTCCCGCGCAACGCCGGATGCCGCGCCGACGCGTGAGCGCGGGCGCGGCATCCGGACGGAGCCCCAGCGAGGGTCAGACCAGTGAGTCCTGCCACGCGGCGTGCAGGCGGGCGAACCGCCCGTCGCCGCCGATCAGCTCCTCGGGAGCGTCGTCCTCGATGATCCGGCCGTGCTCCATCACGAGCACCCGGTCGGCGATCGCGACGGTCGAGAGCCGGTGGGCGATGATGATCGCCGTGCGGTCGGCCAGCAGCGTCTGCAGGGCGCTCTGGATCTGCCGCTCGCTCGGGATGTCCAGCGAGGCCGTCGCCTCGTCGAGGATCAGCACCGCCGGGTCGGCAAGGAACGCCCGCGCGAACGAGATCAGCTGCCGCTGACCCGCCGAGACCCGCCCACCGCGCTTGTTCACGTCGGTGCCGTACCCGTCGGGCAGCTTCTCGATGAACGCGTCCGCACCGACCGCGCGCGCCGCCGCGCGGATCTCGTCGAGCGTCGCATCGGGCTTGCCGAGCGCGATGTTGTCCGCGACGGTCCCGCTGAACAGGTAGGCCTCCTGCGTGACCATCACGATCGCGCGTCGCAGGTCCTTCGGGTGCAGTCGGCGCAGGTCGACGCCGTCGAGCGTCACGCGGCCGCGCGTCGGGTCGTAGAACCGCGACACGAGCTTCGCGAGCGTCGACTTGCCCGCACCCGTCGTGCCGACCAGCGCGACGGTCTGCCCGGCGGGGATGTCGAGCGTGAAGTCCGGCAGGATCGTCGGGCCGCTGCTGTAGCCGAACTCGACGTCCTCGAAGGTGATGTGCCCGCGCGCCTGCCAGAGATCGACCGGCTTGGCCGGATCGGGAACCGTCGGCTCCTCCTCCAGCACACCCGACACCTTCTCCAGCGCCGCCGTCGCCGACTGGTACGAGTTCAGGAAGAACGCGACCTCCTGCAGCGGTGCGAAGAAGTTCCGCACGTACAGCACCGCGGCGATCAGGGTTCCGATCAGCAGGGTGCCGTCGACGACGCGGATGCCGCCCCACAGCAGCACGACGGCGACGGTGACCGAAGCCACGGCCATGAGCCCCGGCTCGAAGGTTCCGAACAGCCGGATCGAGCGCATGTTCACGTCGCGGTAGTCGCTCGCGAGCTCGCCGAACTCGTCGTCGTTGCGCACCTCCTTGCGGAAGGCCTTCACGGCGCGGATGCCGGTCATCGTCTCGACGAACTTGACGATCACCTTCGCGCTGATGACCCGCGACTCGCGGTACACCAGCTGGGAGCGCGTGTAGAACCAGCGCATCAGCAGGTACAGCGGCAGGCCGGCCGCCATGAGGATCAGACCCGACTGCCAGTCCAGCAGGAGCAGGGCGATCAGGGTGAAACCGCCGTACAGGATGCCGGAGACGAGTTCGTTCAGGCCGCCGTCGAGCAGTTCGCGGATGGTGTCCAGGTCGCTCGTCTGGCGCGAGATGATCCGGCCCGACGTGTACGACTCGTGGAACTCGAGGCTCAGCCGCTGGGTGTGCAGGAAGATGCGCTTGCGCAGGTCGAGCATCACGGCCTGGGTGAGGCGTGCGGCGACCACGACGTACCAGCCGATGAGCGCGGCGCCGCCGAGCGCGGTGATCAGGTACACCACCACGACGCCGATGGTCGGCATCCAGTTCATCTCGTCGATCACCGCCGGCAGCGCGGTGTCGATGCCGTACGCGATCAGCGCGGGTCCGGCGACACGCAGAGCGGTCGAGACCACGAGCACGACGGCGGCCAGCACGAGCTGCCACCGCAGCGGCGAGACGAGCGAGCCGAGCAGGCGCAGCGAGCGGCGACGGATGCTGCGGCTCTCTTCGCGCGTGTAGTCCGAGCGGTCTTCGCCGCTGGTTCCTTCGACGGTCGCCGTGGTCATCGGTTCACCTCCCTCTCCCGCACGCGGGTCTGTTCCTGGGCTTGTCGGTACGCGTCCTCGAGGCTCGAGATCACGTGGCGGTAGTGCTCGCTGTCGCGCAGCAGTTCGGAGTGCGTTCCGACCGCGGTGATGCGGCCGGCCTCCAGCAGGGCGACGCGGTCGGCGAGCGTGACGGTCGAGGGCCGGTGCGCGACGACGAGCGCGGTGGTCTCGCGCAGCACATCGCGCAGCGCGTCTTCGACGAGCGCCTCGGTGTCGACGTCGAGGGCCGACAGCGGGTCGTCGAGCACGAGCACGGCCGGCCGTGCCGCGACGGCGCGCGCCAGGGCGAGGCGCTGGCGCTGGCCGCCCGAGAGCGACAGGCCCTCCTCGCCGATGACCGTGTCGACTCCGTGCGGCAGATCGTCGACGAACCCGGCCTGCGCGACCTCGAGCGCCTCGCGCATCACGGCCTCGGCCTCCGGGCTGCCCGCCTCGAGGTCTTCGCGCCCGAGCAGCACGTTGTCGCGCACGGTCTGCGAGAACAGGGTCGCGTCCTCGAACGCCATGCCGACATGCCTGCGCAGCTCCCGCAGGGTCAGGTCGCGCACGTCCACGCCGTCCAGGGTCACCCGGCCGCCGGTCACGTCGTACAGGCGCGAGGGCAGCGTCGTGAGCGTCGTCTTCCCCGAGCCGGTGAGGCCGACGAGGGCCATGGTCTCCCCCGGACGCAGGACGAGGTCGATCCCGTCGAGCAGATCGCGCTCCTGGGCGGCGGCATCCTGATACCGGAAGTGCACGCCCTCGAACGCGAGCTCGCCCCGCGGCCGCTCGATCGTGACCGGCGAGGCCGGATCGGCGATCGTGTTGTCCTCGTCGAGCACCTCGAAGATGCGGTCGGTGGCGGTACGGGCGTCGAGCGTGAACGAGAACAGGAACCCGATGGACTCCATCGGCCAGCGCAGCACGGTCGCCATCGCGAAGAACGCGATGAGCTCGGCGACCTGCAGCTGGCCGAGCTGCACCAGGTAGATGCCGGCGCCCAGGCACAGCGCGAACGCCATGTCGGGGAGCAGGACCAGCCAGAACCAGATGAGCCCCACCGCACGCGCTTTGCGCAGCTCGGTCTGACGCAGCGTCTCGGCCTGCTCGGCGAACTTGTGCAGGGCGTGCTTGCCGCGACCGAAGGCCTTCAGGACGCGGATGCCGTGCACGCTCTCCTCGACCGAGGTCGCAAGATCGCCCGCCTGGTCCTGGCTCTGGCGCGCGAGGGTGCCGTACGTCTTCTCGAAGCGGTAGCCGGTGTACCAGAGCGGCAGCGAGCAGACCAGGAAGATCGTGCCCAGCAGCCAGTGCCAGCGGAACAGCAGCACGGTGCCGACCGCGATCGTCAGCACGTTCACGATGAGCAGCACCAGCCCGAACGCCATCCACCGGCGCAACATGCTCATGTCCTGCATCATGCGGCTGAGGAGCTGGCCGGACTGCCACCGGTCGTGGAACGCGACGGGCAGGCGCTGCAGCCGCGCGTAGAACCCGGTGCGCAGGTCGTACTCGACCTTCGTGGCGGGAGCGAGCACGAACCAGCGGCGCAGCCACACCATGAGGGCCTCGAGCAGGCCGAGCACGAGGATGACCGCGGATCCGAGCACGAGCTGGGCGGGGTCGCCCGAGGAGATCGGCCCCTGCACGACGACTTCGAGCACGAGCGGGATCGCGAGGGCGAGCAGGCTGGCGATCAGCGCGCTCACGGCGCCGAGCGTCAGCCGCGGGATGACCGGGCGGGCGATCGGGAGAAGCCGCGCGAGCGCGCGCGGAGTGGAGGGCCGACTGTCGGGTGTTGCAGCGGTGGTGGTCATGATCCTTGGAGGAGTTTCGCGCAGAGGAGAGTTCGTGGAGAGTCGCCGAAGAACGGCGACGGGCGTCGACGCCTGTCGAAGGGAACGCTGAGCCGGTCGGAGCTATGCCGAACCGGCGGGCATCCGGCTAACCGAAGAGCCGGCGGGTTCCGATCGAGCCGCGGAGGACGACGGCGACCGGCGGAACTGCGACGGCGATCGTGTTCATGACATCCTCCTTCGATGGGCGTCCGCCTTGCGCGAACGACAGCCCTCTAGCCTAGCCCTCCCTGGGTGTCTCCTGCAAGCACCGATTCGTGCTCAGGATGCCGCTCCTCCGGCCGCCTCCCGCGCGAGCAGGCTGCGCTTGACGTCGAGTCCCCACGCGAACCCGCCGAGGGACCCGTCGGATCGCAGAACGCGGTGGCACGGCACGAAGAGCGCCGGAGCGTTGCGCGCGCAGATCGACGCGGCGGCGCGCACCGCGCTGGGCTGGCCGAGCGCGGCGGCGAACTCCGCGTACGAGAGCGGGGCGCCCGGGTCGATCCGCCGCAGTGCCGCCCAGCCGCTGAGCTGCATGTCGGTGCCCTGCTGGGCCACCGCGACGGTGTCGATCGCCGTGATGTCGCCGCCGTAATACGCGAGGGCCGCGGCGGCGGCATCCGTCTCCCCCTCGCGCACGTCCGCGGGGCGCAGGCGAGGGTGAATGCGGGCGATCGCGGACTCGGGATCCGCGGTCCAGCCCGACGCGAGCACGCGCCCGCGGTCGTCGGCCACGAGCGTGAAGGCGCCGTCGGGGGTCTGGATGGTCTGGATCGTCGCGGTCATGAGGGGTCTCCTTCGGTGCCGGTCGTCGGGACCGGTGGGACGGGTGAGGCGGGAGTGAGCGGATGGGCCATGGCGGCGGTCGGTCTTCCTGCGACCGGCACGGCACCGCCGCCATAGGGCCGTGCGGCGCGGGGCGGCACGGCGCGCCACAGGTGCGCGGTGAGGTAGCTGCGCCACGGCGCGGTGCGCGCGGCCCACGCCTCGAGCGGGCGAGGCTCGCCGGGCAGGCCCGCCGCGGCGGCGCCGGCGCGCACGGCGACATCGCCGGGCAGGAAGACATCGGTGTCGCCGAGCACGCGCATCCGCACGTAGTCCGCGGTCCACGGGCCGATGCCGGGCATCGCGAGCAGCGCGGCCCGCTGCTCGGCCGGGTCGTCACCGGGCCCGAGCGCGAGAGCGCCGTCGGCGAGCGCGGCAGCGGCGCCGGTGATGGCGCGGGTGCGCGCGGCCGGCCCGCGCAGCACCTCGTGGCCGCGCTCGGCGATCGCCGCCATCGTCGGGAACAGTCGCGTCTGCGTGCCGCCCTCGGGGCCGACTTGGGCCGGCTCTCCGAGCGCGTCGGTCAGCGCGGTGAGGGCGGTGCGAGCGGCGACGACGGTGATCTGCTGGCCGACCATGGCGCGGATGAGCATCTCGGCGGGATCCGCGGCACCCGGAACGCGGATGCCGGGCACCCGGGCGACGAGCGGTGAGAGTTCGGGATGCCGCGACAGGGCTTCGTCGACGGCGACGGGGTCGGCGTCCAGATCGAACAGGCGCCGGGCACGCGTCACGAGCGTCGACAGATCGCCGAGGTGGGTGAGGTGCGCGCGGAGGCGGACCCGGCCGCCGTCGTCGAGGCGGATCTCGAACCACGCCGGACCCCCGGAGAGCCGGAGGTTGCGGGCGAAGGTCGTCGGGGTCGCGGACTCGATGCCCGTGACCGCACGGGCCGCCATCCAGGCGAACAGGCCGTCGGAGTCGAGCGGGCCGCGATGCGGCAGCACCAGGTCGATCGCGCCCGCGACCGCCGCGCCGGAGGAGCGCCGGCGCCGCGCACGGAGCTCGAGCGGCGGCATCCCGAACACTTCGCGGATCGTGTCGTTGAACTGACGGATGCTCGCGAAGCCCGCCGAGTGCGCGACGTCGGAAGCGGGCAGGTCGGTGCCGACCAGCAGCATCCGCGCGGTGTGCGCGCGGTGGGCGCGGCTGAGCGCGAGCGGCCCGGCGCCGAGTTCGGCGGTGAGCAGTCGGGTCAGGTGCCGCGACGAGTATCCGAGCCGTCGCGCGAGCCCGGGAACGCCTTCGCGCTCGACGACGCCGTCCGCGATCAGGCGCATCGCTCGCGCGGTGATGTCGCCGCGCAGATCCCATTCCGGCGAGCCGGGCGCCGCCTCCGGCAGGCACCGCTTGCACGCACGGTATCCGGCCTCGTGCGCCGCGGCGCTCGTGGCGAAGAACGAGACGTTGGAGGCTTTGGGCGTGCGCGCCGGGCAGCTGGGCCGGCAGTAGATCCCGGTCGAGCGCACCGCGGTCACGAACTGCCCGTCGAACCGCGGATCGCGTGACTGGATGACGCCGTAGCGCTCCGAAAAGCTCATTCCGCGGCGACCGGGCGCGGCGGAACGCGGGGGCGCGATGCTCGTGGCCGGCGTGTTCATGCTTCTACGATGCCACGATCGGACACGGGTGGCTGGCGGAAATCGGACACCGCGATCGCGGTGCCCGATTTCCGTCCGGCCCTGCCCCGTCGGCTACCCGGTGACCAGGATCAGCCCTCCCGCGGGGAGGGAGATCGTGCGCTCGCCGGTCAGCGGATAACGGCGCACCTCGACCCCTGTCTGGTCGTAGACCACGGCCAGCGCCACTCGGTTGTCTGCGCCCACCTGGACCCTCTGACTCGTGGGCGCGCTCGAGTGCAGGAGCTCGGTCGAGCCGCCGGGTCCGGTGAGCACGAGCCGGGAGAGGAACGGCCGCACGAGCACGGTGTCCAACTGCAGTGTTCCCGTCCGCACGTCCACACGCAGCGCCGAGTCCTCCGCCGGGGCGGCCCGTCGCACCGCGAGCGGCCACAGCACGCCGTCGGCGGGCGAGATCCCCTGCGCGGGGGCCGACTCCACGAGGCTGCCGAGGGGGACGCGATCGGCTCGCCAGGTCGAGGTGCTGCCGGTTCCCGGGCCCGACCACACGACCGGCTCGACCCAGCGCCGGGTCTCGTCGACGCCGATGTCGATCACGGCGTGCTGGCCGCCGGTCAGGGTCAGCGCATCGCCCGACCAACTCGACTCGCCGGTCCACGACGCCGGCGTGGAACGCGTGCCGTCGGTGTCGCTCGCCGACTCCGCCTCGATCATCTCGAGCCCGTCGCGCTCGTCGATCGTCGCCACCGTCGAGGCGCGCGCCCCAAGCTCCGGTCTCTCGTCGAGGGCGATCATCGTGAGCAGTCCGTGGATCGTGCTCTCCGCTCCGCTGTTGCGGTTCACCGATCCATCGGGCTGCAGACCGTCGTAGGTGACGCCGGTCGCCGGGTCGTACATCCGGGCGCCCGACCGGTTCGCTCCGAAGAACCATGCGGCCTGCATCCCGGCGAGCGTCTCGAACGCGTCCGAGCCGGTCGCGTCGGCCACGGCGAGCAGCGACTGCACGCGCGAGTCGGCACCGTACGCGATCTGCACGCGATCGGTGGGCGACGGGAACCACCCGTTGTCGGGTCCGCCCGCCGTCAGCAGGGTCGGGGTGAACAGCGCCGAGTCCCGGACGGCGGGCGCCGCCAGAGCCGAGTCGCCCAGCACGACGGCGGCCTCGGCCAGAGCGGCAGGCATCTGCGACCCCCAGGCGTGCCACATGCTGCGCGACTGGGCCCAGGGCAGGATCGCGCCGTACGGCCACGATCGCTCATCGCCGGCCGACATCGCCGCGATGCCTTCCGCGAGCTTGCGCAGAGCCTCCTTCGACCCGGCGTCATCCGGTGCCGCGGCCACGCGCGCCGCGAGCCCGAGCACCGCCTCGGCGGAGGCATCGGCCCCGTCGACGATGAGCCACAGCGGAACCTGCATCCCGTCCGACTCCGCCCACTGGCCGTACCGCGAGAGCACCTGCCGGTCGAGCGCTTCGACCGAGAGCGCGAGCCGGTCCTCCAGGAAGGCCGCGAACTCGGGGTCCGCGTCCTCGAACGCGGCGTAGCCCTCGCCCAGCGCCCAGATCGTGCGGGCGAGCCAGTAGCTCGACCCCGAGTCGGAGGGGTCGGGCAGCTCGACGGGCTCGGCAGACGGGTTGAGCGTGCCGTCGGGCTGCATCCACAGCACGACGTTGCCGGCGTTCGGGCCGGATGCGGTCTGCAGATAGGTGATCGAGCGCAGCAGCTCGTACGCGGACTGCCGGCTGGAATCGGAGCCCGTCGCCTGCCAGTCCCGCAGGTAGACGACGGCCGCGCGCGCGACGTCGTCGGCGTTGTAGGCGCCCTGACCCCAGTAGCCGGTCGCCGGGTCGAGCGGCCCGCCGCCGACTCGCTCGAACGTGCCGCCGTCGCGCGCGTCGGCGTACGTCCACGGCAGGATCAGCGTCGGCTCCTCGGCCAGCCGGTAGGTGGTGTGGTCGGGCACGTCGTCCGGTGGAGTGGCCTCATCGAGGAGGAAGTCCAGGTGGGCGAGGTTCGTGAGCGGGGTGGTCGCGACTTCGACGGAACGGGGGGCGGATGCCGCGGCATCCGCGTGCGTGCCGCCGGTGAGCACGACGGTCAGCGCGAGCGCCGCGGTGGCCGCGACGGCCGGGAGCAGTGTGCGCGCACGGCGCACGGGGTGGGGGGACATGAGGACCTTTCCGGGGGGACGATCAGGGACTCGGCGAGTGCGGGGCGTCGGCGTCGGTGCGTTCGAGCAGGGCGACGCCGATCTTCGAATCGGCCATTCCGTAGAACACGAAGAGGCGGCCGTCGACCTCTTCGATCGCGGTCGGGAAGACCACGTTGGGCACGATGCCGCTGCGCTCGTCCTCGGTCTCGGGCGCCAGGAGCGGCTCGGAGGTGCGCGCCAGGACGCGCGAAGGATCTGCGGCGTCGAGGATCATGGCCCCCGCGGCGTAATTGACCTTCTGCTGCTGGGAGAACGCGCCGTCGATCACGCCCGTGACCCCGTGGTGGATCACGAGCCAACCCTCGGGGATGCGCAGGGGCGGCGGACCGCCGCCGATCTTGAGCTCCTCGAACGCGAACTCGGGTCCGGCGACGAACCGGTGCTGCTCCCAGAGGGTCAGCCGGGTGAGGTCGGCGCGCACGTCGGCGAGCGGCACGTAGCTGATCCAGATCGACTGACGAGGATCCTCGACGCCCGCCGGGACGCGCACGCCCTGACCGGGCTTGGTCTCGCCGAGATCCCACATGGGCCGATGCAGCACCGCGAGGGACTCGGTGCCGTCGGGTGCGGTGACCGGCTCGGGGAAGAACACCGTGTCCTTGTTGTGGAACAGGTTCAGATCCATGTCGAGCGCGTCGTCGTACCGGAACAGCGCGGGCCCGAGCCGCGTCCAGGTGCGCAGGTCCTCCGAGACGGCCAGCGCGGTCCTCGGTCCGAGCGGACCGTAGGCGACGTACGTCATGACGTGACGGCCGAGCGCCGGGATCCAGGTCACCCGCGGATCCTCCACGCCCGCGTTGCCGACACCGCGCTCCCACCCGCGGTCGGGCTCGAGCACGAGCCCCTCGCGTTCGACGCCGACGGGCACGCCCTCCTCGACGAGCACGCGAGCGAGTCCGACGCGCGAGACGTTGCCGTCGGCGACGAGCCGTGGCAGCAGGTAGAGCTCGCCGTCGGGGCCGCGACCCGATGCCGGGTTGAGCACACCCTCCGCCTCGAGGCTCTCTCCGGGATCGGGGGTCATCACGACGCCCATGCGGGTCAGTCGGAAAGGAACGTTCGGCATGATCAGCCTTTCACCCCGGAGCCGAGGTCGTTGGTCGTGAAGTACCGCTGGAACACGATGAAGAGGGTCACCGCCGGCACCGCGAGGACGACGGCGCCCGCCATCATCGCGCCGAAGGGATTCGCCGTGGAGGCCGCCACGTTGGAGATGAAGTTCGCGAGCGACACCGCGAGCGGCTGCATCGACGCCTCCTTCGTGATCAGGAACGGCCACAGGAACTCGTTCCACGGCCCGATGAACGTCAGCAGCAGCGCGGTCACCAGCGCGGGGCGCACGAGCGGCAGGGCGATGCTCCACAGCAGGCGGAACTCCCCCGCACCGTCGATGCGCGCCGCCGAGAAGAGGTCGGGCGGCAGCTGGAGGAAGTACTGGCGGAAGATGATCACGGCGGTCGAGTTGATGAAGAACGGCAGGATCATGCCCGCGTACGAATCGGCCAGGCCGAAGTCGCGCGCGATCATCACGTAGAGCGGGATCATGAGCATCTGGAACGGCACGACCTGCACGAGCAGCAGCAGCGCGAAGGTCGCGCTGCGCCCGCGCCAGTGCAGCACCGCGAGCGCGTAGCCGGCCAGCACCCCGAAGATCACGGTGCCCAGCAGCACGCCGCCGGTGAAGATGCCCGAGTTCAGCAGGCCCTGCGCGAGGTTGATGCGCTCGTTGATCGCGACGTAGTTCTCGCCGGTCAGGTTCGCGGGGTTCGGGAAGGCGCCCTTCAGGGTCGGGTCGACATCGGTCTGCAGCGAGCCGACGATCATGTACCAGAACGGGAAGAGGAAGGCGAGCGCGCCGAGGCTCAGCACGATGTACAGCGCGATGCGGCTGCCGAGTGCACGTTTCATCAGTCGTCACTCCCCACGAGCTTGCGCTGCACCCAGGCGAGCACGAGCACCATGATGATGAGGATCACTCCGATCGCCGCGGCGATGTCGGGATTCCCCTGCTCGATGCCCTTCTGGTACATCAGCAGCACGGGCGAGGTCGACGCGCCGTTCGGTCCTCCGCCGCCGGTGAGCAGGTACGGCTCGGTGAAGAGGTTCGCACCGGTGATCGTCGACAGCAGCACGACGAGGAACGTCGCCGGCCGCACGCCGGGCACCGTGACGGAGAAGAACTGCCGCACGCGGCCGCCGCCGTCCATCGCGACGGACTCGTACAGCTCCTTGGGGACGTTCTGCAGCGCGGCGAGGTACAGCAGGATGTAGAACCCGAGTCCTTTCCACGTCACGAACAGCGCGATCGTCGGCATGGCCAGCGCGGAGTTCACCAGCCAGGACGGTTCGGGCGCGAGCGGACCGAGGAGGTTGTTGACGAGGCCGTTCTTGGAGAACAGGAACAGCCACACCGCGACCACGGCGACGGAGGCCGTGACATAGGGCACGTAGTAGCTCACGCGGAAGAACGTGCGCGCGTGCACGACGCGGTCGAGGGCCGTCGCGAGTACGATCGCGAGCACCACCGTGAGCGGCACGTTGATCAGCAGGAACACGCCGACGTTGCGGAAGGACTGCCAGACGTCGGGGTCGGTCAGCACCGCGATGTAGTTGTCGAAGCCGACGAACGGCCGCTCCACCTGTGCGCCGGGCGCGGCGAAGAAGTAGTCCTGGAACGACATCCACACGGCGAAGATGATCGGCCACGCGAAGACGACAGCGACGAAGATCAGGTACGGCGCGGCGAACAGGATGCCGAGCGGCTGCGCCCCGAGCAGGCGCCGACGCCGACGGCCCTCGGCGGGTGCCGAGGTGGCCGGGCCGGGCCGGCCGCCCCGCCCCGGGGGTCCCCCCCGGTCCGGTCGGCCCGCCCGGTGACGGTCGCGCTCATGTCAGTTGCCGCCGGCGAGGTCGTCGACCTCCGCGGCCGTGTCGGAGAGGAACGCGTCGACATCCTTCTCACCGAAGATCACCGACTCTGAGTACCCGTCGCGGAACGCCTGCCAGATCTCGACGGAGTTCTGCACGTTCGGAACCTCGACGGTGCGCGAGGCCTGGTCGCCGAACTGCTGGTAGGCCGGGTTCGCCTCGAAGTAGTCGGGGTAGGTCTCGGTGAGGTTCTGACGCAGCGGCATCTGGCCGGTCTGCTCGAGCCAGAGGCCGTCCTGCTCCTCGCTCGTGGCGAACTTCAGCACATCCCACGCGGTCGCCTTGTTCTCGCATGCGGTGAACAGGCCGACGTTCTTCGCGTCGCTGAAGGTCCAGGTCTCCTCCGGCGCCACGCCGTCGGCGGTCGGCACGGGCACCGATCCCCACTCGACCGAGTCGCCGTACACCGAGATCGCCCACGGGCCGACGATCGCCATCGCGGAGTATCCGTCGGCGAACGCATCGCCCTGGTACTGCTCCTGGCCGGCGAGCTGCTCGTCGTACAGCGTGCGCCAGAACTCGGCGACGGCCTGGCCGTTCTCGTCGTCGAACGTGGCCGCGCCGTCCTCGACGAGCTGCGTGCCGCCGGTCTGCGCCGCGTACAGCGGGTAGAAGTCGAACCACGACTGGAAGAACTCGCTCGTCGGGGCGGGGTTGATCGCGTACGAGGCGACACCTGCCTGCTTGAGCGTGCGCGCGGTGTCGAGGAACTCGTCGTACGTCGACAGCGCCGGGTTCTCGGGGTCCAGGCCGGCCTGCGCGAACATCGCCTTGTTGTAGAAGATCATGACCGGGTTGGACTTCCAGGGCATCTGGTAGAAGCCGCCGTCCTCCGAGCGGTACTGCTCGGCGAGGTCGCCGCTGCGCCCGGTGATGTAGTCCTCTCCGTCCTCGAACTCGGACAGGTTCACCAGGCCGCCCTGCTTCTGGAAGCCCGGCACGGCCGCCGGGGAGGTGTTGAAGATCAGGCACGGGGCGTTGCCCGCCGTGATGGCGGCGCCGATGACCTCTTCGCTCGAGGAGCCGGCCGGGATCTCCTGCGCCTTGACCTGCTCGTCGGGGTTCTCGGCGTTCCACGCCTCGACCATCTGCTTGCCCCAGGCGATCTCCTGCTCGTTGTTCGAGTACCAGATCGTGATGTCGCCGCGACTGTCGGTGCCTCCGCCTCCGCCGCCTCCGCCGCCGCACGCGGTGAGGGTCAGGATGCCGGCGACCGCTCCCGCGGTCAGAAGAATGCGTCGTCGCATGGTGGGTGCTCCTTGGTTCAGTCGCGGCGGGGGCCGCGGGTGGGGGGATGGGATACGGGTCCGGTCGAACCGCGCACGAGCAGGGTCGGTTCGTCGAGCATCAGGTGCGCGGGCTCCTCGCCCGCGAGCCCGGAGAGCAGGGTGCGCGCGGCGACGGAGCCCCACCGCCGCGCGTCGGTCGCGACGGTCGTGAGCGCCGGATGCAGGTACCGCCCGATCTCGGTGTCGTCGAAGCCCGTGATCGAGAGGTCGTCGGGCACGCGGAAGCCGCGGCGCTGCGCGACGCCGAGGCCCGCGACGGCCATGTGATCGTTCGAGTACACGATCGCCGTCGGGGCGTCGTCGCGGTCGAGCAGCGCGTTCGTCGCCGCGGCGCCCTCCGCGGCGCTGAAGTCGGTGGCGACGGTCGACGCGTGCATGCCCGCGGCGGCCGCGGCCTGTTCGAACGCGGCGGTCCGGCGCCGGGCGTGCAGCATGCCGTCGGGCCCGGCGACGTGCGCGACACGGCGGTGGCCGAGCTCACCGAGGTGCGCGACCGCGCTGCGGAT